>Ga0310345_10000129_pt1 | contig 156881 bp, 135 predicted proteins | sample HC15DNA20500_MG_FD_204667 | JGI IMG/M metagenome (GOLD analysis project Ga0310345, IMG submission 204667) | Marine microbial communities from station ALOHA, North Pacific Subtropical Gyre - HC15-DNA-20-500_MG | ecosystem: Environmental > Aquatic > Marine > Oceanic | place: Pacific Ocean... | reverse complement strand
GTCCGAGCGTTCGAGGACGAGTCCGAGCGTTCGAGGACGAGTCCGAGCGTTCGAGGACGAGTCCGAGCGTTCGAGGACGAGTCCCGAGCGTTCTCGTCAGCGCTCCAGCAGAGGCTTCAGGTGCCGCCCGGTGTGAGACGCGGCGCAGGCGGCCACCTCCTCCGGCGTCCCCGCCACCACGATGTCGCCGCCTCCGTCTCCCCCCTCGGGGCCGACGTCGATCACGTGGTCGGCCCGGCGGATGACGTCGAGGTCGTGCTCGATCACCAGCACGCTGTTGCCCTGGGCGACGAGGTCCTCGAGCGCGGCGAGGAGCACCTCCACGTCGGAGAAGTGCAGGCCCGTCGTCGGCTCGTCGAGCACGTAGAGGGTGCTGCCGGTCGCCTTGCGGGCCAGCTCCTTGGCGAGCTTCAGCCGCTGCGCCTCGCCGCCGCTGAGCGTCGTCGCCGACTGGCCGAGGTGCACGTAGCCGAGGCCCACGTCGACCAGGGCCTTGAGCTTGTCGCGGATCTTGGGGATCACCTCGAGCAGGTCGAGCGCCTCGTCGACCGTCATCGCGAGCACGTCGGCGATGGTGTGGCCGCGGTAGCGCACCTCGAGCGTCTCCCGGTCGTAGCGGGAGCCGCCGCACTGCTCGCACGTGACGAAGACGTCCGGCAGGAAGCTCATCGAGACCCGCAGCACGCCGTCCCCCGCGCACGCCTCGCAGCGGCCGCCCTTGACGTTGAAGCTGAAGCGCCCGGCGCTCCAGCCCCGGGCACGCGCGTCGGGGAGCGAGGCGAAGAGCTCGCGGATCGGGCCGAACACCCCCGAGTAGGTGGCCGGGTTGCTGCGCGGGGTGCGGCCGATCGGCGCCTGGTCGATCGCGATGACCTTGTCGATCCGGTCGAGCCCCTCGATCGTCGCCTCGACCGGATCGACCTTTGCGTCGTGCAGCGCCTCCCGCAGCAGCGGGAGCAAGGTGTCGACCACCAGCGAGGACTTGCCGGAGCCGCTCACCCCGGTGACCGCGCAGAGCACGCCGAGCGGGAAGCGCGCGGTGACCTCGCGGAGGTTGTGCGTGCGCACGTCGCTCAAGGTCAGCCAGCCCGCGGGGCGACGGCGCTCGGTCGGGGTGGGCGCCATCTCGCCGCGCAGGTAGCGCCCGGTGGCCGACGCCTCGCTCGCGGCGATCTCGTCGGGCGTGCCCTCGGCGACCACCTCGCCGCCCAGCCGCCCCGCGCCCGGCCCCATGTCGATCACGTGGTCGGCGGCGCGCAGGGTGTCCACGTCGTGCTCGACCACCAGCACGGTGTTCCCGGCGTCGCGCAGCCGGATCAGGGTCTGGATGAGGCGCGCGTTGTCCCGCGGGTGCAAGCCGATCGACGGCTCGTCGAGCACGTAGAGCACGCCCACCAGCGACGCGCCGATCTGGGTCGCGAGCCGGATGCGCTGGGCCTCGCCGCCGCTGAGCGTCGCCGCCTTGCGCTCGAGGCTGAGGTAGCCGAGCCCGACGTCGACGAGGAAGCCGAGCCGGGCGCGCACCTCGCGCACCAGCCGGTCGGCGATCTCCGCGCGCTGCCCCTCGAGCTCGAGGCCGTCGAAGAAGCCGCGCGCGTCGGCCACGCTCATCGAGGTGACGGCGCGGATGTTCTCGCCGCCCACCGTGACCGCGAGCGCCTCCTTCCGGAGCCGCGCGCCGCCGCACTCGGAGCAGACGCGGCGCTCGACGAAGCGCCCGAGCTCCTCCTCGAGGAACTCGATCGCGCCCTCGGGGTCCGCGCCGGACTCGCGCTTGCGCTGCGCGTAGTCCTGGGCGCGCTGCTCGAGCAGGGCGAGCACGCCCTTCCACTCCTTGGCGCCGTCGAGGATCTTCGAGCGCAGCCCCTTGCTCAGCTTCTTCCAGGGCTTGTCGAGATCGACCTTCAGCTGCGCGGTGAGCTGCCGGGTCATCGCCCGGTGATAGGGCGCTTTGGGCTTGCCCCACGGGGCGAGCGCGCCCTCCGCGATGGACTTGTCGGGGTCCGGCACCACCCGCGCCGGGTCGAACACCCGCTCCTCCCCGAGGCCGTGGCAGGTGGGGCAGGCGCCCTCGACGCTGTTGAACGAGAAGGTCTGCGGCGTGAGCGCGGCGAGGACCGGGCCGTGGTCGGGACAGGCGAGCCGCTCGCTCATCAGCAGCTCGTCCCCGCCCCGCACGACGACCCGCACCCGCCCCTCGCCGAGCGAGGCGGCGAGCTCGAGCGACTCGCTCAGCCGGGCCCGCACGCCGCTCCGGATCGAGATCCGGTCGACCTGGACCTCGAGGGTGTGCGGGACGTCGGGGTCGGGCGTCAGGTCCTCGCCGAGGTCCCGGACCTCGCCGTCGAGGCTGACCCGCACGAAGCCGTCCTTGCGGAGCCGATCGAGCTCGCGGCTCCAGTCGCCTCCCTCCGGCGACGCGATCGGCGCCTGCACGGTGAGCTTGGCGCCCTCGCCGAGGGCGAGGACCCGGTCGACCATGCGGGCGATGGTGTAGGCCTCGATGGGCCGCCCGCACACCGGACAGTGCGCCTGCCCGGCTCGGGCGTAGAGCAGCCGCAGGTGGTCGTAGATCTCGGTGACGGTGCCGACGGTGCTGCGCGGGTTCTTGCTCGCGCTCTGCTGCCGGATGGCGATGGCCGGCGAGAGCCCCTCGATGAGCTCCACGTCGGGCTTCGGCATCTGGTCGAGGAACTGGCGCGCGTAGGCGCTCAGCGACTCGACGTAGCGGCGCTGCCCCTCGGCGTAGATGGTGTCGAACGCGAGCGACGACTTGCCGGAGCCGCTGGGGCCGGTGACGACCGTCAGCCGATCCCGGGGCACCGAGACGCTCACCGCGCGCAGGTTGTGCTGCCGCGCGCCGCGCACCACGAGGTCGGTCATCCCGCGCCCTCGGTCAGCGCCAGCGCCATGCGGAGCGCGGCCTCCATGCCGGCCGGATCGGCGCGCCCGACCGCGTCGTAGGCGACGCCGTGATCGACGCTCGTCCGGACGAAGGGCAGCCCCCAGGTCACGTTCACCGCCTCGCCCCAGTCGAGCAGCTTCGAGGCGATGGTGGCCTGGTCGTGGAACATCGCGACGACGCCGTCCACCTCGCCCGCGCTGGCCCGACGGAAGGCGGTCTCGGCGCCCACGGGGCCGACGATCTCCGCCTCGCACGCCGCGCTCGCGCGCTGCACCGCGGCCGCGATCACGTCCCGGTCCTCGGTGCCGAAGAGGCCGCCCTCCCCCGCGTGCGGGTTGAGCGCGCCGACCACGATCGAGGGCCGCGCGATCCCGAGGCGCCCGAGCGCCTCCGCGAGGTGTCGGGTCGCGCGCTCCACCCGGGGCACGGTGATCGCGTCTGGCACCTCCCGCAGGGCGAGGTGCGTGGTCGCCAGCGCCACCCTCAGGCGCGGGCCGAGGAACATCATCGTCACCTCGTCGGCGGCGAGGCCCGCGGCGCGCGCGAGGTGCTCGGTCTGCCCGGTGAACGGCACGCCGCCCATCTCGATGGCGGCCTTGCTCGTCGGCGCGGTGACGATCGCCCGGCCGTCGCCGGCGAGCGCCTGCTGGATGGCGGCGTCGAGCGCGGCGAGCTGGGCGCGGCCTCCCTCGGCGGTCGGCGCCGCGGCGCGCACGATCGCCTCGGCCACCTCGCCGGTGTCGACGACGTCGTCCGCGGGGAGCCGGCGCGCGTCTCCGAACAGCCGGCAGGGCCAGCCGCAGCTTCGCGTCGCGCTCAGGCTGATCTCCGGGCCGACGCCCGCCGGGTCGCCGGTCGGGACGAGGAGCGGCCCATGGGCGGCCCTCTCGCTCACGGGGCCTTCATCTTGTAGCCGACGCCGCGGACCGTCTCGATCGGCACCGCGTCCTTGCCGAGCTTCATGCGGAGGCGGCGCACGTGGATGTCGACTGTCCGGCTGCCGCCGTAGTAGCTGACGCCCCAGACCCGCTCGAGCAGCTGCTGCCGCGAGAACACGCGCCCGCGGTTGCTCGCGAGGAAGCGGAGGAGCGCGAACTCCTGCTGCGTGAGCTGCGCCGGCCGGCCGTCGACCTCCACCTCGTGGGCGGCGACGTCGATCAGGACGCGCCCGACCTTGATCCGCTCCTGGCTCTCGAACTCGCTCCGGCCCCACTCGGCGCGGCGGATGCGCACGTAGAGCTCGACCGGGACGTAGGGCACGAGCACCACGTCGTCGAAGGCGTCCGACGGCTTGATGGACTGGATGGCGTTCACGGTCACCGCCAGCAGCACCGGCACGTCCACCAGCGCGCTGATCCCGCGGAGGCGCATCAGGGCCGCGCGTCCGGCGTCGACCTCGTCGATCGCCTCGACCACCACCGCGGTGGGAGGGTCTTCGACGATCTCGGGCGCGTCCAACCGGTCCCAGAGATCGGCCTTCCGGACGCGACAGCCCAGCTCACCGAGCACCTGGGCCCCACCTTGCTCCCGCTCGACCACGTGCGGCGAGCCCACGACGAGGATCCACATGACGCGCCGCGACGTTAGTCGTGGGATCGCTCACGCGCAACGCCGCGGGGGGTCAGCGGCCTGTAAGCGTCCAGCTGGAGGGCGCGGCTTGACCCGACTGGGCGAAAGTGGCTTCATCCACGGGCCGAGCGGCCCCACCCCGCCGCATGGCAAAGAGAAGGGACGTTGGCTTCCAAGAGCTGGAGACTCGTGGTCACCCAGATCGGCAATTCGACGCCGCTCTCGGAGGCGCGCGTCGAGGCCAGTAACTGGATGACCGCCCTCACCCTCTCCCGGAAGGAGATCGGGGAGAAGGGTGGCGTGCCGCCCGGCGCGAGCTGCTCGGTGGCGCCCGACGGCAAGGTCACGATCCAGGACGCGGTGGCGCGGAAGACCTACGTGCTCGCGCCCTACGTCGAGGAGTCGCTCGCCCCGGTCCAGCCGCGTGGCCCGCGGGTCCCGGCCGAGACCGTGCCCCGCCCGAGCTCGGTGCCGCCGCCGAACGCCGAGGGCCGGGTCAGCGTGCCGAAGCCGAGCGATCCGCCGCCGGCCAAGTCGTCCCCCGCCAAGCGGACGATCGCCTACGACGCCAAGGAGCTCGGGCTCGCGCCGCCCTCGGCCCAGCCCGAGACGGAGAAGGCGCCGTCCAAGAAGACCATCGCCTACGACGCCAAGGAGCTCGGACTCGCGCCGCCCCCGGCCCAGCCCGAGACGGAGAAGGCGCCGTCCAAGAAGACCATCGCCTACGACGCCAAGGAGCTCGGGCTCGCGCCGCCCTCGGCCCAGCCCGAGCCGGAGGCGCCGAAGAAGAAGCCCGAGCCCAAGAAGACCATCGCCTACGACGCCAAGGAGCTCGGACTCGCGGTCGCCAACCAGGCCGCCAGCCAGGCCGAGCCGGAGGCGCCGAAGAAGAAGCCCGCGCCCAAGAAGACCATCGCCTACGACGCGCGAGAGCTCGGACTCGCGCCGCCCCCGGCCCAGCCCGAGCCGGAGGCGCCGAAGAAGAAGCCGGCCAAGAAGACCATCGCGTACGACGCGCGCGAGCTCGGGCTCGCCGCGCCGGAGCCGCCCGAAGATCGCGGGTGGGAGCTGCTGCACGAGCGCGACGAGGAGCCGACGAAGGAGACGCCGCTCTGCTACCGCGAGCGGACCTTCGTGGTCCCCCAGGGCACGCACGGCGCCATCGCGGAGGCGATCCTGATGGCCCGCTTCGACGAGCTGAAGGAGTCGCTCGCGGACCGGCCCAAGGGCAAGCTCGTGAACATGGCGGTGTTCGATCACCGCTGGGACGACCGCCCGCAGCGCCCTCCCCTGATCACCCTGCAGTGGAAGGACTGGCGCGGCGACCCGATCGTCAAGAGCCTCGGCGCCGCGGCCGCCGCCGCCGCCGCGACGACCGCTCCCATGTCGGAGCCCCCCGCGCCCGAGCCGGCCCCCGCGCCGCAGCCCGCCGCCGCGACGCCTTCGGCTCCGCCGCAGTCCACCCCGCCGCAGGCCGCCCCGCCGCAGTCCACCCCGCCGCAGGCCGCCCAACTGCAGTCCGCCCCGCCGCAGTCCACCCCGCCGCAGGCCACCCAACCGCAGCCCACCCCGCCGCAGGCCGCCCAACCGCAGGCCGCCCCCGCGCCGCAGCCGGCCGCGCCTCAGGCCGCCCCGGCGCCGATCTCGCAGCCTCCGGCCGCCGCGCCGGTCTCACAGCCCCCGGCGGCCGCCGCGCCGGTTTCGCAGCCCCCGGCCGCGGTATCGCAGCCGCCCGCTCCGGTGTCCCAGCCGCCTGCTCCGGTGTCCCAGCCGACGAGCGACGACCGGCTCGCCACCGCGTTCGAGGCGCTGCAGGACCTCTTCTTCCTGACCACGCCGGTCGAGGGCCTCGACTTCGTGCTCGAGCTGCTCGGCGACCTGGTCCCGTCGGAGGCGAGCTCGGCTTGCCTGTACGACATCAACAGCGACGAGCTCCGCTTCGTGGCCCTGCGCGGCCCCGGCGCCGAGGAGCGCCAGGGCGAAGGCGTCCCTCGCCTCTCCGGCCTCATGGGCGCGGCGGCGACCCGCAGCGAAGGAGTGCTGCTCACCGAGGACGTGCCGAACGACGCGCGCTTCGACCCCGGCGTCGACGGCCGCATCGGCCTCGAGCCGGTCACGATGGCCCTCGTCCCCGTGAGCCACCAGGGCCGCCTCCTCGGCATGCTGCAGCTCATCAACCGACGAGATCAGGCGCAGTACAGCCGCGCCGACGCCAACCTGATGGCGTACGTCGGCGAGAAGCTAGCCGAGTTCCTCTACTCCGCCCGCATGCGCAGCGACGAACGCCGCGCCTGAACGCCCTCCCGGGCACCCGAGCTCCCCACCAGAACGAGCGTCCCGCGTCGCCCGCCGAGATCGCCGGTAGCCCCCGCCTCGGTCCCGCCCCCCGGACCACCGACACCGCGCCCAACCCAGTCTCCGCGCCCGACGCCGAGTCCGAGACCGACTCCGAGTCCGACTCCGAGACCGACTCCGAGACCGACGCCGAGACCGACGCCGAGTCCGACTCCGAGTCCGACTCCGAGTCCGACTCCGAGTCCGACACGACTCCGAGTCCGAGTCCGAGTCCGAGTCCGACTCCGAGACCAGGTCCGATCCCGACACCAGGTCCGATCCCGACACCCAGGTCCGATCCCGAAGGCCGAGACCGAGACCGGATCTTAGGCCGACTCCGAGACCGATTCCGAGTCCGACCCCGAGCCAGAATCAGCCCCCCCAGCCAGTCCGACTCCAGGACCGCCTGCGAGCCCCAGTCAGAGTCCGAGACTGCCGACGATCGTGAACCCGCTGGCCAGCCACCACCCCGCTGCCACCCAGCCCCTTTGCGTCTTTGCGTCTTTGCGTGAGCCAATTCGCAGCCCGACGAGCCCCCAAAAATCCAGAGGGAGCGACCCGGAACCCGCTGGCCAGCCACCACCCCGCCGCCACCCAGCCCCTTTGCGTCTTTGCGTCTTTGCGTGAGCCAATTCGCAGCCCGACGAGTCCCCAAAATCCAGAGGGAGCGACCCGGAACCCGGCGGCCAGCCACCATCCCGCCGCCACCCAGCCCCTTGGCGCCTTCGCGCCTTGGCGAGAGCCAACTCGCAGCCCGACGAGACCCCGAAAACCAGAGGAGGCGACCCGGAACCCGGCGGCCAGCCACCATCCCGCCGCCACCCAGCCCCTTGGCGCCTTCGCGCCTTGGCGAGAGCCAATTCGCAGCCCGACGAGACCCCAAGAACGAGGCGACCCGGAACCCGGCGGCCAGCCACCATCCCGCCGCCACTCAGCCCCTTGGCGGCTTCGCGCCTTGGCGAGAGCCAATTCGCAGCCGGCAGAGACCCGCATCACGAACCCGGCGATCGTGAACCCGGCGGCCAGCCACCATCCCGCCGCCCCTCTGCGCCTCTGCGCCTCCGCGAGAGCCAATTCGCAGCCCGACGAGACCCCGAAAACCAGAGGAGGCGCCCCGGAACCCGGCGGCCAGCCACCATCCCGCCGCCACCCAGCCCCTTGGCGCCTTCGCGCCTTGGCGAGAGCCAATTCGCAGCCGGCAGAGACCCGCAGCACGAACCCGGCGACCCCGGCGGCCAGCCACCATCCCGCCGCCCCTCTGCGCCTCTGCGCCTCTGCGCCTCTGCGAGAGATATTGCGCCCCCGAACCCCGGCCCATCAGAGACCCAGGACCCGGCGGCCAGCCACCATCCCGCCGCCACCCAGCCCCTTGGCGGCTTCGCGCCTTGGCGAGAGCCAATTCGCAGCCCGACGAGCCCCCAAGAACGAGGCGACCCGGAACCCGGCGGCCAGCCACCATCCCGCCGCCACCCAGCCCCCTGGCGGCTTCGCGCGTTGGCGAGGGCCAAATCGCAGCCGACGAGAGAACGAGCCGGCGATGGGCGGCGGGGTCAGCGCTGCTGGAGGAGCGCGCGGATCTCCTGCTCCATCTGACGGCCGTCGCCGGCGCGGTAGCCCTCGTGGACGTGGCGGACCACGCCGCTGCGGTCGACGATGAAGCTCGACGGCATGCGCGGCGGGCGGTAGCGGCCGGCGACCGCGTGCGCGGAGTCGTGCACGATCGGGAAGCTCACCCGGTGCTGGCGGAGGAAGCCGCGGAGGTTGCCCTCGGTGCGGTCCTGGGAGACGCCGACGATCTCGAAGCCCTGGCTCCGGTAGGTCGTGTAGAGGCGCTCGAGCACCGGCATCTCCTCGGCGCACGGCTCGCACCAGGACGCCCAGAAGTCGACCAGCACCACCTTGCCGCGGAGGCCGGCCATGGTGACGCGGTTGCCGTTCAGATCGGTCAGGCCGATCTCGGGCGCGCGCTCACCGGCGCGGAGGGCGAAGGCGCTCGCGGCGATCAGGAGCACCGCGCTGGCGGCGAGGAGGGACGGGAGGTGACGCAGGGACAATCGACGCATGGCCTCTCTCGGACGGGGGGCGCCGGCGGACATTCACCGGCGGGCCGAGAGCATACCAACTCTACTCGTCGAGCGCCTCGCGCAGGTAGTCCGGCAGCGCCGTGGGCGGCTCGCGGAAGCGGCGCCCGTCGACGAAGAAGCTCGGCGTGCCGTCCACGCCCAGGCGCTGGCCCTCTTCCTTGTCGGCCTCGATCTGCTGCTGGGTCGCCGCCGCCTGCATGTCGTCGCGGAAGCGGTCCATGTCGAGCTCGAGCTGCTCGGCGTAGCGCTCGAGGTCCTCCTCCTCGAGCTGGCGCTGATGCTCGAAGAGCAGGTCGTGCATCTCCCAGAACTTGCCCTGGTTCCCGGCCGCCACCGCGGCGCGGGCCGCCGGCATCGCGTGCGGGTGGCTCGAGAGCGGGAAGTGCTTGAACACCAGGCGGACCCGGCCCTCGAAGTCGCGGAGGACCTGCTGCAGCACCGGGTGGGCGCGGCCGCAGTACGGGCACTCGAAGTCGCTGAACTCGACGATCGTGATCTCGGCCATGGGGGAGCCGCGGCTCGGCTCCTCCTCCACGTCGATCTCCACCGCGCCGTCGCGGCCGTACCGGAGGTCGTAGAGCTCCTCGATCTCCTGCCGCTCGTAGCCCTCGCGGATGAGGCGCGCGAGGTAGCGCGACGCCGGCACGCAGGTGCGGCAGCTGCGCCCCTCGGAGACGCAGCGCCCGACGCTGACCGGCTCGCCGCAGGGGGACAGCTGATCGTTGATCAGCTCGACCCACACCCGCTGCTCGGCGCGGCTCAGCTCGGAGGTGTCGACCTGCTCGAGGCTGTCGACGCGCGGGCCCTCGGCGGGCCGCTCCTGACCCTGGCTCTCGCTGCCACCGCCGGTGTCGGTGGAGCTGCCACCGCTGCAGCTCGCGCCGAGCGACATCAGGCCCAATAGCGAGAGGGAGAGCAACCGAAGACGGGGCGAGACGGTCATGGGCTCGCGCACTCTAGGGGCCGGGCCCTCCCCCGTCAAGCCGACGCGAGCGGGCAATTCCCTACTCATATCAACCGGTTGGCGCGCCGCTCAGAATCCAGTCCGCCAGGCGCCGCAGGTCGGCCGGCGGGAGCGCGGCCGCCGGCGCGGGGGGCATGCGCTCGCCGGCCACGTGGGGATCCCCGAGCACCTTGTAGATCAGGTAGCTCCGGGCCGGCCGCCCTCTCCCGGCCACCACGTCGATCCGCGCCAGCCCGTCGAGGCTCGCGGCGCCGTACCAGACCCGATCCTCCCGGGCGCCGATCGCGACCTGGGTGGCGGGCACCCCGATCGCGGTCCAGGCGACCGCGTCGGCGCTGGAGAGATCGAGCCCGAGGGCCGGCGCCTCGGCGTCGTGACAGCCGCTCTCCGCGCAGCCCGCGAAGATCGGCGCGACGTCGGCCCACGCGACCGGAGCCTCGACCGGCGGCTCGGAGGCGTCCTCGCCGGTCTCGAAGGTGATCACCAGGTCGTCCATCGGCCGGCCGCCGAGATCGCGCAGCCCCTCGAGCTCGAGGCGGTACACGGCGGCGGGATCGAGCGTCGCCTGCGGGGCGACGACGAGGAGCCGCTCGACCGGGTCGAAGCTCGGCGCGAGGAACACGCCGCGCGATCCGCTCTGGAGCGAGACGCGCCCGCGATGCACGTCGTTGGGGAACAGCGGGCGGTCGAAGAAGACGCGAAACGGCCCCGCTCGGTCGACGCCGACCTCGCCATCGGCGGGATCGGCGCCGAGCACGACGGGGCCGCTCTCGGGCGCTCGGTCCGGCGGGACGTCGCAGGCGGCGCAGCAGAGCAGAGCTCCGAACGCCGCCGGCAAGCCACGCCGCACGTTCAACTCTCGGTGTAGAGGCCGAGCTGGTGACGAATGGTGTCCTCGGTGATCCCAGTGGGGATGTGCTCCTTGAGGCAGTCCGCGACGGTGATGAGCAGATCGTCGATGCCCTTGTCCTCGATCAGCCGGGCGAGGAGCGCACGCGCCTCGCGGCTGTCATCGTCGCGAAGAAACTGCCGGACCTGCTCGATGGTCACCTCGCCCGAGAAATCGATCTGAGCGTTCTGAAGAAGAAAACGAGCGAGCTCTTTCACGCAGATCCTCCGTTTCCGGTTGACGATGTGAGGTTGTAGACCCCCGGCCGCTCCGGGCGCAAGGGGGAACGCAGGGCCACGGTGCCCGCCGGCCGCCGGGGATGGTAGCTTCGGGGCATGAGCCGTCGCCGGATCCGGGTGCTCGCCTCGGCGTTCGCCGCCGTGCCCGGGGCGAGCCCGCAGGGCGCCTCGATGATGTCGATGGTCGACGGGCTGCGCGCCGATCTCGATCTGGTGACGGTCAAGACGGAGGATCTGGCCCACACCAAGCGCATGGGGGACGCGCGCATGTTCCGCGTCCCCGTGGGGAGCGCCGACCTCTCGGCCCAGCGCGACGCCTACGCGCGGGCGGTCCGGAGGCAGCTCGAGGCCGAGCCCTACCAGGTCGTGCACGTCTTCGATCCCTGGGCGGGCGCGGTCGCCGCGGAGCACCGCGCCCCCGGTCGGCGCCTCGTCTACGAGATCGCCGACTTCCCGGAGCACGCCGACGCGGAGGGCTGGATCAGCGCCCACCGCGCCACCCTGAGCGCCGCCGACCGGATCTGGGTGCCCACGATGGCCATGGGGGCCGCGCTCGGAGAGCAGGGCCTCGCGGACAAGATCGACGTCGTGCGCCCCGGCGTGGACGTGAGCCGCTTCGACTGGGTCGAGCCCACCCCGCGCGGCACCCCGCGGCTGCTCTATCTGGGCGGCTTCGGTCCCGGCCGCGATCTCGAGACCCTGCTGCTCGCGATCGAGAAGGTCACGTCGCTGCGCCCGGTCCGGGTCATGATCGCGGGCGATCGCGATCGGGGGCGGCGGGACGCGCTCCGTGAGCAGGTGCGCGACCTCGGCCTCGCCGACACGGTCACGGTGCGCGGCGAGCCCCACCCCCGGCGCATCCCCGAGCTGATCGGGGGCGCCGACGTCTGCGTCGTGCCCGCGCTCGGCGCGGCCATCGAGGGGCTCGTCGAGCTCCCCCAGCCCCTGCTCGAGCCGCTCTCCTGTGCGCGGCCGGTCGTCGCCGCCGACGTGCCCGGCATCTCCGAGCTGGTGCGAGACGAGGTGGAGGGCCTGCTCCACCCGCCCGGGAACGCGACCGCGCTCGCCGACGCCCTGCTCGAGGTGATGCGCGACTCGGTGCTGCGCGAGCGGCTGATCCGCGGCGGCTACCGCCGGGTCCGCGACGAGCTCACCGCGGGCGCGCGCCGCCGGACGGTCCGGCGGCTCTACGAGGGCCTGGCCCCCGGCTCGCAGGGCGCGGACGCGTGGGAGGAGAGCTTCGACGAGATCACGGGCCTCTTCGAGCTCAGCACCGGCGCGCTCGAGCTGCTCCGCGAGGGCCCCGACACGCTCGCGCCGCCCGACATCGACACCGACGAGACCCGCGCGCCCGGCGCGGCCGACGAGAAGACCCGGCCCCGCGCCGAGCGCCCCCGCGACACCGACACCCACCCCGGCCTCGTCGTCCCGGACACCGATCCCGGCCGCGGGTGAGTCGACGGCGGCGCCGGTGGGGAAATGGGGAAGATCGTCCCCGACTCTCGAGCTCAAGAGGTGGTAAGCAATGGTGCCGGGGCTCCCCCGCCCGCCTCCACGACACTGACCCGAGACGACGGCAGACGAGCGCAGCGAGGTCGCCGCACGTGCCATCCCACAGGTTCGATCCCGCGGCAGCGGGCGGCCAGGTCGCGCGAAGCGCGAGCGCGAGCCGCGTGGCTCACGCGCGGAGCGCGGGACACGCGCGCCGGAGGCGCGCGACTTGGGTGGGGGGGCCCCGCGGAGCCGGCTGACCTGTCTCTGCGGAGGGTGCGGATGCACCCGGAGCGGAGACAGGTCTGACGGCGCAGCGGGGGGGAGGGGCTTGAAAAGCCCCTCCCGACAAACTCAGAGCAGCAGCAGGGTGACGGCCATGATCGCCATGCCTCCCACCAGGCCGTAGACCGCGACGTGGCCGGCGTCGTAGCGGCGCGAGTTGGGGATGAGCTGGTCGAGCGAGATGAAGACCATGATGCCGGCGACCGAGGCGAGCGAGACCCCGAGCAGGACCTCGTCGAGCACCGCGCCGAGCACGAGCCAGCCGACGAGCGCGCCGATCGGCTCGGCCAGGCCGCTGAGCAGCGCCCACAGGAAGGCGCGCTTCGGATCCCCGGTGGCGAAGAGGACCGGGACCGCGATCGCGACGCCTTCGGGGATGTTGTGCAGGCCGACCGCCACCGTCACCGGCACTCCGAGGCGCCAGTCCTGGTAGGCGGAGACGAACGTCGCGAAGCCCTCCGGGAAGTTGTGCACGCCCACCGCGACCGCGGTGAACAGACCCAGCCGGTGCAGCTCCGCGTGGCGCACGTCCTCGCCGCCGCCCACCGCCGCCGGGTGCACGTGCGGGTTCTCGGCCTCGGGGACCACCCGGTCGATCAGCGCGATCACGCCGATGCCGCCGAAGAAGGCGAGCGTCGTCAGCGCCTCACCCCAGCCCTCCCCCTTCGCGCCGCCGATCCGCTCGATCGCGTCGGGGAACATCTCGACGAAGGAGATGTAGATCATCACCCCCGCGCTCAACCCGAGCCCCCCGGCGAGCAGCGTCTCGCTGCGGCGCTTGGTGAACGCCACGAGCGCGCCGCCCAGCCCGGTGCTCAGCCCGGCCAGCGCGCTCATCGCCAGCGCCTGCAGGATCCGCTCGTCCACTCTCCTTCGACTGTAGGGCCGTCCCTCGCGTGCGGCGTGCGGCGGCGCACGGCCTGGGGCTTCCCGTCACGACGGAGGCCCGCGCGCCGGCCCGGTCGCCCGCGGAACGCGAGCTGCATCCACCGGGCGCGATGGCTGACCTGGCCGAGTACCGGCGCAAGCGAGACTTCGAGGCGACCCCCGAGCCGGGCCCGGAGCTCGCGCCGGAGGAGGGCCGCCGGTTCGTCGTGCAGAAGCATGGCGCCAGCCGCCTCCACTACGACTTCCGCCTCGAGCACGACGGGGTGCTCTGGAGCTGGGCCGTGCCGAAGGGCCCGAGCCTGGATCCCGGCCATCGGCGGCTCGCGGTGCGCACCGAGGATCACCCGGTCGCCTACGCCGCCTTCGAGGGCGTCATCCCCGAGGGCGAGTACGGCGGCGGCCCGGTCCAGCTCTGGGACCGCGGCAGCTGGAGACCGCTCGAGGACGCCGCGGCGTCGCTGGAGCGAGGGCGCCTCCGCTTCGAGCTCCACGGGGAGCGTCTCCGGGGGCGGTTCACGCTCGTGCGCACCCGGCGCGGCGACTGGCTCCTCATCAAGGGGCGCGACGCGCACGCGGACGAGGGGGAGGCGATCACCTCGCGCGAGGACACGAGCGTGGTGAGCGGGCGCTCGCTGGACGAGATCGCGCAGGCCCCGGACGCGGTGTGGCGCTCCGACGACGGGCTCGATCCGGCCGCGATCGAGGGCGCGCGGAGGCGGAGCCGGGTGCGGCCGAAGCCGCAGCTCGCCACCCGCGCCGACGGCGTGCCCCGAGGCGCGGCGTGGATCCACGAGCTGAAGATCGACGGCTACCGGCTCCTGGCGCACGTGCGGCGGGGACAGGTGACGCTGCAGACCCGGAGCGGGCTCGACTGGACGGCCAAGGCGCCCGCGCTCGCCCGGCGACTGGCCGCGCTGCCGGCGGACGAGGCGTGGCTCGACGGGGAGCTGTGCGTCCTCGACGCCGCCGGCGTGCCGGACTTCGGCGCCCTGCAGCGCGCCCTCGCCGACGGCCGGGACGGCGCCCTCCGGTGGTACGCGTTCGATCTCCTCTACCTCGACGGCTTCGACCTCCGGCCCGCCGCGCTCACCGACCGACGCGCCGCCCTGCGAGCGCTCGTCGCGCCGCTCGAGGGAGGCCTCGTCCGCCTCAGCGAAGGCTTCGAGGACGGCGAGGCGCTCTTCGCGGAGGCCTGTGCGCTCGGGGGCGAGGGCGTCGTCAGCAAGCGCCGCGACGCGCCCTACGTCGGCGGGCGCTCGCGCGCGTGGCGCAAGGTCAAGTGCACCCTCGAGCGCGAGGCGCCGATCGTCGGGTTCACCGAGCCCTCGGGCTCCCGGCGAGGCCTCGGCGCGCTGGTGCTCGGGCGCTGGGTGGAAGGCGAGCTGCGCTACGCGGGCAAGGTCGGCACCGGCTTCGACGCGGAGACGCGGAGCGCGCTGAGGGCGCGCCTCGAGCCGCTCGAGACGGACGAGGCGCCGGTCCCCGACGCGCCGAAGCGGCTCCGTGCCCGCTGGGTGCGCCCGGAGCAGGTCGCGCGGGTGAAGGTGACCGAGGAGACGCGGGAGGGGCGGCTGCGGCACGCCTCGTTCGTGGCCCTCGCCGAGCGCGACGACCCGGCGCCGCGCGTCCGGCTGACGACGCCCCGGCGCGTGCTCTATCCGGACATCGGGCTCGAGAAGCGAGAGCTCGCCGCGTACTACGAGGCGGTCGCGTCGCGCATGCTGCCGCTCGTGGCCGACCGCCCGCTGATGCTCGTGCGCTGCCCCGACGGCGTCGACGCGGAGTGCTTTCATCAGAAGCACCGCCCCGACGGAACCCCGGCCGCCCTCCGCCCGGCGACGGTGGACGACGGCGAGCCCCACGCGGCCATCACGACCGCCGAAGGTCTCCGGGCCCTCGCCCAGATCTCGGCGCTCGAGGTGCACCTCTGGGGGGCGCGCGCCTCGGATGTCGAGCGCCCGGAGCGGGTGGTCTTCGACCTCGACCCCGACGAGGGGCTGGAGTGGAGCGCGGTGGTGACGGCGGCGACCGAGGTGAGGCGGCTGCTCGAGGGGGTCGGGCTCCACCCCTTCTGCCTGCACACCGGCGGCAAGGGCGTGCACGTCGTCGCGCCGCTGACGCCCGACGCCGGCTGGAAGCGGGTCAAGGCGTTCTCGCGCGCGGTGGCCGAGACGCTGGCGTCCGACGCGCCGGACCGATACACGGCGACGCTCTCCAGGTCCGCGCGCGGCGGGAAGGTCTTCGTGGACTACCTCCGCAACGGCCGCGGCGCGACGGCGATCGCGCCCTACTCCACCCGCGCCCGCCCTGGCGCCCCGGTGGCCGCTCCGATCGCCTGGAGCGAGCTCGACCGCGCGGCGCCGCGGACCCTGCTCGAGGTGCTCGAGGCGATGGACGGCGACGACCCGTGGGCTGGCTACGAGGACGCGCGGCGCCCGCTGCCCACCTGATCGCCCCACCCGTGGCGAGACGCCCTCGACGCGCCCTTCGCCGAGCCCGCGCGGCGGCCGGAGCGCCGATTGCATCGAGCGAAAGCGATGACCGCGAAGGACCAGGAGCGCTGCCGCGACTGCGAGGCGCTGTTCCACTACGAGCTCGAGATCCGCTGCGTCGACTGCGACGCTCCGATCTGCCCGTTCTGCGTGGTGACGGAGCGCTGGAGCTGCCGAGGCTGCGTCGAGGCGCCCACCGAGGAGCGGGGCTCGTGACCGCGCGGGCCATGTGGAAGGGGCGGGTGGCGTTCGGCGACTTCGAGGTGCCGGTCAAGCTCTACGCCGCCGCGCGAGATCAGCGGGTGCGGTTCCGCATGCTCGACGCCGAGCGGCGCGCGCCGGTGAGCCAGAAGATGGTCGACCCGGCGAGCGGCGAGCCGACCGACGACGTCCGCCGCGGCCTCGAGGTGGAGCGCGGCGTCTACGTGCTGCTCACCGACGAGGAGCTGGCGTCGCTCGAGCCCGAGGCCGATCGCGCGATCGACGTCGTCACCTTCGTGGCCCCCGAGGCCGTCGATCCGGCGCGCCACGAGCGCCCCTACTACCTCGGCCCCGACGGCGAGCCCGAGCGCTACGGCGCGCTCGCGGAGGCACTCGAGGCCGAGGGCAAGACCGCGATCGTGCGGTGGGCCATGCGAAAGCGCCGCTACGTGGGCGCGCTCCGGGCCGAGGCCGGCGTGCTGCGCCTCTCCACCCTGAGGCGGCTCGGCGAGGTGGTGAGCCCGAGCGCGATCGACGCGCCGGAGAAGAAGATCGATCCCAAGGAGGCGAAGCTCGCCGGGCAGCTCGTCGAGGCGCTCGAGGACGACTTCGACCTCTCCGAATACCGCCAGACCTACCGCGACGCGGTCGCGGAGCTGCTCCAGAAGAAGGCGCGCGGCGAGCGCATCGGGCGGCCGAAGAAGACCGCGCCGAAGGAGGCGCCCTCCGATCTCGAGGCGGCGCTCCGGGAGAGCCTCGCGGCGGCGAAGAAGGAGAAGGCCAGTGCCTGACGACGACGCGGACGTGCGGGGCTTCTGGAGCGGGACGCTCACCTTCGGGCTGGTCAGCATCCCGGTCGAGCTCTTCCCGGGGGTGCGCTCGGAGCGGCCCAGCCTGCGCATGCTGAGCGCCGAGGGGGCGCCGCTGCGGCGCGCCTACTTCGGCGAGGACGACCAGGAGCTGTCGAGCGAGGACATCGTGCGCGGCTTCGAGGTGGACGACGGCTTCATCGTGGTCGAGGACGAGGAGCTCGAGGCGCTCGAGCCCGAGCGCTCGCGGGACATCCACCTCCGGCGCTTCGTACCGCGCGCCGACATCTCGCCGGCCTGGTTCCGCCGCGCCTACCTGCTCGCCCCGGCCGGCGAGTCGACGCGCCCCTACGCGGTGCTCGCGCGCACGATGGCCGAGACGGATCGCGCGGGGATCGCCACCTTCGTCATGCGCGGCAAGGAGTACATCGTGGCGCTCTTCGCGGAGGGCGGCGTGCTGCGCGCCATGACCCTCCGCTTCGAGGACGAGCTCCGCAGCCCCGCCGACGTCGGGCTCGAGAGCCCGCCCGCGTCCGACGCGAAGCTCGCGAAGGCGATGCGGAAGGCGATCGCGAAGGCGACCTCCGACGCGATCCCCGAGGACGCCCTCGAGGACGATCGGGCGGAGGCGCTGCGCGCGCTGGCCGAGGACAAGCGGGCCCGCGGCGAGGGCGTGGTCGAGGCCCCCGACGTCGAGGTCACGGAGGAGGACGACGACGAGCCCGCCGACCTCGTCCAGCTCCTGAAGGAGCGGCTGCGCTCCGGCAAGAAGAACGAGAACGACGAGCAGGACGACCTCGAGGCCAGCACCAAGAGCGATCTCTACGAGCGGGCCAAGCAGCTCGACATCAGCGGCCGGAGCAGCATGAGCAAGGACGAGCTGATCGCCTCCATCCGAAAGGCACAGGCGGCCTGAGGCCGCTCATGGGCGCAGCACGATCGCGCCGACGGCGCGGCTGGACCACTTGTCCTTCATCGCCTGCGCCGCCTCCTCGAGCGGGCGGCGCTCGGCGACGAGCGGCGTGATCGCCCCCTCCTCGGCCCAGGCGAGCACCTCGGCCAGCCGCCGCGCGCGCATCTCCGGGTCGCGGTGGGCGGAGATCACCGCCGGGCAGCCGAGCACGTCGAGGGACTTCATCATGATGAGGTTGGTCGGCAGCACGTTCGCGTTGGGCGCGCCGCGCTGCCCCTTGCCCCGGGCGACGAAGGGGGTGGACGCCCAGCCGACGATCAGGAAGCGCGCGCCGAAGCGCACGCAGCGCAGCGACTCGAGCGAGACCTCCCCGCCGACCGGGTCGTAGACCACGTCGACGCCGGCGCCGCCGGTCAGGGCCTTCACCGCGTCCCGGAAGCCGCCCTCCCCGGTGGCGATCACGTGGTCGGCGCCCTGCGCCTCGACCACCCGGAGCTTGTCCTCGGAGCGGCCGGTCGCGATCACGGTGGCGCCGACCTTCTTGGCCACGTGCACCGCGGCGAGCCCGGTGGCCCCGGACGCGCCGTGCACCAGGACGGTCTCGCCCCGGCGCAGCCGGCCGCGGTGGATCAGGCAGTGCCACGCGGTCTCGTAGGCGCCGAGCAGGCACGCGCCCTGATCGAAGTCGAGCGGGCCGGGCAGCGGGATCACCGCCTCCTCCGGCGCCACCGCCCAGGACGCGAACCCGCCCCAGCCCTGGTAGTCGCCGAGCGAGCGCGGGCCGACCCGGAAGGCGTCGCCGATGACGCGGTCGCCGACCTTCACCCCGGTGACCTCGGGGCCCACCCAGGCGACCTCGCCGGCGTACTCCATGCCCGGCGTGTAGGGCGGCGCGGGCATGTGCTGGTACTGGCCGCTGGTCATCAGGAGGTCGACCCAGCCCACGCAGCTGCTCTTCACCGCGATCAGCACGTCGCGGGGCGCGAGCGCGTCCGGCTCGGGCCGGGGCTGCGCCACCACGCGCAGGTGCCGCTCCACCGCGTCCATCGGGCGCTCGCCGAACGCCTCGATCACGACCTTTCGCCCTTCCGTCATGCCGGGGAGCCTATCCGATGCGGTATCCTGAGCGCAGTGCGACCGCAGTCGATGTCCACCGGCCGTGTCGTCCCCGACCGCCTCCTCACCACGCACCTCGCGCGGACGCTCTTCTCCGCGCAGCGTGACGCCAAGACGGGCGTGCTGACGGTGGACGAGGGGCCGGTGCAGACCAAGCTCCACATCGTCGACGGCAAGGTGATCTTCGCCGAGGCCGGCACCCTCGCCGAGACGCTGGGGCGCCTGCTCGTCCGCCAGGGCACGATCGATCGCGACGAGTACGCGCTCGTGCTCGAGCACATGGCCCGCCCGTCGGACCGCGACGAGGTGATGCGCTTCGGCGAGGTGGCGATCCAGCTGGGCATGCTCACCGCGGCCGAGCTCGGCGAGGCGCTCGCCCTCCAGGTGCGGCTCAAGGTCCAGCACTGCCTGCAGCTCGACGAGGCGGTGTGGATGTGGGTCGACGACGAGGCCCCGCGGCGGAGCGCGCCCTTCCCCGTCGCCCTCGAGCCGGCGGTCCGGACCGCGCTGCGCGAGGACCCGCAGTCCTACCGGTGGGTGGGCCTCCTGGTGGCGAAGCGGCGCATGATCGTGCGGCTCGCCGGGGAGCCCGACGCGCTCGGGCGGCGGTTCGGGGTGAGCCCGGAGGAGCTGCGGCTCCTGAAGCACGCCCACGACCGCCCGCTCGCCAACGTGCTGCAGAGCGGGATCCTCCCGCCGGAGGAGACGGGCGCGCTGATGGCGGCGATGCTCTTCGGCGACGGGCTCACCCTGGTCGAGCCGGCGCCCTCGGAGAGGCCCCCCGCGCGAACCTCGCCCAGCGCGAGCCGGACCCGCCCGAACCGCGCCCAGGAGGCGGCGGAGCGCCTCCGCGAGGAGATGCAGCGTCGAGGCCGCGTCGTCTCGGGCGGGAGGCCGCCGGCGCCTTCCCCGCAGCGCACGCGGCTCGAGGCGGAGCGCGCCTTCGAGGCCGGTCGCAAGCTCCTGCGGCACGGGAACGCGGAGGGGGCGCGGGCCAAGTTCGAGGACGCGGTGCAGCTCCTGCCCGAGGCCGCCGAGTACGTGCTCCACCTGCGCTGGTGCGCCTACCTGGCGGAGAACGACCCGATGCGCCGCATGGTGCACGAGCAGCAGCTCCGGGACGCGGTGCTCGAGGCGCTCACCCAGGATCGCAAGATGGCCTTCGCCCACTACGTGCAGGGCCGGCTCTTCCTGCTGGACGAGGACGAGGTCGCCGCCCGCAAGGCGTTCGGGATCGCGGTGCACCTCGACCGCGGCGACCTCGAGGCCGCCCGCTACCTGCGCCTGCTGGAGCAGCGCCGGAGCTGAGGGAGCCCGGCTCGGAAGCATGGTCTCCCGAGACCGTGGTATAGGGCCCCGTTCCGCGAACCGGGACGGAGACCCCCCATGCCCGAAGAGAAGAGCCCCGAGCCCACCCAGGATCCCCAGGTCGCCGAGCCGCCCGAGGCGGCGGAGGACGACGAGGTCATCTACGAGCCCGCGCCGGACGAGCTCCAGCTCACGCCGCGCGCGCTCATCGTGGGCTGCCTCCTCGGCGCGCTGGTCGCGGCCATGAACATCTCCTTCGGCCTCCGGACCGGCTGGTCGATCGGCGGCTCCCTGATCGCCGCGATCCTCGGCATCGCCTTCTTCCTCATCCTGCGGCCGCGCATCCCCTTCACGCGGCTGGAGGCCAACATCACGCAGACCACCGGCTCCGGCGCGGGCACGATGGCGAGCGCGGCCGGCCTCCTGTCGGCGATCCCGGCGATGAACCTCCTGGCCGACGAGGGCCGGGACGTGCCGACCTTCGGCTACCTGGAGCTGACCGTCTGGGGCCTCTCGGTGGCCTTCCTCGGCGTCTTCTTCGCCGTCCCGCTCCGCCGCCAGCTGGTCGTGCAGGAGAAGCTCCGGTTCCCGACCGGCACCGCGACCGCGCACACCCTGATGAGCATGTTCGCCAAGGGCGACGAGGCCATCCAGAAGGCCCGCGTCCTGCTCTGGTTCGCCGGCGGCGCGGCCGCCTTCTCGCTCGCCGCGTACTTCGTGCCGCAGGTCGAGGCCTGGCCGATCCAGGAGATCTCGTGGCCTACCGTCGGCGAAGCGGCGGGCGTGAGCGTCTTCGCCTGGCTCGCCGGGCACACCTTCACCGTCTACGTCAGCCCGCTCATGTACGGCGCGGGCATCCTCATCGGGATCCGGGTCGCGGCCAGCCTCGCGCTCGGCGCGGTCGTCGCGTGGGGCCTCGTCGGTCCCTACGCCGACGCGATGGGCTGGGCGACCGAGGCGTCCGGCGGGATGAGCAAGTGGATCCTCTGGCCGGGCGTCGCGATCATGGTGTCCGACGGCCTGACCTCGCTCGCGCTGTCCTGGCGCACCATCCTCCGCGCCTTCACCGGCGGGGGCGCGAGCGGCCCGACCAAGGAGGCCGCGTCGGACGCCCAGCCGCACCAGATCCCGAACGCCGTGTGGGTCGGCGGCCTCGCGCTCGCCACCCTCGGCACGGTGATCATCGCGCAGCTCGTGTTCGACATCGCCTGGTGGCTGACCCTCATCGGCGTCGCCATGAGCTCGCTGCTCGCGATGATCGCGACCCGCTCGACCGGCGAGACCGACATCAACCCGATCGGCGCGATGGGCAAGGTCACCCAGCTCGCCTTCGGCGCGCTCTCCCCGGGCGTGCTCTCGACCAACATCATGGGCGCCGCGATCACGAGCGCGGGCGCGTCGCAGGCCGGCGACATGATGCAGGACCTCAAGACCGGCCGGATGCTCGGCGCGTCCCCCCGGCGGCAGCTCGTGGCGCAGCTGGTCGGCGTGGGCGCGGGCGTGCTCGTCGCGGTGCCGATCTTCGTGCTCTTCGACAGCGCCTACGACATCGGCGTCGACCCCACGATGCCGGCCCCCGCCGCCCACTCCTGGAAGGCGATGGCGGTGATCCTCGCCGACGGCTTCGGCGCCCTGCCTCCGATGGCCACCTGGGCGATCGCGATCGGCGCCGGGGTCGGCGTGGTGCTCCGCGCCCTCCCCAAGCTGGTGCCGAGCACCAAGCGGTTCCTGCCGAGCGGCCTCGCCTTCGGCATCGCCTTCATCGTGCCGGCCTTCTACTCGCTCGCGATGCTGGTCGGCGCCGTGCTCTTCCTGCTCTGGAAGCGCCGCAGCCCGGGCGCGGCCGAGAAGCTCGGCTTCGCGGTCGCCTCCGGCCTCATCGCCGGCGACGGCCTGATGGGCATCGTCAAGGCGGGGCTGACCCTCCTCGGCGTCCCGACCCTCACCGGAGGTGGCGGCGGTCACTGATCGTGTGCCTCAAGTCGAGACGGAGTCCGCCGATATCCCGGGGGACTCATGGCCTCGTCGAACGACAACGCCCCCGGCGGGCGGCGCCTCTCTCCCTTCGCGGGGGGGCCGCCGCCCCTGCCGAAGAAGCCGCCGCCGCTGCCGGTGCCGGACCTCGGCGAGCCGCCGAAGACCGGGGTGCGTGTCCCCGCGCCGAAGCCGGACCCGCTGGCCCAGTTCCGCCCCGCGCCGCCGCCCCTGCCGCAGAAGCCGGCCAACGAGGCCGCGCCGCCGCCGGAGGCCGCGCCGGCTCCCGAGCCGGAGGACAAGCCGCGCCGCAAGCTCCGCCTGGGCGAGCTGCTCGTGCAGGCCGGCGTGGTCAGCGACGAGGACGTCACCCGCGCCCTCGCCGTGCAGAAGATGGGCGGCGGCCGCCTCGGCTCGATCCTGGTCAAGCTCAAGCTCTGCACCGAGGACCAGATCCGCTTCGCCCTCGAGCACCAGATGGGGGTCGAGGTCGTCGAGCTCCAGGGGCTGATGCCCGACGAGGCGGTGCTGCATCTCCTGCCGCGCGAGCTGGTGCGCAAGTACGAGGCGGTCCCGATCCGCAAGGAAGGCGACACCGTCTACGTCGCCATGATCGACCCCTACAACCTGACCGCGCTGGACGACATCCGCTTCTGCAGCGGCGCGCGCAAGCTGGTGGTGGTCACCTGCACCGAGAGCGACTTCCGCTCGTTCGTCGAGGAGCACCTCGAGACCCAGTCGCTGATGGAGGAGATCCTCTCCGGCGACGCGTTCTTCGAGACCGCGGTGCGCTCGGTCCGCGCCGAGGACGAGGCGGCGACCGACGAGGAGCCCGAGGAGATCGTCCACGATCTCCGCCTCGCCGGCGAGCAGCCGCCGATCATCACCCTCTGCAACTTCCTCCTCGTGGAGTCGATCACGCGCGGCGCGTCCGACATCCACGTCGAGCCCTACGAGACCTACTTCCGGGTGCGGCTCCGCATCGACGGCCGCCTGCAGACGCTGCTGACCCCGCCGCAGCGCCTGCACAACCCGATGATCACGCGCTTCAAGGTGATGGCCGAGATGGACATCTCGAAGCGGCGGATCCCCCAGGACGGCCACATCGCCATCGTCTACAACGGCGAGACCTGCCACTACCGCGTCTCGACCCTGCCGACGGTCTACGGCGAGAAGTGCGTGATCCGGCTCCTGAAGAAGAACAAGGAGCTGACCTCGATCGACAGCCTCGGCTTCGAGGAGAGCGAGCTGAAGCAGATCAAGAAGCTGCTCCAGCTGCCCCAGGGCATCGTGCTCGTGACCGGGCCGACCGGGAGCGGCAAGACGACCACGCTCCACGCCGGCCTGAGCTTCATCAACGACCCCGAGGTGAACATCGTCACCCTCGAGGATCCGGTGGAGGCGAGTCTCGCGGGCATCAACCACGTGCAGACCTCGGCGAAGGGCGGCGTCACGTTCGCGGCCGGCCTCCGCTCGATCCTGCGGCAGGACCCCGACGTGGTCTTCGTGGGCGAGATGCGCGACCCCGAGGTCAGCAAGATCGCCGTCAAGGCGGCGCTCACCGGCCACCTCGTGCTCTCCACCCTGCACACCAACAGCGCGGTCGAGTCGCTGGTTCGCCTCGCCGACATGGGCGTCGCCCCCTACCTCGTCGCCAACGCGCTCCAGATGGTGCTCGCCCAGCGCCTGGTGAGGCGAGTGTGCGAGCGCTGCCAGAGGCCGCACGCGCCCGACGCGGAGGAGCTCGAGGAGTTCCGCCTGTCGCCCGACCAGCTCGCCGACGCGACGCTGAAGAGGGGCTCGGGCTGCGCCGCCTGCTACGACACCGGCTACCGGGGACGGGTCGCCGTGTACGAGATCCTGCGCGTCACCCACGAGCTCCGCGACCTCATCCGCGAGGAGGCGCCCATGCGCGCCCTCATGGCCCAGGCCCGCGCCGACGGAATGCGCACCCTCTGGGAGTCCGGCATCGTGCGCGCCCTGCGCGGCGAGACCACCCTCGACGAGGTCCGCAGGGTCCTCGCCGACGCCGGCTGACGCCGCCGCTTCCTTGGGAGTCTCGCGGGCCTTTGGCATGCTGGGCGAATGCGCTTCGCCTCCTGTCTCTCCCTGATCCTCCTCCTCGCTGGCTGCGACACCGGGGGCGGCGTTCCGGCCCCGCGAGACGGCGACGGCTCGAGCCTCGACGCCCAGGTCCCGACCCGCGACGCCAACGTGCCCCGCGTCGACGCCGGCGTGTTCGACCCCTTCGACCCGGCCAACGCCTGCGGATCCAGCGCGATCCCGACCGAGCGGGTGCCGGGGAGCCTGCTCATCGTCTTCGACCGCTCGGGCAGCATGGACAACCCGGCCCGCGGCGACAGCGGCCCGACCAAGTGGGACCTCGCGACCGCCGGGATCAACTCGGTGCTGGCGAGCGTCTCGGACGAGCTGAGCGCCGGCCTGCTCCTGTTCCCCGAGAGCGGCGAGTGCGGCATCGGCAGCTCGCCCGACGTCCCGATCGCTCCCCTGACCACGTCGCGTCCTCAGATCGAGGCTGCGCTCTCCGGCTCGAGCCCGAGCGGCGCGGGCACGCCGGCCTTCGCCGGCCTCCTCGCCGGCTACGACTACCTCGACACGCTGTCCACGCCGGGACAGCGCGGCGTCGTGCTCGTCTCGGACGGCCAGGAGACCTGCGACGACGAGATGTCGGACGCGGTGATGGCGCGGGTGCAGATGGAGCACGACGCGAAGAACCGACTCACGTTCGCGGTCGGGATGGACTTCGCGGACAACAACCTGTCGACCATCGCCTTCAACGGCGGCACGCCGCGCAACGACACCTGCATGCCGATGTGCACGAGCGACGCCTGCCGCTCGGACGCGGACTGCGGCGGCGCGCCCTGCTTCCAGCCCGGAGGCTCCGGCTTCCCCGGGTTCTGCGGCTGCCGCACGACCGCCGACTGCGTCTCCCCGCAGACCTGCGAGGCGACCTGTCCTCCGTTCTTCCCCGACTGCGGCATCCCGCCCACCTGTCAGGGCGAGCCCGACTGCTGCCACTACAACGTCGCGGCGACCGACTTCCGCGCCGAGTTCGAGGCCGCCCTCGACGAGATCGCGCGGCGCCTCCTCGACAGCTGCGTATTCGACGTGCCGCGCGGGAGCGACCCCTCGATGTTCGACCCCACGCTGGTCAACGTAGGCGTCACCTTCGAGGGCGAGGAGCGCACCGTCCTCCGACGCAGCAGCGACGGCTCCGTCGACTCGTGGAACTACGTGGACGACTCCCACGAGTCGATCCTGATCCAGGGTGACATCTGCGACCGGCTCCTCGACGGGGCGGCGGTCGTCGAGATCGTGCTCGGCTGCCCGACGATCCTGATCTGACTCGAAACGGCAGGCGACGAGCGCAGCGGGACCACGGCTGGCGACGAGCGCAGCGAGGTCGCCGCACGCGCCACCCGCCCCGTTCGATCCCGCGGCCAGCGAGCGCGAAGCGCGAGCGCGAGCCGCGGGGCCCCCAGCGCCCCGTCGCTGGGGTCGCGCGCGAGCGAAGCGACGCGCGCGGAGTGGGTGGGGGGGCCCCGCGGAGGAGGCGCAGCGATGTTTGCGGAGGGCGCAGCCCGGAGCGAACATCGTCGTGCCGCCGCAGCGGGGGGGCGGGGGCGGACCCGGGCGGACCCGCCCCTGCCCAGAAACTCGAGAGGTGGCAAACAACGGCGCCGGGGCACCCCCGCGCACCCCCGCCCCCTTCCACGACACTGACCCGAGGCGACGGCAGGCGACGAGCGCAGCGAGGTCGCCGCACGCGCCACTCGAGTCGTTCGATCCCGCGGCAGCGGGCGGCCAGCTCGCGCGCAGCGCGAGCGCGAGCCGCAGGGCCCCCAGCGCCCCGTCGCTGGGGTCGCGCGCGAGCGAAGCGACGCGCGCGGAGTGGGTGGGGGGGCCCCGCGGAGGAGGCGCAGCGATGTTTGCGGAGGGCGCAGCCCGGAGCGAACATCGTTGTGCCGCCGCAGCGGGGGGGCGGGGGCGGACCCGCCCCTGCCCAGAGACTCAGCGCGGCGCGCACACCTCGGCGCTGGACGGGCGGATGCCGGCCTCGCCGAGGTAGCGGTCGCGGGTCGCGAGCTCGGCGCCGTCGATCGCGGCGCAGTAGTCGTTCGCCTCGGCCGCGCGCTGCACGCAGAAGGCCTCGACGTCGCTGAGCCCCGCCGTGTCCTCGACGCAGAAGGTGCCGGCGTAGCCGACGCGGTCGGGGCAGTAGCCGGTGCAGGCGGTGGTGCAGAAGCCCGCGTCGAGACAGAAGGCGCCCGACTCGAAGTTGCAGTCCATGTCGGTCGTGCAGGCGTCGCCGATGAAGCGCTCCGGCGGCGGCGTGAGGCCGTTGAGGCGCGGGAAGGCGTCGATGTCGTCGACGTTGACGAACGTGTAGCCCTCGTCCTCGAGCGCGTCGATCACGCCCTCGAGCGCGTCGGCGGTGAAGCGGTGGATGTCGTGGAAGAGCACGATGCCGCCGTTCCGGCGCCGCACCTGCTGCATGACGTAGCCGAGCATGTCGCCGTCACGGAACGCCTCGGGGAGCCCGTCCCAGCTGCAGCGGCCGCGGCCGCCCGCGTAGCACCAGTCGGCGCTGTCGACGTGCCACCCGGTGATGGTGTAGCCGCGCTCGCGCACCGCGTTGGCGGTCCGGCACTTCGCGCGGCCGAACGGGAAGCGGAAGTAGCTGGCCATACCGCCGGCGTCCTCGATGATGGCGGTGACGTCGTCGATCTGCGCCGCCATGCGCTCGTCGTCCATCTCGTCGAGGAACGGGCTCCGCGGGTGCGACCAGGTGTGGTTCGCGAGCAGGAAGAGCGGGTCGCGGACGATGTCCTCGACGATGGCGACGTGCTCGTCGCCGGTGACCCGGTTGCCGTTGATGAAGAAGGTCGCGGGCACGTTGCGGCGCCGCAGGACCTCCATGACGTCCGGAGTGGTCGCGGGGTTCGGGCCGTCGTCGAAGGTCAGCGCGACCCGACGCTCGAACCCGCTCTGGTCGGGCACGATGACGCCGTTGCACGACGGGTCGTCCACCTTGCCCGGGTCGTCCACCTGCTCCGCGGCGGTCCCGAAGAGCGCCTCGAGCTCGTCCATGCTGGGCTCGTCTCCGTGCGGGTCGGCCGGGGCGCAGGAGCCGAGGAGAGCGCACAGGCAAGCGAGGGGGGCGATCCGGGAGGTCATCGGGCGAGCCTAGCAGCTTCGGGACGGAACGCTCTCAGCGTCACGCTGACCCGCCGCCCCCGGTCCGCCGCCCGCCGGGGCACGGCGTGGGTGAAGGCGCGGTTGGTCGCCCAGGGCATCACGAAGACGTCGCCGTCGGTGGCGTCGAGGTCGACGAAGGGGCCGCCGCCGTGGGGGCGGATCCGGAAGATCCGGGGGGCGCCGAAGGAGACGGTCACGATGGGCGCGCCGCGGGTCAGGTCGCGACCGTAGTCCCGGTGCGGCCCCATGTAGTGGCCCTCGGCCGCGTCGTACCAGTTCAGCAGCAGCCCATCGAGCCGCGGATCGATGGCCTCGCGCGCCCAGTCGCGGATCGCCTGGAGCCGGGGCGGGACCGGACGCGCCGGGTTGACGGTGCCGCTGTAGCGATAGTCGGCCCCGTAGGCGGCCTGGTAGCGCGGGGTGTCGACCCACCGGCCGTACATGCGCACGCGGTGCGGCCGCTCGGGGTGCATGGCCCACAGCGCCTCGAAGTCGATCGCCTCGCGGAGCCGGGCCGGCAGCCGTCCGACGCGCAGCGTGTGGCCGCCCTCGAGCGTGAGCGGGGCCCCGAAGCTCACGGCGTCGCGCCCTGCAGCATCTCCATCAGGCCCCGGAGATCGGGGGCCTGGCCGCCCCCGCCGAGGAGCCCCTCGAGCATGCGCCGGAGCTGCGCCTCGTCGGCCCCGCCGAGGCCCTGGAGGAGATCGCCCGCGCCGGGGCCGAGGCCGGGCAGGCTGGGCGGGCCGAGGTCGGCGTCGCCGTGGGCCTCGTCGAGCCAGCGCCGCTCGAGGGCCCGCGCCGCCGGGGCGTGGCGGCCCCGGGCGAAGCGGTCGAAGAGGGCGCGGGGCGGGGCGATCCGGAAGCGATGCGCGTCGGCGTAGGCGCGCACCGCCCGGTAGAAGCGGCGGTCGCCGAGCTGGCGGCGCATCGCCGGGTACACGAGCGGCCCCTTGCCGTAGACCAGGCCCCCATAGCTGAGCGGGTCCGGGAAGGCGCTGACCGGGCGATCCACCGCGCCGTCCGGCCGGCCCATCAGGCGCATCATGTGGTAGCCGGCGACCACCTGCTGGTCGCGCTCCTGCTCGGCCCGCGCGTCGCCGTGCCGGTCGCGCACGTAGAGGAGCGCGGACCACTGGGCGAGGGTCTCGTCCTGGAAGGGGTGGCGCCGCGAGTCGCTGCCGACGATGCCGTGCCACCACTGGTGGGCGACCTCGTGGGCGGTGACGAGCTCGAGCATCGCCGCCCTGCGCCCTTCGAGCTGCTGACCGCCGCCCATCAGCGCCGCGAGCGGCCCGCCCGCCCCGGCCGGCCGATAGAACATCGTCGCGACGGTGACCATCGACGAGAACTCGACCCCGCCCGCCCCGCCGATGAGGGGCGCCTCGACCACGTCGAGCTCGGTGTAGGGGTAGGCGCCGAACCGCCGCTCGAAGAGCCCGACCGAGTGCGCCGCCGCCTCGAGCGCCTCGACGCCCGACGCCTCGTGCCCGCGCAGGAACCACGAGCGCACGGCCACGTCGCCCACCTGACGCGCGCGCTGCTCGAAGCGGGGGCTGGCCGCGAACGCGAAGTCGCGGCCGAGCGCGAGCCGCACCCGGACCTCGCTGCGGTCGCCGATCACCCGGGGCGGGTCCTCCACGCCGGTCGCCACGACGCGGGTCCCATCGGGCACGCGGACCCGCGCCTGGTAGTGGGCGAGCGCGTCGGTGCCGAGGTCGCCCATCGTGCTCGCGTCGCTCTGCTCCCAGCGCCCGCCCCGGCGTCGGGCCAGCACCGGGACGAAGGAGGCGAACGACGAGATCCCGTCCCCGTGGGCGAGCAGCCCGTAGTCCCCGCCGCCGTGGCCGCCGCTCAGCGCGCCGAGCGACTCGAGGCCCTGTCCCATGAGGGTGAGGCGCTCGGCCGGGACGACCTGGAGCGCGCCGCGCAGCCGGAGGCGCACCTGGAGCCAGCCTCCCGGGGGCACGGGCGAGGCGGGGCGCACGACGATGGCCGAGGGATCGGGCTGCTCGTGATCGCAGCGGACCCCCTCGCAGGAGAGCGCCTCGAGCCGCATCGCGTCGGGTCGCGTCGCGTTGACGAAGACGCGGAAGACCACCGAGCCCCACGGCTGGGTCGAGTCGTTGTGGACCCACGCGACCTGCTCGAGGGTGAAGGCGCGCAGGTCGTCCTCGACGTCGATGGTCAGGTCGTAGAACGGCAGCGCGTTCGGCGCGCCGAGCTGGGCCTGGGTCACCGCGCGCTCGCGCTCGGCCGGACGGAGCGACTCGAGGAGCGGCGCCGCGTCGTAGGCGTGCGACGGGCCGGCGAGCAGCCAGGTGAGCGCGAAGGCGGAGAGGCGACGCAGCATCGCCAGGAGTATAGGCGTGCGTACGTCCTCGCGTAGACATGGCCCGCCTCGCGATCACGCTCTTCGCGCTCCTCGCGGCCTTCGGCTGCCGGCGTCACTACGACCCGGTGCACGACCCCGGGCGCGTCGAGCGCTTCGAGCGCAACCTCATCCGCCTCGCCGCCGCCGACAGCGGCTGCCAGCCGGTGGAGGTGCAGCCGGTCCGCATCGAAGAGACGCTGTGGGTGACCAACACCTGCGTCGGCCCGCGCGAGTACTTCCTGCGCTGCCGGTCCCGGGGCCGCCGCTGGGCGAACTGCCAGTGGCGCCGGATCCCGACGGTCGGCGAGGCGGCGGCGCGGGCGCTCCGCTGCCCGGTCGGCCAGGTCGGGCAGCAAGCCGGCATGCACGCCCACGATCGGGTGGCCGTCGGTTGCGGGCGGCAGATGCCGGTCCAGCTCCAGTGCAACGCGGTGGGCTGCGGCTGGATCGCCGCTGGCCCGGTCACCGCGATCGATCCGCGCGGGCGCGACGCTCCGCTGATCGTGATCGTGCCAGCGCCGCAGTGACGGCTCGCTCTACTCGCAGCCGTCGGGCCCGCAGACCGCGCCCTCGGAGAGGGTGACGAGCTGCGGCTGCGTCTCCTCCCAGGCCTTGTCGAGCACCTTGCGCACCACCTCGGCCGGCTGCGCGCCTTGCACCGCGTACTTGCGGTCGAACACGAAGAACGGGACGCCGTGGATGCCGAGCTGGGCCGCGTTCGCCTCGTCGGCCCGGACGTCGGCCGCGTAGTCGTCCGACGCCAGCACGCCCTGGGCCTCGTCCGCGTCGAGCCCGACCTCGGCCGCGAGGCGCACCAGGGTCTCGTGATCGCCGATCCGCTCGCCCTCGCAGAGATAGGCGGCCAGATAGCGCTCCTTCAGCGCGCCCTGCAGGCCGCGCGTCTCCGCCAGGTGGAGCAGGCGGTGGGCGTCGAAGGTGTTGCCGGGGCGGATGACGTCGAAGCGCATCTCGATGCCGTCCTGGGCCGCCGTCTCCGTCATCCCGTCGATCATCTGCTGGCCGCGCTCGACCGGGACCCGGTACTTCTTCGCGAGGCGGGCGGCGTAGCTCTGCGCCTCCACGTCGACCTCGGGGGGCGAGGACGGATCCAGCTCGAAGGAGTGCCAGGTGACGCTCACCTCGTCCGCGTGAGGGAAGCCCTCGAGCGCGGCCTCGAGCCGGCGCTTGCCCACGTAACACCAGGGGCACGCGATGTCGGACCAGACGTCGATCTGCAGCTTGGCCATGGCGGATCCCTAGGACCCGGGCGGCCGATCGTCGAGATCGCGCTCGGAGACCACCCGGTCGCGGCCCGTCTCCTTGGCGCGGTAGAGCGCGGTGTCGGCGCGCGACTCGGTGGCCCCGCCCTCCTCGTCGGCCTGCCAGGTCGCCACCCCGATCGAGACGGTGATGGTCACGTCCCCCGCGGCGGTGGGGATGGGCTCGGCCGAGACCGCGGCCCGGATGCGCTCGGCGACCGCGCTGGCCTCGGGCATCGAGGTGCTCGGCATGAGCAGCAGGAACTCCTCGCCGCCGCGGCGGATGAGCACGTCGGGCCCGCGCACCTCGGCCCGCACCCGATCGGCGAAGCCGCGCAGCACCTCGTCGCCGACCGGGTGGCCGTGGCGATCGTTGACGCGCTTGAAGTGGTCGAGGTCCATCATCAGGAGCGCGAACCCGTCGCCGTAGCGGCGCGCCCGGCTCACCTCCTCGCTCAGCCGGTTGCCGAGGTAGCGCACGTTGTAGGCGCGCGTGAGGTCGTCGGTGATCGCGAGGTGAGCCAGCCGCGCGCTCTCGATCGCCGGCACGGTGCAGTTCGCGAGCAGCTGCGCGAGATCCCGGTGCAGCTCGGAGAAGCAGCGCGCCTCCCCCGACGAGGCGCTCAGCACGCCGACCACCTGCCCGCTCGCGACCAGGGGCACGGCGACCAGCGAGCCCACGTCGAAGCCGACCGAGGCGTGCTTGAAGCGCTCGTCGGTCGCGGTGTCGAGCACCAGCGCGGCCTTGCCGGTGTCGGCCACGATCCCGAGCACGCCCTCCCCGGCGCGGAAGGTCGCCGGCGCCTGCCCCTGCCCGAGCCCCGAGCGCGCGCTGCTGAGGAGCTCGCGGCGCTCGTCGTCGAAGAGCCGCAGCGACGCGTGATCGGCCGGCAGCAGCTCGAGCGCGGCGTCGGTCGTCGCCTTCAGCTCCCGCTCGAGGGAGGTCTCCTCCGCGAGCAGGCGAGTCAGCGCGAGCAGTACTTCGAGCGGATCTCGCGACGCCACCGCGCGACCATAGCAGGGCGCGGGGCAGGAGGCCTCACCGTCACCTCGGCGTCACCCCGATCTGGAAACTTGCGAGGGGGCGAGATCCACGAAAGCATCGCCGACGTGCGACGATATGCCCCGGTCCTGCTGCTCGCGCTCGCCGGCCTGGCGATCCCGGCGGCCGGCGCCCAGGAGCGCTCGCGCACCCGGATCTTCCAGACCGAGCGGGGCGGCCCGCGCCTCCGGGTCGCGGCCGTCGCCGAGACCGGCGTCCTGCCCAAGAGCGTGAACGTCAGCCCCGACGGGAGCCGGGTCGTGGTCTGCAACTTCGGCCGCCCCGACAGCGACAACGTCTGGGTGTACGACGCCGAGACCCTCGAGCACGTCGGCTCGGTGAGCTTCCCCGGCAACGCCGTCGAGAGCGCGTTCAGCGCGGACGGTCGGACCCTCTGGGTGTCGAACTTCAGGCGCCACGTGGTCGAGGAGATCGACTTCGCGCGGCTCGAGGTGCGCCGCGAGATCGAGGTCGGGAGCCACCCGAAGACGATCGTGGTCGACGGCTCGACTCTCTACGTCGCCAACTACTTCGACGAGTCGGTCTCGGTCGTCGACCTCCGGGAGGGCCGTGAGGTCGCGCGCCTCGCCACCGACGAGCGCCCGCGCGGCATGGGGGTGCTCGCCGACGGCACCCTGCTCGCGGCCGCGTTCGGCGGGGATCGCGTTCACGTGTTCGCGGCCGGGCAGGAGCGCGAGCAGCTCGAGGTCTGCCGCTTCCCCCGCGACGTGCTCCCGACCCCGGACCGGCGGGCGTTCTTCCTCACCTGCTCGCTCGGGCACATCGGCTTCTACCGCCCCGAGGACCACGGCCGGCCCTTCGGCATCGCCTCGACCGGCCGCAACCCGCGCAGCATCGACGTGACCGCCGACGGCCGCTGGGTCGGGGTCGCCAACTTCGGCTCGAGCGACGTCTCCCTCATCGACACCGTCGAGCGCACCCACCGCCGCCACGAGGTCCCGGGCGCGCACCGGCTCGTCGGGCTCGCCATGCACCCCGGGCCGGGCCTGCGCGTCTACACGACGAGCTGGGACACCGGCGAGCTCTACATGCTCACCGGGCGGGTGCCGGAGCGACGTCGGTCCGCACGAAACCGCCGCTGATCGGCGTCAGGTCGCCAGGTCGACGCGGAACTCCACCCGGCGGTTCTGGCGGTGACACGCGTCGGTGTCCTCCTGGCAGAGGCGCTCGCTCTGGCCGGCCCCGCGGGAGTCGATGGGCTGGGTCACCCCTCGCTGCTCGAGGGCTCGGCGCACCGCGGCCGCCCGCCGCTCGGACAGCTCCTGGTTGTACTCCGCGGTCCCGGTGGCGTCGGTGTGGCCGACCAGGTGGAGCGCGGTGATCTCCTCGTGGTGCTGGAGGAACTCCGCGATGTGGTCGAGCAGCTCGCTCGAGGTCTCGAGGATCTCGTCGCTGTCGTGGGCGAAGTGGATGTGGTCGTCGATGGTGATCCGGTCACCCTCGAGGTGCACGTCCGGCGGGTCCACGTAGGTCGGGCCGTCGCTGTCGGCGTGGTAGGAGCGGCGCTCCGGGCCCCCGCAGGCGAGCAGGGTGGCCGGAAGGGTGGCGAGGAGCGCGAGGAGGATGGTGGCTCTCATGGCGCGGGAGCATCGCACATCTCCCGGTCGTCTTGTCCCCCGGCGCGCGGCGGCCTACCTTGGCCCCGATGCGAGCGTTCCGCGGAATCGGCGCGATGGCGCTCGTCCTCGCCCTGGCGGGGACGACGGCCGCGCAGGGGGACGAGGTCCCGCGGGTGGTGGAGATCACCTACCAGCCCACCTCCCGGGCGCAGATCGCGATCTGGATCGAGCGGGCCGACGGCACCTACGCGCGGACCCTGGGCCTCACCCAGTCGGTCGCCCTGCGCGGCATCGGCAACCGGCCCGGCGCCTCGCAGATGAACAGCGGCTTCCAGTGGCCCTACGGCCGGCGCGAGGGCGTGCTCCCGGTCTGGGCGCACCACCGGGCGAGCGCCCCCGGCGCGGAGCCCTTCCCCCGCGTCATCTTCCAGGACCGCTCCGCCGAGGGCTGGGCCTCGCGCTCGTCGAACGACTTCTCCGAGGACGAGTACTTCTGCCTCTCGTTCCAGCAGTCGGCGAGCTCGCGCGACGCGCTGGACGCCGTCACCTGCCCGAGCGTCTTCAACAGCGACAAGGGCCGGTACCTCACCGCGGACGACGTGGCGGCGGGCTACGCCGAGCCGTTCCAGACGGCCCCCGGCGAGGCGACGATGCGGGCGCTCGAGCTCGGCTCGCTCTACCCGCCGCGCCGGGACGTGACCCGCTGCACCGGCGGCGCCTGCTACGACCACGCCGACGTCGCGCGCTACGCCGACGACGCGCGCCGGATCATGCCCGAGATCGACGCGGTCACCATGGCCACGCCGCAGGCCGGGCGGGCCCAGACGCTCTCCTTCCAGATCCCCGACGACTGGGAGGACGGCGAGTACGTCGCCTGGATCGAGGTCAACACCGAGGGCGACTACAACGACGCCTACAACCCCGATCGCTTCCCGACCCCGGTCGGCCCCGAGGGCGAGTGGGACAGCTGGGCGATCAACTACGGCTACCCGTACCGGGGGCAGCCCTCGGTGGTGTTCCGGGTGCCGTTCACCGTCGGCGGAGGCGCCGCGACCGAGACGGCGCGCGACCCGTGGGGCTACGGCACCGTGCACGGCCAGGAGGGCACCGTGCACGAGATGGACGGGAGCATCGCGAACGACCCCGACGCCTCGCCCGGCAGCGGCGCGGACCGGCTGCGCTTTCTGGAGGAGCCGGCGGACGCCCGGGTGGCGGTGACCGTCATCGGCCCCGAGGTCTGCCTCGAGAACACGCCGCCCGAGCCGATCACCGGCCTCGAGATCGAGGAGCACCACGAGCGCCGGGACGCGCACCGCTACGCGCGCCTCCGCTTCGTGGCGCCGGCCGACGACCTCGCGGTGACGCGCTACGAGGTGCGGATCTCCCGCGAGCCCATCACCGACCTCGAGAGCTTCGAGCGCGCGGTGCCCGCGGAGGCGGCCAGCCTCGAGCACATGGCCCTGACCGTCGACACCACCGTGCCCGCGGGCGAGGTGGTCGAGGCCGACTTCGGGGGGCTCTCGCCGGAGACCACCTTCTACGTCGCGGTGCGCGCCCTCGACCGCTGCGCCCGGTCGAGCCCGATCGCGGTGGCCGAGTTCACCACCCCGGCCATCGAGTTCACGACCGTCTCGCCCTGCTTCGTGGCCACCGCCGCCTGGGGCACGCCGCTCGCTGCGGAGATCGGCGCGCTGCGGCGCCTGCGCGATCGCCACCTCCGCACGAACGCGGTGGGGCGCGGGCTGGTGAGCCTCTACGAGACCGTCGGGCCTCACCTCGCCGACGTGGTGCGGCGCGACGACGGGCTACGCGCCGCCGCTCGCGGGCTGCTCGCGCCGGTGGTCGGCCTCGCGCGCCTCCTCGACCGCTGAGACCGCGCGGCGCACCGCCTCGGCGGTGAACGGCTTCTCGATGACGAGGTTGTCCACCTCGGCGACGAACCGGCGGGCCCGGGCGGTGAACGCGCCGCCGGTCACGAAGACGAGCCGCGCCTCGCGGCCCCGGCCCTCGTCCCGGAGCGCCTCGTAGACGTCCATGCCCGTCGTGCCGGGCATCATCAGGTCGCAGAAGACCACGTCGAACTCGCGCTCGCGGAGCGCCTCGAGCGCCTCCTCCCCGCCGTGCGTCACCGTGCATTCGTGCGCCCGGAGCATGCGGCGCAGCGAGGAGGCGACCTTCACGTCGTCGTCGATCACGAGCACCCGGGCGGAGCGCGGCCGCGCCTCGGCCGGCGCGAGGGGGCGGAGCGACGCCGGATCCCGGCTCGCGGCCAGCCGGACCGTCACGGTGGTGCCCTCCCCCGGCGCGCTCTCGATCTCGAGGCGCCCGCCGAGGCCCTCGACGATGCGACGCGAGATGCTCAGGCCGAGCCCGGTGCCCCGCCCGAGCGGCTTGGTGGTGAAGAAGGGCTCGAAGACCCGCGCCCGCACCGCCTCGGGCATGCCGGGGCCGTCGTCGCGCACCCGGATCTCCACCGCGTCGCCCCGCGCCTCCGCCCGCACCTCCACCCGACCGCGGCGGTCGTCCTCCTCGAGCGCCTGGGCCGCGTTGACCAGCACGTTGAGGAAGACCTGGCCGAGCCGGGCCGGGTTGGCGACGACCGCCGGGAGGTCCTCCGGCACGTCGACCGTCACCTCGGCGCGCTGCGCGAGGTCGCTCCGCGCGATGGCGAGCGAAGACTCGATGACGCGCGGGAGCGAGACCGGCCCGAGGTCGTCGTCGCTGGGGTGCGACATCGTCTTGAGCCCTCGGACCACGTCGCGCACCCGGACGGCGCCCTCCTGGATGTCGCCGGCGAGCGCGCGCAGCTCCGGGTCGCCCTCACCGCGGCTGTCGAGCGCCTGCACCAGCCCGTCGGCGCCGCTCAGCACGTAGGTCAGCGGGTTGTTGATCTCGTGCGCGACCCCGGCGACGACCGACCCGACCGCGGCGAGGCGATCGGCGAGCCGCAGCTGCGCCTCCAGCATGCGCCGCTCGCTGATGTCCCGCGCGACCCACAGCTCCACCGGCTCGCCCCGGAGCTCGGTCAACGCCGCCCGCGTCAGCTCGAGCTGGCGCACGTCCCCGGTGTCCCGGCGGAACCGGCGCTCGCCCTCCTCGAGCACCTCGTCCTCCACCAGCAGCTCGCCGACGTCGCGCTCCTCGAGCGCGTCCGGCGCGTAGCCGAGGATGCCCTCCATCGCCGGGTTGGCGTAGGCGACCCGGCGCTCGGCCACGAGCATCACGCCGTCCGGGCTCGCCTCGATCATGCGGCGGAAGTCGCCCTCCGAGCGCTCGAGGCGGGCCCGGAGCTGCGCCTCGGCGCGCCCGAGCCGGACGAGGAGGCGGCGGGTCAGCCAGAGCAGGAGCAGCGCCGCCACCGCGGTCCCGAGCGACGCGGCCACCAGGATCTCGAGGGAGTCCCAGCGCTCGCCGAGCGCGCGGCTGGTGGCGGCGTTGGCCCCGCGGAGCGCCCCGATCGCGGCGTCGAAGCCGCGGAGCGCGCCGTCCGCGTCGCCGGCGCGCGCCGCGGCGATCCCCGCGCGGGCCGCCCGCTCCGCGGCCGGGCTCGGCGCCACCCGGGAGAGCCCCTCCAGGCTCCGCTCGAGCGCGGCGTAGCCCTCCCCTCCCGCGGGGTCGACTCCCTCCACCTCCGCCTGGGCGCCCTGGAGCGCGATGAGCGCGCCGACGCGGGCCCCGAGCTCCGCGCGCATGCGCTCGACGTCCCGGAGCAGCTGCCAGCACCAGACGGCGAAGAACACCACGATCGCCCCCGCCATGGCGCCACCCGCGCGCCAGACGAGGGACTCCCTGGGAAGCGACCCACGCACCGCGTCGTCAATCTAGGGTGGAAGGCACCTCCACGCCACGCGAAGGAAATTGCGCGGCGAGTGGTGTACCTTGGAAATCGGCTGGCTCCCGGACGACCCAGCCCAGATGGGGAGAAGGTTGGACGCACGCATCCCGGCACTCACCGCCGCGCTGGCCCTCTCGGCCTGCAGCGCGGGCACCGGTAAGCGCCTCACCGATCCGATCCCCGCCGAGGGAGAGCCCCACGCGTCGGTGCTCGGGGTCGTGTGGGCGCCCGGGAACGCGCCGGGTGACGTGCCGCGCGGCCGCGAGATCCCCGTCTCGGGGGCCCTCGTCCGGCTACTGGAGCGGCGCCCCGATCCCCCGCCGAGCGGCGTGAGCTGCCGCGCCTGCCTCCCGACGAGCGGGGAGTACGCGGCGCTCAGCGACGAGGTGGGCGCCTTCGTGCTCGAGGACGTCGCGCCCGGCCGCTACTGGCTCGCGGTCGAGGCCGGCCCCTTCCGGATCGACTCGCGGGTCGAGGTGCGCGGGGGCCAGCTCACCCTGCTCGAGCAGGACGCCACGACCCTGCCCTCGGCGCGCGCCCCGGCCGAAGGGCGCTGGGCGCCGCGGATCGCCGCGCTGGTGGGCGACGATCGCGTCGACTGGCTCGACCGGCAGATGGGCCTCGAGGAGGTGAAGCGGGTCGACGCGGCCGAGTTGCTCCGCAGCCCCGCGCGGCTCGCCGCCCACCACGTCCTGGTCGCCGCGGGAGCCGAGCACGACGCCCTGACCCGCGACCCCGCGCTCCTCGCCAACCTCCGGGACTGGGTCGCGGCCGGCGGGGTGCTGGTGGCGACCGGGCGCGCGTTCCGGTTCGTCGACGCGCTCTACCCCTCGTCGGTCGTGCTCGCCGCGGGTCACGACGTGGAGAGCGACGTGTACGACTCGGCGACCGGCCGCTGGGACGCCGCGCGCATCCCCGCCCCGACCGACGCGCGCGAGGACTGGCTGCAAGGCGTCTCCGCCTCGCCGCGCGCGCGCATCCCGCATCGCCCGCTCGCCGCGTGGCTCGAGGAGCAGGTCGGGCCGAGCCACCGCCTCGCGTCCCACGGGCCCGACATGGTCCTCGACATCCGCCCCGGCTACGGCCCCACATGGCGCTACGTCGCCGACGACCTCGCCATCGAGCGCCCGCTCACCCGGATCGTGGCCCTCGGCGCCGCCCCGTCCTCCGACCCCACGCGCGACCCGAGCTACCCGCGCGTCCTCCTCGAGGAGCACGGCGGCCACCCCGCGATGGTCGCTATCGCCCCCGAGGGCTGCGGACGCGCGCTCCTCAGCACCCCGGAGCTCGACCTGGTCTCCCACGCCGAGCTGATGCCCATGGAGCGCATCGCGCTCTACTTCTTGCTGGACACCCCCGTCTGCGTGGCGCCGCCCGATTGAGCTCGGCGGGCGCCCTCAGAGGGTGAACGGGTAGCGGACGCTCAGGGAGTCCTGGGCGAACGGGGGCACGCTGGCCTCCCGGGCCGCGCGGGCCATGCAGGAGCGCTGGTCGGGCGCCGCCCGGGTCCCCTCGACGAGGGCAGAGCGCACCGTCCCGTTGCTCCGGAAGTGGAAGAAGAGGTGCACGCGCTCACCTCCCAGCCCCTCGGCGCAGGCGCGGATGCCGGGCGCGACGCGATCCATGGCCACCGCCACGTCCACCCGGCTCGGGCGCTCGGGCAGCCCGGGCGCGGGCGGCGCGGGCGTCGGCGTCACCGGCTGCGCGGCGGGCGCGGCCTCGTTCGCGGCCTGATCCGGGGGCTGGCTCGTGGCCGGATTGGCGGCGAGCCGGGTCGCCGGCACCTGGATGCGCACCGGAGGCATCACGATCAGCTGCGGGGTCGGCTCCTCGACCGACTCGACCGAGGACGGCAGCGCGGTGCCGAGCGGCGCCAGCGCCCCGGCCGCGATCGGCGGGTCCACGCCCTCGGGGAGCTCGTCCGGGTCGGGCCACTCGACCGACGGCCCCGGCGCGATCGCCTCGACCATGATCGGCGTGTGCACCACCCGCTCGGGCCGGAGCAGCACGAAGCCGAGGCAGGCGACGACCGCGAGCCCGAGCGCCACGTTGATGGCCATCGACACCTCGAACGCGCGGCGGTCGACCTTCGCGCGGCGCGGCGGCAGCGGCTCGCAGAGCGGCTCGGGCGGCCTCTCGGTGATCGACTTCACCACGCGATCGAGGTCGACGCGCTCCGGCGGGGGCGGCGGGATCGTGGTGGAGCGCAGCGCCTGCCACATCCAGGTCGGCTCCTCCTCGTAGAAGTACCCGCCCTTCTGATCCAGCGTGGCGAGCGCTCGCTCCCACGGCTTCGGCTGCGTGGCGTCGTCCTGCATGGGTCCTCCGCTCGGGAGGGAAGAGCACCGCTCGTGCCAGACGTGATGCCGGAGCCGTCGCCTCGCGGGCGGACGCATCGGATGCGCGAGCCCAGGTCGGGCGCACGGATCGCGCGAGCTCTGATAAGCTCGCGCGCGTCATGGCAGACCACGTTGCGGTCCTGGGGGGAGGCGTCGCAGGGTTGAGCGCCGCGCACGAGCTCATCGAGCGCGGCTTCGCCGTCACCGTCTACGAGAAGCGCCCGCGCGCGGGGGGCAAGGCGCGGAGCCTGGACGTGCCGGGAGCCCCGGCGCCCGGCAACCGCCCGCTCCCCGGCGAGCACGGCTTCCGCTTCTTCCCCGGCTTCTACAAGCACATCAACGACACGATGAAGCGGATCCCCCTGCCGGGGGTGCCGGGCGGGACCGTCTTCGACAACCTCGTGCCCACCCACGAGGTGCTCGTCGCGCGGGAGGGCAAGAGCGACCCCGCCTACCTCGCGGGCCTGCCCACCTCGCTGGCCGGGCTGGTGAAGGCGCTGAAGACGCTCTTCGGCTCGGACCTCGGCATCCCCCTGAGCGAGTGGCTCTTCTTCGCCGGCCGCGTGCTCTACGTGATGACCTCGAGCGAGGAGCGCCGCTTCGGCGAGCTCGAGAACGTGAGCTGGTGGGACTTCGTGCGGGCGTCGGACATGACGCTCGCCTACCGCCGCTACCTCGCCACCGGCCTCACCCGCTCGCTGGTGGCGATGAAGGCCGAGAAGGGGAGCGCGCGCACCATCGGCGTGATCCTCGTCCAGCTGCTGCAGGACCTCGGCGACCCGAACGTGACGCTCGATCGGGTGCTCGACGGCCCGACGAACGAGGTCTGGATCGATCCCTGGCGCACCCACCTCGAGGGCCAGGGCGTCACGGTGCACACCGAGGCGACGCTCACCGGCTTCCACCTCGCGGGGGGCCGCGTCGCGTCGGTGGACGTGGAGATCGGCGGCGTCGCCCAGAGCGTGGTGGCCGACCACTACGTGTGCGCCATCCCGGTCGAGCGGCTCGTCCCGCTCCTGACGCCGGACATGATCGCGCTCGATCCGCGCCTCGGGGAGCTGCACCTGCTCGAGACGGAGTGGATGAACGGCATCCAGTACTACCTGAAAGACGACGTGCCGCTCGCGAGGGGGCACACGATCTTCATCGACAGCCCGTGGGCGCTCACGAGCATCTCGCAGGCGCAGTTCTGGGAGGCGCGGCTCAGCGGCTATGGGGAAGGCAACGTGCGCGGCATCCTCAGCGTCGACATCTCGGACTGGAACCAGCCCGGGGTGATCTTCGGCAAGCCGGCGCGCGAGCTCTCCTCGGCCGACGAGATCCACCGGGAGGTCTGGGAGCAGATGAAGCGCGCGGTGAACGACGACGCGGTCATGGATCTCATGGACCAGAACCTCGTGACCTGGTTCCTCGACCCCGCGATCGAGTTCCCGAACCCCTCGACGGTCAGCAACCTCGAGCCCCTGCTGATCAACACGAAGGGCTCCTGGGCCCACCGGCCCGAGGCGATCACCGCGATCGACAACCTCTTCCTCGCGTCCGACTTCGTGCGCACGTTCACCGACCTCGCGACCATGGAGGCGGCGAACGAGGCGGCGCGCCGCGCGGTGAACGGCATCCTCGATCGGACCGGGTCGAGCGCGCCCCGCGCCGAGGTGATGCCCCTGCACGAGCCGGCGATCCTCGCGCCCCTCCGTCGCCTGGACGCGCGCCGCTACGCCGCGGGCCGCCCACACTGGATTCGTCCCGCGCCCTGAGGCATCCTCTCTCCCGGGGAGATGGGGCTCTCGGAAGGCGAAGCGGGGACCTGGGGCCGAAAGCCGATCACCATGGGTGAGGCGGCGAGCTTCGCCGCCCGGGTCCAGGCGAGCCCGCGCGAGCGGGAGGCGGTGGCGCAGACCCTCTTCGAGTTCCCGCTCGAGTGCGAGGTCCGCGGCATGTTCTTCGTCGGCCTGGTGAACGCCGTCGCCAGCGTGGCCGGTCACGCCGAGACGCAGCGGATCACGGAGCTGGCCGAGGTCCCCTCGAGCGTGCTGCCGTTCACGCTCCACCCCCACCGCGACTTCTACAAGCTCTTCTTCCTCGCGTCGCCGATCCTGCACCCGCGCGTCGAGCTGTCGGAGGCGATGCGGCGCGTCGCCGAGACGTTCTACCCGACCTTCCGCGCGAGCCCGATCGGTCGGACGATGAGCCTCCTGATGGGGAACCAGCCCCGCCGGGTGCTCGAGCGGCTCGCCGACGCCTACAACATCTCGGTCGCCTGGAACTCGCACGCCTGCGAGGCGAGGTCGGAGACCGAGCTGATCTGGCGCTGCCGGGTGGAGCCCACCGACTTCTACGAGCACATCTTCACCGGGATCGTGCACGGGACGCTCGAGTCCCACGAGGCGCCGAGCCCTCGCGTGGAGCTGATGGAGCGGCGCCGCGACGGCGACGGCCAGCGCATGGTCTTCTCGATCCGTTGGTGAGCGGAATCCTGCCCAAATAACGGAATGTTCCGATCTGGCGGTGACAAACGCCTCACCCAGCGTCTATGCTCGGGGACGGAGTGGTGCCTCCGAATCCCATGAGCGACGCGATCGCGAAGCGGTTGCGGGTCGCCGCTGCGCTGGCGCGCTGTCCCCTCGCGGTGCTCTATCGCATGCAGGGTCAGACCGCCACGATGGTCGCGTCCCACGGCGACCCCACCGCGCTCGCCTCGATGCCGGCGGAGGTCCCCTCGTGGCGGCTCGCCCGCGAAGCCCCCGCCGCCGTGCCGGTCATCGGTCGCGGGCCCGCCGCGCCGGAGAGCGTCTTCTTCCCGCCCGACCTCCGGGTCGCGGCCCTCGTCAGCGCCCCGCTCCTCGCGGACGGCACCCAGGTGGGCGCGCTCGTGATGGCCGACACGGCGCGGCGCGACGACTTCACCACGCTGGATCTCGAGGCCCTGGACACGGTGGTCACGATGCTGGCCGACGCGGTCGTGACCCCGCGCGAAACGCCGCCCCGCGGGCGCCCGCGCCATCCTTCGCCGATCGACGCCCTCCCCCAGCTCACCGAGGAGCTGGCGGCCTGGCCGCTCAGCGAGGGCAACCACGACGCCGTCACCGGGCTCCCCGATCGGCTGATGCTGCTCGAGCCGATGCAGGTGGCGCTCGACCGGGCGCAGCGCAAGGGCCGCGGTCTCGCGGTGGCGCTCTTCGCCCTCGACCGCTTCCACCGCATCGACGACTGGCTCGGCCGCTCCGTCGGCGACGAGCTGCTCCGGCAGGTGGCCGAGCGCCTCCTCGAGACGACCGGGGAGAGCGACCTCGTCGGCCGGGGCTCCGGCGACGAGTTCGTGGTGATCTTCAACGACGTCGGCGGAGGGCGCTCGGCGCTCGCGTTGACCGACCGGGTGCTCAGCGCCATCCGCGAGCCCTTCCACGTGCAGGGCTACGAGCTGTCGGTGAGCGACACCGTGGGCGTCAGCCGCTTCCCGGAGCACGCGCAGGAGGTCGGCGCGCTGCTCCGCTCCGCCGGCATCGCGCTCCACCGGGCCCAGGCGGCGCGCCAGCGCGGGCGCATCGAGCTGTTCACCGACGAGCTGCGCGAGGCGGTCGAGCGGCGCGGCGATCTCGAGCGGCACCTCCGCCGGGCCCTCGGCGCGGGCGAGCTGCTGCTCCACTACCAGCCCAAGATCGACATCCGCACCCGCAAGTGGAGCGGCGTGGAGGCGCTCATCCGCTGGAAGCGCGGCGATCAGCTCGTCAGCCCGGGCGTGTTCCTGCCGGTCGCCGAGGAGAGCGAGCTGATCGTGCCGATCGGCACCTGGGTGATGCTCGAGTCCTGTCGCCAGCTCCGACGCTGGCACGGCGCGGGGGTCGAGCTGCCCTCGGTCTCGGTCAACGTCTCGGCCCAGCAGTTCTCGCGCCCCGACTTCGTCGGCACGGTCGCGCGCGTGCTCAAGAGCTCGACCTTGCCCCCCGGCGCGCTCGAGCTCGAGGTCACCGAGACCTCGCTGATGGACGACGTCGGCGCCGCGGCGGAGAAGCTCAGCGAGCTGCGTCACCTCGGCGTGCGGGTCTCGGTCGACGACTTCGGCACCGGCTACTCGTCCCTCTCCTACCTCCAGCGGCTGCCGGTCGACGTGCTGAAGATCGATCGCTCGTTCGTGAAGGACCTCGACGCCGAGGGGGAGTCCGCCCGCTCCAGCGCGTCCGCGCTCACCCAGGCCATCTGTGGGCTCGGCCACAGCCTCGGCCTCAAGGTGCTCGCCGAGGGCGTGGAGACCGAGGCCCAGCTCGACGCGCTCGCGGCGCTCGGCTGCGACGAGGTGCAGGGCTACTACTTCTCGAAGCCGGTCCCCGCGCTCGCCGTGAACGAGCTCCTCGCGGGCTGACGCTGGCAGCTAGAGGTGCCGCTCGCCCAGCCGCTCGAGGGTGGGCAAATGCAACTCGGCCTGCTTGGCCTGACCGAGGGCCCGGCGGAGGCGCGCCGGCGCAGAGCGCCCCATGCACTTGTGGTCCGGGTCACCGTCGAACGCCTCGACCATCGCCGCGACGAGCTCCTTCTGCGGAAGCGGCTCGCCGGCGCGGTACGCCTGCAGCGCGAGCACCTCCGCCGCCACGTCGCGGGCGAGATCACGGTGCTCCGACCAGAGCTCGCGCACCGTGCCGCCGACCTCCAGCCCCGCGAGGTTGGCGGTGAGGATGTAGAGGTTCTTCGCGACCAGATCGAAGAGGAGCCGGTCCGGCGCGCCCGCGCGCACGGGGATGTCCATCGTCTCGAGCGCGCGCACGACGAAGCGGGCGTTCGGCCCGGTCACCACCGTGGGCACGACGACGTGGACCGCCCTCCCCTTCTTCTTCTCGAACCACACGACGGCGACCGTCGGGTCGACGACGCCGTGCCGCTTCCAGTCCTCGGGCAGCAGCTCGTTCTGGAGCAGGACCAGGCGATCCCGCCACGGCTCCGGCGCCCGCGCGAGCAGCGGCGGCAGGTCGCCCTCGCCCACCGCGACCAGGACCACCTCCGGCTCGGGCACCTCCTCGGCGAGGGCGTCGAGGTCGGCCCCGCGGAGCGCCGGGTGCACGGCGTGCCCGAGGCGCAAGAACCCGTGCGAGAAGACCCCGCCCATCTCGCCCATGCCGATGACGACGACGCTCACGACCGCGCCTCCGCCGCCCGCTTCTGCGCGCTGACCCAGATGAGCCGGCCGAAGGGCGGATCGAACGCGCCCCGGTCGACGGTGACCTCGAAGCCGGCCGCCTCGAGCAGCGTGCCGACCTGCGGCCAGGTGAAGGTGAGGTAGTACATGATGAACTCGGGCTTCAGGAGGGCGTTCCGCACGCGCATCGCGGCGTTGAAGCCCCGCGCCATCCAGAGCGCGGGGGACCAGGGCGGCGGCACCTCGCTGGTCGCGAACACGAAGCGCCCGCCGGGGGCGAGCACGCGGTGGATCTCGCGCACGAAGCGCGGCTCGTCCGACTCGAGGATGTGACCGAAGGCGCCGAAGCAGGTCGCGAGGTCGAGGCTCTCGTCCGCGAACGGCAGCGCGAGCGCGTCGCCTCGAAGGAGCCGGATGGGCGCGTCGCCGGGGGCGTCCACCAGCCGCCGCTCCGCCTCGGCGAGCATGCCGGCCGAGCGATCGATCCCGAAGATCGTCTCCTCGCACAGCGGTCGGAACCAGCGGACACCGGCGCCCGTGCCGCAGCAGAGGTCCACCCCGCGGCGCACGGTGCCGCGCGCGGCCGCTCGCTCGGCGCAGCGCTCGACCACCGGATCCGGGGTGCGGAACGGCGTGTAGTCGAACTTGCGCGCGATGAGGTCGTAGCCGCGGTCGGTCGAGGTCAGCGCCTGCTCCGCGAGCTCCCAGAACGTCGGGCCGTCGGGGTGGAACATGCCCCGACCATAGCGCAGCGGGTGGCGCGGTCGGGGACGAGTTCGTCCTCTACGGCCGCATTGGAGGGTGCTATCACCTCGGGGTGAGGGGACTCCCGGTAGCCGCGGCGCTGATCGGCTGGCTCTGCGCGTCCGTCGCGGGGGCCCAGCCGAGCGCGCTCCGCTGGACCGCGCCGCCGGAGTGCCCGGACGAGGCCGCGGTGCGGGCGGAGGTCGCCCGGGTCCTCGGCGGCGAGTGGCCCCCGTCGGAGGCGCTCGCCGAGGCGACGACCACCCGCACCGAGCGCGGCTTCCGCCTGACCCTCGCGACCGAGATCGACGGCGCGGTCGGCGAGCGGGTGATCGAAGGCGAGCGCTGCGAGGAGCTGGCGGCGGCCACCGCGCTGATCGTGGCGCTGATGATCGACCCGGTCGCGGTGACCCGCGCCCCCTCCGCGCCGTCGCCGCTGACCCACCCCAGCCCGGAGCCCCTGGCGCCCGGCCCCGTCACGCGGATCGGGCAGGCGCTCACCTCGCCGGGCGGCTCGGCGCTCGCCGAGGGCCCGCCGGACCGCGAGGTGGAGCCACCGCGAGTCGTCGAGGTCTGGACCGAGGCGCCCCCGCGAGACGGCCCCGCGCCGCGACGTGAGGCGGAGGAGACGCTCGCGGGCTTCGTGGGCGCGGTGGGCCTGCTCGACATCGGCGCGCTCCCGAACCCGACCCCGGGGGTCGCGATCGAGGGCGGCGTCGGTGTCCCGCTCATCGACGGCCGGCTCCGGGCGCTCTTCCTCTCGCCGAGCGCCGGCGTCTCCGCCGACAACCCGGAGCTCGGCGCGGAGCTGATGGCGCTCATCCTCGAGGCCCGCGGCTGCCTCCGCCCGCTGGCCGAGGCCCGCTGGGTCGGCGCCTGCGTCGGCGTCGCCGGGGGCGCGGTCTTCGGCGAGGGCTTCGGCGTCAGCGATCCGAGCTTCGGGGTCGGAGGCTGGGGATCCGGCTCGTTCGGCCTCGCGGTGGCGTGGTCGCCGGTTCGGTGGTTCGATCTGGGGCTGGAGGCCGATCTCGTGGTGCCCTTCAACCCGCTGACCTTCTTCGTGATCCGCGACGGCGCGCCGATCGAGGTCTTCACCCAGCCGTCGGTGACCGGCCGCTTCGGCCTGTCGGCGCACGTTCGCTTCTGACGGACTTTTTCTTCGACGGAACCCCAGGTGGCCGGCCACACAGAGTCGATGGGAGCGGCGGCTGCGGCCTCAACGCTCGACGTGAAGGCGACCGGGTCTTCGCCTCGGAGCGACCTCCGACTGGAGGACGTCTACGAGCAGTGCTTCGACTTCATCTGGCGAAGCGCGCGTCGAATGGGTGTGCCCGAGCCGTCCGTGGACGACGTGGTGCAGGAAGTGTTCGTGGTGGCACATCGACGACTCGCGGACTTCGAGGGGCGCTCCTCGGTGAAGACCTGGCTCTTCGGCATCTTGCTCCGCGTGGTCTCCGACTACCGGCGCACCCAGCGTCGAAAGGGCGGCCTCGCGCCGCTCCCGGAGGTGCTCGAGGACGACGGCTCGGGTTGCCCGGCCGCGGCCACCGAGCAGCGCGAGCGGGTGCGCCTCCTGCACGCGCTCCTGGCCGAGCTGGACGAAGACAAGCGCGCGGTGTTCGTGCTCGCGGAGCTCGAGCAGATGACCGCGCCCGAGATGGCCGAGTCCCTCGGCGTGAACCTGAACACGGTCTACTCGCGCCTCCGGGCGGCGCGGCAGAAGTTCGAGGCGGCCCTGAAGCGTCACCGGGCGCGGGAGGCGAGCGCGTGAGCGACTTCGACGGAATCGACGAGCTGTCGAGCGACGCGCGAGCCTTGATCGAGGGCGCGCGGGGCGGAGACGAGCCGACCTCGGCGGACCGCGCGCGGGTCCGCCGCGCGGTGATGGCGGCGATCGCCGCCGGCGCGGGGGCGGCGACCGCGGGCGCGGCGTCGAGCGCGGCGGCGGCGTCTGGCACGAGCGCGGCCACCACCACGACCGCCACCGGCACGACCGCCACCGGCGCCGCCGGCGCGGCGGCCGGCGGGACCGCCGCGGCGAGCGGCGCGACCGCGGGGCTGGCCACCAGCGTGAAGCTCGCGGCCGCGCTGATGGTCGCCGGGGCGGTGGGCGGCACGGTGGCCGTGGCGCCGTGGGAGCCCGACGAAGCCTCGACGTCACACGTGGCCCAGGCCGTCGAGGCGCGGACCGCGAACGGCGCTCGCCCGGCGGAACGGCTCGACCCGTCGAGCCCCGCGCCCACCCCGGAGGCCGCGGAGAGCCCCGAGCCCGAGCCCGCCCGGCTCGAGACCGCAGCGCTCGAGACCGCAGCGCTCGAGACCGCAGCGCTCGAGACCGGAGAGCCGAGCCCGGAGGCGACGCAGCCGCCGGCGCCGAGCCACGCGCGCCGCGCGCCCCGGGCGTCCCCCGCGCCCCCGGCCACCGTGTCTCCGGCGGGGGAGCCGGAGGCCGCGGAGCCGGAGGCCGCGCCCAGCGCCTCGAGCCTGGCGGCAGAGGTCGCGCTCCTCCGCCGCGCCCAGGCCGCGATCAACCAGGGCGACGCCGACGCGGCCCTGCGCATCCTCGCCGAGCACGCAAGCCAGCACCCGAGCGGCGTCATGGCGGCGGAGCGGGAGGCGGCGCGCGTCGTCGCCCTCTGCCGGGCCGGTCGCGAGGCCGAAGCGCGGGCCGCCTCGGCGCGGTTCCTCCGCGCCCACCCTCAGAGCCCGCTCCGCGCCCGCGTCCAGTCCGCCTGCGCCACCCGGTGAGGAGCTCAGAGTCGCCAGGCGATCTCACCGTCCGGCGCCACGGCGTAGAGGTGTCGGCGCGTGGCCACGACCACGAATCGCCCGTTGTCGAACACGCCCTGCACATCGTAGCCCTCGAGCTCCCGCCGGAACCGCTCCGCGCCGCTCTCCGCGTCCAGCCCGACCATGAAGAGGGCCCCACGCCCGCGAGTCCCGCGCGGGCTGCCGAAGGCGACCGGGCCGGCCGGGCTCGCCCCGAGCGCGAGCGTCCCGATCGCCTCCCCGTTCACCGGCACGATGTCGAGGGGGCGGCTCCAGCGTTCGCGGCCCCCGTGCCGAGCGGACACCTCGAGAAACGGCGTCCCCGGCCGCCGGGTGCGTAGCTCGTAGCGGGCCGGCCCCACCTCCGCGACCACCGGCCGGCGGAGCGTGCTGATGATCCCCCTCTGGAAGCCGGGCGCCTTCTCCTCCTCGATGTGCGGCCGGATCCGGGGGCGCGCGTCGCAGCGCGCGTCGGACAGATCGTCGAGCGAGGCCCGGACGATGGTCCGATCGTCGGTCCGCACCGTGAGACAGTCGCGGCCCACCCCGTACCGATCGACCTCGTCGCTGAGCGATCGCCTCACCTCCCCTTCGACGCCGGTCACCGGGACGACGACCAGCTCGAAGGCGCGCTGATCGATCGCACCGAAGTGACGATCGCCCAAGCAGATCGGCTCCAGCTCTTGCCGCTCGCGGGCCGCGGTCTCCCACACCACCGCCCCGGTCGCACCGTCCACCATCGCCAGCCGAGCTCGCCGCTCCTCCCCGCGCACGATCAGGCCGCCGGTCTCGCGCGCCCCGTCGCCGTCGACGTCGCCGAGCGGGCACGCCATCGACGTGAACCTCGCCGCAGCCGGAGCAGGCGCGGGCGGCGGCGCGGGGAGCTCGGGGCTCGGCGCCGAAGACGACGGGGCGGGGCCGGGCGACGCGGCCACCGGGGGAGGCGCGATGGGCATCACCGGAGGTGGCTCCTCCGCCCGGCTGGAACGTTGGACCACGATCACCGCGGCGACGGCGAGGACCCCGAGGAGGGCGATCCCGCCGCAGCCCATCGCCGCGAACAGCGTCCAACCGAGGCCGCGTCCGCTCGGCGCCGCCGGGACAGCTCCGCAATAGGGGCATCGAGCGGAGTGGGCGGGGAGAATTGCGCCGCAGGCGCATCGTCGGTTCTGCATGCCCGCCCCATCGGCGAACCGAGCCCCGCGTTGCGTGCGGTCACTCGGCGGTGGCGGTCAGCTCGGCGTCGCCCTCTTCGGGCTCGTCGGTGGCGGTCTCGTACTCCGCCTCCTCGTCGACGTGCTCGGTCTCGTCCACCCGCACGTCGGGGACCTCCGGGAGCAGCGCGAGGGCGGCCTCGGTCAGCTGCACGTCGGTCGCCACCGCGTCCGGGGCGGTCACCCGACGCCCCTCGCGGGCGCAGCGGCGGTGACTGCGCCGGCCGCGGTTGCGGCAGAAGCGCGGGAACGGTCCGGTGAGGTTGCCGTAGCGCGGGCGCGCGCCCGGGCGGCTCCAGTCGACCCACTGCGCGTTGCGGCCGCGCACGTCGACGTGCACGAAGGTGCTGCGCGGGTAGAAGCCGCAGCCCGTCTGCTGGAGCGTGCGGCAGTAGTTCCAGAGGGTGCGACGGGGCACGCCGCGCACGCGGATGTCGGTGGCCCGGCCCTCGGTGTGCCGGCTCGACTCGCGGGTGTAGCCGCCCGCCTCGCGCCGGCCGCTGACCAGGTGGATCTCCCGGCCCCCGAACTCGTCGCTGATGGCCGCGAGCAGGAGCGCGAGCCGCGGGTGCGGCAGCTCCGGCGGATCGTCGTCGTGGCGACGCATCAGGCTGGCCAGCTGCTGCAGCGCCTCCTCGGTCACTCGCCCCTCGGCGTCGCGGAGGCGGACGCTGACGACCTCGTCCCGGCGGCGGATGCGGGCCACGCCCGGCTCGTCCGGCTCGCCCCAGTCGCGCTCCTCCTGCTCCTCCGGCAGGAAGCCCGGGAGGATGAGGCGCTGGCCGGCCCGGAGGCTCCGCCGGCGGAGGCGGTTGAGCCGCACGAGCTCCTCGACCGAGCAGTGATGGTCGCGGGCGATGTGGCTCAGGGTCTGCCCCGGGCGCACGTAGGTCACGCCGCGCGGCGGGATCGTGAGGGTCTGCCCCGCCTGGAGCGGATCGTTGCGCCGCATCCGGTTGGCGAGCGCGAGATCCCAGACGTCGACCCGGTAGCGCCGGGCGATGCGCGAGAGCGACTGCCCCGGCCGCACCGTGTGCGAGCGCTGCGCCTCGGCCTCACCGGGCGCGCTCGCGGCGAGCACGGCGAGGGCGAGGGAGAGGATCAACAGGGTACGGCGCAACAGCTTCATCGGCGGGCCACTATGAGAAATCGGGCGGTCGGGATCAAATCGAACCGTGAGCGGGCGACGGACGCACGAAACCCGGCCGGGATTTCCCCCGCCGGGTCGAAAAAGCACGTCGAGGTGCGGATCCGCTAGTTCTCCAAGAAGATCAGTTCTTCTTGGGGGACGGCATCTTCTTCTCGACGAACTCCACGTGCTTGCGCGCGACCGGATCGAACTTCTTGATCTTCATCTTCTCCGGATGAGTGCGCTTGTTCTTCGACGTGTAGTAGTGGTAGCCGGTGCCGGCCGTGGACACCAAACGGATGAGCTCCCGCATCATGACCTCCTGAGGGGTCCGCAGTCATAGCGGACCCGGGGGCGAACGCAACCTCTAGCGGCGGTGCTGGCTCCGCTCGCGCTCGATCTGCTCTTTGTAGCCCACGCTGTAGCGGGTCCACGGGCGCAGCTCGAGGCGCTTGAAGCCGATCGGCTCCTCGGTCCCCTCGCACACGCCGTACTCGCCGACGCGCAGCTTCTCGAGCGCGCGGTCGATCTCGTTGAGGAGCTTCCGCTCCTTGTCCGCGAAGCGGATCAGGTAGGCCTGCTCGGTGCTGCGCTGCGCCATGTCGGTCTCGTCCGGCATGACGCTGGTCTCGCCGAGAGCCTCCTGCATGTGCCGCTCGAGCTCCGACACCTTGCGGGCGCGCTCGGTGACGAGCTTGCCGTGAAGGTGGGTGATCTGCTTGGCGGTGAGGCCGGCGTCCGGGTGGGCCGCGACCTTCATCTCGGCCAGCCGACGCGTGGCGGCGTCCATCTCGACCTTGTCGACCTTGGGCGCGGCCGGCGTCTTCTTCTTGGCCGGCTTGGTCGGCGTCGGCTTGCTGACCGGCTTCGAGGCGCTCTTGGCCTTCTTCGCCGGCGCCTTCTTCGACGCGCTCTTCTTGGCCGGCGCGGTCTTGGAGGTGCTCTTCTTGGCCGGCGCCTTCTTCGACGCGGCCTTCTTGGCCGGCGCCTTCTTCGACGCCGCCTTCTTGGCCGGCGCCTTCTTCGACGCCGCCTTCTTGGCCGGCGCCTTCTTCGGCGCGGCCTTCTTGGCCGGCGCCTTCTTCTTCGCTGGCGCCTTCTTCTTGGCCGGCGCCTTCTTCGACGCGGCCTTCTTGGGCGTCTTCTTCGAGGTCGACTTCTTGGCCGCCTTCTTGGGCGCCGCCTTCTTCGAGGTCGACTTCTTGGGTGCCGCCTTCTTGGCCGCCTTCTTGGGCGCCGCCTTCTTGGCGACGCGCTTCGCAGCGGTCTTCTTCGCGGTCTTCTTCTTCGCGGTCTTCTTGCCCGCCCGACGACTGGTGGCCATGGCTCTACTCTCCCGAGCTCGCCTCGTGCGGGGCATCGGGGGTGACGCGTTTGACACCCCCCGAAAGAAAGGACCTAGCCCGTCCCTACCCCACGAGCGGGACCCAGATTGCACGATTCGGCCCACAAAGCAACGAATTTGCACGCCTTCAGAGGGCCTCTCGCATTTTCTCCGCCGCGCCGATGAAGTAGGTTGGTGCGGTGGAGCCCGACCGGCAGATCGAGATCCAGCTGGGGCACATGTGCAACAACCGCTGTGTCTTCTGCGTCAGCGGTCAACGCACGGCCTTCGGGGAGGCGGGGCCGATGGCGGTCGCGCCGATCCTCAGCCGGATCCGTCAGGCCCGGGAGCTCGGCCACCGCAAGATCACCCTGCTCGGCGGCGAGCCCACGCTCCAGCCGGGATTCATGGAGATCATTGAAGAAACGGTGAACCTCGGCTTCGAGGAGATCGTGATCTTCACCAACGGCGTGAAGACGGCGCGTCCCGAATTCGTGGACGCCATCCTGGCGACAGGAGGGAATTTCACCTGGCGTATCTCCATTCAGGGAGCCACCCGGGAGAGCCACGAGCGGACCACCCGGAAGCCGGGCTCGTTCGGACGGATCGTCCGGACCCTGGAGAACCTCCAGGCGCGCGGTCAGCGGATCACGGTGAACATGTGTGTGGTGACGTCCAACTACGAGGACGTCGATCGTTTCCCCGCGCTGCTCGCCCGACACGGCGCCTCGCAGCTGCACCTCGATCTGATGCGGCCGCTCGACGCCGGGCAACGCACCGAGGAGGAGCTGCGGGCGAGCATGCCCTCGCTCGAGGCGCTCGCCGAGCCGTTCCGGCGCATGATCGCGGGCTTCGACGAGGGCTTCGACGTGAACCTGGGCAACCTGCCCTACTGCGCCGCGCCCGACCTCGCCCCCTGGATCCACCACGACGGCGAGCGCACCGAGACGATCGCGATCGACCACGACGATCAGCTGAGCCGGCCCTGGAACAAGTACCTGGTGAAGCGCCGGGACAAGCTCAAGCCCGACACGTGTCGCGCGTGCGTCTTCGACGATCGCTGCAGCGGGGTCTTCGAGCATCACGCGCGCTTCCACGGCATCGACGGGCTCGAGCCGATCGACGCCCGGACCCTCCAGCGGCTCGATCCCCGGGGCCGCCTCCTGGGGCTCTGGGGCGCCGCGCTCCTCCGGGAGTCGCTCGGGGATGGGTGGACGGTGCGCGAGACCTCGGAGCAGAGCGCCCGGGCCAGCCGGGACGGCGCCTGGATCGAGCTGCGGCCCCGGGGCGAGGGCGCGCTCGCCCGCCACGAGTCCTTCTCCGTCTTCGGCGATCCGGGCGCGCACCGCGAGGCGCTCGCGGCGGCGCTCGCGGCGATCTCACCTCCGGTGCACCCGCTGGGCGACGCGCCGGCCGACGCCAAGCTCGCGGCGGCGCTCCGTCGGCTGCGGGCCCGCGCGCCCTTCGGCCCGTTGACCTGGGAGGCGCTCGACGTGCAGCCGGGGCGGCTCGAGCTCGCGCTGAGGGGCCCCGCCCGGGAGCGCGCCACCTTCTGGCTCGCGCTCGAGGACGGCCGCCCCCGCGGCGGCTATCATGTCGACGGGGTGGCCACCGACGCGTTGAGAGAGGGGCTCGGCGCCGCGCTCGCCGCGCTGCGCGGGAGGCCGGCGTGAAGCTGGGTCGCGCCGCGCGATCGGCGCTCGCGGCCGCGCGCGCCCGGCGGAGCGGGGTCGACGGCGCGGGACACCCGTGGCCCCCCGGCCCGGCCGGCGTCCCGCTGCTCGGCCACTACCGGCCGATGCTCACCGACCGGCTCGGCTTCCTCACCAACGCCTTCCTCGATCACGGCGACGTGGTCCGCTTCCACTTCCTCGGCATGCAGGCCACCTTGCTCGCGCACCCCGACGCGGTGGAGCAGGTGCTGCAGAAGAACCACCGCATCTACACCAAGCAGACCCGCGGGTACGGGCGGCTGCGGGAGTTCCTCGGCAACGGCCTCGTCACGAGCGAGGGCGACTTCTGGCTGAAGCAGCGGCGCATCGCCCAGCCCGCGTTCCATCGGCGCCGCATCGACGGCTTCGCCGGCGTGATGGTCCAGGCGGCGGAGGAGCTCGTCGGGCGCCTCGCGCGGGCCGCGGACGGCGGGAGCGCGGTGGACGTCGCCCACGAGATGATGGAGATCACCCTCCGCATCGCCGGCGAGACCCTGCTGAGCACCGATCCCTCGGACCGCGCGCAGGCGGTGGGCAAGGCGCTCGACGTCGTGCTCCACGAGGCCAACCTCCGCATCAACGCGCCGATGGTGGTGCCCGAGTCGGTGCCGACGCCCCGCAACCGCCGCTACCGCGCGGCCGCGAGGGCGCTCGACGACATCGTGCTCGGCATCATCGAGCAGCGGCGGCGCGGCGAGCGGCGCGACGATCTGCTGCAGATGTTGCTCGAGGCGGAGGACGAGGAGACCGGCGAGCGCATGGACGACCGCCAGCTCCGCGACGAGGTGATGACGATGTTCCTCGCCGGGCACGAGACCACGGCGAACATGCTCACCTGGACGCTCTACCTGCTCTCGCTCGCGCCCGAGCACGCGCGCCGGGTGCGGGAGGAGGCGATCGCGGTGCTCGGCGATCGGCCGGCCACCGCCGCCGACTGCAAGGCGCTCCAGTACACCAAGCAGGTGCTCCAGGAGTCGATGCGGCTGCGGCCGCCGGTCTGGGTGGTGGGGCGCAGCCCGAGCGAGGACGACTTCGTCGACGGCTACCGGATCCCGGCCCACTCGCTCGTGTTCCTCTCGCAGTGGGTCACCCACCGACACCCGGGCTTCTGGGACGACCCCGAGGGCTTCGACCCCGAGCGCTTCGCGCCCGACCGGGTGAAGCGCATGCACCGCGCGCAGTACTTCCCGTTCGCCGCCGGCCCGCGCATGTGCATCGGCGCCGGCTTCGCCATGATGGAGGGCCAGCTCCTGCTCGCGACCCTGCTCCGGCGGCTGCGCTTCGACCTGGCGCCCGGACACCCGGTGGAGATGGAGCCGCTCATCACGCTCCGGCCCAAGCACGGGATGAAGATGACCGTGCACCACGCTGCATGAGCGCGAGCGAGCGGCGCCTCTCGGGGCGAACCGCGACCTTCCTGGTCGTGGCGTCGATGGTCGGGACCGGCGTCTTCACGACGAGCGGGCTGCTCCTCGACGATCTCCGCTCCGCGCCCGCCGTGCTGCTCGCCTGGGGGCTCGGCGGCGTGCTCGCGATGACCGGCGCGCTCAGCTACGCGGAGCTCGTCACCGCGCTGCCGAAGAACGGCGGAGAGTACGCGCTGCTCAGCGAGATCTATCACCCCGCGGTCGGCTTCGCGGCCGGGGTGGTCTCGTTCGTCGTCGGCTTCTCGGCGCCGATCGCGGCCTCGGCGATCGCGTTCGGCAGCTACCTCCACGCCCTCGTGCCCGCCGTCCCCGCGCTGCCGGCCGCCCTCGCCCTCGTCGCCCTCGCGTCGGCCGCGCACGCCTTCCGGGTCGGCGCGGGCAGCCTCGTCCAGGACGCGCTCACCGCCTTCAAGATCCTGCTCGTCGTCGGCTTCGTCGCCCTCGCGGGCGCGGGCATCGATCCGGCGCGGCTCGCGGCCGGCGAGCGCCCCCTGCTCGAGGCGACGCTCTCGCCGGCGTTCGCGGTGGCGCTGATCTACGTGACCTTCTCCTACAGCGGGTGGAACGCCGCCGCCTACGTCGCCGGGGAGCTCGAGGACCCGCACCGGGCGCTCCCGCTGGCCCTCATCGCCGGCACCGCGCTCGTCACCCTGCTCTACCTGGCCGTCAACGTCGTCTTCCTCGGCGCGGCGCCGGCGGGATCGCTCCGCGGCGTCGTCGAGGTGGGCCACGTGGCCGCGGTCTCCCTGCTCGGGCCGAGCGCCGGCGCCGCGATGAGCGCGATCATCGCCTTCGGGCTGCTGGCCACGGTGGGCGCGCTGATCATGACCGGCACGCGGGTGCTCGAGGCGATGGGGCGCGACCACGGGACCCTCGCGCTCCTCGCGCGCCGCGCCACCGGCGGAGGCCCGACCGCGTCGGTGCTCCTGCAAGGCGCGGCCGCGGCGGTGATGGTGCTGACGGCCAGCTTCGAGGCGCTGCTCGGCTACATCGGGTTCACCCTCTCGCTCTTCGCCGCGCTCACCGTGCTCGGCGTCTTCGTGCTCCGCTGGCGGCGCCCCGGCCTGCACCGCCCGCACCGCGCCTGGGGCTACCCCGTCACGCCGCTCGTCTTCGTGCTGTTGATGCTCTGGATGATCGTGTGGTCGGTCGCCGCCCAGCCCCTGGTCACGCTCGCGGGCGCGGCGACGATCCTGGTCGCCGTGGCGCTCTGGGCGCTGCTTCGCCAGCGGAGCTGACCGGTCGCCAGCGCTTGCCGGACGCGGTGGGCGAAGACGAGGTGAGGCGGATCGGTGGCGCGAGGCGCTCCGACAGCCAAGAGGCGAGGTCGGGCCCGGTGGGCTCGAGGATCGGCGTCACCGCGCGCAGCCGGCGACCGAGCCGCTCGACGTGATCGAGGTCGTGCGGGTCGACGGCCGGCGTGAGGTCGACCGGCTCGACGTAGCCCACGCAGGCGCGCCAGCCGGGCTCCACGCGGTCGAGGTGGGTCAGCGCGAGGCCGTCGACCGGGCAGCACGCGAGCGCGTAGCGGAGGAGCGGCAGGTCGAGCCATCCGCGCCGGAAGCGGCCTTGCCAGCCGGCGTCGAGGTTGTCGGTCTCGGGCAGCCGCCGCAGCGCGTCGACTTCGGTGGGGAACGGCCCCTGGCCGTGGCGCGTGGCGTAGCTCCGGAGCACGCCGAGGCGCTCGATCTCGCCGTCCCAGCCGTCGAGCAGGGCCAGCGCGTTGTCGGCGGTGCAGGTGCTCCAGGTGGTGTGCGGGTGGAAGCCGCGCCACTCGTCCAGCAAGACGCCCTGCGCGCCCTCGAAGACGAGCTCGCGCGCCTCGGCCAGCCGCCGCGCGAACCCCTCGGGGCCCTCGACCACCCGCGCCGCGCGCAGCGGGCGGAGGGCGTCGATCCACGCGTCCAGGGTGGCGGGAGAGAGCACGGCCTCGCGCTCGACGGCGAAGCGCGGGTCGTCGCTCGTCAGCCGGTCGAGCGCGGCGGCCGCGTGATCCCGGAGGGCCTCGAGCTTGCGCCGGAGACGCGGCCCCTCGCGCAGCTCGGCCGCGCGGAGGGCGAGCGCCGGCGCCTCGAGCGCGACCCGCATCGTCTCGCCCACGCCGACGCCGGTGGTCCCATGCGCGGCGTCCCCCCGGGCCAGCTCCCGGAGCCGGCAGAGCGCCTGGTGGTAGGGCGTGGTCACGAGCGCGCGCTCGTCGACGGTCAGCCGCGCCAGCGCGTCGGTCACGCCCTGCGCCGCGAGGCGCCGCGCCTCCACCAGGAGCGCGGTCGGGTGCACCACCACGAAGCGGCTCAGGTGGGTGCGCACCCCGGGCACGAAGGAGCCCGCCCCGACCTGCGCGAAGACGTGGCGCCGGCCGTCGTCGGTCACCACTCCGTGGCCCGCCTGGGCGCCGCCGTTGAAGCGGACCACGAGCGAGGCGGCCCGGTCGCGGACGAGGAAGTCCACGACCGTGCCCTTGCCCGCGTCGCCGAAGCCGAGGTCGACGACGATCGAGGCGCGTCGGCTCACGCCGCCGGGCTCCAGGTGTCGGCGAACGGCGCGATCGCCGAGACGATGCCGCCGACCCGCGCGCGCGACAGGCCGGCGGCGCGGAGCTGCTCCCCGACCGCGTCGACGCTCGGGAGGCGCCCCTCGCACAGGGACACGATGGCCGCCGCGACGTGCACCGTGTCTTTTGGGCTCGAGAGCTCGAGCACGTGGTCGCCGAGCAGCTCGCGCCACCGATCGCCGCACCGGCGGGCCCGGTTCGCGTCCGGGATGAGGAAGAAGGGCTCGTAGGTCACGGCGAGCTCCTCCACGATCCGCTCGACCGGCAGGTCGTCGTCGAGCGCGTCCCCGACCAGCCCCTCGACCTGGCGTCGCGACACGAACGGGTACGGGTTCTCGTCGCCGGTCATGAAGAAGTAGCCGCGCCGCCCGCGCTTCTCCCAGCAGTCCATCGCGGTGTGACGCGCCGCGAGGTACATCGCGAGCTCGTACGACTCCCGATCGCCGCCCCCTCCCCCGCCCTCGAGGAAGCTCCAGGTCAGCCACTGATCCATGAGCTCGGCCTCGGACTCGAACTGCCCGATCTGCAGCGGCGCGCGATCGCAGGTGGCGTCACCCACCGCCATGAAGAGCACCTGCGGGTCCTCGACGCCGACCGCGAGGAGCTGCTCCATCAAGGTGGGCAGGTCCTCGCGGGCGAGGCGCTCGGGGATCGCGCCCATCGAGCCGGTCACGTCGAGCGCGAACACGACGCCGATCGACTCGGGGTGGGTCTCGCTGTCGCGGCTCTCGCGCACGCGGATCCCCTTCGGGTTCATCAACGGGTGGCAGTCCCGCTGCTCGAAGATGACCTCGCGCGGCGCGCTGGCCCGAGCGGTGGTGAGCGCGCGGTGCGCGTCGATGCTGTAGCTCCCGTATCCCATGTCGACCTCCTCAGCTTGCGTTCAGCGGTGCGTGCCGCGGCGCCCCGAGCGTCTCGGCGGACACCCGGACCAGCGCGGCGTGACGAGCCCACGCGTCGGTCGATCCGGCGGCGTGGAAGAAGCGGCGCAGCGCGCGCGGCGCCCGCCGATCGAGCAGCGCGCCGGCGACCTCGAGCGCGGCCGCGACGTCGGCCCGATGCGACGCCGGGTCACCGCCGCCGAGCCAGCGGGCCTCCGACCAGCCGATCAGCGTCGCGCCGTGATCGCGCTCGTGCACGAGCACGTGCTCGGCGGCGATCGCGCGATGGGCGAAGCCCGCGCCGTGCAACCAGGTCAGCTGCTCGAGCAGACGCTTGCCCACCCAGACGGCCACCCGCGGATCCACGGCGCCGCGCACCTCGGCCAGCGTGCGGGTGAAGCCGGGACGCGCGCGATAGGCGACCGCGAACGGCGCGCCACCAGCCGAGATCGCGTCGCCGCGCAGCGCGCCGCTCGCCACCGGCGCCGGCAGCCGCCGCACGAAGTGGTCGGTCCCGCGCGCCGCGCTCTGTCGCAGCCGCCGGATCACCCGCAGCTCACGGCGCAGGGCCTCGCCGTCGTCGGTGGCCACCTTCAACACCGCGCCCAGCGGAAGCCGCGCGTCGCGACGCGCCCGGAACACCTCCGAGTGAGCGCCCACCCCGAGCCGCGCGCCGAGCACCCACGCGCGCTCACCGAGCCGGACCCGAGGCGCCCCGGCGTCGGCCGAGCGACCGGACCACGGCGGCACCGGGACCGGTCGCGCCCACCAGGCGCGCGGCAAGCCCACCAGCACGCTCCGGCAGTACGCGCACACCGCCGACTTCCAGCCGTCGGGCGCGATCGGCGCGGTGCAGTGCGGACAGGCGAAGGCTTCGATGCTCATCGTCTCTAACCTTTGTGTCAGGTAAACACTTAAATCGAACGGGTCAAGCGCGCGTCCATCCAACGTGCGCGAACGCGACCTCCCCGTCCCCGTGATCCCCGGTTCACGGATCCCTCGCGAGAGTGAACTCCGGGTCACGCACGCCGGCGGGAAGCGCGCGACGCGGCGCTGGCACGTTCCTTCCTTGGAGGCTCGACCCCGATGATCCACCGCCCACTCTTCCTTGCCTCTCTCGCGTCGCTGGCCTCCACCGGCTGCGGCGCCGTCTTCTTCGAAGGCGAGCCCCCGACCGCCACCGCGACCGTCCAGGTCGAGCGGACGGAGGGCGGCGTCGTCATCGTCGAGCAGCGCCCGGGCGCCGGCTTCGTGATGGAGGGCGGCCTGCGCGCCGAGGTCTCGGCCGAGGCGCGGCTGCCCGGCTTCGAGGGCGCCGACTGGACGACGGCGGCGACCCCGGCGGTGCACACGGTCGACGACGCGCGCGTCGAGACGAGCGAGGTCTCCGTCACGCCGGTCGCGGCCGCCAGCGGGAGCGCGAGCGACGGCTGGAGCGCGTCGGCCCCCGGAGGGATCACCGCCGCCCCCGCCAGCTCACCTCCGAGCGGAGCGAGCGGCGGCGCGAGCGGCGGCGCGACCAGCAGCGCGAGCGGCAGCGCGACCGGCGGCGCGAGCGGCGGCGCGACCGGCGGCGCGACCGGCAGCGCGACCGGCGGCGCGACCGGCAGCGTCGACGTGCGGCTCGAGGCGCGCGCCGACGTGCCCCGCGATGGCGTCTGGGGGCTGGACGGCCGCCCCACCGCGCTGACCGCGCTCGCGGGCGACGGCGTGCAGGTCGACGGCGTACGGGTCGCGCTCTCGGACCTCGCGGCGCTGGCGGAGCTCGACCTCGCGGCCCCCGCCGACGCGCACCTCCGGACCGACGGAGCGCTGGAGGCGACGGCCGAGCTCGAGCACGACACCTTGCCTCGCGCCGGCGGCGAGACCCGGGTCGTCGTGCGGGTCCGCGCCAACCCGGTCGCCACCGCGCCGCGCGGCCGCCTGCGGGTGCACCTCGTCATCGACCGCTCCTCGTCGATGCAGCGCACCTGGGAGCGGGTGCTGGCCTCGGCGCGCCTGCTGATCGAGCGGCTGCAGCCCGACGACGAGCTGCAGATCGTCGCTTACGGCTCCGACGCGATCGAGGCGTGGCCCGCGCAGCGGGTGGGCGACGGGCGGGCGGCCATCCGCGCGCTCGAGGACATCGCGGTCGGCGGCGGCACCAACGTCGAGGCCGGCCTCCGCCTCGCCTACGATCGCGCCTCCACGAGCGACGCCCGCAGCCTCTGCATCCTGCTCTCGGACGGCGTGCCCAACCACGGCGCCTTCGAGCCGAGCGAGCTCGGTGGGCTCGCCGCGGCGGCCCGCCAGCGCGGGGTGGTCACGAGCGTGATCGGCCTCGGCACCGAGTTCGACGCGCGGCTGCTGCGCGCCGTCGCCCGACACGGTCAGGGCGGCTACCACGTCAGCGCCGACGTCGAGGGCCTCGCGGGCGGCCTCGTGAGCGAGCTCGAGGCCCACGCGCGCGCCGCCGCCCGGCAGGTGTCGGTGCGGGTCCGGGTGCCCGAGGGCGCCCAGGTGCTCGGGGTCGAGGGCGACGCGGGCGCGAGCATCACCGGCGAGTCCGCGCTGCTCGAGCTGCCGGGCATGGACGTGGGCGAGACCCGCAACCTCGTCGTGCGCGTCCGGGTGCCCGCCGGGACCCAGGCCCGGTCCGTCGCCTCGGTGGAGCTCGGCTACCGCAGCGGGCTCGGCGGCGTCGTGCGCGCGGAGAAGTCGCTCTCCCTCTCGTTCGGCCCGCGCGCGGCGGTGGCGGGCGGCGCGGCGACCGGCGCGATCCTGAACGCCGATCTCTCGGCGAGCCTCGACGCGGCGGCGGCCGCGGTGCTGCACGGAGACGCGGACGCGGCGCGCGCCGCCCTGCTCGATCACGCGGCCCTCGCCGAGGGGCGCGTCGAGCACCGGAGCAGCGCGCGACTCCAGGCCCGCGCGCGGGTCGTCCGGCGGGTCGCCGCGGCGGTGGACGCGCTCGTCCCCGGCGCCAGCCACGGCCAGCGCCGTCAGGTCAGCCTGTCGTTCGGGGATCTCGCCGCCCGGTTCGGCCGCTGACCACCGGGACCACCACGCCCGCGAGGATCAGGGCCGCGCCCCCGAGTTCGCGGAGCGAGGGGATCTCGCCGAGGAAGGCGACCTCGAGCGCGAACGCGAAGAGCGGGGTCGACAGGGTCAGGAGCTTGGCGCGCGAGGCGCTGATGTGGCGCACCGCGAACATCAGGCAGAGCCGGCTGATGAACGGGCCGCAGGCCGCGGCGAGCGCGGTCATCGCCCAGGCCTCGGCCGGGATCGCGGCGAGCCCGCCGGTCGGCCCGAGGTAGAGGCCCATCACGAGGACCGCGAGGGCGAGCCGGGCGACGTTGACCCCGACCGGGTCGATCTCGGCGATGACCTTGCGGGTGTAGACGAGCATCGCCCCGAAGCCGAGCGCGCCCAGCAGCGCGAAGAGGACCCCGAGGAGCTCGATCTTCGCCTCGCTCGGATCGTCGATCGCGATCACGGCGAACCCCGCGACGGCGAAGACCGCGCCCACCCAGAAGGCGGGCGTGATGGCCTCGCGGAGGAACAGCCAACCCCCGACGCCCACGACGAACACCTGGGTCTGGAGGATGGTGCTGGTCAGGCCGGGGTCGAGGTGACCGAGCGCGCCGGCGACGCCGACGTTGCCCACGATGGTCAGCCCGGCGAGCACCAGGGTCGCGATCACCGCCACCCGCGGGGGCCGGCGCGGCATACCTCGGAGGCGGGTCGCGCCGAAGCCGGCGTTGAAGAGGGTCGAGCACGCCAGCATCGCGAAGACCGCCGCGTCGCGGGGCGCCGCCTCGTTCGCCGCCTGGAACGCGAGGAGGAACACCGCCGCCACGGCGGCGGAGATCAGGGCGAGGAGATCGCCTCGACGCGGGCGGGCCGGCGATCCGTCGCTCACTCCCGGGGACTACACCGCCCTCCGCGTCGCGCCAGGATGGCGCACCCGACGCGCCGGGTGGGGTTCGAGGTCCCCGGCGCTCCTGGCGCACCGCGGGCTCCGGCGGCCCGATCTCGGGACGATCCGGCTCGATCGGGGCTGGCACGACGCTCGCTTTACCTGGCAGCGACGGCCTGGAGGAAAGATTCCAGCCAGGTCGTGTTAGGATTGTCGAAACCATGCGTCTCGTCTCGGAACGGAAGAAGCCCTCGGCGAAGGTCCTCGCGACCTCGAAGTCGGGTGTCGTCTTCGTCGAGTACGTGGCGCTGCTCACCCTGGTCACGGTCATCGGCGCGATGGCGGTGGTCGGGCTCGGCATCCCGCTGCTGAGGCTCTACCGCTTCACGCAGATGGTTCTGTCTCTGCCAGTGCCGTGAGGCGCGGGCGATCGAGCATCACTTCACCGCTAGAAACCGAGCACCGGAAGAAAAACGAGGACGATGGCCATGAAGATCAAGAAGTCGGACCGCATCGAGGGCCTTCTCTCCGACGAGCGGGGCCTCACGACCGTCGAGTACATCATCATCCTCTGCCTGATCGCCGTCGTCGGCTTCGCCATCTGGAAGAAGTTCGGCGAGACGGTCAAGGGCAAGGTCCAGGGCGCCGACGGGCTCGTCGACACGCTGCCCACCGAGTCCGCGCCGTAGTCGTCTTCTTCGCTGGCCATCGCCCGCGCGGCGCTCCCTCGTCCGAGTGGACGTCGCGCGGGAAGCGAGCGGATCTTCGCACGTGAACGAGAGCGTCATCGATCCGATCGCCCTGCACGGGGTGATCCTGGCGCTGGCCGCGGTCGCCGCCTTCACGGACGTCCGCTCGGGGCTCATCCCGAACTGGCTCACGCTCCCGCCGATCGTCCTGGCGCCCCTGGCTCACGGGTTCTTCGACGGGCTGGGAGGGCTGCTCGGGTCGCTCCTCGGCCTCCTCGTGTGCTCGCTCGTCCCGCTGCTGATCTTCTATCGCGGCGGCATGGCCGGAGGGGACGTCAAGCTCTTCGCCGCGCTGGGCGCGGTCGGCGGCTGGGCGCTCGGGCTCGAAGCCCAGTTCCTCTCGCTCGTCGTCGCCTCCATCTACGCGGTCGGTCAGCTCACCTGGAACGGGCGGCTGGCCACGAGCCTCGGGAACAGCGTGTTCATCGGGCTCAACCCCGTCCTGCCTCGCAAGTGGCGCAGGACGCCCCCGCCGGAGCTGATGCACCGCATCCGCCTCGGCGCCGCGATCGCCTTCGGCACCTTGATCGCGGTCTTTGGCAGACACCGGGAGCTGTGGGGATGATCAGGAAGACCGACCGAGACGCCCAGGACCTGCGCGGCGCGCGCGGCGCGGCGTACGTCGAGTTCCTGCTCGCGTTCATCCCGCTCTTCATCATGTTCCTCGGCATGGTGCAGATGGCGCTGATGTACGCCGGCGATCTCGTCGTGCAGCACGCCGCCACCACCGCCGCCCGCGCCGCCGTGGTGGTCATCGACGACGATCCGCGCCGCTACGGCGGTCAGATGCGGATGGACGTCAGCGAGTTCAGCGTCACCAGCGGCGAGGACGCCATCGGCACGATCCTCGGCATCTTCGGCGGCGGCGCCTCCTTCGGCGGCGTCGGCTTCCGGCCGCAGGGGCCGCGCATCGACGCGATCCGGCAGGCGGCCTCCATCCCGCTGCTGTCGATCAGCCCCAGCCTCCCCCAGCTGACCGGGCGGAACGAGGCGGTGCGGACCGCCCTCGGCAACGCGGAGTCCCGCGCCGCCACGGGGGCGATGATGTACAACAACGCGGCGATGGGCGTGACCTTCCCCGTCGCCGCCGGGGCCACCGACTACCGCACCGACTTCGACCACGGCGACCAGGTGACCACCCGCGTCACCTACCTCTTCCACTGCGCGGTGCCGCTCGCGAACCGCATGATGTGCGAGACCTACCCGACGCTCCGGCTCGGCCCGGCGGCGGCGGCGATCGAGGGCATCGTCCGTGACCTGGGCGACGGCGAGCTGAGCTTCGACGACGCGATGCGCCGCCTGCGCCGCGCCGACGTGGCCCGCCGACGCCACGAGGAGGCGCGCCCCGCGATCGAGGAGCTCGAGAGCGCGAGCGGCGACTCGCTGATGTACCTGACCTGGGCGACGGGATCGCGCTTCAAGGTCCTGCGCGGCGAGCAGACCATGCCGGTCCAGTCCGCGCGCTACTGCTACCCGGGCGACGACTGCGCCCCGTGGTGGCTGCCCTCGCGCTGAACGGGAATCGGTTTCGCGGAGCATCGAGGCGGCGCATACTCGGCCGCGTCGATGCGCTACGTGAAGAGCACGCCGCTCGAAGTCGGCTACCGGGTGTGGCAGCTGCGCCCGCCGCAGCCCTCGATCTCCATCGCCGTGAAGGGGACCTTCGACCCCGCCCTGGCCGACCCCGCGCCCTTCGCGGAGGAGCAGCTCCCCGCCACCGGCGAGGCGCACTGGGACGACGACGTCGAGCGCTCGCTCCGGCACGCCTCGGACCTTCCGCTGTTCAAGCCCAAGGGCGAGTGCGTCGTGGTGGGCCGGGCGTGGGCGCCGGGCGGACGCCCCGCGACGAGCGTCGCCTGCCGCTTCCGCATCGGACCGGTGGAGAAGGACTTCGCGGTGTTCGGGGATCGGCGCTGGGAGCGCGGCCTCATCCAGCGCCTGAGCGCGCCCGAGCCCTTCACGTCGATGCCGCTCGCGATGGAGCGCGCGTACGGTGGGCCGGGCTTCGCCGCCAACCCCTACGGCGCCGGACGGACCGAGCGAGACGGCGGCGTGCCGCTGCCGAACCTGGAGCAGCCGCGCCAGCTCATCGACTCCCCCTCGAGCAAGCCCGCCCCGGTGATCGTGGGCCCGCTGCCGATGATGTGGCCCGGCCGCGCGCGCTACGCCGGCACCTACGACGCCGCCTACATGCGGGAGCGCTGGCCCTGGCTGCCGGCCGACTTCGACTGGCGCTTCTACCTGGCCGCGCCCGTCGAGCAGCAGCTCCGCGAGGGCTTCTGGCGCGGCGACGAGCCGATCGCGTTCGAGGGCCTGCATCCGAGCGCCGCCTCGATCCGCTCGCGTCTCCCCTGCATCCAGCCCCGCATCTGCCTGGACTACGCCGGCATGGATCGCTTCCAGGAGGTGCAGACCGTGCTCGACACGGTCGTCTGGGACGCGGAGATCGGCAAGCTGATCTGCGTCTGGCGCGGCATGGCCGAGGTCCCCAGCGAGAGCCTCGAGGAGCTCGCCCACGTCTTCGTGACCCACGAAGCGCTCGGCGGCCCACACCGCCCGACCGCGGAGCTGCGCGCGGAGATGCAGCGCCTCCTCGACGAGGAGGAGGCGGAGGAAGAGGAGGCCGAGGGCGAGGCGCCGCCGTCGATCGAGACCCCGCCGAGCGAGCCGGAGGAGCCCGAGGCGGAGGCCGGCCCCGAGGCCGAAGAGGAAGTGGCGGAGCAGGAGCCAGACCCGGTCATGGCGGAGCTGCAGGCCAAGATCGACTCCGCCCAGGCGAAGCTCGCGGCGATGGGTCTCGACTCCGGCGAAGGGGATGCGCCATCTCCGGATCCGGCGGCGATGCTCGAGCGCCTCGAGGCGAGCGGCGCGGAGGTCCCGCCCGAGCTGAAGAAGATGGTGGAGGAGCTCGGCGCGCCCGAGCCGGAGGCACCCGGGCCGGAGCCCGCGCCGGAGCCGGAGCCGCCGCCCCCCGGGCCGGAGGGACGCGCGCTCGTCGAGGCGCTGCTCGCCGCCGGCGAGCCGCTCCGAGAGCTCGACCTGAGCGAGCTCGACCTGCGCGGCCTCGATCTGAGCGGACGGGATCTCTCGGGCAGCATTCTTCGCGGCGCCCAGCTCGAGGAGGGTCGACTCCGCGGCGCGATCTTCGTGGGCGCGGTGCTCTCGGGGGCCGTCCTCAGCCGCGCCGATCTGCGCGGCGCCGACCTGACCTCCGCCGACCTCTCCGAGGCGCAGCTCGACGGCGTCGACCTCGGGGACGCTACGCTCGAGGACGCCGACCTCGAGGAGGCGAAGGTCCGGCTCGCGAAGCTCGAGCGCGTGAAGGCCGCGCGCGCCAGCTTCGTGCGCGCCGACCTGATCGAGTGCGCGATGCGCGGCGCCGACTTCACCGAGGCGGACTTCGAGGGCGCGAACCTGACGGGCGTCCAGGCGCCGGAGTGCGTGTTCCTGGACGCGACCCTCGAGGAGGCGCGCGCGGACCGCGCGGTCTTCGACGGATCGGTGATGCGCGGCGTGCGCGGCGAGGGCCTCTCGGCCGAAGAGGCGCGCTTCGGCGGCGTGGACGCCGACGACTCTTTCTGGGAGCGAGCCCGCCTCTCGCGCGCCGACTTCTCGCTCTCGAAGCTCGCGCGCGCGGACTTCTCGGACGCGATCCTGATCGGCGCCGAGATGGACGGCTGCGAGCTGACGCAGGCGCGCTTCGAGCGGGCCAACGCGCACAGCCTCCGGGCCCGCAAGGCGAACCTCTTCGAGGCGGTCCTCGAGTCGGCGGACCTGTCGTTCGCCGATCTCCGGGGCGCCAACCTCTTCGGCGCCGAGACCTGGAGGGCCAACACCTCGCAGGCACAGCTGGCGCTGGCCAACGTGAACCGGACGAAGCTGGCATGAGCACGATCGAGTCGCTGGAGGCGTTCGTGGAGGCGACCCGGGAGGGGACGCTCACGGACGCGACGGTCGAGGGGGTCGACCTGGCGGAGGCCTCGCTGGCCGGCCTGCGGCTCGAGCGCTGCACGTTCTCCCACGTGCGCCTCGCGGGGGTGGACGCGTCGGGGAGCGAGTGGTCCGAGGTGACGCTCCGCGACGTCGATCTCGACGGGATCGATCTCTCGCACGCGCGGTGGCGAGGGGTACGCGTGGAGCGCGCGATGCTGCGGGAGGCCGATCTCTCCTTCGCCTCGCTCACCGACGTCGAGCTGACGCAGGCGCACCTCCAGAGCGCGCGGGCGGAGGGCTCCGCCTGGGCCGGGGCGAAGCTGGCGATGACCGATCTGGGGCGCGCCGATCTCTCGCACGCGCGCCTCGAGGGCGTCACCTGGACCGACTGCATCTTCGACGATGCGACGCTCTTCGGCGCGACCCTGCGCGCGTGCGCGGTCCGCTGCGGCGAGATGAAGTTCATCCAGGCCACCGCGCTCGACCTGCGCGCCGCCACGACGCTCGAGCTGTCGATGGAGCGGGTGGCGATGAAGGGGGCCAAGCTCGACGGCGCGGACCTGACCGGCGCCGAGCTGAGCCGCTGCACGATGGGCGGCGCCTCCCTCCGGCGGGCCAAGCTCGCGCGCGCGCGCCTCGTCCAGGCCGACGTGACGAAGACCGACCTGCGCGGCGCCGATCTCTCCGGCGCGGACCTCTCCGGCGCGGGCCTGCTCGGCGCCGACGCCCGCGGGGCCGACCTGAGCGGCGCGGTCCTCACCGCGGCGCATCTGTCCGGGGCGCGGCTCGCCAGCGCGAAGCTGGCCGGCGTGCGCCTCACCGACGCCGCCAACCTCCCGAGCGACCTGCGCTCGGCCACGCTCCGGGGCGCCGATCTCTCGGGGCTGGCCGGCGCCGAGCTCGACCTCCGCTTCGCCGACCTCACGGACGCCAAGCTGACCGGCGCGAACCTGCAGGGCGCGCGCCTCACTCGGGCGCTCCTCGCCGGCGCGGAGATGGACGGCGCGGTGCTCGCGGAGGCCGATCTGGACGGGGCGGATCTCGCCGGCGCGACCCTCGGCGGCGCCGATCTCCGGCGCGCCCTCCTGCGCGGGGCCACGCTCACCGGCTCGACGGGCCGCCACCTGGATCTCCGCGAGGCCGAGCTGGTCGGGGCCACCTTCGCGGGGGTGAAGTGGGTGGCGCCGCAGCTCGACGGCACGCGGCTCGATTTCCTCCTGCTCCAGACCGCGTCGCTCGAGGGCGCCTCGCTCGTCGAGGCCAGCCTCCGCGGCGCCGACCTCACCGACGCCGGGCTCGAGCGCGCCGACCTCCGCGGCGCCGACCTCACCGGCGCCTGCCTCCGCCGCACCCGCCTGGGCGGCGCCGACCTCGCCGACGCCGTCCTCGAGGACGTGGACCTCCGGGGCGCCGACCTGCGCGCCGCCGGCCTCGAGGGCGCCACCCTCGATCGGGTCGACGCCTCCGCCAGCCACCTCGACGGCGCGCGGTTCGAGGGCGCGACCCTCTCCGACGTGCGCGCGTTCGGCGTCGAGCTCTCGCGGGTGACGCTCACGGATGCGCAGCGCGAGGGCCTGCGCGGCGGCATGGGCGCCGACCCCGAGGCTGAGTCGCGGCCGCGATTCGGGCACGCCGCAGAGGAGCCCTTGCGGACCGGCGAGGGAGTGCGCAGTAAGGGAGAGGTGTCGGGGGAGGACGAACGGGAGGCGGAGCGATCGTGAAGCCCGCCTGGACTCCCGAGACGACCACGCACGACGGGGCGAACCCCGACGCGCCGCGCTCCGGCCCGGCGACGATCACCGCCGTCCTCTCGAAGCAGCGCGTGCGGGTGACCTGGCCCGACGGCGTGGCCGACGAGGCGAGCCTCGCCCTCCCCGGCTACGCCCCGCGCGTCGACGACCGCGCGCTCGTGTTCACCGACGGCGCCGGAGCCCGCTGGATCATCGGGGTGATGAACGCGCCGCGCCCCTCGACCCTGCTCGAGGAGGCGCTCGAGTCACCGCCGGTCACGCGGGTGGAGGACAAGCGGGGTCGGCTCCTCTTCGAGTACGACCCCGAGACCGATCGCGCGGTGCTCCACGCGGCGGCCGGGGACCTCGAGCTGTCGGTCCCCGCCGGCGCCCTGCGCATCGAGGCGCGGGACGGCGTGACCCTCGAGACCCCGGCGGACGTCCGGATCCGGGCCGAGCGCGAGGTCGACATCGCCTCCGAGAAGGCCGGGCGCAGCTCCCGGGTGCGCCTCCAGCCGGGGGAGATGTCGCTCGCGAGCGCGGTGGTCACCGCGGCGGCGACCCGGGCCGAGGTGCTCGCCGAGAAGGTCGGCGTGTCGGCGACCCAGCTCGAGTCCCACGTCGAGCGAGCCCGGCACGTCGCGCAGGTGGTGGACGTCCGCGCGGGGCGCATCGTCGAGCGCGCGGTCGACGTGTACCGTGAAGTCGAGCGGCTCTCGCAGACGCGTGCGGGGCGGCTGAAGCTCGTCGCCAAGAAGGCGGCGCAGCTGGTGGGCGAGAACACGCTCGTGAAGGCCCGCGACCGGATGAAGGTCAAGGGCGAGCGAATTCACCTGGCTTGAGAGGAGGGGCGATGTTTCCGGCGACGACCAACGGTGGAGGGATGTGCATGGCGTTCCCAGACGTCTGCAAGGTGCCGGCGCCTCCTGCGCCCCCCATCCCGACGCCTTTCCCGAACATCGGCCAGTGCAGTCAGGCCAAGGGGAGCACCTGCAGCAAGAAGGTGAAGATCCTCAACAAGAAGACTTGCACCAAGAAGACCGAGATCAGCCGCAGCCAGGGCGACGAGGCCGGCACGCTCAAGGGCATGGTCTCGAACACCAACATGGACAAGGTGAAGCGCGCGATGGCGTACTCGAAGGTCAAGGTCGAGGGCGCCGCCATCGTCACGGTCATGAAGATGACCGGCCACAACGGCAGCAACGCCAACGCCCCGCCCGGTCAGCAGCTCGCGCCGAGCCAGACCAAAGTCATCTGCATGGGTTGAACGCCATGACGACGAACCTCGACAACACGATCTACTTCGAAACGACGGCGGAGGGCTTCGAGCAGGGCGACCTCGAGGTATCGGAGCTGCGCGGCTTCCAGGCGATGTCGACGCCCTACGAGTTCTCACTGCAGCTCGATTGCAGCATCGATGGCGGCATCGGGCCGGAGGGAATCGACGCGCTGCTCGCGGCGAGCGCGCAGGTCGGCTTCGGGCCCGGAGCGATGTACCGCATCTCGGGCGTGCTCCGCGAGATCCGTCTGGTGGACATGGAGCAGGAGGGACGCAGGTCCTTCTACGAAGTGAGGCTCGTCCCGCGCTTCTGGCTCTCACGCCTGAGCCACCGCTCGCGCGTGTTCAACGAGATGAGCGTCCCCGACATCATCCGCGCGGTGTTGAGCGAGATGCAGCTCGCGGAGGGCACGGACTTCGAGCTGCGGCTGCAGGGCGACTACCCCGTGCGCGAGTACGTCGCCCAGTACGAGGAGAGCGACTTCGCGTTCCTCAGCCGCTGGATGGAGCGGCTCGGGATGTTCTACTGCTTCGAGCAGACGGACGCGGGTGAGAAGCTCGTGGTCACCGACACGAACGCCGAGCTCCTGCCGGCCCCCGACCACGGCGAGTGCACCTACGCGCAGCACGACCAGCAGGGCGTCGTCGGCGCCGTCCATCGTCTCGGGCGGGTCACCCGCAAGATGCCCGAGCGGGTCCACGTCCGTGAGTACAACTGGCGGTCGCCGGCGCGGCCCGTTCAGGGCGACTTCGACATCGACACCGAACACGGCACGGGTCTGCAGGCGTACTACGGCGACCACTTCAAGGACGATGACGAAGGCGCCGTCCACGCGCGACTCCGCGGCGAAGAGTGGCTCGCGCGAAAAGAGACGTACACCGCCTCGTCGACCAACCCGGACTTCGCGCCCGGTGGTCGGTTCACGGTGACCGGCGCGCCCGTGGGCGAGCTGGACATCGAGTACGTGCTCACCGAGGTCCGCCACTTCGCCGAGCAGGACAGCCTCGCCCCGGGCTCGGGCACCTACCGCAACGAGCTCAAGGCGATCCCCTACGCCACGGTCTTCCGGCCTCCGCGGATCACGCCTTGGCCGCGCATCGACGGCGTGGTGCACGCGAAGATCGACGCCGAGAGCGTGAGCAGCGCGGCACCGATCGACGACCAGGGCCGCTACCGCGTCGTCATGCCGTTCGACCTGTACGGCGAATACGGCGGCCGGGCGACGCGGTGGATCCGGAAGGCGGAGCCCTACAGCGGCCCATCCTATGGAATGCACTTCACGTTGCACGTCGGCGCGGAGGTCTTGCTCGCTCACGTGGGCGGCGATCCGGACCGCCCCGTCATCGTCGGCTCGGTCCCGAACCCGAGCACCGGCACGCCGCTCACCGTGTCCAACGCCACCCGGAGCGCCATTCGCACGCGGTCCGGCATTCTCATCGACTTCGAAGACGACGCCTGAGGGGGTAAGCGATGCCGGATCCTACCGAGTATGACCGAGAACAGGACGCGCGCGACGACCGGCAGGACGCCCGAGACGAGGCCGGCGACCGCCGAGACGCAGCGCAGGACAGACGCCTCGACGACCTCGAGGGTCACCTCGACGAGCTCCAGCAGATCGAGCTGAGCCCCGGGGAGGCCGCCGAGAACCCCGGCGCGCAGGAGGCCTCGCCAGCGCAGCGGCTGCGCATCCACGTGCCGAACGTGAAGACCACGGTGAGCCTGGGTGCGAAGGCGCCGGCGGGCTCCATCCGCGACGCGGACGCGGGGGCGCCCAACTTCCACGGCTTCGGCGTCGACACGGAGGGGCACGTCTTCATCGACGCGCGAAAGAGCCCCGCCGACAGCATGATCCGCATCCAGGCGAAAGGCAGCATCACGCTGCAGACGCCGAGCAGCTTCGCGGCCGGCGGTCAGCACGGCGCCCTGATGGCGAGCAACGGCGGCGCCGTCGTCGCCGGAGGTGGGGGCGCGGTGATCTTCGGCGGCGCCGGGCTGCCGTGGTCGGACAACCAGGTGGCCGACGCGAGCACCCCGGACAGCCCCCAGTGGATCAGCAACGTCGAGACCAGCGCGAACAACTGGGCGACCGCGTGGGCCGGCTGGGACGCCCTGGTTGCATCGGCATCCGTCATCGCCAGCCGGAGCGACCTCAAGATCACCAAGAACACGTTCGCGTCCCTCTCCAACCTCACCGCGGCCGTCGCCACCTACGGCGGGATGGTCGGGGGGGCGATCAGCGCCTACGGCTTCGCCAAGGGCGTGTCCGGCTCGGAGGCCCTGCCCTCGCTCGGCGGGACCACGATTCACGGCTCCACCGGGCTGATCCTGGGCAGCGGCGCCACCGCTGGGCTCTATTCCACGCTCGGGACCTGCATCGCCAGCGTGCTGAGCGTGGGGGTGGTGGCGCCCGCGACCTCCATCGCCGGCCTCGTCTCCGCGGAGCTCAAGGGCGGCAAGACAGAGGTCAAGGGCTGGACGGACCTCTCGCTCATCGGCGGTCACACCACCGAGATCGCCGCTCGCGGCGGGCCCGGGCACCTACAGATGAAGGCCTCGAAGATCTACGTTGGAAAGCTGGCCCAGGAGGGCAGCCAGTGCCCGACCGAGATGGTGCACGTGGTCGCGAAGAGGGGCATCGTGCTCGAGACGAAGGCGAGCGGTGATCCCAAGCTGCCCGTCCACACCCCGGGGGTCACGCTGGAGACCCATGGCCACCTGGACGTGAAGGCCGCCGAGAAGGTGACCATCGAGAGCACCACGAAGGAGATCGAGCTGCTCCTCGACCAGCACAACTCGGCCAAGATGACGATGGGCAAGACTCACCTCTTGGTGAACGACACGCAGTTGATCCTGGAGAAGGGCAAGGGCGCGACCATTCAGCAGACCACCGACGGCGGCGCCTACATCAAGAAGGACCGGGTCTCGCTGGCGTTCGGGGGCAACCACCTCGTCGTGAAGAAGAGCGGCCAGCACGTCTTCAAAGGCTCGAAGATCAACATCAAGGCGAGCACGATCAACCTGGGCTGAGCCAGACGCTCAGCGCCAGGGCCACCACGCCGAGAGCAGCCCCGACGAGCCCGACCGCGCGGAGACGCAGCCCCCGCGCGAGGACACCGGAGAGATCGCGCCCCGCCGCCCCTGAGGCCACGATCAGCGTGTCCGGGCCGCGGGCTTCGGGCGCCTCGTGCGTGTGCGCGACCTGCACCGCGTCACCCGGCTCGAGCCGCTCCACGACGTGGCGGCCTCCCTCCCCGTCCTCTTCGACGCGGACCTTCATCGACAGCCAGGTCGCGCCATCGAGCGAAACCTCGGACCCGCTGTCGAGCCGCAGCGAGGGTGACGCCTCGAGTCGTTCGTGGGCACGATCGAGCGAGACCCGTCCACGCCCCAACCCCTCGGTCACGAGCTCGACGCGCACGTCTCGTCGAACCGCCCCCGCCACCGCGGTCCCTCTCTGCCGCCGGTACGCCGTCGAGCGCAGGAAAGCTCGTGCGGTCGCCGCGGCGTCTCGCGTAGCTCGCCAGTCGCGCCAGCCGAGAGCGACCGCGACCGCGAAGCACGGCAGCACGACGACGACATGCATGACCGCATACTCGCCCGCCAGCACCGTCTCGTACGATGCGAGCAGCAGCACCACGTGCACCGCAGAAGCCATGATGGCGACGAAACCTGCCGCGCCACCGCGTACGTGGTCCGACTGCCGATCCTCGCGGGCCCCGACCCGCTGTGGCTGCGGCAGCCAGCACATCTGGAGAGGCGAGCGGCCCGCATGGGGAAACCCTAGCGCTCGGCGCGCCGCGACGCTGGCGAGCGCACCCGCCCAGACCAGCCACCCGACGCTCAGGACCCGGAGCGCTCCGCCCGTCGCCGCGAACGCGGCCATCGAGGCGAGACCGAGGCACGCCGCCGCCGCGGACGGCACGAGGATGGAGAAGGCAGGCCGCCGGATCCCGGGCGTTCGACGCAGCCGCACATCGGTCACGATCACCGCCGAGGGCCTCCCATCGCGATAGGTCCCGCTGTCCCCTCGACCGCGCGCGACCACCCGCTGCGATGCGCGCAGGATCTCACCCTGGACGGTCACACGTACGTGGGGCGCGATCTCGAGCGCGGCAGCCGCCGCTCCGAGCAACTTGGACACCTCGCCCCAGGTCCCACGCGCTTCGAACGGCTCTCCTTCGAGCGCTGCTTCGGTCAAGCGCAGCCGCACCCTCCCCGCGTCGGTGACGACGGTGGCCTCGTCCCCGTGGGCGAGTCGAAGGACCTGGTCGCTGGCCTGGACGCGGACGTCGAGGCGGGCGGCGACCACATCGCCGGTCGTGCCCTCCAGCGCCCCCTCGACCACCGTCTCCGCGCCCTCCATCTCAGCCGGCCTCGAAGCGCTCTGCCTTCGCGAGCTCCGGATCGGTCGGCTGCACGTTCTCGGCGCTGCTCTGCGTCCACACCGCGCCGTCCGTTCGCGCGGCGTGGACGACGCTACCGTCGAGCACCGCGTCGGTGAAGTCCGCGAGCTCCAGCGAGGCATGTGAGAGGTCGCAGTAACGCATCGATGTTTGCGCGAACCGTGCGCGCCGACAGTCGGCACGCTGGAACTGCGCGCGATCCAGCCTGGCGAGGTCGAAGCGGGCCTCCAGGCACTGAGCGCCTTCGAAGCGGGCGCCACGGAGGTCGGCCCCGCGGAGATCGGCGCCGCGGAGGTCAGCCCGGGAGAAGTCGGCGTCGTGAGCGTCCGCCCGCCGCAAGGACGCGCGAGACATCTTCGTCCCATCGAAGCACGCGCGCGTCAGATTCGCCTGGTCGAACATCGCTCCGGTGAGATCGGCTCCGGTGAGGTCGACGTCGACCAGGTGCAGGCCGACCAGCCGCGCGCCCGCCAGGCGAGCGCCTTCCATCGAGACCCGCTCCACGCGAGCTCCCTCCAGCCGCGCCCCCGCTAGGTCGACGCCGTCGAAGTCGCATCCGGTCAGATCGCTACCCGCAAAACAAGTCCCCTCGGCGACGGCTCCGAGGAGCTCGGAGTCGACGAGCATCGCTCGCGTGAAGTCCGCGAGGGAGAGGCGCGCTCCTCGCAGGTCGGTCTCTCGGGCGACCACCTCGACCAGCACCGCGCCCTCGAGGTCGGCCTCGGACACATCCGCCTCGTCGAGCCGAGCCCGTGTCAGGTCCAGCCCCCGGAGCGAGGCTCCCGAGAGGTCCGCCCCGCGCAGGTCCGCTCCGACCGCGCTCCCCTGCGTCAGATCGGCTCCGGCCATCGCACACGTCCGGAGGTCGACCCCATCGAGCTTGGCGACCTGGAGCTGGGCGCCGGACAACGAGCAGCCCTGCAGCTCGACCTCACGCAGATCGACGGCGCGTAGGCTCGCTCCTTCGAGATCCGCCTGGAGGAAGCGCGCGCCGCGGAGACGCGTGTCCCGCAAGTCTGCCCTCCTGAGGAACGTCTCGCAGAGGAGCGCTCCGCTCAGGTTCGCGCCGCTCAGGTTGGCGTCGTCCAGCGCGGTGCGGCTGAGGTCGGCACCCGACAAATCAGCGCCCGCGAGGTTTGCGCCGGTCAACGTCGCATCGCTCAGGTTCATGCCCGCCGCGTTCAAGCCGGGTAGCTCCGCGCGTGGAAGCCGCGCCCCCGCGAGGGACGCGGCGAGCCCCACCACGCTCTCTCCATCGAGCGCCTCGAGGTCGACGTTCTTCAGTCGGGCTCCGGCGATCCGCGTGTCTGCGAACACGACCCCCGAGAGGTTCGCCGCCTCGAGATCCGCGCGCTCCAGCGTGGCCCCCGCGAGCTCTGCTCCCGCCAGATCTGCGCCGTGCAGAAGGGCCTCGACGAATCTGGCGCCGTGGCAGACGGCGTCGCGCAGGTTCGCATCCTTCAGATTCGCGCGCCCGAAGTCTGCCCCCTCGAGAGAGGCGCTGGAGAGGTCGGCCCCTTCGAGGACGGCGCCCGCGAGATGAGCCCCATCCAGCCGCAGGCCCTGGAGTCGAGCGCCAGAGAGGTCCGTCCCGGTGAGCGCGATGACCCCAGAGAAATCGACCTCGATGAAGTCTGCGGTCGCACACCGGGAGCCCGACAGCGAGCAGCCGGCCAGCGCGACGCCGTCGAACGCGCTTCCCGCGAGGTCCGCCCCGTCGAAGGCACACTCCGTGAAGGTTCCCCCCCGCACCGATAGACCTGCTGCCCGAGCGTTGCCGAAGCTGACGCGCGTCAGCGTTGCGTCCACCAGGACGCCCCCTGCGAGATCGGCCGAGTCGAGGAGCACCGATGTCGCGCGGATTCGCTCCAGCTGCGCGCCGGGAAGGGTCGCGTTGGTGGCGTCGACGTTCTCGAGCGCGACGTCGCGCCACTGGACGAGGCCCAGCTTGGCGCCCTGAAGAGACACGCCGCTCAGCTCTGCGTCGCTCATCTGCCAGAGGTCCACCTCGAGGCCGGAGAGGTCGACGCCTTCGATACGGACGTCGGAGAGGGCGCCGGCAGCGATCCTGGCCTTCAGGGTTTCGACGTCGGTGATGCGCTCCATCGGCGCCGAGTCTGGGCGGCTCAGAAGCCGAAGTCCATCCCGCTCTCTTCGAGCTGGCGGCGCGCGCGGTCGGACTGGCGCTGCCCTCGACGCTCGAGGCGCTGGAACTGCTGCTGGCACTCGTCGAGGTGCTCGCGGAAGTACTCGCGGTCGAAGCACTGGCGCATCTCGGCCGGCAGCGCGCCGCACATCGAGCGGAGCTCGCGCTCCTCCGGGGCGATCGCCTCCGGCTCGCCGGGGCGCGCCATCTGGCCTTCGGTCGCCTGCATCAGGGTGGCCAGCTGCGCGCAAGGGTCGTCGTCTCCGTCGACCTCCTCCTGCAGCTGCCGGTCGAGGCTGCGCATGAGCGCGTCGACGTCGCGCGGGCTGGCCCGCTCCTCGGGGCGCGGCACCCAGTCCTGGGCGCGATCGCCGAAGCCGCCTCCCCCGCCGCCCGCGCGGCGCTCCTCCTCGGGGCCGAGCAGGCGCTCGCGCTCGCGCAGCTCGGCTTCGCTCAGCTCGCGGCGGTTCAGGTGGGGCTGCACGATCTCGGGCGGCGGCGGCTCCGTCTCGGCGACGCGCGCCGGGCCGTCGAGCTGGAGCGGGCGCACCTCGTCGCTCGGGCGGTCCGAGCAGCCCACCGCGAGGGTCAGCGCCAGGAGCGCGGCGATCCTCATCGGTCGCTGTGGAAGACCGCCGCGGTCGCGCCGCGGGTCTCGACGTCGGGGCTCAGCACGATCACGACCATGCGCTGGTCCTTCTCGGCGGTGATGACCGGGTCGCTGTCGGGCGGGAGCGGGGTGGCGGGCTCGACGATGGACCAGCCACTCGCCGCGAGGCTGCGGCGGTAGTGCGCCTGGAGCTCGGTCTCGGAGCGCGGCGCCCAGTAGACGGTGAGCTGCTGCGGCTCGCCGGCCTCCCAGGCCGACAGGGTGCGGGTGGCGCCGTCGGGGCGCGCGAGGTCGTCGACGTCGCGGCCGGGCGCGTCGCCCTCCTCCGGGAACATGCGCGCGACGTTGAAGCTGCCGTTCGTCCACATCGCCACGAAGTGGGTGCGGGTCCGACCCTCGAACTCGTACTCCTCGCCGAAGACGTAGCGCATGTCGCCGATCTCGCCGACGTCGCCGGTCTCGCCGTAGCGGCCGATGCGCTGCGCGATCTCGCTGACCGCGACCTCCTCGCTGCCGAGGTCGAGGCACGCGACGTAGCCGCGGCCGCCCGCCTCCTCGCGCAGGGTGGGGTCGGTGTCCTCGGGCAGCGCCTCGGCGCGCTCCGGGTGGTCGGCGGCGAGCGCCCGGAGCTGGGCCTCGATCTGTCCGTTCACCGCGCCGCAGCGCGCCTGGAAGACGTCGAGCACCTCGGCGAGGGGCTGGTCGACGTGGCCGGAGCTGAAGCGGATCGTCTGGCCGTTCAGCAGCAGGGTCCGCGGCGCGTCCTGCGCCTCGCCCTCGGCGTAGTACATCATCTGGTCACCGAGGCCGAAGAAGGTCTCGGAGACCTGCGCGCGCACGCGGTGGTAGGCGCCGCCCGCGACGAGCGCGAACACGAAGAGCACGCCGAGGCCGACCGTCAGCGCGCGGCGCTTGCGCGACGCCGGCTCGACCTTCTTCTCGGGGGCCCTCTGCTTCATCAGAAGAACAGCCTCCACGCCGCGTCGAAGAGGGTGGGATCCCCTCGGTCGGGCTCGTTGCACATCACGGTGAGGGAGTGCTGGATGTTGACCGTGCTCTCGCCGAGCACGGCCGGGCGATCGACCGAGGTGCTCCGCTCGCCGCGGATCTCGTCGATCGAGAAGCCGGGCGCGATCGCGAGCAGGAGGTCGACGGCGCCGCCGATGAAGCCGGAGCTGTCGCTCGGGCTCTCGCCGATGGTGGTGCTGCCGCCCGGCCCGCCGCCCTCGCACGCGGCGAAGGCGTGCTGCCAGGTGTGCGCGCGGGTGAGCTGACCGACGTTGATCGCCTTGCGGTAGCGCTGATGCGTGTAGGCGATGCCGCCCCAGATGATCACGAAGACGGGGATCATGATGACCGTCTCGGTGGTCGCGTTGCCGGCCACGTCGCGCAGCCAGCCGAGGAACCCCGGGCGGCGGAGCTTCTTGGTGGGCTTCTTCTTCGAGGTCGCGGCGCGCATCAGTGGATCACCACGGAGTCGATGGAGGAGCCGAGCCGCCCCAGCGCGCCGCAGGCGGAGCTCCCGCCGCAGGCCGCGCTCAGGCTGCCGACGCCGGTCGCGCTCAGCCGCCAGCGGCGCAGGCGCGCGCGCCACTTCTGGTGCCAGAGCCACTCGCGCCAGTCCTCCTCCGGGTAGTCGTAGAAGAACTCGCCCTGCGCGAAGCCGACCTGACCGGCGGCGGTGAGGCTCGAGTACATCGAGCCCGCGTCGTCGCCCTCGCCCCAGGTCGCGACCGCGACCCCGGTCTGCGACCACTCGAAGTCGTGGTCGCCGATCATGTAGGCCTGGACCTGGTACTCGTCGTTGCCCATCTCCTGGGCGTCGTCGGTGATGCGCTGGAAGTAGCCGTCCTCGCACCACTCGTCGGTGATCGCCGGCGCCCGGTAGAGGCCCCACGCGATGCCGCCGGCCATGTACGGCGAGGGGCTGCCGAAGAGCCACACGCCCGCGCTCGCCGCCGGGCGCACCCAGGGCAGCACCTTCTCGCGGCACGGCCAGTTGGTCTCGTCGTCCTGGGTCGGCAGCTGCAGGCGATGCGGCGGCGCCATCACGCCGAGGGTGGTGACCGGGCTGTAGACCTCGGCGCCGTAGGAGACGACCTTGGCCTGGGCCGCGATGGGCACGCCGTTCCGGATGCCGATCGCGTAGCCGCGCATCCCGCGCAGCGCCGCCTCCACGAAGCTGTCGACCCGGTCCGACATGGCGTCGGCGCGGCGGTACTCCATGCCGTGGCGCACGGCGTAGGGGCAGGCGCTGCAGCACCAGCCGCACCACGGGCCGCAGAAGGCGCAGACGAAGGTCGCCGCGGCGAAGGCCGCCTGGATCATCGCGGTGATCGTCGCCATCGTCGCGGCCACGAACGCGAGCGCCGCCATCACGATGTTGAGCAGCGCGATCATGTTCATGCCGCGCGCGTGGATGACGGCGGCGCTGAAGGCGGCGGTGTCGGACGCGTCCTGCATCCGCTCGCGGTGGAGGATGACGTCGCCGATCCCCCACACGTAGTAGATCATGCCGACGAGCATGACCGCGATGAAGACGCCCATGACCATGGTCGCGCCCGCCTGGTCGGTGAGCAGGCCCTTCGGTCGTGCTTCTTCGGTCTTCAGGCGCATTCGCTCGATCAGCCTATCGGGACGCCCGCTCGATGTCGACGGTCGTCCGGGCGGACCAGACGCAAGGACCGAGCCACGCGGCGTCCAGCCGGGCTGAGATTCGGCAGGTCCGCCCGGCTAGGGACCCCTGACCCCAGAGATCGCGCAACTCTGTCACGAACGGCGGATCAGAGGCTCTCGAGGACCGCGATCAGGTCGCTCAGGACCTCGTCGCGGTTGGTCTCGTTGAACATCTCGTGGCGCCCGCCCGGGTAGATCTTCCGGGTCAGGCTCCGGAGGCCGGCCGCGCGCAGCTGGCCCTCGAGCGCGGTCACGCCCTTCGCGCCGCCGACCGGGTCCTGCTCGCCCGCCATCAGGTGCACCGGGAGCGACGCCGGGAGCCGCCCTCGGAAGTCGGGCCGGCCGAGCCGGTCGAGCGCGCCGAGGAAGTCGATCCAGAGCTGGTTGGTGCAGCGGAAGCCGCAGAGCGGATCGGCGATGTAGGCGTCGACCTCGTCCGGGTCGCGCGAGAGCCAGTCGAACTCGGTGCGCACCGGCTCGAACGCCTTGTTGAAGGAGCCGAACGAGAGGTACGCGAGCGCGCCGCTCTTGCCGCGCTTGCCCTGGCGGAGGCGCTCGAGCTTGGCCGCCGCGCGCCCGGCCTTGACCAGCGGGCCGCCGAGCTCGTTCGAGCCGCTGAGCACCAGCGCGTCGATCGATCCGGGCGCGTCGCACTGATCGAAGAGGGAGAGGAACGAGCCCATGCTGTGGCCGAGCAGCACCAGCGCTCCGTCGGCCTGCCTCTCCCTCCCCTCGCGGCGCACCCGGCGCATGTCGGCGATCACCCGGCGCAGCCCGTCGTCGTCGGCGTAGTGACCGAGATCGTCCGGGCTCGCGGTCTCGCCGTGCCCGCGGTGGTCGTGCGCGATGACCGCCCAGCCGGCGTCGTTCAGGCGGCGCGCCACGCGATCGTAGCGGAGGCAGTGCTCGGCCATGCCGTGCACGATCTGGACGAGCCCGCGCGGCGTGCCCTCCGGCGCCCACCACCGCGTGGCCACCGTCTGGCCGTCGTCCGCCTCGATCGTGAAGTCCTCTCGCGCCGTCATGCGCGGGAGCATGCCACGTCGGGGTCGACTTCGACGCCTGGTCGTCGCATATCATCGGGCGAGTGCGGGAAGTACGCCTCGACCAGGTGCTCGAGCGGCTGCCGAGCGGTCTGCCGCTGCCGGTGGCGTGCTGGGTGATCGGGCGCGCCGCGAGCGCGATCGCCGCCCGCCCGCGCATCCTCGTCCCGGCCGATCTCCGGGTGCGCGAGGACGGCGCGGTGCGGGTCGACACCACCGACGCGCCGATCCCCTTCGGCTACAAGGCGCCCGAGGTGATCCGGGGCGGCGGAGAGACGCCGCGCTCGGCGGTCTTCGCGCTCGGCGCGATCCTCGTCGAGGCGCTCACCGGGCGCCCCACCTTCACCCGGGGCAGCGACATGGAGACCCGGGTCGCCGTGGTCGAGGAGGCCGTGCCCGCGCTCCACGGCCGGGTCGCGCAGGCCTCGCCCGCGCTCGACGCGATCGTCGCCGGCGCGGTCGCGAAGGCGCCCGGAGATCGCTTCGCCTCGACCGTGGAGCTGGCCGAGCGGCTCGATCGGTTCCTCGAGGACGAGCTGCACGAGGTCGGCCCGGCGGAGACGGCGGCCGCGGTCCGGGCAGCCCTGAGCGGCGTGGACGTCCGCACCGCGCTGCACAGCCGCGCGCCGAAGCCGACGCCCCTGCCTCGAGCGACGCCTCGACCCCCGCCCCCTCGGCCCGAGCCCGAGCCCCCGGTCGAGCGCGACGCGGCGAGCGAGATCCTCGAGGCCGAGCTCGATCTGCGCCCCGAGGGCAAGCGCAGCTCGGCCCCGAACAAGCCGCGCTTCGACCAGGGGCTGGTGCGCATCCACGACCCGCAGGAGGTCGGCGGGGCCGGCATCACCGAGGCCTCGGTCACCGGGGTGCGCGACTCGAGCCCGAGCGCCCGCCCGCGCACCGCCGCCGGCGTCCTCGACATCGACGAGCGGGCTCTCGAAGGGGAGCGGCAGCGGCCGGCCACCCTCTACGAGCCGCCGGCCCCCGAGCCGGGCCCGAACTGGATCAAGCGCATCGGGATCGCGCTGATGGTCCTGCTGGCGCTGGCCATCGTCTGGCAATTCGCCCTCCGGCCGCTGATCAGGCCATGAGCTTTCCCGCTCGAATTTCGTCCGCAGAGCGGGCTACCATCCGGCGCCGTGGCTAAGAAAGCCATCATCGCAGCCGTCGCCTGTGCCGTCGCCGGCCTGGTCATGCTCTTCCTCTACATGCAGCGCTTCGAGGAGGAGGCGTCGGGCGGGCCGGCCATCATGGTGGTCGTCGCCACGCGCGACATCCCGCTCGGCACGGCGTTGAGCCAGGACATGCTCGGCACCCGGCCGCTCCCCCAGAGCTACGTCGAGGACCGGCACATCCCGGCCTCGGAGGCGCAGCGCATCATCGGCGTGCGCGTCACGAGCGGGGTGCGGGGCGGCGAGTCGCTCCTCTGGACCGATCTGGCGACCACCAGCGAGCAGCGCCGCGATCTGAGCGCGCTCGTGCGCAACGGGATGCGCGCGATCACCATCCGCGCCGACGTCACGGCCAGCTTCGGCGGCCTGCTCCGGCCCGGCGACCGCGTGGACGCGCTCCTGACCGTGCCGCGCGAGCAGCGGCAGCACGTGACCATCCCGCTGCTCCAGAACCTGCTGGTGCTCGCGAGCGGCCGGGACACCGGCGCGCCGGTCCGCCCGGGCGAGCGACGCAGCTCGAGCCAGGGCCAGATCAACCAGGTCACGCTCAGCGTGACCCTCGAGCAGGCGGGCGTGCTCGCCCTCGCGCAGGAGCAGGGCCGGCTGACCCTGGTGCTCCGCAACCCCGACGACATCGCGGTGGTGGAGAACCCGCCGGACACCACCACCGCCGACATCATCGAGCCGGAGCGGCGCCGCCGCGTCCAGCGCCGTCAGCCGCAGCAAGAGGGGCCGACCCTCCCGCAGCGAGTGGAGTAACGCGTGTCTCTTCGGATTGCCCCGATCGTCGCCTTCGCCCTGACCGCCGCCCTGACCGCCGTCATGGCCGCGCCGGCCGCCGCCCAGCAGGACCGCGACCTCGAGCTCACCGTCGGCGAGCAGTCGACCGTCAGCGCGGTCGGCGTCGAGCGCTTCTCCGAGGGCATCCCCGGGGTCGTCGACATCCGGGTCACCGAGCGCGAGTTCATCATCGTCGCGCTGCGGCCGGGCACGACCTCGCTCGTGCTCTTCTACGTCAACGGGCGCCGCGTCACCTACCAGATCACGGTGCGCGACCCCAACGCGACGCACGCGCGACCGGGCGCGGTGGAGACGCGCGAGACCATCCGGCTCGACCTCTACTTCGTCGAGCTCAACGAGACCTACAGCCACAACATCGGCGTCGGCTTCCCGGGCACCATCGGCGGCCCGGGCGTCGGCCGCGCGCAGCTCAACTTCGACTTCCTCGGCACCCCCGCCGACCGGACGCCGGGCTTCACCACCGCGAGCCTCTCGCTCGTCAACCAGGTGCTGCCGCGCATCGATCTCGCGCAGTCGCAGGGCTGGGCCCGGGTGCGGCGGCAGGCGATGGTGGTGACCGCGAACGGCACCCCCGCCTCCTTCAGCGGCGGCGGCGAGGTGAACATCATCGTGGTCGGCCCGCTCACCTCGGAGATCCGCACCATCGAGTTCGGCTCGGAGCTGCGCATGACGCCGCGCTTCGACGCGCAGAGCGGCCGCATCGAGATCGCGATGCAGGCGGAGCTGTCGGAGCTGACCGATCCCGCGTCGCCCGGAGGCCCGCCCGGCCGCCGCGTCACCGCGCTCGAGTCGGTGGTGAACATGGAGCCGGGCCAGGCGATGATGATGAGCGGGCTGGTGAGCCGCTCGGAGCTCGAGTCGCAGGGCGGCCTGCCCGGGCTGAGCCAGATCCCGATCCTCGGCGTCTTCTTCGGCAGCAACGTGCGCCGCGGCGACGCGACCCAGAACGTGCTCTTCGTGGTGCCGACCATCGTGCAGTCGGTGCCCCGTCAGCAGCGCGACTACATTCGCGAGGCGCTCGAGACCTACCAGCGCTTCAGCGGCTTCATCCACGAGTACGAGATGTTCGAGGCGACGCCGCCGGGCTACGGCCAGCCGGGCGGGCGCGGTCAGGTGCGCCCCTCGCGGCCCCGGACCTCGCAGGACACGCCGACTCGAGCGCAGTAAGTTCTTCCGCGGAGGCGTCGCGGGTGTCCCTGAACATGACGATCGAGATGGCGGACGGCAGCGTGGAGACGCTCGCCGTCCACGAGCGCGGCGCCGTGGTCATCGGTCGCGACCCGGGCTGCCACGTGGTGCTCCCCTCGCCCGACGTCTCGCGCCGCCACCTGACGATCGAGAAGACGCCCAACGGCTATCACCTCACCGACGCGTCGGCGAACGGCACGATGGTCGGCCACTCCCACCTGCACCGCACCACGATGGCCGCCCCCGGCGGGGTGCCGATGCGGGTGGGCCCGTACGTGATCTGGCTGGAGCAGCACGGGCAGCTCAGCGCGCCGCCGCCCGCTCCGCCGCAGGCTCACTCGGCGCACCCGAGCCCGTCGGGGCACGCCGCGCCGAGGGCCGCGCCGCCCGCCGCGCCGCCTCGCCCGCCGGCCCCGCCGATGGCCCACGCGGTCGGGGCGCCGGCGATGCACGCCGAGCCGCACCTGCAGCCGGTGGAGGAGCCGCCGGCGAAGCCGAAGAGCAAGCCGCCGCCCCCGCCGCCCAAGAAGAAGGCCAAGGGAGGCGACGACTCGAGCCCCTACGACGTCAGCGGCACCGCCGACGTGTCGGTCGCGGCCCGCAAGCGCATCCACCGGATGCTGCTCGACAACCTCGACCTCGCGAGCCTCGACCGCAACAAGATGAGCGACGCCGCGATGCGGCCGAAGGTGCGCCAGGCGCTCCGGCTCATCATGCGCGAGGTGGGCGGCGATCTGCCGCCGAGCACGAACACCGCGCAGCTCATCGACGAGATCACCGACGAGGCGCTCGGCCTAGGCCCGCTCGAGCGGCTCCTGGCCGACGAGTCGGTCAGCGAGATCATGGTCGTCGACCCGGAGACGATCTTCGTCGAGCGAAACGGCCGCATCCAGCCGACCGCGCTCCGCTTCACCGACGACGAGGCGGTCCGCGCGGTCATCGAGCGCATCGTCACCCCGCTCGGCCGGCGCATCGACGAGTCCACGCCGCTGGTCGACGCCCGCCTCCGCGACGGCTCGCGCGTCAACGCGATCATCCGGCCGCTCGCGATCCGCGGCTCCTGCATCACCATCCGGAAGTTCGCCAAGGAGCCGCTCAAGGTCTCGGACCTCATCAAGTTCGGCTCGATGAACGAGGCGATGGCGAAGTTCATCGAGCGCTCGGTGAAGGCGCGCAAGAACATCGTGATCAGCGGCGGCACCGGCAGCGGCAAGACGACGCTGCTCAACGTGCTCAGCAGCCACGTGCCCGACGAGGAGCGCGTGGTCACCGTGGAGGACGCGGCCGAGCTGCAGCTGCTGCAGCCGCACGTGGTGAGCCTCGAGTCTCGCCCGGCCAACATGGAGGGCAAGGGCGCCTACACCATCCGCGACCTGGTGAAGAACGCGCTGCGCATGCGGCCCGACCGCATCATCGTCGGCGAGTGCCGCGGCGGCGAGGCGCTCGACATGCTGCAGGCGATGAACACCGGCCACGAGGGCTCGATGACCACCACCCACGCGAACAGCCCGCGCGAGGCGGTCGGCCGGCTCGAGACCCTGGCCCTGATGAGCGGCCTCGATCTCCCGGCCAAGGCCATCCGCGAGCAGATCGCGCAGAGCATCGACGTCATCGTGCAGCAGACCCGCTTCAGCGACGGCAGCCGCCGCATCACCGCCATCAGCGAGGTGGTCGGGCTCGACGACGACGGCCAGGTGGAGCTGCACGACATCTTCAACTTCCACCGCTCCGGCACCGGCGAGGGCGGCAAGGTGCTCGGCGAGTTCCGGGCCTCGGGCTACCTGCCGAGCTTCCTCGACGAGTTCATCGCCCAGGGCCTGGTCAAGGACGGAGACTTCCTGTGACCGCCGACACGATGACCTACGTCTTCGGCTACGCGGGGCTGCTGCTCCTCGTGATCGGCGCCGCGGTCGCGATCACGCTGATCGCCGCCGACCCGTCGAGCGGGCTGCGCCTGTCGTACGGCCGCTACGTCGGCGAGCTCGAGAAGCTCTGCCGCTTCCTCCTGCTCGACCGCACCGGCGCGAGCATCGCGCGCCTCCAGCTGATCGGCATCGGGCTCACCCCGGTGATCGCGTTCGTGCTCGACGACTTCATCTACGTCCTGCTCGCTCCGCCGATCGCCCTCGCGCCCTACTTCGTGCTCAAGAGCAAGGCCGACGAGCGCGTGCAGCGCCTCGAGGACCAGCTCGACTCCTGGCTGCTCCTGCTCTCGAACGCGCTCAAGGCGACGCCCTCGCTCGGCGAGGCGATCGCGAGCAGCGCCAAGCTCATGCGCGCGCCGATGGGCGAGGAGCTCGATCTCGCGCTCAAGGAGATGAAGCTCGGCACGCCGCTCGACCAGGCGATCCTCAACATGTCGACGCGGATCGGCAGCCCCTCGATCTCGAGCGCGCTGGCGACGGTGCTCGTCGGTCGGCAGACCGGCGGCGACCTGCCGAAGATCATGGAGGAGTCGGCGGCGACCCTTCGCGAGATGGCCCGCCTCGAGGGCGTGGTCCGCACCAAGACCGCGGAGGGGAAGACCCAGGCCTACGTGCTCGGCGTGATCCCCTTCGTGCTCATCGGCGCCATCCACATGGTCGACGAGCACTGGCTCGATCCCCTCGGCACCTCGACCCTGGGCTTCATCATCATCTCGGTGGCCGCGGTGCTGTGGCTCTCGGCGATCCTGCTCGCGCGCAAGATCCTGGCGGTGGACATCTAGGATGTACCTCGTCTACGCGTACACGGCCCTCGGCCTCGTCTGCTCCGGCGTCTTCCTCGGCGTCTTCACGCTCGCGCGCAACAAGCCGGTCGACACGCCGCGCCTCGGCATGCGCGGGCTCAAGCGGCAGCAGGCGCTCGAGGAGGGGGGCTCCTTCAAGAGCTTCGAGCCGATGATGCGCATGGTCGCCGGCTGGGTCGCGCACCTGCCGCTCGGCGACCGCCGCCGCAAGATCGACGAGATGCTCAAGCACTCGGGCGACTGGCTCGGGCTGACCGCCAACGAGTTCGTGGCGATGAGCGCGCTCGGCGCGGTGGGCTTCACGATCTTCGGGCTGGTCGCGGTGACCCTCGCCGAGCTCCCCTCGGTGCTGGTCTTCTTCTTCGCCGGGCTCGGCGCGATCCTGCCCTACATGCAGGTGAGCGCGGCCACGCAGCAGCGCTTCAAGGAGGTCAACCGCTCGCTCCCGGGCGCCATCGACCTCGCCTCGCTGTGCATGGGCGCCGGCCTCGACTTCCCCGGATCCATCCGCCAGATCGTCGACAAGGCCGGCCGCCGCGACTCCCTGATCGACGAGTTCTCCTTCATCCTGCAGGAGATCGAGCTCGGCCGGACGCGCCGTCAGGCGCTCGAGAACTTCGCCGATCGCTGCCCCACCGAGGCGGTGCGCGACTTCGTCGGCACGGTCGTGCAGTCGGAGGAGAAGGGCAACCCGCTCGCCGAGGTGCTGCGCATCCAGGCCAACATGCTGCGCATGCGCCGGAGCGTGATGGCGGAGGAGTCGGCGGCCCGCGCGGCGGTGCTGATGATGGGCCCCCTCATGCTCATCTTCGGCGCTATCATCCTCGTCCTCCTCGGCCCCTTCATCGTCCAGTCGATGGAGAGCGGGTTCTGATCATCCATGGATTGCTGGCTCGAAATCATTCGTGAGGACGGCACGCTCGAGCGGCAGCGCATCGAGGGCGAGCAGGTCACCGTCGGGCGCAGCCCCGCCGCCGGCATCCCGATCCCGGACGCCCGCGACCTCGAGCCGGAGCACCTGATGCTCGCCCCGCGGGCCGACGGCTGCTGGGTCGCGGTGGCGCAGGGCGCGGGCACGCCGGTGATGAGCGGCGGGCAGGTCTTCCAGCACGGCATGCTCGCCTGGGGCTCGGAGCTGTCGGTCAAGGGGCTCAAGCTCCGGGTCACCGATCAGCTCCCGAAGGAGAAGAAGGACCCGGACGACAAGCAGGTCTCCGCGCCGATCCTCATCGCCTTCTTCATCATCATCCCGCTCGTCGGCTGGCTGCTGCTCGCCGAGGACGACCCGGGCATCGACATGACGCCCGCCGCGCCGCCGCCGACCCTCTTCGACGAGAACGTGACGTGCGCCTCGCAGGGGGGCCCGGCCCGGCACCGCGCCGATCGGGACGCCGAGGCCGCGATCGCCAAGGCCGAGCGCTACCCCTTCAACTCGCAGGACGGGGTCGACTCCCTGCGCCTCTACCGGCGCGCCGAGGCCTGCTACCGCGCGGTGAACGCGCCCACCGAGGCGGCGGTCATGGCCCGCGAGGCGGCGGCGATGGAGCGCCGGATCGACGAGGACTACCGCCACCACCGCCTGCGGCTCGAGCGCTCCCTCGAGCAGGGCCGCCTGCAGGACGCCCTCCTCGAGGCGCGCGCGCTCATCGAGCTGCTCCGCCACCGCGAGGGCGATCCCTACCTCGCCTGGCTCCGCCAGCTCGCCCGCCAGCTCCAGATCCACATCGACGCCGCGTGATGCATCGCTGTCTGCTCGCCGCCTCCCTCCTCCTCGCCGCCTGCGGGGCCAGCTCCCCCGACGCGGAGGAGCCCGCGCCCGATCCGCTCGAGTCGGTCGAGGCGCAGGAGCTCTACCGCCGCGGCATGCTGCTCGCGCAGGCCGGCGACCTCGGGCGCGCCGAGCAGTACCTCGCCGCGTCGATGGAGCGCGGCATGGATCCGCAGCGCGTCGTGCCCGCCCTGCTCGGCGTCTGCGTCGAGGCCTCGCGCCTGGTGGCCGCGCTCGACTACGCCGAGCCCTACCTCGCCCAGAACCCGGGCGAGTGGTCGCTGCGCCTGCTCGTCGCGAACATCCGCATGGGCCTCGGCCAGCACCAGCGCGCGCGGGAGGAGCTGCACCAGGTGGTGCGCGACGCGCCCGACGAGCCGCAGGCTCACTACTTCCTCGGCGTGCTCGAGCGCGACGCCTTCGAGGACGAGGACGCCGCCCGGGAGCACTTCCGCCAGTACCTCGCGCTCGCCCCCGACGGCGAGCATCAGGCCGAGGCCCGCGCCGGGCTCACCGCCGAGGAGCGAGGCCTGCCGGTGCGCGTCCCGATGCCCGCTGAAGAGGAGCCCGAGGAGCCCGAGGCCCCCACCGAGGAGGCGGCGCCGTGATCCCGAAAGAGGTCTTCGAGCAGACGCTCCTCAAGTTCCTCGAGCCGGTCCGGCCCTACCTCGACGACACCACCGTCAGCGAGGTGATGATCAACGGGCCCGATCAGATCTTCGTCGAGCGGAAGGGCAAGCTGCACCTCACCGACGCGCGCTTCCCGTCGCGCGACGCGCTCACCGCCGCGCTCCGCAACCTCGCGCAGTTCGTCGGCCGCCACGTCGACGAGCACCGGCCCATCCTCGAGGCGCGTCTCCCCGACGGCTCCCGCGTCGAGGCGGTGCTCCCGCCGGCCGCGCCCGACGGCCCGATGGTCGCCATCCGCCGCTTCGCGAAGGAGACGCTGACCGTCGACCGGCTCCTCGAGTTCGGCTCCTTCACCCCCGACGCCGCGCACCTTCTGCGCTCGGTGGTCACGGTGAAGCAGAACATCATCGTCGCGGGCGGCACCGGCTCGGGCAAGACGTCGCTCCTGAACGCGCTGACCGGCTTCATCCCCTCGGACGAGCGCATCGTGGTCATCGAGGACACGCGCGAGGTGCAGTGCCAGCAGGAGCACGTGGTGCAGATGGAGGCGCGCCCCCCCGACAGCCGCGGCCGCGGCGCGGTGAGCATCCGCGACCTCTTCAAGGCGACCCTCCGCATGCGCCCCGACCGGATCGTGGTCGGCGAGATCCGCGGCGCCGAGTCCCTCGACCTGGTGCAGGCGATGACCTCCGGTCACGGCGGCTGCCTGGCCACCGTGCACGCGACCTACCCCACCGACACGATGAACCGCCTCGAGACGATGGCGATGATGAGCGACATCCAGATGCCGCTCCGCGCGATGCGCGCCCAGATCGCGAGCGCCATCGACTTCATCGTCCAGACCAGCCGCCTCCGCGACGGCAGCCGCTGCGTCACCCACATCGCCGAGGTCCAGGGCTACGACCCCGACAAGGGCTACCACCTCGAGAACGTCTTCGAGCGCAAGTACGAGGGCCAGGACGCGAACGGCCGCATCCTCAGCCGCTTCGAGCCCACCGGCTTCGTCCCGAAGGCCGCCGAGGTGATCCGCGGCCACGGCTACGAGCTCCCGGACGCGATCTACACCCACGGCATCGAGTAGACCGCCCCCGAATACAGCTCATCCGCGCCAGACCTCTTCGAACGCGAGGCCGCGGAGCCCGGCCCGCTTCCAGCGATCGACGAAGGTCTCGGTGACGTAGATCAGGCTTTCGCACTTCAGGCTCCCATCCTTGAAGACGGGATGCTGAGCGACCACTGATGCCTTGAAGACCGGTTCCTTCACCCCGATGACGCGCCCGCTGCCGGGCATCAGCGACAGAACGCTCCGTTCGACGTCCAGAGCCGGCACGATCGGAGGTAACACGTATCGAAGCGAGGTGGATTCGCACGCTACGGGAAGCAAGCGAGCCGACGTGCCGGCAAACACGGGGTCCACCGTGTCTTTCACGAAGAGGTCCATGCGCGAGTTCCAGGGGGCATCGGCAGGCCAGCGCACACTGCCATCCACCTCCCTGTCGTACAGACGCACGGTGACGTTCGCGAGAGCTTGCTCGACATCCCACCCACTCGAGTGGTCATCGGGATCCGCACCCTCCCTCTGCAGCCTGGCGCTGAGGTTCAGGAAGGCCACCGTATCGACGACGTTCGCCAACTCGGGATCTCCCTGCGGCGCCAACGTATAGACCCTCATCCACCTGTCCTCCGACAACGCACCGTTCATGGCGCCCGATCATGCCGGGCGCGGCGGGGGAGTGTACACCGTACAGGCAGCCTGAACGCGCGCGGCGCTCCGTCACCCCGGCCCAAGCAATCGTTGTTGCCAACCTTCCCATGGCGTAGCATCGACACGATGCCCTACGTCATCGTCACGGCCCAGGAAGACTGGGCGCCCGCTCGGAGCGCCGAGGAGGGTGGTCTCAGGGCGCTCCGACGCTGGGCCCAACGCCTGGACGACCTGGATGGCGAGCCCACGACGTCGCCTGAGGACCTGTCGTGGGGAGGGCGTATCAGACAGATCGACATCGGCTCGATCGGGATGCGGAGCGAAGAGCTGATGGCGCGGCACGAGGGGTGGACGCGCCTGGAGAACGCGATGACACGGGCCTTCTGGCTGGCGGCCCAGCACGCGCGGGGAGGGGCCATCGGTCTGGCCTACGGCCACGGGCTCACGAGCGGCAGAGACGCGTGGATCGACCTCGCACCGGCAGGAGTGCTCCGCGTGGACCACGCCTTCTTTCGCGGATACGCCGCGGTGAAGGACGGCACCGATACCTCTCGCGGACTCGATCGAAGAGAGCAGCTGTTCGAGCTGCTGGGCTCGGTCTTCGCCGCTCGCCCCCGACCTCGCCGGATCGATCTCTACTCCTGTGGAGTCGGAGCTACGCGCACGGGCCGCTTGCTTCTCGACTGGATTCATCACTACTGGCGAGTGCCGGTTCGTGCGCTCGTGGGCGATCTGGAGATCAGCAACCACGCGGTGAATCTGTCTGTCGTTCCGGAGCTGCGTGTGCTTCCGCCACGCGGCGCGAGACGCGGCCGTGAGCCCAGGGTCTGGCGCGATCAGCTGATCACCGACCCGCGGCTCTGGGCGCGCTCGCGCGCGAGGCGCCCGGATCCGAGGAGCATTCCCTGAGGCTCGCGGTCATCGTGCTCCTCCTCGCGGGTGGGTGCGCGGAGATGCCCACGGCGACGAAGCGGGCTCTCGAGAAGGAGGCACCGATCCGCCCGCGCAGCAGAGCGCTCGCGGGGGGCGGGTCGACGTGCGCGATCGAGGGTGGCGAGCTGTTCTGCTGGGGCCACCCGGTCGACTCGCCCGGTCCCGGGGCTCCGCCCTGGCGGACGGGTGCGTTCACCGCCAGCGCGCCTCACTTCCCGCCGTACCGGGTGCTGCTTCCGCGTCCCGTCCTGCAGGTCTCGACCGGGTCGATGTTCGGGTGCGCCCTGCTCGTCGGTGGTGCGGTGCACTGCTTCGGGCTGATGCGTCGCGGGCCCGCGTGCGAGGAGGCGGCGACGCACCTCTTCGTGCCGGTCCCGCTCCCCGAGCCGGCGGTGGAGATCGCGGTGAAGCTCGCGGCGGGAGACGCGACGGCGTGCGCGCGCTTCGAGTCGGGCGGGCTCGGCTGCTGGGGTGGGTCACGCGAGTCGCCGCGGGACCGCTCGGTCAGCTGCGCGCTGCGCCGGGTGGAGACGTCCGACGGTCAGCCGCTCGGTGAGGTCGCGCGCTTCGAGGTCGGCGCCGCCATCGACACCCAGGGAATCGGCTACGTGTGGGATCACCTCGCGCCCCGACTCGTCGCCCGAGCCGTCGACGTGCCGGCGTCACGCGACGTCGCCGCGCTGGGCCCCGAGACGTTCTTCGTGGCCCGGGACGGTGAGCTGTGGCTGCACGTGGACGGTGAGACGCGCCCCTTCGACGCGCCCCCGGTCGAGCGCGTCCGGTGCGGGAGCGAGTGCTTCGCCATCACGGCGACGGCTGACGAGCGGCAACCTTGCGGCAGCTGCCCGCCTCTCCGGTCGGGCGGGAGGGGGCGCATCCGCCCTGCGGAGACCGAGCTGCTTCGCCTCCGCCGCCGAGCCGAGCGCCTGTTCCCCGAGACACGGTTCGAGGACGTCCGCGCCTTCGACAGCAACTGTCTGCGCGACGCCCACGCCGTCCACTGCTGGCGCCCGCACGCCCCGCCGGCCGGCGCCGACATCCTCGATGTCCTGGGACCGTGGGATCTGCGACTCGAGCAAATCACCCTGCCCGGAGACTGATCACTTCACCGTCAGGGGGCGCATCCACTTGAGGGGGGAGCTGGTCGCGCCGAGGGCCGAGACCTCGACGCGGAGGAGGGCGCCGGAGGGGCCGGCGGCGTGGCCGTGCACGACGAGCTCGAGGTGGGTCTCGCGGAGCTGAGCGTCGGCCATCGCCTTCTGCTCGTCGCCGGCGGGAGGCGGCGTGATCGGGAGGACGACGCCGGGCGGCAGCGCCACGTCGGGCAGCTCCGCGCGGAGGCCGTCGTCGTCGGGGGAGAAGGTCGCCTCGGCGTCTCCGAGCCGCACGCGCGTCGCCGTGACGCCCTCGAGCGCGGCGCCGCTCAACCGGACGGCGACGCCGCGGCCAGGGCCGCCCGCGCTGCGCACGACGAGCGGGAGGGCGAAGTCTCCGCTCGGGACGGTCCATGGCGGCGAGACCACCGGCTTCGCCGCGAACCCGATGGTGGGCGTCCCCTCGAGGCGGTCGAGCGCGTAGCGGCGGATCGCGTCGACGCGGGCCTCCTCGGCGCTCGCCTGACGCCGGAGGTCCGCGTAGCTGACGCGATCGATCTCGCGGATGGCGCCCTTGGCGCTCACGGAGAAGAGCGCCATGTCGGCGCCGAAGCCGTCGGCGATGGCGAAGTGCTTGCCATCGGGAGAGGCCGCGGCGCACGCCGGGCGGAAGGTCACGTCCAGCTCCGAGACCACGGCCAGCTTCGCGTCGCGCGTGTACGCGGTGCTGTCGTGCACGTCGAGGGCGTAGCGCCCCATCGCGAGCATCGGCGTGCGCCCACCCTGCTGCTCGGGCACGTGCGCGCGGAGCGCGCCTCGCTCGTCGACGTGGAGGATGGTGGAGAAGCGGCCGTTGAAGACCACCGTGACCAGGAGCCCGGTGCGGGTGGGCCGCGCGTAGATGCGGTCCTCGTCGACCACCCCGAGGCGGAAGCGCAGCGCGGGCGCCTCCTGGTCGGGGCGGAACAGGGCGACGTTGCCCGAGAAGTTCGACGCGACGCCGATCCCGTGAGCGTTGGCGAGCACGACGCCGTGGGGGAACCCGGCGCCGGCCGCCTCGAGCCGCTCGAGCTCGTACTCGAGATCCTCGCCCTCCAGATCCTGGCGCACGCCGCGCGGGCCCATGCGCATCGGGCGCGCCCAGTCCGGGAACTCGCTCCGGTGCGCCGACAGATCGACGCGGTGCTCCCACTCGCCGCCGTCGGGCGGCGGGCCCCAGGTGAGGGTCTGGTCGTGGTGCAGGAACGCCGCCCGCCGATCGTCGACGAGCCCGCAGTCCAGGAGCGTGGCCGGGTCGAAGGCCGACGCCCAGGCGCCGGTGATCTCCTCGCCCTTCGAGCTCACGAGCAGGTGCCCGCTCTCGTCGAAGTCCGTCGCCTCGGGCGACTCGCGCGCGACCACGCTCGCCTCCCCCCGCCGCGGCCAACGGAAGACGTGGGTCGGGGTCAGGAGCACGGTGAGCTTTCCGTTGGTGAAGATCCGCATCGGCTACCGGGAGATCGTCTCGGCGTCCCCGGCGCGCGCGCGGTCGCCCCAGCGACGGTGCTCCAGCGAGAGGTCGGCGCCGAGGGCCCGCAGGGTCTTCGACGCCTCGGCCTCCTCGCTCGCCGCGTCGCGCGCGCGGCCGGCGAAGCGGAGGAGCGCGGCGTGGGTGAGGCGGGTGGCGGCGCGCTCGTAGGGGTCGTGCACCGGGCGCGCGACGAGGGCCTCGCTGCGCGTGACGTCGACGTCCTCGCGGGCGAGATCGAGCAGGAGCGAGACGCGCTCGACCACCTCCCCGTCGGCGACGTCGCTCAGCGCGCGCGCCTTCGCCAGCGCCGCCGAGGCCTCCTCGAGCGCGCCCCGGTGAATGCAGGCGCGCGCCTGACTGACCCACGTCTCGGGCAAGGCGCGCTTGTAGCCGGTGCGCTCGGCCGCCTCGATCACCGCGGCCACGTGCGCCTCGACCTCGTCCCAGCGCTCCTCGTCGACCGAGATCATCGCGAGGTTGTTGTGCGCGATCTGCGCCGCGCCCTGGGCGCCGCAGCGCTCGGCCAGCGACAGCGCGGCCTCGGTGTGCATGCGGGCGCGGTCGAGGTCGCCGCGGTTCGTGTAGCAGACGCCGAGGTTGATGTGAGCGCGCACCTGCCCGTACGCGTCGCGGGCCCGGCGCGAGAGCCGCAGGTCCTCGCGGTTCGCCTCGAGCTGCCCGTCCCAGTCGCCCGCGCGCAGGTAGTTCGCGCCCAGCCGCCCGCAGAGGGACGCGCGGAACGCGGGGGCCGAGATCTCGGCCGCGATCTCGAGCGCGCGCCGGCCGTGGGCGATGCCCTCCTCGTTGCGGCCGAGGCGATAGCCGAGCACCCAGCCGAGCGAGGCGTGGGCCCGCGCGAGCTCCATCGGGTCGCCCTGCTCACCGAGGATCTGGATGGCGACTCGCAGGTCCCCGAGCGCGTCGTCGAGCTGTGCGCCCTGCACCGCGGCCTCGGCGCGGGTCTGGAGCAGGCGGGCGCGGAGCACGGTGCGCTCGGGCTCCACCGCGGCCAGGCCCCGCTCGGCGTGCCCGTCCGCGTCGCTCGCCCGCCCTTCGGAGAGCGCGGCCTCGGCGAGCTGACAGAGGATGCGGGGGCGATCGATCGACTCCTCGGCCGGCCCCTGCGCGAGCTCGAGCGCGCGCTCGAAGCTCCGGGCCGCCGCCGCCGGTCGACGCGCCTCGATCTCCATGCGCCCCGCCTCGCTCCACGCGTAGGCCGCGCTGCCGTCCATGCCCGCGAGCCGCGCGTGGTAGGCGACCCGCGCGAGGTTCGCGGCGGTGGCGTCGAGCGACGAGCGCGACAGCCACTGCGCGGCGGCCCCGTGGGCGAGCCGGAGGGTCGGCGCGTCGAGCCAGCCGGCGAGGAACGCGCGCAGGCCCGGCGAGGGCATCCGCACCCAGCGCTCGAAGCGGGCGCTCGCGTCCGGGACCTCGACCAGCAGCCGGGCGTCGAGCAGCTCCTGGAGCGCGTCCGCGTCGACCTCGTACGGCGCGCTCAGCACCTCGGCGACCGACGCGAGGGCGCGCTTGGGCGCCTCGCCCTCGAAGACGCTCGCCGCCGCGAGCAGGTTGCGGGCGGAGGGCGAGAGCTCGGCGAGCAGCGAGTCGTAGCGGCCGAGGGCGAGGGCGAAGAGATCGGCCGGCGCGTCGGCCTCGGGTCGAGGCGCGCTCGAGATCGTCCCCCAGAGCGCGTCGAGGGCCGCGTCGTCCAGCGGCGGGAGCGGCTCGCCGTCGACACCCTCCCCCGCCCACGTCAGCCACACCCGATCGGGGAACGCCTGCCGCACCGAGCGCACCGTCTCCCAGGTGCCGTCGTCGATTCCGTCGGCGTCGTCGAGCGCGAGCAACACCGGGCGGCGATCGACGTCGAGCAGCCCGACGAGCACCTCGTGGGCGAGCATGGTCGCGCCGCGCGCGGTCCCGGTCGGACCGACGCCGAGCAGCCCGCCGACCACCGCGTCGCGCGCGCCCTCGCGGTCGCTGAGGCCCAGGTCCCCGAGCGACGCGGAGAGCCGCTCGGCCGCGAGCCACGGCGGCGCGAGCGTGGCGGCGGAGATCGCGTCGAGCGCGAGGGTCGAGAGCGCCTCGAAGGGCGCGCACGAGGCGCCGCGCCGGCCTCGCGTCCGGACCACGCGGAAGCCGGCGTCTTTGGCCCGCTCGCCGAGCGCCTCGAGCACCCGCGTCTTGCCCTGCCCCGCGGCGCCGACGACGCCGAGCTCTCCCTCGCGCTCGAGCTGGGCCCAGAGCGAGTCGAGGAGCGCCTCGCGGCCGAAGAGCGGCTCCCGCTCGCCCCGCGGCGCCCCGGCGCGCCGGATCCCGCTGTGCGGCGTGGCCTGCACCGTGGAGAACGCGGCCGCCGGGCGCGACTGCACGCTGTCGACGAGGATGGTCTCGAGCGACTGGAGGCCCGGGCGGAGCGGGACGATCGGACGCACGCTCCCCTCGATGGGCGTGTCGGACGCGGCGGCGTCGAGCCACTCCCGCCGGGCGAGCGCCGCGCTCGGGTAGCGGTGCTCGGGATCGCGGGCGAGGAGCCGCTGCACGACCTCGCCGAGCCGCTTCGGCGCCCGCAGCCCGCGCCGAGGGCGGAGCGGGAGCGGGGCCCGGGTGAGGGTGTGCTGCACGATCTCGAGCGCCGTGTCGCCGCCATAGGGCGCGTGCCCGGTGAGCAGGCGAAAGAGCACCGCGCCGCAGCCGAAGAGATCGCTCGCCGGCCCCGGGCTCCCGGCGCCGCGCGCCTGCTCGGGGCTGAGGTAGCCGGGGGTGCCGCTCACCCGCGACGCCGCGCGCCGCTCGAGCGCCCGCTCGCCGGCCGCCTTCGCGAGCCCGAAGTCGATGAGCCGCGCCCGCTCGCCCTCCTCGAGCAGGACGTTCGACGGCGTCACGTCGCAGTGCACCACGCCGGCGTCGTGCGCGTAGCCGAGCGCATCGAGGAGCTGCGCCCCGAAGCGGACCACGCGCTCGAGGGACAGCGACTCGGCGACCTCCTCGAGGGTCGGCCCGACGACGCGCTCGTAGACCAGGAACGGCCGACCGTCGTCGAGCTGGCCGGTCTCCCACAGCGAGACGATCGCGGGGTGGCGCAGGCGCACCGCGAGCGCGGCCTCGCGGAGGAACCAGTGCCGCTGCACCGCTCCGCTGGAGGGGTGCGCGATCTTCACCGCCCCCTCGGCGCCGGTCTTCTCGTGCGTCGCCGCGTAGACGGAGCCCGCGCCGCCGCGCCCGAGCCGCCGCCCGAGGGTCCACGCCCCCACCCGCTCGGGCAGCGCCGACTCGCCGTGTCGTGCCTCCTCCGCCATCCCCCGCGGAGCATACCCGAATCAGAGCGCCAGCTCGGGCTTCGTCTCGACCCCGAGGTGGGCGGACCACCAGGCGTAGGCGTCGGTCTTGGTCCAGGGGGGGCAGACCGCCCGCGCCTCCTCCACGAGGCGGAGGAGATGCCGGGCGTTCGCGGGGCGCCGCTCGCGGTCGCGCGACAGGAGCGACATCACGATCTCCTCGACGGCGTCCGGGATCTCTCGCTCGGGCGCGCGGAGCGAGGGCGGCATCGGGTCCTCGGTGCGGTGGGCCTCGAGCAGGCTCTTCTTGGTGGTGCGATGGAAGACGCGCTTGCCCGTCAACAAGAAGTACATGACGCAGCCCAGGCTGTAGAGATCGGCGCGGCCGTCCAGGGGCTGCCCCATCGCGTGCTCGGGGGCGATGTAGCCCGGCGACCCGCTCACGGTGCCGGCGAGCGAGACCGGGCCCTCGGCGGCGATGACGCGCGGCTTCACCAGGCCGAAGTCGAGGAGCTTGGGGAAGTCGAGCTCGATGCCGACCCGGCAGAGATAGACGTTCGCGGGCTTGATGTCGCGGTGCACGAGGCCGAGGTCGTGGGCCTCGGCGAGCGAGCTCGCGACGCCCTCGAGGAGCCGCAGCACGCGCCCCGGGTGCATCGGGCCGAAGCGCTTCACCAGCGACTCCAGGTCGATGCCGTCGAGCAGCTCCATCGCGTAGTAGAGCGTGCCGTCGTCGGTCACGCCGAAGTCGTAGAGCTCGACGGTGTGGGGCGAGCGGAGCGCGCTGGTCGCCTGGGCCTCGCGGCGGAAGCGGGCCCGCGCCGCGTCGCCGTGCACCCCCGCGGTCTCGGGGCGGATGAGCTTGATGGCGGCCGGCCGGAGCAGCTGCGCGTGACGCGCCTCCCAGACCTCCCCCATGCCGCCCTCGCCGATGCGCTTCACCAGCTCGTACTGGCCGAGGGCCTCGCCGCGAATCGCCGCGAGCCGGAGGCGATGCACCACCTGGCTCAGCCACATCGCGACGACGCCGACCACGAGGGTCGGCACGCTGGCGAAGACGAGCTCGTGCGGATGCACCTCGCCGGAGAGCCCCTGGGCGAGCGCGATCGCGAACGGCGGGGTCAGCGCGCAGACGGCGGTGGTGACGAGGCGCCACCGCGGCGGGCTCGGGATGACCAGCGGGAAGACGAGCAGGAAGACGGCGACGAGCGAGAGCCGGAAGGGCATCGGCGCCTGCCCGAGCAGCGTCTGCTCGACCATCGCGAGCGCGAAGCAGACCCACACCTCGTAGACGAGCCCGGCCTGGAGCGCGCTCTTCGCCGGCAGCGGCGTGAACCGGAGCAGCGCCCAGGTCGCCAGGCTGAGCCCGCTCACCGTCGCGCTCACCACCGTCACGATCACGAGCGCGCGATCGTCGGCCTTGCCCCAGGTGAGCCAGCGCAGCGGAATGGTCAGGGTGAAGAAGGCGGCGAGGAAGAGCAGCAAGCCGCGCAGGCGTCGGAGCGCCGCGGTCTCGATCTCGGGAGGGAGCGCGGTCCCAGCCGCCGTCGCCGCCTCGACGAAGAGGGCCTGCAAGATGCGCTTCGCCGGCACCTCGCGAGTCTAGAACACCACCCACGGCCGGGTACGATCTTCCCCATCCCCATTCGACTGGCTCGTTCGAGGAGTCGCGGCCCGAGCCCGACGCCCTCGTGGTCAACGCAGAATACGGGGAGGAGAGAGGTGCGAGGCGAGGAGGAATGGCTAGGCCCACCCGCTCTCCGGCCCCGCTGCCGCCGCCTAGAACACGGAGGGAGGGCGGGGACGATCTTCCCCATCCCCATTCGACTGGCTCGTTCGAGGAGTCGCGGGCCGAGCCCGAGCCCGACGCCCTCGTGGTCAACGCAGAATACGGGGAGGAGGGAGGTGGGAGGCGAGGAGGAATAGCTAGGCCCGCCCGCTCTCCGGCCCCCCTGCCGCCGCGGCCCCGCTGCCGCTGCCGCCACCGCTGCCGCTGCCGCCACCGGCCCCGCTGCCGCTGCCGCCACCGCTGCCGGTCTCGCTGCCGCCACCGGCCTCGCTGCCGCTGCCGCCACCGCTGCCGGTCTCGCTGCCGCCACCGGCCTCGCTGCGGCGGCGCCCGGGAGACCGGGGACGCTCGTCGTCATATCGTCATTGGCCGCGCCCGGGGGACCGGGGACGCTCGTCGTCATATCGTCATTCGGCCGAAGACGGGCCAGCCCGTAGTGAGACCGGGGACGATCCTATTCGTTTCATCGATCTCGGCTGAGCTCGGGCGGGCCCGAGTCCGACGACGAATCCCAGTCCGACGCCGAATCCGAGTCCGACGCCGAGGCAGAGGCCGAGGCCGAATCCGAGTCCGACTCCGAGACCGACGCGGAACCCGTTGCCGAGGCCGACGCCGCGGACCGGTCCGCTACATGCCGGGTGGCGGGCTTCGCTGCCGCGCCCGCTGTCGCTGCCGCGGCGGGTGCCAGGCCCGCTGCCGCTGCCGGCCTCGGTGAGAGCTCGATGAACGAATAGGATCGTCCCCCGAAGCGCGACCGCGGCACGGACCTCGCTGCCGGCGCCGCCTCGGTGAGAGTTTGATGAACGAATGGGATCGTGCCTGGAGCGAGACCGCGGCACGCGGCGGGCGTGGCTGATTCCTCCTCGCCTCCCGCCTCCCTTCTCCCTCGTTCCGAGCTGTCCGGGCCCTCTCCTCGAAGAAGCTCTCAGGCGAGAACGGCGGAGAGGTGCTCGGGGAGGCAGCGCTGGACGCCGCGGTGGCCGACGGCGGGATCGCTGCTGCGGTCTTCGACCAGGAGGATGGGGCGGACGCCGTCGTAGGTCTCGGCGACGAAGTCGAGCAGCTCGGGGCCGGGGCTCGCGCCGGGCGCGTCGCGCACGACCATCGCCATCACGTTCTCGTTCGGATCCTCGAGGACCCGCATCGCGCTCAGCGGCGCGGCGCAGGGCACGACGCGACAGCCGAGGGCGTGGAGCTGACTGGCGACGCTCAGCCGCACCGCCTCGGACGCGTCGACCACGATCACCGCCGGGTGCCGTCGCCGATAGCTCTCGTCGAGCAGCTGGAGCACCGCGTCCTGGATGCGGTCCTCGCTGTGCGGCGACATGTGCCGGAAGCCGACCGCGAGCGCGACCACGTCGCCGGTCACCGCCCGCCGCCGCACGTGCGCGCCGACCGCCAGCGACTCCCCGCTCGGCAGCTCGAGCAGCAGCCGGCACGGCGCCGCCCGCAGCACGTCCTGCGCGCCGGTGAGCAGCGCCCCGCCCGCCGACAGGTTCTGCACCGTGAAGCGACCCACCACGTCGCCGCGCTGCAGCAGCGTCGCCGTCGCGCGCAAGCCCACGCGCGCAGCGCCCCGGCGCTCCGTCCCTCCGACCGTCCCCGTTCGCTCCATGCTCGCCTCCCTCGCGGCGACGACCCGCCGCCTCCCTGCAAGCCGAAGCGAAGACGTCCACCCTACCCGAGGCCGTCGCCTCGATCATCGTCCGCTTCCTGGGGCTGATCCCCTTGATACCCCTCCCGTCGCTCCCGGGAGACGTCGTCACTCGCAGGAAACGAGGAAGGGTGGAAGCGAGGGGCTGGCGGCTTCGCCGCCGGAAGGGGTGGGCACGGCTCGGCGACTGGCCGGCGGGTACGGCGAGTCGCGAGGGACGAGCCGGTCGCCCCCGGGACCCGCCGGCCACACGCCAGCCCGGCGCCCACACCTCTCCCCTCCTCGCTTCCCACCTTCCTCGCTTCCTGCGAGTCGGGAACGAAGTGACGGCCGCCGCCGGGACCCGCCGGCCACACGCCATCGCGGCGCCCACACCTCTCCCCTCCTCGCTTCCCACCTTCCTCGCTTCCTGCGAGTCGGGAACGAAGAGACGGCCGCCGCCGGGACCCGCCGGCCACACGCCATCCCGGCGCCCGCACCTCTAACTACCTCGCTTCCCACCTTCCTCGCTTCCTGCGAGTCGCGGGTGTCCGGGCTCCGTGCGAGTCGCGAAGGAAGAGCCGGCGGCGAGGGATCAGATGACGCGGTCGTTGCCGCCGTCGATCGGGATCTGGGCGCCGGTGGTCGCGCGGAAGAGCGGCGAGACGAGGGCGCAGGCGGCGCGGGCGACGTCGAGGGAGACGACCTCGAGGCCGAGGAGGTTGCTGCGCTTGTAGGCGTCGACGTCGAGGCCGTAGTGCGCGGCGCGCAGGCGGATCTTCTCCTCGGTCCACAGCTCGGTGTCGAAGATCTTGTCGGGGTGCAGCAGGTTCACGCGCACGCCCTTCGGGCCGAGCTCCAGCGCGGCGACGCGGGCGAGCTGGGTGAGGGCCGCCTTGCTCGCCGAGTAGGCGGCCGCGCCGGGGCCGGGCGCGGGCACGTTCTTGGACGCGACGACGAGCACCGCCGGGTCCACCCCGCGCTCGAGGAAGGGCGCGGCCGCGCGGAGGACTCGAAGGTGGCCACTGACGTTGACGTCGAGCGTCCGGGCCCAGACCTCCTCGTCGAGCTCGGCGATCGGCTGGCTGGGCGGGAAGGTGCCGGCGTTGCTGATCAAGACGTCGAGGCCGCCGAAGGTCTCCACGCATCGGGTGACCGCGGCGTCGACCTGCGCGCGGTCGGTGAGGTCGCAGACGACGCCGAGGGCGTCCGCGCCCGCGAAGCGCTCGACCTCGCTCCGGACGTCGAGCACGCAGACGGCGGCGCCCTGGCGGCGGAGCTCGTCGGCGGTGGCCGCGCCGATGCCGGTCGCGCCGCCGGCGACGAGCGCCACCTTGCCGGCGAGCGGGGGCGCGGCGCCGCCCTTCTTCAGCTTCGCCTGCTCGAGCTCCCAGTACTCCATGTCGAAGAGGTCCTTCTCTCCGAGCGGCGTCCAGCCCCCGAGCGCCTCGCCCCACTGCACGCACTTCGCGGTGTGCGCGGCGATGTCCTTCGCCTGGTCGGCCGCCTTCGCGGTGGCGCCGAAGCTCACCACCCCGCGGTCCCTCCAGAGGGCGAAGCGCGGCGCCGGGTCGAGCATCGTCAGGGTCCCGTCGTCGTGCCGGGCGAAGAAGCCGCGGTAGGCCTCGGCGTAGCGATCGACCGCGCCCGCGTCGCCGGTGAAGATCATCGGCACGCGCTTGGTGCGGATCACGTGGTCGGGCGTCACCGGCCCGCGCGCGCCGAGGTCGGCGGCGTCGGGGCGGCTCGCGAACCCGTGCGCCTCGGGTCGCCCGTCGAAGCGCGCGATCATCGCCCGCCCGGCCGCCGCGCTCACCTTCCCCCGCAAGGTCGCGAGCGCGATCGGGTCGGGCCGCGCGCCCTCCCCCGACGCCGGCGCGTCCATCGCGCCCCGCGCCTCCAGCTCGCGCTCCGCCTCGTCGACGAGCCGGATCATGCGCTCGTAGCTCTCGCGCGCGTCGTCCGCGAAGGTGAAGACGCCGTGGTGCAGGAGCACCATGCCCTCCACCTTCGACCAGTCGACGTCCTTCGTGCGGCGGTAGACCTCGCGCGCGAGCACGAAGCCCGGCATCACGTACGGGATGTAGAGCACCCGGTCGCCGTAGAGGGCCCGGATGCGCGCCTCGCCGTCGGGCGTGTTGGTCAGCGTCACCACCGCGTCGGCGTGCGTGTGGTCGACGTAGCGGAGCGGGATGACCGCGTGGAGGATCGCCTCCACCGACGGGTTCGGCGCCGACGGGTTCAGCATCGCCGCGCGCTGCTCGCGCACCATGTCCGGATCGGAGAGCGCGTCGAGCTCGGCCATTCGCTTCAGCAGGTCGAGCCGCACCGGCGAGAAGCCCGCCGGCTCGATCGACGCGAGGTCCCAGCCGCTGCCCTTCACGTAGAGCACCTCGGTCGGATCGCCGAAGAAGTCGGACACCTCGAGCTTCACGCTCGTGTTGCCCCCGCCGTGCAACACGAGGCTCGGCTCCCGACCGAGCAGCTGCGAGGTGTAGGCGCGCAGCGCGAGGGGATCGGCGGGCGCGTCGGCGTCGTTCCACTGGCTCTTCATGGCCGGCGGAGTCTAGACCACCTCTCGCCGAGGGCGGGCACGCGCCGTGCAGTCTCTCTCGGACGCCCCGGCGTCGCGAGATCTCGCTTCACACCGAAAGCGCCGCGATTCCGGGAGATACGACCCGAGAGACCGACGACATGACCCATGATGGCACGCCCGACCGTGAAGCGACGTTCCCAGCCCGCGTGAGCCACCCGCACGGTCCCCTGAGCCTGGGCGACGTCTGCGCGCGGCTCCGCCCGCTGGCGCACGCGCTCGACCGCGACGAGGAGACGGACCCGAGCGTCGGAGTGCGCGCGCTGGCCTGCCTGGCCCACGATCTGCTGACCGGCGCCAGGCTCGAGCCGACCGCTCCGACACGGCTCTCCGCGTCGATCGCCCGCGCGCCCGAGGGGCTCGACGAGCTCTTCGATCGCGCGCTCGCGTCCACGCCCGAGGCTCGCCCGCCCAGCGCCGGCGCCTTCGTCCGGGCGCTCGTCCGGGTCGCCGAGGGGCGCTCGCTGCCGCCGCCGACGGCGCCGCGCCCGGTCGAGCCGCCGCCGTCCCGCGTGAAGCCCACCGGCCTCTGGCTCGCGCTGCTGACCACCCTCGCGCTCGCCCTCTTCGCCGCGTGGATGAGCGCGCCCTCGGACGGCGGCGCGACGGATGTGGCGATGCACGTGGAATGAGCGCGGTTCGGCCCTATCCTGAAGAGGCCGCATGAACCGTCCGCTCGCCGCCGCGCTCGCCGGGCTGCTCCTCTTCGGGTGCGGCGCGAGCCGGCCCACCGGACGCAGCGCGCGCGGCAAGGCGGGCCAGCGGCACGTGCCGTCGCTCGAGGTCGGCAGCGCCACCCTCGCCCTCGACTTCCGTGGCCGCACCCTCGACCGCCGTCAGCGCGCCCGCTTCGTCCGCTGGGTCGAGCGCTCGGCGCAGATGGTCACCGCCTACTACGGCCGCTTCCCGGTCCCGGGGCTCCGGGTCGAGATCGTGCTCAATGGCGGCAGCGGCGTCGGCTTCGGGCAGCACTTCGACGGCCGCGTGGTCCGGGTGCGGGTGGGCCGCGAGGCGACCGAGCGCACCCTGGAGCGCGACTGGGTGATGGTGCACGAGATGTTGCACACCGCCTTCCCCGACGTGCCGGATCGACACCGCTGGGCCAAGGAGGGCCTCTCGACGTACCTGCAGGGCGTCTGCCGGGTGCGCGCCGGCATCTTCGCGGAGGAGGAGGTCTGGCGTCACTGGAGCGAGTCGATGCGCTGGGGCCTCCCGGGCCGCCGGGACCGCGGGCTCGACCGGACGCGCACCTGGGGCCGCACCTACTGGGGCGGCGCGCTCTTCTGGCTGAGCGTCGACCTCGAGCTGCGCCGGGCCACCGGCGGCCGCGCGACCTTGCAGACCGCGCTCCGCGGCGTGCTCGAGGCGGGCGGCAACGCGCGCTCCGAGTGGACCATGGACCGGGTGGTGCGCGAGGCGGACCGGGCCACCGGGACCCGGGTGGTGAGCGAGCGCTACGCGGCGATGGCGCTCGCCCCGGGCGCGCCGGATCTCGACGCGCTCTTCACCTCCCTCGGGGTCGAGCGCGCCGGCCGCTCGGTGCGGCTGCGCGACGACGCCCCCGAGGCCGCGCTCCGCCGCGCGCTCATGCGCTGATCAGCCCGGTCAGCGCGGCCACGCACGGCGCGAGGTAGCCGACGGTCAAGATCACGCTGACGACCGCGGTGGCGCGCCGGAGCCCCGGGAGCCGCTCGAAGCCGAGCGTCCGGAACATGCTCCACGTGCCGTGGTGGAGGTGGAGGCCGAAGACGAGCGTGGCCAGGACGTAGATCCCGCCGGCGAGCGGGTCGGCGAGCCCGACCACCAGGTTGTGGTGCACGTCGCCGGGCACGTAGCTCGCGTGCAGCGGGCCGTAGATGTGGACCACGTGGTAGGCGAGGAAGAGGAAGATCAGCAGCCCGCCCCAGCGCATCGTGCGCGAGGCGAGGCTCGCCTCCCGGTGCGCGAGCCCCCGCCGGTAGCGCCCCTTCGCCGCCGCCGCGCGCCGGGTGAGCATCACCGCGCTGACCACGTGCACCGCGAGCAGCGAGACGAGCCCGAGCCGCATCACCCAGAGCAGCGGGCTGCCCTGCAGGACCGCGGCGTAGCCGTTGATGACCTCCGGCCCGCCGAACACGAGCAGGTTGCCGGCCATGTGAAGCGCCACCCACATCGTCCAGAGCAGGCCGCTGGCGGCCATGAGCACCTTCAATCCAACCGTGGTCCCGAGCAGCTCCCAGCGCATCTTCCCCATGTCGGCCTCCTGCGCCCTCAGGGTGAGGCTCGGGCCCGCGTCTGCCATGGACGTCTTCTCACGACATCATTAGGATTCCTCATGTGACGGATCTGCCGACGCTGCCCGGGCTCGAGGCGTTCGAGGCGGCGGCGCGCCACGGGAGCTTCACCCGGGCGGCCGAGGAGCTGCACGTCACCCAGAGCGCGATCAGCCACCGCATCAAGGCGCTCGAGACGCAGCTCGGGTGCGCGCTCTTCGCCCGGCGCGGCCGCCAGCTCGAGCTGACCGAGGAGGGCCGCGCGCTCGCGAGCGCGGCGCGGGACGCGTTCGCCCGGCTGCGCGAGGGCGTCGACCGGCTGCGCACGCGCCAGGGCGCGCTCACCCTCAGCTGCTCACCGAGCTTCGCGATCCGGTGGCTGGTGCCGAACCTGCCGGACTTCGCGCGCGCCCACCCCGACGTCTCGGTGCGGCTCGCGGCCGAGGATCGGCTCACCGCGCCGGGCCAGGGCGGCATCGACGCCTGCCTTCGCTACGGCGCGGGGAGCTACCCGGGCGTCGCCCACACCCGGCTCCGGGTCGAGGAGATCTTCCCGGTCTGCAGCCCGAGCCTGCTCCCGCTCGCGCGGCCCTCCGATCTGCGCGGTCACACGCTCCTGCACGACGAGGTCCTGCGCGCGCACGCCGGCCGGGTGGGCTGGCGCCGCTGGCTCGAGGCGGCGGGCGTCGAGGGCGTCGACCCGGACCGGGGCCCCCGCTTCAGCCACGCGCACATGGCGCTGGACGCGGCGGTCGCGGGTCAGGGGGTGGCCCTCGGGCGAACCACCCTGGTGGCGCGCGACCTCGAGGACGGCCGGCTCGTGCGCCCCTTCACGCTCGGCCTCGAGTCCGGGCTCTCCTACTGGCTGCTCACCCCGGAGGGCGACCCGCCGCCACGCGTGGCCCGCTTCCGGGACTGGTTGCTGCGCCGCGTGTCCGCGTGATAGGTCGCCCGCATGCTCCAGAAGGAAGATCTCGTGGTGGGCGACGGCGCGGAGGCGAAGCCCGGACAGCAGGTGTCGGTGCACTACACCGGGACCCTCACCGACGGCACCAAGTTCGACAGCTCGCACGACCGCAACCAGCCTTTCGGCTTCCAGCTCGGCGCCGGGCAGGTCATCCGCGGCTGGGACGAAGGCGTCGCCGGCATGAAGGTGGGCGGCAAGCGCAAGCTGACCATCCCGCCGGACATGGCCTACGGCGAGCGCGGCTTCCCGCCCGTGATCCCGCCGAACTCGACCCTCGTCTTCGAGGTCGAGCTCCTCGGCGTCCGCTAGCCCGAGCGCTGGCGAAGAGAGCCGCCAACCGCCGCCCGCCGTAGTCCAGCACCTCTAGACGACGGCAGGCGACGAGCGAAGCGACGTCGCCGCACGCGCCATCGGTCGAGTTCGACCCCGCGGCAGCGGGCGGCCAGCTCGCGCGCAGCGCGAGCGCGAGCCGCGTGGCTCACGCGCGGAGCGCGGGACACGCGCGCCGCAGGCGCGCGACTTGGGTGGGGGGGCCCCGCGGAGCCGACTGACCCGTGTCCGCGGAGGGTGCGGATGCACCCGGAGCTGACACGGGTCTGACGGCGCAGCGGGGGGGAGGGGCTTGAAAAGCCCCTCCCGACGAGCTCAGAGCATCAGCGCCAGGCCGACGACCATGGCCGCGACCCCGAGGCCGGCGCCGACGCCGAGCATCACGTTCATCGCCTTCAGGTCGCCGGTCTCGCGCTCCTGCAGCGACGGCAGGGTGTCCGGGGTCACGTAGAGCGGCCCGGCGCTGGGCGTGAAGCGGGGCAGGCCCTTCTGGCCGTCCTTCTCCCGCACCCTCGGGATCCCGACCACCGTGAGGTCGGTGCCGATCCGGATGGCGCGGTGCATCAGCGCGTAGCGCGCGCCGTTCTTCTCGGAGGGGACGCCCACCTCGAAGCGCTCGAGGAGGCGGGCCATCTTCGGGGACGGCACGCGCTCGCTCGTCTCGAGCTCCTTCAGCTCGACCCCGGCGATCTCGGCCCCCGCGAGCATGAGCTCGGCGCGCCCGTGTCCGTCGGCGAGGGTCACCACCCCGGCCTCCCGCTGATGGAGGAGCGTCTCGTTCTGGTCGACGCGCTCCACCCGCAGCTCGTAGAACACGGTGGGCTCGTCGGTCACCGGATCGTCGATCGCCGGCACCTTGCCCACCCGGGCCCGCACCGCGTTCATGTTGTGCAGCGCGATCTCGTCGAGCGGCACGGCGTCGAGCCCGGCGATGCGCTTCGCCAGCTCCATGGTGTCCCGGCGCGCGACCCAGATGAAGCCGCAGACGACCAGGAGGAGCGAGCCGACGATCAGGGGAAGAGCCACCCACATGCCCCCACGATAGCTCCCCCTCGGCCGACCAAAAGGGCGGGGTCAGAGCAGGCCGATGGCGTGGAGCATGACGAGCACGATCGCGATGGGCACCACCAGGCGGAGGGTCCAGAGCCAGCCGGCGTAGGCGGCGGCGATCTTGCCGATCGGGCTGCCCGCCTCCACCGCGGCCAGGCGCCGCACCGGATCCATGCGCCAGGCGACGAAGACGCTGATCCCGAGCCCGCCGAGAGGCAGCATCCAGTTGCTCGCCAGGTAGTCGAGCAGGTCGAACCAGTTCTTGCCTTCGCCCCCGAAGAGCGGCGCGTTGAGGGCCGCGAAGCCCTCCCCGAACAGGTGGGTGCCCCCGCTGAGCGCGGACGGGATGCCGAAGACGAAGATCACGGCGCCGATGCCCAGCACCGCCCGGGGGCGCGACCAGCCGCGCTCGTCGATGAAGTAGCTCGCCGCCACCTCGAGCAGGCTGATCGCGCTGGTGAGCGCGGCGAAGGTCAGCAGGGCGAAGAACACGACCGCGAGCAGCCCGCCGCCGGGGAGCTGCGACATCGCGGTCGGCATGTTCACGAAGACGAGGCCCGGGCCGGCGCTCGCCTCCATGCCGTAGGTGAAGGTGATGGGGAAGAGCGCGAGGCAGGCCATCAGCGCGACGAGTGTGTCGAGGCCGCTGATCCACACGCTGGTGGCCACCACGTCGTCGTCCTTCTTCATGTAGCTGCCGTAGGTGAGCATCGCGCCCATGCCGACGCTCAGGGTGAAGAAGCTGTGGCCCAGCGCCTCGAGCACGCCGGCGCCGCTCAGGCTCTCGGTGTGGAAGCCGAAGACGAAGTCGAAGGCGGGGCCGAAGCCGTCGAGGGTGGCCCCATACCCGACGACGCCGAGGAGCATGAGCAGCAGCGACGGCATGAGGAGCCGGGCCGCGCGCTCGACGCCCTTCTGGATGCCGACGATGACCACGCCGACGGTCACCGCCATGAAGACGGTGTGCCAGATCAGGTTGAGCGTCGGGTCGGTGTAGAGGGCGCCGAAGCGCTCGCCCACGCTCTCGAGCTGGTCGGCCGGCACCCCGGAGAAGGCGCCGCCGGCCGCGATGAGCGTGTAGTGCATCGCCCAGCCCGCGACCACGCTGTAGTAGCTGAGGATCACGAAGGCCCCGGCCACCCCGAGCCAGCCGACGAGCCGCCAGGCCGAGCCGGGGGCGTGGGACGCGAAGGCGCCGACCGGGCTCTTCTGGGTCTCCTTCCCGAGGAGCACCTCGGCGACCATGATCGGGACCCCGACCACCGCGATGCACGCGAGGTAGACGAGCACGAAGGCGCCGCCGCCGTTCTCCCCGGTGATGTAGGGGAACTTCCAGAGGTTCCCCAGCCCGACCGCCGACCCCGCCGCCGCGAGGACGAAGCCGAGCTTCGATCCCCACTGGCCGCGCGCTTCCGTAGGCTCGCTCATGGCCGGCGCGAGTAGATCGAGCCGCGCGCGCCTGTCAACTCGCCGCGGCCGGGTCGGCCGTCACCTGGAAGCGGCTGCGGTGCAGCTCCGCGTCGCCCTCGCGCACCACCACCGTCCACGCGCCCACCTGGCCGCGCGCCCGCGAGGTGGTCGCCCAGGTCCGCCAGCGCGGCGCGACCGGGACCTCGAGCGCGATCGGCTCCCCCCGCGTTCCGTCGGGCGCGATCCACTCCACCTCGAGCGTGGCCTCCGCCTCGCCTTCGTTGGCGGCCTCGAGGAACAGGAAGACCCGCTCGGCGCTCGCCGGGATCGGCGCGAGCCCGCTCGGCTCCCGGCCCTCGATCGCCTGCGCCACCACCGCCCGGGTCAAGCTGACCGCGCTGCTCCGGGTCGGCTCCGGCTCCGCGGCCGGCTCCGCGGCCGGCTCGGGTCGAGCCTCCGCGACCGGCTCCGGCGCGGGCCGAGTCGGGGACGGAGTCGCGGCTGGGCTCGGCTCGGCGACCGGCGCGGGCGTCGCGGACGGAACCACCGCCGCGACCGGACGCTCGCGCTCGGCGCGCTCCGGGGTCAGCTCCTGCATCCGGCGCTCGATCGGGTTGTCGTTCCGCCGGGACTTGGGGCCGGGATCGCGCGGCTCACCGCAGGCGAGCACGAGCAGAGAGGCGAGGAGGAGCTGGACGCGCATGCTCCGACCCTTCGCCGCGACGGCCGGCGCGGGCAACTTTTCAGCGGAACGACGCGGACTCGATCTCGGCCCGGAAGAAGACGCCCTCGTCCTCGAACCGCTCGGTGCCGAAGCGCCACCCCACGCGCAGGCGGCTCGGGATGGTGTAGCCGCCGAAGGTGGCCTCCCGCTCGACGACACATCCGAACGGCGAGCGCTGCTGCGGCGTCTCCGGCCCCTCCGGGGTGCCCCAGCGCAGCATCGACGCCCGCTCGAGCCGCCCCTCCGAGTCCACGTCGAGCGCCACGCGCCCCGAGTGATCGGCCACCCGCACCTGGGCAGACGCGTGGCGCTCGTCTCCCTCCCAGTCGAGGCTCTCCGCGAGCAACGCCGAGGGCAGCCACACCCCCTCGATCTGCGCACGTCCGGCGGCGGATCGCGTCACCTCCGGTCCCTCCTCCCGGACCACGGGGATGAGGCCGAGCACCTTCCAGCGCATGGCGCCCTCGCCGTCGACGAAGCGGTCCGACCCGGAGACCGGCAGGCCGCGCATGCGAACCCGAGCTCTCCAGACGAAGCCACGATGCGCGCGGATGACCTGCACGGCCTCGAAGCGCTCCCACGAGGTCTCGAGCCGGATCTCCCCGCGCATCGTGAGACGCACCGCGCTCGCGAGCGGCGTCCCCTCCGCGATCGCGTGCTGGAAGTAGCGTCGCGCCGCGGGCGGCAGGGGCGGGAGGTCGGCGGCGCAAAAGGGCGGCCCCGCGGCGGCATCTTCCCACAGCGACTCGAGCTGACGGTCACGCATCAGCGCTCAGCTACGCCCGCGGCCTGTCGACGCCAGGCGGGGACCGCGGTAGGAGGGGGGCATGCGGCTCGGCTTGGTCACGGTCCTCTTCCTCACCGCCTGCGGCACCGGCGTGATCCGGGCGCCCGAAGGGCAGTCCTCGGCGACCTCCGCCCCCGAGGCCGACGAGCCGGATCGGATCCGGGTGCGACGGCTGATGGTCGCGTGGGCCGGCGCCGAGGGCGCGGCGAGCACGATCGAGCGCGATCGCGAGGCGGCGCGCGAGCGGGCCGAGATGCTGGTCGGCATGGCGCGCGACCCGAACCAGAGCTTCCGCGAGCTGGTCGCGCAGTACGGCGACACGCCGCCCGACCGGGACGACCGGAACACCGTGCGCATCGTCGAGCGCGGAGAGACCGACCTCGACGCGGCGGGCGAGCGCGCCCTGTTCCGGCTCGACGTGGGGCAGGTGACCCGCCCGCTCGAGACGCCGATGGGCTGGGTGATCTACGTGCGGGAGACCGATCCGAGCGAGGCGCAGCAGGGGCCGCGCGAGATCGGCGCGCGCCACATCCTCGTGTCCTACGTGGGCGCCACCCGGGCCGGGGCCGACGTGCAGCGCACCGAGCAGGAGGCGCGGGAGCTGGCCGGCCGCATCGCGGCGTCGGCGCAGGGCGATCCGAGCCGCTGGGAGCAGCTGCACGAGGAGTACAGCGACGAGCCGAACGGGCCGCCCGGCGGCGACCTCGGCGTCTTCCCCCGCGGGCAGATGGTCCCGGCCTTCGAGCGCGCGGCGTTCCGCCTCGACGTCGGCCAGGTGAGCGATCCCGTGGAGAGCGAGTTCGGCTTCCACGTGATCCAGCGGACCGAGTAGCGGCTACTCGGCGAAGAGGCGGGCTCGGAACGACTCCGCGCCCTCCCCGTCGCCGATCGCGACCAGCGCCTCCACCATCCACTTCAGCCGCTGCGCGTAGCGGGCCTCGAGCTCGGCGCGCCGAGCGGCGAGGTCCTCGCGGAGCGCGTCGCCCTTCTTGCCCTCCGCGACGAGCGTGAGGCCGTGCGCCAGGAGCGGCTCGCCGGCCGAGCTCGCCAGGGCCTCGAGCGCGCCGGGGCCGCTCTGCTCCGCGATCCGGACGAGGTCGGTGAGGAGATCCCGGAGGCCCTTCTCCTGCGCCTCGGGGGCGTCGTCCGCGCCGACCGACTCGGGCTCGGGCGCGCCGATCTCGCCGTCGGCGAGCAGCGCGTTCGCCGCCTTCAGCACCTTGGCGCGCGCGCCGTCGCGCTCGGCGTCGGTCACGTGATCCATGTGCTCCAGGTTCTGCCGGACCCACTGCACGCTCTCGCCGCTCAGGTTGCCGAGGATGCGGCGCTGCAGGGCGTCCTCCGCGGTGGCGAGCACGACCAGCAGGTCGTCGGGCGCGGCCTGCCCCAGCACCTTGCGCAGGTCGGGCTCGGTGAGCCCGGTGAGCGCGTCGATCTCGCTCATCGCCGCCACCTCGCGGGGGGCGGGCGTCGGCGCGGCGCGCTTCGCCTCGAGCGCCTCTCGCTCACGCGTCGCCTCCGCTTCGATCCGGGTGGCGCTCTCCTCGAGCATGTCGTCGAGCAGGCCCTTCAAGTGATCGCGGCTCATCGTTCCTCCCGCGCGGAGCATACCCCGCCCGGGCGTGCGGCGGCGTGCGGTCACGTCATACTGCGCGCCCACCCATGAGCAGCAGACAGACCCAACGCCTCGTCGAGCTCCTGCAGCAGGAGGCGCACCGCGCGAAGGACGAGCTCAAGGCTCCGCGCCAGCCCCGGCCCTACTTCGTCAGCTACCTCCTCCGCGACGTCGAGTACCACTGGATCAGCGCGCGCTTCGGCACGCTCTACGGGCAGGAGACCCGCCGCTCCCGGCGCTGCTTCGCCGACGTGCGGCTCGGCAGCTACCGCACCGACCACGTGCGCGAGGGCGGCCTCGGCGACAACTCCAACAAGGCCGAGAGCTACGGCTACTCGCACCTGCCCATCGGCAACCACGCGGACGGGCTGCGCCACGGGCTGTGGATGCTCACCGAGGCGCGCTATCGCGAGGCGGCCGAGGACCTGCTCGAGCGGCGGGTCGAGTCGCTGCACTACCGCAACCCGAACGAGGGCCTGGCCGCCTTCGAGCGCCGCGCCCCGGTCGAGCATCGGGAGACCCCGCGCTTCCCCGCGCTCGATCTCGAGGCCTGGACCAAGTACGTCACCGCGGCGAGCGCGGTGGGCAAGCGCGAGCCCGGCGTCTTCGGCTGCGAGGTCGATCTCACGATCCGGCACACGACCCGCTACTTCGTCAGCACCGAGGGCTCGGTGGTCGTCGATCGCCAGCCGCTCTGGCAGCTGACGGCGGTGCTCGACTTCGCGTCCGAGGAGGGCGTCACGGTGCCGTGGAACGTGTCGCACTTCGGCCGCTCGCCGAAGGAGCTGCCCGCGCTGCCCGCGCTGAAGAAGGAGCTTCGCCAGGCCTTCCAGCGCATGCGCGCCATCGCCGCCTCCGAAACGCTGCGCGCCTACTCGGGCCCCGTGCTGCTCGATCCGGTCCCCTCCGGCCTCCTCATGCACGAGGCGCTGGGGCATCGCCTGGAGGGCAACCGGCTGCTGTCGTCCGGCGAAGGGCAGACCTTCCGCGACGCGCTCGGCGCGCAGCTGCTGCCCGAGATGATCTCGATGTACGACGACCCGACGCTGACCGAGCTCGACGGTCGCTCGCTGGTCGGCCACTACGCCCACGACGACGAGGGCATCGCGGCGGGGCGAGCCGAGCTGGTCGAGCGAGGCGTGATCCGCGGCTACCTCACGAGCCGCGCCGGGGTGGCGAAGCGGCACCGGAGCAACGGGCACGCGCGGAGCGAGAGCTTCGAGCGCCCGATGAGCCGCATGGGCGTGACCGTCATCGAGGCGGCGGATCCGGTGAGCGACGCGGCGCTGAAGCAGCGGCTCATCGAGGAGGTGAAGGCCCGCAGGCTCCCCTTCGGCATCCACGTGCTCAGCGCCGACAGCGGCGAGACGGCGACCAAGAGCTACGACTTCCAGGCGTTCCTCGGCAACATCCGCGCGGCCAACCGCGTCTACCCGGACGGAACCGAGGTGCCGGTGCGCGACGTGAGCTTCGTCGGCACGCCGCTCAACGCGGTGCGCGGCATCCTCGCGGTCGGCGCGCGGCGCGAGGTCGACAACAGCTACTGCGGCGCCGAGAGCGGCGCGGTCCCGGTGTCGACGATCTCGCCCTCGATGCTGGTCGAGAGCCTGGAGCTCCAGTCGAGCGCCCGGCAGCCGCACGCGCCGCACACCTACTCGATCCCCTGGGCGAAATAGCCGCTCGCCGTTTTTTTCACTTCCTGGATCGACTCCGGTATCCGGTCCTCATGGCGGCGTGCGGTGGGCGAACCCGCGCGAACCGCGACAGGGAGGATTCCATGCGTACGTTTTCGATCCTGACCGCGCTCGGCGCGGTGACGATGATGTTCGGCTGCGCCTCGAGCGCGGCCCCGGCCACCTCGAGCACCACGCCGCTCTCCTTCGAGCCCGCGGCGATGGAGGAGGAGACCCTCGCGGTCGCCCCGGCCGAAGAGGAGACCCTCGCGGTCTCGTCGTTCGATCTCAGCGGGCTGCCCGCCGCGCCGTGGGCCGAGGCGCCGCTCGCCTCGAACGAGGTCCCCGCGCCGATCCTGACCGCCTGGGCCCGCGCGGAGAACCGCACCCAGTGCGCCCCGCTCGCGCCCGCCTCGTTCGGCGCCGCCGACGGGGCGCAGGCCCGCATGTCCTCGCTGGTCGAGGGCGGCTGGGCGGTCGAGTTCGATCGCCGCGGCATGCCCGGCATGAACGAGGCCGGGGAGAGCTGCCGTCGCTGCGGCCGCGGCGTCTTCGGCATCGCCGGCACCGGCATGAGCCCCGACGAGCTGGTCTCCGAGGAGGACGACGCGACCAGCCCCACCCCGACCTTCGCGGACGGCGGCCACCTGATGGTCGAGGCCCCCGCCGAGGGCGAGAGCGTCGCCGCGGCCACCCTGACCGTCGGCGGCCAGGGCTGCGTCTACCAGGTCTGGTCGTTCCTCGGTGAGGAGCACGTCCGCGAGCTCGTCGCCGGCCTCCGCCTGGTCGAGGTCCGCGAGACCGCCCAGGTCGCCGCGCGCTGAAGCTTCAGACGAGCTTCTCGAGCCGACGCCGTCCCGGACCTCCGGGGCGGCGTCTCCAATTGGGGGACCGGGGACGGAGTTTCTTTGTTGCCGAGCGCGCTCCGGCGGCGTTGGGAAACAAGGAAACTCCGTCCCGGTGTCCTTCATGGGGGAGGCGTGGCATGACCCGGCGTGGCGTACGACGCGGAGCTGTATGCGGCGGTGCACGACGGGGCGCCGGGAGACGTGGACTTCTACCTGCGGGTAACCGAGCCCGGGCAGCGGGTGCTGGAGCTCGGGGCCGGCTGGGGCCGGGTGGCCGCCGCGCTCGCGGCCGAGGGGCGAGAGGTGATCGCGCTCGAGAGCGATCCGGGCATGCGGGCGCTCGCGTCGGCGCGGCACCCCGGGCTCGACGTGCGCGACGGAGACATGGCCGGCTTCGCGCTCGACGCGCGCTTCGACCGCGTGCTCGTCCCGTTCACCGGGCTGTACTGCCTGGAGAGCGAGGACGCCGTGCGGCGCTGCTTCCGGGCGGCGCGCGAGCACCTCGTCCCGGGCGGCGCGTTCATCTTCGACGCCTACGCCGCCGACGCCTTCCACGCGGAGTCGCGCCCCGAGGACTACCCCGACGACCAGCTCGAGGAGGTGGCGCGCATCGAGCACCGCGGCCGCCCGCTGATCGTCTACGAGAAGAGCAGCTGGGACCGCGACGCGCAGCGCATGGACGCGACCTACGTCTACGTCGACGCCGAGACGGAAGAGACCGTGCACGAGGGCACGATCGCGCACCGCTACCTCCTCGCCGCCCAGGTGGAGCGGCTGCTCGAGGAGGCGGAGCTGACCCTCGAGGCCTCGTTCGGCTCCTTCGAGGGCGCGCCCTTCGGGCAGGGCGGATCGATGATCGTGATCGCGACGCGTTGACGTCGCGCCCCGGGCGCTCCACGGTCGCCGGCATGCGAGCGGTGTGGATCCGGAAGCACGGGGGCCCGGACGTCCTCGAGGTGCGCGAGACCGACGACCCGACGCCGAAGGCGGGGGAGGTGCGGATCGCGGTGAAGGCGGCGGGGCTCAACTTCGCCGAGGTCAGCGCGCGACAGGGGATCTACCCCGCCGCGCCCAAGCCACCGTGCGTCGTCGGCTACGAGGGCAGCGGCGTGGTCGACGCGCTCGGCGACGGCGCGGAGGGCCTCGAGATCGGTCAGCGGGTGATGTTCCTGACCCGCTTCGGCGGGCACGCGAGCGCGGTCTGCGTGCCGACCCATCAGGCGGTGCCGATCCCCGACGACATGAGCTTCGAGCAGGCGGCGGCGATGCCCGTCAACTACCTCACCGCCTATCAGATGCTCTTCCGGGTCCGTCGCGTCACGGCGGGCGACCGGGTGCTCATCCACGCGGCGGCCGGCGGCGTCGGCACCGCGGCGCTGCAGCTCTGCCAGACGGTCGAGGACGTCACGACCTTCGGCACCGCGAGCGCGCGCAAGCACGACCACGTGCGCGCCCAGGGCTGCGACCACCCCATCGACTACCGCAGCGCGGACTACGTCGAGGAGGTCCGGCGCATCACGAACGGCGAGGGCGTGGACCTGGTCTGCGACGCGCTGGGCGGCGCGGACTGGAAGAAGGGCTACTCGCTGCTCCGCCCCGGCGGCATGCTGATCTGCTTCGGGCTCGCCAACGCCCAGAAGGAGGGCAAGCGCAACTGGATCCGCGTCATCGGCCAGGTGCTCGCGAGCCCGACCTTCAAGCCGCTGTCCATGATGGGGGACAACGCGGCGGTCGCGGGCGTGGATCTCGGATCGCTCTGGGAGCACCAGGAGATGATCCACGACGGCCTCCAGCGCTGCGTCGGCTACTTCGAGCGCGGCGAGGCGAAGCCGCACGTGCACGCCACCTTCCCGTTCGACCAGGCCGCGGAGGCCTACGGCGCGATCGAGCGCGGCGAGAACGTGGGCAAGGTGTTGCTCACCCCGTAGGGGTTTCCCCGGGGGGAAAACCCTCCTACGGCAGCACGAAGCGGACGCGCACGATCGGAGATGCTCGTGTGACCGGGCTCCTCCATCGGTCTGCTCTTCGGACCCCGCCCCTGGTTCCAACCGTGACCGTGGTCGGATCCCGCCACCCGAGCCGGGGCGCTCCCCCCGACCGACCGAGCGCGACCGTTCGCCCCTCCCCCCTCGGCGAACGGTCGCCTCGGTCGGACGCTTCCCCCGCGTTCCGTAGACGTTGTATTCTGCCGACGCCGGATCGGCGCGCAGTTCTCACTGGATCCCGGCGGACGGACTGATGGCCGAGACCGGAGCTACGAGCGGCGCCCCTTCGACCCCTCCGCGGTGCGGGCGGTACGAGCTTCTCGTGCGGATCGGCAAGGGAGGCATGGCCTCCGTGTACCTCGCCCGCGTCACCGGAGAGGCGGGCTTCACCCGGCTCTACGCGCTGAAGGTGATGCACCCCCACCTCGGCGAGCACGCCGAGTTCGTCGACATGCTGATGGACGAGGCGCGCATCGCCTCGCGCCTCCACCACCCGAACGTCGTGAGCACGGTCGACCTCGGCAACGACGGCGGCCGCTACTTCATGGTCATGGACTACGTGGAGGGCGTGGCGCTCGACCGCCTCCTGCGGCGCCACGAGGCCGCGCGGCCCCCCGAGCTCATCGTGCCGATCGCGATCGACGCGCTCCGAGGCCTGCACGCCGCCCACGAGCTCACCGACGACGCGGGCGAGAAGCTCCACCTGGTGCACCGCGACGTGACCCCGGGCAACGTCATCGTCGGCTCCGACGGCATGGCCCGCATCGCCGACTTCGGGGTGGCGAAGGCGCGCGCCCGCATCACCAAGACCAACCCGGGCATCGTGAAGGGCAAGGCGGGCTACATCGCGCCCGAGGTCGTCCTCGGCAAGGACATCGACGGTCGCGCCGACGTCTTCTCGATGGGCGTGCTCCTCTACAACGCGCTCACCGGCACCACCCTCTTCGACACCGACGACCTCGCCTCGTCGCTGACGAAGCTGCTGCGCGAGGACGTCCCGCCGCCGAGCACGGTGGGCCTCGAGCCGCCGCCCATCTTCGACGCGCCGATCCTCGCCGCCCTGCACCGCGAGCCGCGGCTCCGACACGACAGCGCGCGCGAGATGGCGCAGGCGCTCTCGGACGCGCTGATGCTCTACGGACAGCGCGCCGAGCCCGAGGACATCGGCAAGTGGGTGCGGGACACCTTCGGCCCCCAGCTCGCGAAGCGCCGCGAGTACGCCGCCACTCCTCCGTCGGAGACGCGCTGGGATCCCGATCAGGTGGAGCCGCCGTCGACGAGCGCGATGGTGCGCAAGGATCCCACCGGCAAGGTCGTCAACGCGATGCCCGAGCCGCGCGCCGACGCCGACGAGGATCTCACCCAGCAGACCCCGCACCAGGCGCGCGAGCCCGACGAGCTCGAGGGCGCGCCCGGCACACGCGGGCGCCTCTGGGTGACCTCGCTGGTGATCGGGCTCGCCGTGCTCGCCGGCGTCGGCTGGTGGATGGCCTTCTCCGCCCAGGACCCGCCGCCCGCCGTAGCGCCCGCGGCGCCTCCCGCCACGCCGAGAGAAGAGGCGGTCCCGCCCTCACCTCCGCGGCAGCCGGAGATCGATCTCGGCGCCGACGTGCTCGGCCGCGAGGAGAGGCCGCCGACCCCCGAGCCGCGCCCGGTGGCCCCGAGGCGCCCCCGACGACCTCGACCCGCGCCTCCTCCGGAGCCCTCTTCGGAGGAGGAGGACGCTCCGCAGCTGGAGGCCTCGTCGGAGGTCGAGGAGGCGCCCCCGGAGGCTCCCCCGGAGGTCGTCGAGGCCCCGGAAGCACCCTCCGAGATCGAGAGCGACGAGCCGCCTGCCCCGACCGCCCCCGACACGCCTTGACCCCGAGTCCGACGCCTTCGTCGTCGACGCAGATCAGGGGAGGAGAGGCGGGGACGATCTTCCCCATATCCCCCAAATCCTCGCTCCCCATCCAACGCCCTCGTTGTCGACCCAGATCAGGGGAGGTGGGAGGTGGGAGGCGAGGAGGAATGGCCAGCGCCAACCAGAGCGCCGCCCCCGCCGGACGTCTCCCTCCGTCCACCGGGCTCGATGCCCCTGCCGCTGCCGGCCCCGATGCCGGACTCGCTGCCGCTGCCGCTGCCGCTGCCGGCCCCACTGCCGGTCGCCGCCCGCGCTGCCGGCCTGAACCACCACAGCCAGCCACTCCCCGGCCGCCCCCATGCCGTGGAAGCTCCCGCACCGGCCCCGCCCCCCTTTGCGTCTTTGCGTGAAATTAGTTGCCCCCGAAACGCTCCCGCGCGAGGGAATTGACCCACCGAGCGCCCGAACAGGTCACCGCCGGCCAGCCCCCATCCCGCCGCCCCCCTCTGCGCCTCTGCGTCTCTGCGAGAAACTAATTGCCCACCGAGACCGCTCCCGTTCGAGGAAGTGCGCCAGAAGAGGTCACCGCCGGCCAGCCCCCATCCCGCCGCCCCCCAACCCCTTTGCGGCTTGGCGCCTTTGCGAGAGCCCAAAGGCCACCGAGACCGCGCTCGAGCGAGAGCCCGAGGGGCGGAGCGTCGAAGGCTACTCGCCTTCTTCTTCTTTGCGGTCCCAGCGCTCCGGGGTCCACTTGAGGTGGACGTTGGAGGGGGACATGCGCTTGTCGTGGTGGTAGCGGGCGAGCTTCCGCACCCAGTTGACGAAGCGGTCGACGCTGTAGGGCTTGGCGAACATCGCGTCGAACATGATCTGCTCCATCGGAGACAGCTGCGCGAGGTTCGCCGAGATGAGCATCACCGGAGGGCAGCTCCGGCCGTAGTGGGTGCGCAGGCGGGTCACCAGCTCGAGCCCGCTCATGCCGGGCATCACGAGGTCGACGATGACCACCGAGGGGAGACGGCGCTTCGCCTCCTCGAGGGCCTCGGAGGGGTCGGCCATCATCACCGGACGAAAGCCGTGCGTCTCCAGCACACGCCCGTGCGTGCGCAGCATCGGCCCCTCGTCGTCCACGACGAGGATCCTCTTGGTATCGAATTCGTCGGCCCCCACCTCGGCCATGTACGGAGCTTAGCGCGGAAAGTTGCCCATGAGATCGAATTTCCTGCCAGAGCCGATTCGTCGGCTATTCTCGCGCCCGTGCGCGGAGTCGTCGCTGCCGGAGATCGCAACACGGCCGACGCGGCGGCCGGCGTCCTCCGTCGAGGGGGAAACGCCGTGGACGCCGCGGTCGCGGGCGCCTTCGCGGCGTTCGTCGCCGAGCCGCTCCTCGCCAGCGCCGGAGGCGCCGGCATGCTCACCGCCGCGCTCCCCGGGCGGCGCCCGGTCTGCGTCGACTTCTTCCCGAGCGCCCCGTCCGGACAGCCCGCGGCGCCGGACTTCTTCGAGGTCGTCATCGACTTCGGCTCGACCACCCAGGGCTTCCACGTCGGCCGAGGATCGGTCGCGGCGCCGCTCGCCCTCCCCGGCCTGATCGAGGCCGCGCGACACGGCGTGCTCCCGCTGACCGAGCTCGTCTCGCCCGCGGTCCGCATGGCGCGGGAGGGCGCGACCCTGGGGCCGGAGGGCGCGCACGTGTTCAGCCTGCTCTGGCCGATTCAGACCCTGAGCGAAGAGGCGATCGCGCTGGCGGGCGGTGGCCTCCCGGCGGCGGGCGACACCCTGACCAACCCCGACCTGGCCGATCTGCTCGAGGAGCTGGGCCGGCTCGGGGAGACGCCGCCGCGCTTCTTCGACGCGGTGCTCGAGGGCTTCGGTCCCGACGTCGGCGGCATGCTCACCGCGGCCGATCTGGAGGCCACCCCGCGCACCGGGGCGCCGCGCCAGCTCCGGCTCGGAGACTGGGCGGTGCTGACCTCGTCGCGGGTGGGCGGGGCGCTGGTCGAGGTCATCCTCGGGGCGCTGAGCGGCGCCGATCCGGAGCCCGACGAGGCGGCCGAGGTGCTGCGCGTCGCGGAGGCGTGCCGGGCGGGGCACGCGGCCCGGGCGGCGGCGAGCGCGCGCGGCTCGACCACCCACGTGTCGGTCCTCGACGCCGCCGGCGGGGCGGCCAGCGTGACCCTGACGAACGGCGAGGGCTGCGGACAGGTCGCGCGCGGGACCGGGGTCCAGCTGAACAACTTCCTCGGTGAGGAGGACCTGAACCCGGCCGGCTTCCACCGCCACGCGCCCGGCACGCCGCTGCCGACGATGATCGCGCCGACGGTCGGCTTGCATCACGGCCGGCCGGCGATGGCCCTCGGCTCGGGCGGCAGCAACCGCATCCGCTCGGTGGTCAGCCAGGTGCTGTACCGCGTCATGCGGGGCGAGCCGGTCGAGCACGCGGTCGTCGCGCCGCGGGTGCACGCCGAGACCGACCACGCCTGGGTCGAGCTGGTCGAGCGGACCGATCCGGACGCCGTCCTCGCGGCGCTGCGCTCGCGCTTCGGCGTGGTGCACCCGTTCCCGGGGCGCGCCTTCTACTTCGGCGGGGTGCACGCCGCGCTCATCGACGCCGAGGGGCGCGCCCACGCGGCCGGCGACCCGAGGCGGGGCGGCGCCGTCGCCTACGCCTGACCGGTCAGCCGCACGGTCAGGCCGCCCTCGTCCGGGCTCTCGAACGCCAGCTCCCACTCGTGCCGCTCGGCGACGTCGCGCACGATGTGCAGCCCGAGCCCGAGCCCGGTGGGGCTCCGCTTGCGCGCCTCGCCGCCGCGGAAGCGACGCTCCGAGACCCGCGCGAGCTCCTCCTCGGGGATGCCCGGGCCGTCGTCCATCACCCGGAGCTCGAAGCCCCCGGCCTCGGCCTCGAGCACGACGGCGACGTTGCCCTCCGGATCGTTGTAGCGGATGGCGTTCGAGACGAGGTTGCTCAGCGCCTGCTCCACCAGGGTCGAGTCGGCGTGGGCGACGACCGCGTCCTCCGGCACCGCGAAGTCGAGGGTCACCCGCCGCTCGGTCGCGATGGGCCGGTGGCGCGCGACCACCCGCTCGACCACCTCGCGCAGGTCGAAGTCGTGCCGGGTCAGCAGCGCCTCTCCCGCGTCCATGCGCGCGGCCGCGCTCAGGTTGCGCATCAGGTTCCCCAGGTAGTGCGCCTCCTCGAGCGCGCCCCCGAGGCCGGCCGCGTCGACCGGCTCGCCCGCGCGCGCCGACGACCACGCGTCGCTCAGGTGACCCTGCAGCACCGTCAGCGGGATCATGATGTCGTGGGTGGTGCTCGCGAGCAGGCGGGTCATCGCCTCGTCGCGCGCGCGCAGATCGCGGAGCGACGCCCGGATCTCCGCGCTGGCGTGGTTGAAGGCCGCGGCGAGCTCCGCGATCTCGTCCTTGCCCTCGACCGGCACGTCGTCCTCGTAGCCGTCGGTCGCCTTCGCCCGCACCGCCTCGGTCAGCCGGCGCACCCGGCGCACCACCGGCCCGAGCGCGAGCAGCGCGGCGAGCGCGGTCAGCACCGCCACCAGCGTCGACAGCCCGAGCGCGCGCAGCAGCCCGGGCCACCCCAGCATCGGGCCGGCGCCCCGCTCGACCACGAGCACCGAGCACGGGCCGTCCCACGGCATGCGCATCGCGATGGTCACGCGCACCGGGTCCTCGTGCCACTCCGCGGCGGCCACCTCGCCCCCCTCGAGCGACTCGCGCAGCCCGTCGGCGAGCGGCGGCGCGTCGGGCGTGGACGGCTGGTAGTCGGCGTCGTACGCGTGCCGGTCGCGGCGGAGGCGCGCCCGCCTCGTGCGCCGGAACCTCCGGCCGCGGCGCCGCTCCTCGAACCGCTCGATCCGCTCGCTCCGCGCCTCGCAGCGCTCGCGGCCCCGGTCCTCCATCCGCTGCACGGTCGCCTCGTAGGTCGACTCCACCAGCGCGCGGCGGCGGGCGCCGAACGAGAAGAGCGTGAGCCCGACGACGACCGGGAGCGCGATGCCGAAGACGGTGAGGAGCAGCCGCGCGCGGAGCTTCACGTCTCACCCAGGTCGAAGCGGTAGCCGATGCCCCAGACGGTGGCGACGCGCTTGCCCTCCTCGCCGAGCTTCTTGCGCAGCCGCGACACGTGCACGTCGAGCGTTCGCTCGGTGCCCTGCTTCTCCGGGTCGAGCACCTTCTCGACCAGCGCGCGCCGGGTGATCGCCTGCCCCGGTCGCTTCACCAGCACCGACAGCAGATCGAACTCCACCTTGGTCAGCTCGACCGCCTCGCCGCCCACCTCGACCGTGCGCGCGCCGAGGTCCACCGTGAGCTCGCCCGCGGCCACGCGATCGACGCGCGTCATCACCGGGCGGCGCAGGCGCGCCTTCACCCGGGCGAGCAGCTCCTCCGGCCAGAAGGGCTTGGTGACGTAGTCGTCCGCGCCCAGCTCGAGCCCGCGCACCTTGTCGGCCGGGTGATCGCGCGCGGTGAGGATGAGCACCGGCACGTCGCTCGCGGTGCGGATGCGCTTGAGCACGTCCATCCCGTAGGTGCCGGGCAGCATCAGGTCGAGGATGACGAGCGAGAACGGCCGGGGGTCGGTGCGCGCCGCCTCGCCGCCGTCCTTCAGCCACGTGGGCGCGTAGCCCTCGCCTTCGAGGCGCTCGACGATCTGCGCGCCGAGCTTCGCGTCGTCTTCGACCACGAGGATGCGATCCGCCATCGGGCGCAGCTTACGCCAGCCTTGCGAGCGCGCCCGCCCTCCCCTCATGCTGGAACGTGGGCTCCGGCCCGCGCTTGCTTTCTTGGGAGGTCGGGATGTGGATGCGATGCATGGGCGGCGGCGCGCTCGCGCTGGCGATGTGGCTCGGCGGCGGGACGGCGCTCGCCGAGCCCGGGTTGATTGGGATCGGCGAGGACGCTGGCCTCGTCTGTGACTTCGCCTCGGTGCGCTACGACTGCGACACGACGGAGGTCTGCGAGCCGGGGCAGGCGTGCGTCTACGCGCGCAGCGGAGAGCGGTACTGCGTGGGGCGCGGCTCGCTGGTGTGTTGCACCGCGAACAATGACTGCCCCGCATACGACCCGCTGAGCGGCGCGCCGGTCGATGGCGGCTGCGTCCGCGCCGACGTCGGCTCGAGCGGAGGCGGCTCGGCCGGCCTCTGCGTCGACCACACCGCCACCTACTGCTCGGACACGCCGGACACCGTCTCGATCCGCATGGTCCGGCGCTGCCACACCGTGCGCGACGGGACCGAGCTGGTCCGGTGGGAGATGGGCGACTGCGATCGCGACGGCATCGCCAACGGCGAGGAGACCGAGGTCGGCGTCTGCACGAAGCCCGACATCCGGGCCTACTGGGACGGCGCCGCCTGCGTGTACGAGGCGACCGGGTGCGACCCCGAGGACCCGAACGCCTGCCGCGACCACGAGTGCCAGCCCTCGGACGAAGGCACCTGGTGCGACTCCGACGGGCTCGAGGCCTACTGCGCGCTGCCCGCCGCCGAGTGCGAGGAGGACGAGCTCGTCCTGCGCCGCGGCGCCACCGACTTCTGCGTGCCGGATCTCTGCCCGGCGCTGCCCGGCGTCGATCTCCTCGACTGCCTCGTCGCGCCCGGCACCAACACCTACACCGGCTTCGACTTCGGCGACTGCGATCGCGACGGCGTCGCGAACGGCGTGGAGCTGCTCGAGGGCTCCGATCCCTGCGCCGACGGCTCGGGCGCCGAAGACGGCGGCGCTCCGGACACCGACGCGGGCGCCGAGCCGACGGTCGACGCGGGTGGGCTGGACGGCGGCTCTCCGGGAGGGCCGGATCTCCAGCCTCGCTTCGGCGGCGGCGGCGGCTGCGTCTGCCGCGCGACCCCCGGCGGCGACGCCCCCGGCTGGCTCGCGGCGCTCTCGCTCCTCGGCCTCGCGCTGTTGCGACGTCGTTGACGCGCCCCGCCCTCGCATCTGGCACCATGCGGGGGCGAGGCGGATCGAATGCTCCCTCCCAGCGACCGGCGGCGCCGCATCTTCGGCCTCGCCCTGCCGATCATCGGGGGGATGATCTCGCAGAACCTGCTCAACCTCGTCGACACCGCGTTCGTCAGCCGGCTCGGCGATCAGGCGCTCGCGGCGGTCGGCCAGGGGAGCTTCGCGAACTTCATGTGCATCGCCTTCATCACCGGCCTCGCGCCGGGGGTGCAGGCGACGGCCGCGCGCCGCAAGGGCGAGGGCAAGGACGACGAGACGGCCATCCCGCTCAACGGCGGCCTCGTGCTCGCCACCGGGCTCGGGGTGCCGCTCGCCGCCGGGGTCGTGCTCGCCGCGCCGAGCCTCTTCCCGCTCCTCACCGACGACGCGAGCGTGGCCAGCCTCGGCACCTCCTACCTGCAGATCCGCCTCCTCGCGGTGCCGGCGGCGGGGATGAACTTCGCGTTTCGCGGCTACTGGAACGCGGTCGATCTCTCGCGGCTCTATCTCCGCACCCTGGTCGTCATGCACGTGGTGAACGTCGGGCTGGACTGGGTGCTGATCTTCGGCCCCTTCGGGCTCCCCGCCTACGGCGTCGACGGCGCGGCGTGGGCCAGCCTGATCGCCACCTGGACCGGCACGATCCTGTACTTCCTGCAGGCGACCCGGCGCCTCCGGCCCGCCGGCTTCCTCCGCCGCGTGCCCGAGCTCTCCACCCTGCTGGGCATGCTGAAGACCAGCCTCCCGGCGGCGCTCCAGCAGTTCTTCTTCGCGACCGGCATGACGGTCTTCTTCGCCATGGTCGCCCGGCTCGGCACCGCCGAGGTCGCCGCGTCGAACGTGCTCGTGAACCTCCTGCTCGTCGCCATCCTCCCCGCGATCGGGTTCGGGCTCGCGGCGGCGTCGCTGGTCGGTCAGGCGCTCGGGCAGAAGGAGCCGGACCGCGCGCGCCGCTGGGGCTGGGACGTGGTGCGGGTCGCGGTCCCGGTGGTCAGCGTGCCCGCGCTCATCGGGTTCGTCTTCCCCGACCTCGTGCTCGGCGTGTTCCTGCACGACCCGGAGACCCTCGACCTCGCGCGCTGGCCGCTCCGCCTGATCTGCGTCGCCCTGCCGCTCGACGTGGTCGGCATGGTGCTGCTCAACGGGCTCTTCGGCGCCGGCGACAGCATGCGCGTGATGGTGGTGAGCACCGGCCTGCAGTGGCTGGTCTTCCTGCCCGCGGTCTACGTCGTGGGCCCGGTGCTCGGCTGGGGGCTGCTCGCGGTCTGGGCCGCGAACGCCTTCTACCGCCTGCTCCAGTCCGGCGTCTTCGCCGTGATCTGGCGGAGCGACGGCTGGACGCGCGTCGAGGTCTGATCAGCCCTTCAGCAGCTCGTCGAGCTCGCCCGACTCGGCCAGCTTCGCGAGCTGACCGAACCCGCCGACGAACGTGCCCTTGACGAAGATCATCGGGAACGTCGGCCAGCCGGTCCACATCTTCAGGGCGTTCCGGCGCCGCCACGGGCCCAGGTAGCTGCCGTACTCGAGGTACGTGAAGGGCACCCCGCGCTCCTTCAGGAGCTTGCGCGCCTTCCGGGGGAACGGGTTCTGCGACATGCCCACCACGACCACGTCGTTCTCGGCGACCGCGCGCCGCACCTCCTCGACGATGTCGGAGTGCTCGCCGCCGAGCTTCTCTCGGATGGCAGGGTGGACGTCGGCTTCGGTCAGGACGGGTCGGGTCATCGGCAGACGTCCTAAGGCCTGTTCGAGGCCGAGTAAAGGGGGCCTTGCGACGACCCCGACGCCGCGCCAACGTCCGCCCCATGACGCGCCCCACGGCCCTCACCCTCTGCCTCCTCCTCGCCAGCTGCGGCGGCTCCACCCCGAGCCCCGAGCGGCCGCCCGCCGCGTCGGGCGAGCGCACCATGCAGGAGGAGGCGGACGCGCTCCTCGCCTTCTACGACCCCATCCTGCTCGCGCTCTACACGGAGTCGTCGCGCGCGGCGTGGGTGGCGTCGACCGACGTGACCGAGGAGCACACCGGGATGCGGACCGGCGCGGAGACCGCGTTCAGCGCCTTCGCGGGCAACGCCGAAATCATCCGCCGGGCGCGTCAGCTCCTCGAGCGCGAGGACGACCTGGACGACGTGACCGTCCGGCAGCTCCGTGCGATGCTCGAGGCGGCGGCGTCGGCGCCGATGACGAACCCCGAGCTGGCCCGCGCGCGCGTCGCGGCCGAGAGCGCCCAGAGCGCCCGGCTCGACGGCTTCCAGTTCTGCCTCGACCGGCGCGGCGAGACGTGCGCGCAGCCGGTGACCACCAACGACCTCGACCGGGTGCTGCACGAGTCCGAGGACCTCGAGGCGCGCGAGCGCGCGTGGCAGGCGAGCAAGGAGGTCGGCCCCACCCTCCGCGACGGGCTGATCGAGCTCCAGGGCCTGCGCAACGGCGTCGCCCGCGAGATGGGCTACGAGGACTTCTTCCAGTTCCAGGTCTCGAACTACGGGATGAGCACCGACGAGATGATGGAGCTGCTCGCCCGGCTGGTGGAGCAGACCCGGCCGCTCTACGCGCAGATCCACTGCTGGGCCCGCCACGAGCTGGCGAGCCGCTACGGCGCCGAGGAGGTGCCCGCGCTCATCCCCGCCCACTGGCTGGGCAACCGCTGGGGGCAGAGCTGGCCCGGCCTCGTCGAGGGCATCGACATGGACTCCTACGTGGAGAACCGCGACGCCGAGTGGATCGTGCGGCAGGCCGAGCGCTTCTACGTCTCGATGGGCTTCCCCGGCCTCCCCGAGAGCTTCTACGAGCTGAGCGACCTCTACCCGGTGCCGGACGGCGAGACCCGCCGCAAGAACGCGCACGCCAGCGCCTGGCACGTGGACCTGCGGAGCGACGTGCGCTCGCTGATGAGCGTCGAGCCGACCTGGGACTGGTTCACCACCACCCACCACGAGCTCGGCCACATCTACTACTACATCAGCTACACGAACCCGGACGTCCCGCCGCTCCTCCGCGAGGGCGCCAACCGCAGCTACCACGAGGGCATCGGCGACCTCATCGGCCTCGCGGCCAGCCAGCCGCCTTACCTCCGCGAGATCGGCCTGCTGCCCGAAGGCGAGGAGATCGACGAGGTCAGCTGGCTCCTCGACAGCGCGCTGACCGGCCCGATCGTGTTCTTGCCGTGGTCGGCGGGCGTGATGAGCCACTTCGAGCGCGACCTCTACGCGAACGAGCTGCCCGCCGATCAGCTGAACACCCGCTGGTGGGAGCACGTGCGCCGCTTCCAGGGCATCGCGCCGCCCACCGACCGCCCGGCCGACGGCTGCGACGCGTGCACCAAGACGCACATCAACGACGACCCGGCGCAGTACTACGACTACGCGCTCGCGAACGTGCTCGTGTACCAGCTGCACGACCACATCTGCCGCAACATCCTCGAGCAGGACCCCCACGCCTGCAACTACTACCAGAGTGAAGAGGTGGGAGCCTTCTTGCGGGCCATCATGTCCCCCGGCGCCACCCGCGACTGGCGCGAGGTGCTGCGCGAGCACACCGGCCAGGACCTCACCGCCGAGCCCATGCTCGAGTACTACCGCCCGCTGATGGCCTACCTCGAGGCGGAGAACCAGGGCCGCGACTGCAGCTGGCCCGGCGAGTAGCGGCTCAGCGGGCCTCCTCGTCGAGGCGGCGGAGGATCGCCTCCATCGCGTCGCGGCCCTCGGTCAGGCCGAAGCGGGAGCGGACGTAGGCGTCGCTGTTGGTGATCAGCAGGATGGCGTGAGCCCGCTCCCGGTCGAGCAGCAGCTGGGTGCTGCCGCCGAAGGTGCTCCCGCTGTGGCCGACATAGCGCTGGCCCCCGACGCCGCGCTCGCTGAAGCTCAGCGCCTGGCCCCGGTCGAGCTCCGGCACCTGGAGACGGAGCAGCTCGTCCACGCTCTCCTCGCGCAGCACGCGGACGCCGTCGAGCTCGCCGCCGCGGAGCAGCATCTGCGCGTAGCGCGCCAGCCCTGTGATCGAGATGCGCAGGCTGCTCGCCGGGTAGTACGAGAAGCCGTTCTGCGGCAGCGGCGCGTGGCGTCGGCCGTTGTAGCTGTAGGGGGTGGCGAGCCGCGCCTCGTCGACGTCGGCGAGGAACCAGCCGGCGCCGTCGAGCGCGAGCGGCTCGAAGATCGCCGCCTCGGTCTGCGCCCGGAACGAGGCGTCGCCGGCCACCTCGACCACGTGGCCGACCACGGCGTAACCCGCGTTGCAGTAGGAGTGACGGGTCCCCGGGGCCGCGCCCCAGTTGCCCGGCGCGTACCAGTCCCCGCCCTCGGCGGTGTAGCCCTCGGCGAACGCCGCCATCGGGACCTCGGGATCGCTCCCCGCGGTCGTCACCTCGGCGAGGGTCGCGAACGCGTCCTCGAGCCCGGAGACGTGGTTGAGCAGCATGCGGGTCGAGATGGGCGCGTCCGGGTGCTCGGGGTGCCGGAGCGCGTAGGGCAAGACGGCGTCGACGGGGGCGTCGAGGTCGAGCGCGCCCGCCTCGACGAGCTGCATGGCGCGCACCGCGGCGAAGGTCTTCGAGACCGAGGCCATGATGAAGAGGGTGCGCTCGTCGACCTCGCGCCCGGCCTCGAGGTCGGCGAAGCCGTGGGTGCCGACGAACGCGATCTCGTCGGGCCGCACGATGGCGGTGGCCACGCCCGGGAGCCCGCCGCGCTCGGCGTGCCAGGCGATGAAGCCCTCCAGGTCTTCGGGAGGAGGAGCTTCGGGCGGGAGGCCGGCGTCCCCGGGCGCCGCGTCCGCGTGCGTCGCCGTCGACGCGTCCGGGGCCGGCGTGGGGCCTTCGCACGCGAGCGCGAGGGCGAGGAGGACGAGCGGCCAGCGACGCACGACGCTCAGGATAGCGCGCTATGATGCCCGGGTCGTGCGCGCGCTCGTGCTCCTGATCCTGCTCGCCCTCCCCAACGTCGCCGCGGCGGACTGCGAGGTGCGCGGCGTCGCGACCCTCGAGCGCCTCCGGGTGCGCCTCCCGGGCGAGCGGCTGCGCACCCTCGCCGTCACCGACCTGCCGGTGGCCGTGCGGCCGGGGCGCGGCAACCGCTACCGCGACGTGCGGGTGCTCGCGCCGTTCTCGTTCGCGGCCCGCACCGACGCGCCGATCCCCTGGACCGTGCCCACCCCGGAGCTCGTCGTGGGCGGGGTGCTCTGGCTGACGCCGGGGGCCGACGTGGAGGAGGTGCGCGAGGACCTCGACGGCGACGGGGTGACGGTCCGGGCCCAGGTCGACGCGGGGGTCTGGGTCGGGCGAATCCACCTCCCCTGCGACGCGATCGCGGTGGGTCACGGCGAGTCCGGGCCGCCGCCGCCCGCCTGGGAGGCCCGAGGGCCGCGCTGGGTGCCGCAGCACGACCGGATGTGGATCTCGGCCGAGCCGGGCGGGGGCCCCGGGGTGCGCCTCGACGCGCCGGACGGGCTCCGCTCCCCGATGATCGAGATCGAGCGCCGGGACGGATACGTGCGCGTCGTCGCGCGCTTCTCGAGCGGCGCGATGGTGCGCGGCTGGGTGCGGCACCACGACCTGCGGGCGCTCGGCGACGGATCTCTGGTGGAGCGGCCCTTCCGCCGCTCGATGGAGCACGCGCGCCACGCGCTCTGCCGGAGACGCCCGCCGCGCCGGGGCGAGTACGTCGGGCCCGCGCACGTCACCGTCGGCGCCCTCGTGCACAGCCGCCCCGACGGCACCGAGTGGGCGAGCGTCTCCGAGCCCGCGGTGTTCACCGTCAGCTGGCGCCCGGGCGAGGCGTGGGCGCGCATCGTCCACGTGCCCGGGCTCCGCGGGGACGGCCGCTGCGCCGAGGTGATCCGGCGGGCCTGGGTGCCGCGCAGCGCGATCAGCCTCCAGGGCGAGCGCTCGAGCGGGCTACTGCCCGGCCTCGAGTGAGCGCGACAGCTCCCAGCAGACCACCGCCGCCGCGGTCGCGACGTTGAGGGAGTCGCCGGCCGCGGCCATCGGGATCGAGAGCCACTCGTCGACGAGCGGCGAGACGGCCTCGGTGATGCCGTCGGTCTCGTTGCCGAGCACGAAGACGCTGCGCTCCCGCGGCGTGGCGCCGGCGAGGGGCGAGGCGCCGCGGTCGCTCAGCCCGTAGACGCAGAAGCCGGCCATCTTGGCCGCCGAGAGGCCCTCGACCAGGTCGGCGCAGCGCAGGATGCGGGAGCGGAACGCGTAGCCGGCCGAGGCCTTGATCACGAGCGGGCCCACCTCGGGCACGCCGCGACGCGGGAGGATCACTCCGTCGAGCCCGAACACCGTCGCGGTGCGCAGCACGAGGCCCACGTTGCCGGGGGTCGTCACGTGGTCGAGCGCGAGCAGCCTCGCCCCGCGCTCGAGGCCCTCGAGCCAGCCGTCGAGCGAGCCCATCGCGGGCGCCTCGACGTCCGCGGCGACGCCCTGGTCCTGCTTCGGGCGTCGGCTGATGCGCGAGACCTCGTCGGCGCGCTTCGAGACCACCTCCACGCCGCGCCGCTTCGCCGCCGCGCGGATCTTGCGGATCATGTCCCCGCGCGCGTTGGTGGCCAGGAAGACCCGCGCGACCTCGCGCTCCGGGTGCTCGAGCACCTCGAGCACGGGCTTGCGACCGTAGACGGTCAGGAACCGATCGCGCGGGTGGTCCACGCTAGGGCGCCTCCTCTTCCGCCTCTCCGGCCGAGCGCACGACGACGAGCACCTCGCCCTCGCTCACCTGGCCGCCCTCCTTCGCGTGGAGCTCCGCCACCACGCCGTCGTGCGGCGCGCCGATGGAGTGCTCCATCTTCATCGCCTCCATGATCACGAGCGTCTGGCCGGTGGTGACCTGCTCGCCCTCGCTGACGAGCACCTTGACGATCTGCCCGGGCATCGGCGCGAAGGCGCCATCCGCCGCGCTCTCGGCGCTGCGATCCGGGAAGCGCGGCTCGACGGCGAAGCGCTGGTTGCGCCCGTCGATCATCACGTGCACCGCGTCGCCGTCCCGGATCACGCGGGCCCGCTGGCGGTGCCCGGCCTCGTCTTCGAAGGTGATCACGGGCCCGTCCTGGGCCACGCGCCGGACGTGCGTGCTGACCACGTCGTCGCCCTCGATCGCGATCGAGGCGCGGAAGCGCTCGCCGCCGAGGTCGGCGTAGCGCACGGCGACCTTCGTCTCGCCGTGGAGGAGCCGCAGCTCCTGGTCGACGAAGCGGTTGTTGCGGAAGCCGCTCCGGAGCCCGGGGAGCGAGTGGCGGCGCTCCCCCTGCCCGTGCAGCGCGGCGGCGAGGGCGGCGTCGCGGGTCAGCCCCGGCGAGACGCTGGCCCCCCGGTCGTCCGCCAGGTGCTCCTCGATGAAGTGGGTGTGGAGCTCGCCCGCGAGGAAGGCCTCGTGCTTCAGCACGGTGACGAGGAAGTCCCGGTTGGTGCGGATCCCCTGGACCGACAGCCGACGCAGCGCCCAGATCATGCGCTCGACCGCGTCGACCCGGGCCGGCCCCCAGGTGATCACCTTGGCCAGCATCGGGTCGTAGTGGATCCCCACCTCGCTGCCCGACTCGACGCCGGCGTCGATCCGCAGCCAGTCCCGCTTCGGCGCGTCCCACTCGACGATCCGGCCGCTCTGCGGGAGGAACTCGTTGGCGGGATCCTCGGCGTAGATGCGGCACTCCACCGCGTGCCCGCTCGCCATGTGGCTGACCATCTCCTGGTCGAGCGGCAGCTCCTCGCCGCGCGCGACCCGGATCTGCAGCTCCACGAGGTCGACGTCGGTGATCGCCTCGGTGACCGGGTGCTCCACCTGGAGGCGGGTGTTGACCTCGAGGAAGTAGAAGGCCCCGTCGGGGTCGAGGATCATCTCGACCGTGCCCGCGTTGTAGTAGCCGATCGCGCGGCCGAGCTTCACCGCCGCCTCACCCATGAGCTGGCGCAGCCCCGGGTCGACGGCCGGCGACGGCGCCTCCTCGATGATCTTCTGATGGCGGCGCTGGATCGAGCACTCGCGCTCGAAGAGGTGCACCAGCTCCCCGTGCTGATCGCCGAGGATCTGGATCTCCACGTGGCGCGGGCGCTCGACGTACTTCTCGATGAGAAGGGTGTCGTCGCCGAAGCTGCTCTTCGCCTCGCGCTTGGCGCCTTCGATCGCGGCGGCGAGGCCTCCCTCGCTCTTCACGACGCGCATGCCCTTGCCGCCGCCGCCCGCGCTCGCCTTCACCAGCACCGGGAAGCCGATCTTCTTCGCCTCCGCGGCGAGCACCGCGGGATCCTGATCGGCGCCGTCGTAGCCGGGGATCACCGGGACGCCCGCGTCCTTGGCGATCTGCTTCGCGCGCTGCTTGCTGCCCATCGAGCGGATGGCGTCGGGGCTCGGCCCGACGAAGACGAGGCCGGCGTCGATCACCGCCTGGGCGAAGTCGGCGTTCTCGGCCAGGAAGCCGAAGCCCGGGTGGATCGCGTCGGCGCCGGTGCGCTTCGCCGCCTCGAGGATGCGGTCGACCCGGAGGTAGCTGTCGGCGCTCGGCGGCGGGCCGATGCGCACCGCCTCGTCGGCGAGCCGCACGAAGGGCGCGTCGGCGTCGGCGTCACTGAAGACGGCGACGGTCTCGATGCCCATGTCGGCGCAGCTGCGCATGATGCGGGCCGCGATCTCGCCGCGGTTCGCGATGAGGAGCTTGTGGATGGGCCGGTGCGGGACGTCGGTCATCGGGACTCCTCAGTGGCGGAAGACGCCCCAGCTGGTCGTGCCAGCCACCGGCGCGTTGTAGGTGGTGGAGAGGCAGATGCCGACCACGTCGCGAGTGTCGCGGGGGTCGATGATGCCGTCGTCCCAGAGCCGCGCGGTCGCGAAGAAGGCGTCCGACTCGTTGTCGATCTGCCCCTCGATCATCTGCTTGGCGACGCCGAGCTGCTGCTCGTCGATCTCGACGCCCTTCTTGGCCGCCGCCTCGCGCTTGATGATGTCGAGCACGCCCGCGAGCTGCTTGCCGCCCATGACCGCGATGCGGTGGTTGGGCCAGGTGAAGAGGAAGCGCGGCTCGTAGGCGCGGCCGCACATGCCGTAGTTCCCCGCGCCGTAGCTCGCGCCCATCATGATGGTGATCGCGGGCACGGTGCTGTTGGAGACGGCGTTGATGAGCTTGGCGCCCGCCTTGATGATGCCCTCCTGCTCGACCTTGGTGCCGACCATGAAGCCGGTGATGTTCTGCAGGTAGAGGAGCGGGATGTCGCTCTGGTTGCAGAGCTGGATGAACTGCGCGCCCTTGTTGGCGCTGTCGGTGAAGAGGATGCCGTTGTTGGCGAGGATCCCCACCGGGTAGCCGTGCACGTGCGCCCAGCCGCAGACCAGGCTGCTGCCGTAGAGGGGCTTGAACTCGCTGAAGCGCGAGCCGTCGACGAGGCGGGCGATCACCTCGCGCGCGTCGAAGGGGACCTTGATGTCGGCGCTCGCGATCCCGAGCAGCTCCTCGGGGTCGTAGCGCGGCGGCTCGACCGGGCGCGGCGTCGGGGCGCTCGCCTTCTTCCAGTCGAGGTGGGCGACGATCTCGCGCCCGATCCGGATGGCGTCGACCTCGTCCTCCGCGAGGTAGTCGCTCACGCCGCTGACCCGGCTGTGCATCTCGGCGCCGCCCAGCTCCTCGTGGGTGGTCTCCTCGCCGATCGCCATCTTCACCAGCGGAGGGCCGCCCAGGTAGACCTGCGCCTGCTCCTTCACCATGACGACGTAGTCGCTCATCCCGGGGACGTACGCGCCGCCGGCGGTCGACGAGCCGAAGACGAGGCAGACGGTCGGCGTGCGCGCCTCGCTGCGTCGGGTGAGGTCGCGGAAGCCCTGGCCGCCGGGCACGAAGATCTTCGACTGGTTGGGCAGGTCCGCGCCGGCCGACTCGATGAGGCTGATCGAAGGCAAGCGGTTCTGCTCGGCGATCTCGGCCAGGCGCATGGTCTTGGCCACGCCGAGCTCGCTGATCGCGCCGCCCTTCACCGTCGCCTCGGACGCGCTGATCATGCACTCGACGCCGCTGACGACGCCGACCCCGCCGACGAGCGAGGCGCCGGTGGCGTGGCCGCGGACCTTGTGCCCGGCGAGCGGCGCGACCTCGAGGAAGTGCGCGTCGCGGTCGAGCAGGAGCTCGATCCGCTGCCGCGGCAGCAGCTTGCCCTTGTCCACGTGGCGCTGGACGTACTTCTCGCCCCCGCCCTCGCGGGACTTCGACAGCGCCTCGTCCAGCTTGGCGATCGAGGCCAGGTTCTGTTGACGGTTCTGCGCGTAGCCGTCGCTGTTCGCGTCGACCTTCGAGCGCAGTACCGGGTAGCGTTGCTCCGAGCCCGACATGGGGCGACGGTACTTGGCAGGGCGGCGGAGTCAACGAGATAATGAACGCCCATTCATTCCCGCTCGCGCAGGCCGCGCTGCTGGACACGCTGGTCGGCGGCAGCATCTGGCTGATGGGCTTCGCGGCCACGTGGGTGTCGGTCAGCGCGCTCGGGCTCGCGTGGTGGCTGGCGGCTCACCGCGAGCCGACCGGCGTCGCGCCGGTGGTCGGGCGCGCCGCGCTGGGGCTGGCCGGCCTGCTCATCCTGGCCCTCGGGCTGAGCATGCTCGCGGCGGGGACCGAGGCCCTGCTCGGCTACCCGCTCGGCCCCGGCTCCTCGGGGGGCGGCTCCATGTTCGCGTTCTGGCTGACGAGCGAGGCGGCGGTGTTCGACGCGGCGCTCACGCTCGCGCTGTTCAGCCGCCTCCACGCGCGCACCGAGGAGGACGCGCATCACGCGCTGAAGTGGGCGGCCGGCCTCGCGCTCGGGCTCACCTGGGGGCTCTCCAAGCTGCTCGCCTTCCTCGCCTTCATGGTGGCGGCCGACGTCTTCCTCTGGTGATCAGGCGTCGAGGAAGGCGCGCACCGCCGCGTCGGTGAGCGCGTCGACCGCGAGGTCCGCGCCGCGCTCCCGGAGCACGTCCGCGCCGGTCGAGCCGGTGGCCACGCCGATGCACCGCGCGCCGATGGCCCGGGCCGCGTCGACGTCGCGCACCGTGTCGCCGATCACGATGACCCGGCACGCCTCGACCGCGACCCCGAGCCGCGCCGCCCCCCGAGCGGCCCCGGCGGCGATCAGGCGCGGGCGCTCCTCGTGGTCGCAGCCGAAGCCCCCGAAGCCGAAGCGCTCGGCGAGGTCTCCGCGCCGGAGCTTGGCGCGCGCCCCCCGCTCGACGTTCCCGGTCCCGAGCCCGATGGCCCACCCGTCCCGCCCCTCGAGCGCGTCGAGCAGCTCGGTCACGCCGTCGTAGACCGCGTAGCGCTCGCTGCGATCGATGGCCGGCTGCAGGTGCGAGAGGTAGCGGTCGAGGAAGGCGTCGATCGCGGCCTCGTCCGGCTCGAGGCCCGCGCCGCGCAGCCCCTCCCGCGCGATCGCCCGGTCGGTGTGGCCGGCGAACGAGAAGCCGCAGACGTCGTCGCGGCCCACGGTGTCCCGGAACGCGGCCTCCATGGCCGCCCGTCCGGCGCCGCCGCAGGTGATGAGGGTTCCGTCGACGTCGAAGAGCACGACCGTGGGCATGCGCGGAGGGTAGAGCCACCACGGTCGGGTCGCTATGGGGGCGTCCCGACGGCGGCTGTGGGCTCGGCCCGACAAGCGCGCGGAGCGGGCCTCCGATGGCCGCATCCGAGCGGATGGCACGCGGCCTGCGTAGTCGGGAGCGGAGCGTACTTGGGGGAACGATGGGGGACTTCGCGCGCAGCTTCTGGGATCGATTGCCACGCTGGCTCCGCCCGCCGCGCACCGGCGAGCCCGACCGCGACCGGCGGCGATGGCTGGTCTGGGCCTCCCTGCTGACGCTCGCGCTCGGGCTGGGCGCGTACCTCGCGGCGACCGCGGTGGCGACGCCCGCGCTCCTCGTGCGGCCTGCCCCCTGGCTCCTCCTCGCGGCGAGCCTGACGGGCCTGGCGCTCTGCCGGGCCGGCCACGAGGGCTTCGGCGCCTGGCTCTTCCCCAGCAGCCTGCTCGCCGCCGGGCTCTACACGGTGACCCTCGGCGGCCCCGCCACCTCGACCACCCTCGTGTTCAGCGTCCCCCTGATGGTGATCGCGGCCTCGCTGCTGCTCGGTGCCCGGCCCGCGATCCTGTTCGGCGTCGCGGGCGGGCTGCTCGGCGCGCTCCACTTCTTCGGCGCGAGCCAGGGCTGGTTCCCCGAGGAGGGCCCGACCCGGAACGCGGTCACGCACGGCGTCGCCTTCACGGTGACCCTCGCGCTCATCACCCTCTACAGCACCGCGGCCGCCCGCGGGGCGCAGCTGTCGCTCGCCTCGGCCCAGCGCCGCCGGGTGGAGCTGGACGGCGCGCAGCAGGATCTCGCCGCCCGGGCGGAGCGGGGCGAGGCCCTGGCCGCGCTCGGGCGAGACGTGGCCGAGGGGCTCGACGCGCCGGCGCTGCGCCAGCGCGCGGTGGAGGCGGCGGCCTCGCTGCTCGACGTCGAGGGCGTCTCCTGGGTGGAGCGCGGCGAGGGGGACGCGAGCTGGCACGTGCTGGCGCGCGTGGGCGAGGCGCCGTCCCACGAGCCGCTACTCGAGGACTGCGCGCGCGACCCGAGCCCCACCGCGCGGGCGTGCAGCGTGTCGGCCGGCGGGCGGCGCCACCTCGCGGCGATGGTCTCGTCCGAGCGCCGGCACGTGGCCCTGATCGCCAGGCTGCGCGACGCCGAGGCGCCGGCCCCCGCGGACGGGCAGTTGCTCGAGTCCCTCGTGCACCTCGTCGCCACCGCCGTCCGCCACCGCGACGCCACCGTCGCGCTCACCGCGCGGCAGCGCGAGCTCGCCCAGATGGTGGACCGGTCGCCCGACGCGATCCTCACCGTGAACTGGGCCGGCAAGGTCACGATGGCGAACCCGGCCGCGAGCGCGTTCTTCGGCCGGGAGCACGAGCAGCTCCTCGGCCACTCGCTCGAGGAGCTCGGGCTGGTGACCGAGAGCCCGGCCGACGACCCGGACGAGCATCAGGAGCCGGTCGACGCGGCGCTCCGGGCGGTGCGCGTGCAGCTGCCGGGCGGCGGCGAGCGGGTCGGCGAGGTTAACCTCCGCGCGATCGACGACGCGCAGGGTGGGCCGAGCCTCCAGCTCGTGGTGCGCGACATCACCGCGCGACGAGAGGCCCAGCGGGAGCGGCGCGAGCTCGGCGCCAAGCTCGCGGCCTCGCAGCGCATGGAGGCGCTCGGCAAGCTGGCGGGCGGCGTCGCGCACGACTTCAACAACCTGCTGACGATCCTGATGAACCTGCGCGAGCTGCTGACGAGCGAGCCGCTGACGGACTCCGCGCAGGAGCTGGTCGACGACATGGGAGACCTCGCCGACCGCGCCGCCGCGCTCACCCGTCAGCTCCTGACCTTCGCCCGAAAGCAGCCCGGGCGCCCCCAGGACATCGACGTGGCGGAGGCGGTCCGCGGCCTCGAGCCGCTGCTCTCCCGGCTGGTGGGCGACGCGATCGAGCTGACGGTGGACGCGCCGGGCGAGGCGTCGTCCCGGGTCGATCCGTCGCAGCTCGAGCAGGTGGTGATGAACCTCGTGGTCAACGCGCGCGACGCGATGCCGAGCGGCGGCGAGCTGGCGGTGCGGGTCCACGAAGACGAGGGGCACGTCCGCCTGTCGGTGCGGGACTCCGGGGTGGGCATGGACGCGGTCACCGCGGGCCGGATCTTCGAGCCCTTCTTCACCACGAAGGGTCGCGATCAGGGCACGGGGCTCGGGCTCTCGACGGTGCACGGCATCGTGACCCGCGCCGGCGGCGACATCGCGGTGGAGTCCGCGCCGGGCCGGGGCACGACGTTCGTCATCACCCTCCCCCGCGTGGCGTCGCCGTCGCTCGCCGAGTCGGGTCCCCGGGTCCGTCGGCCGCGCGAGGAGAGCGGGACGCGCCAGCGGCCGGTGGGCGTGCTCCTGGTCGACGACGAGCCGCTGGTCCGCCGCAGCTTCTCGCGCGGGCTGCGCAAGGCGGGCCTCCGGGTGGTCGAGCGCGGCTGCGCCGAGGAGGCGCTGGAGGCCCTGCGCGAGGATCCGTCCCTCGGCCTGATGCTGGTGGACGTGAACCTCCCGGACCGTGACGGCCCGTCGCTGGTCGCGGCGGCCCGGCGGGAGCGCCCGGAGATCGCGGTGGTCTACACCTCGGGCCACGGCCCCGAGACGCTCCGCGAGATGGGGATCCACGAGGGCCGCGACTACTTCGTCGCCAAGCCCTTCGCGCCGGACGAGATGGTGGAGACCGTGCGCGCCGCGATGCGCGGCGGCCCGATCACGCCGCTGCGTCGAGCTCGGCGAGCATCTGGTCACCGGTGAGCTGATCGGCGGCCAGCCCGGTGAAGTACTTGCCGAGGCCCACGCGCTCGTAGTGCGGCCGGATGCGGTCGCTGAGCAGCCCGATCTCGCGGAGGTTCGGGACCATGCGGCTGAACATCACGTGCCGGAAGCGGCTCATGCCCGGCGCCGCCTCGACGACCTTCTTCCACTGCGCGCGCGTGATCAGCCCCTCGAAGTTCTCCTCGTAGATCTCGTAGGCGAGGAAGCGGTTGCGCATCAGGAGCGCCACCTCGAAGGCCCAGTCCTCGCGCTCGCGCCGCTCGCGCTCGCTCAGCTCGGTGACCACGTGCTCGCGCAGCGCGAGGACGCCGTAGTGCACGTGCCGCGACTCGTCCTGGATGACGTTCTTGAGCAGCTCGCGGAGGAGCGGCTCCCGGGTCTCGCGGTAGAGCGTGCCGAAGGCGCCGAGCGCGACGCCCTCGACCATGATCTGCATGCCGAGGAACTTCATGTCCCACCGGCTGTCCTGCATCAGCGCGTCGATGATGACGAACAAGTTGTCGTTGATCTGGTAGAGCTTCTGCAGCTTGGTGTCGAGGTAGCGGTGGAAGACCTCCACGTGGCGCCCCTCGTCCATGACCTGCGTCGAGCCGTAGAGCTTGCCATCGAAGAACTGCACCGCCTCCGTGACCTGCGCGGCGGCGAAGAGCGCCCCCTGCTCGCCGTGCAGGAACTGGCTGAGCATCCAGCTCACCATGCCGTGGCGCAGCTCGAGCCGCTCCCGGTCGGTGAAGCGCACGCCGATCTGGTCCTCGAGCACGTCCCAGGCGAAGAAGTCGTCGGGCACCAGCGGCACCTCGGGGTTCAGCGGGTCGACCGACGTGTCCCACGCGAGGTCGTCGCCGTTCCACTGCGCGCGCTTCGCCCGGTCGTAGAGCTCGGCCATCGCGGGGAAGTCGTGCGGGTAGCTCCAGTCGAAGTGCGCGTGGTGGGTCGCCGGGACCTGGGTCGGGACCCCCTGCTTGCCGCGCTTGAGGATCGTCCCGCGGACCGCCGACGGCCCGATCGACGCGAGCACGCGCGGGTCGCGCACCTCGAACAGGGTGGAGACGGAGTCCGCGTAGCCTTCGACCTGGCTGCGGACCTTGGCGGGGAGCTTCTCGAGGAGTCGTTCGCTGAGCATGGCACCTCTCCGTGGGATCAACCGATCGAAGCGAGGAAGTTGCGGATCTTCGCGCGGTGGAGACCCGTCAAGAACGCGTTCACGATGGGGAGCGCCCGCTCGATCATCTCGGCGGCGCGCTCGGGGTCCACGCCCTTGAGGCGCGGGACGAGCATCTGGGCCTCGGTCTGGAAGAGCTGCGTGACCAGCTCCTCGTAGACCAGCAGGTCGTCGACGGTGAAGCCGAGGGCCTCGTCGAAGCCGAGGCGCTGCACCTCGGCCCAGGACTCGAGCATCCAGAGATCGTCGGCGGCGAGCACCGCGTGGCCCTCGTCGTCCTCGCGCACGCCGATCAGCTCGAGCTCGACCATGCGATCGAAGTCCGCGCGCTCGAGCCCGATCCGCGCCAGGGCCTCTTCGACCTTCACCGCCTCGCCCGGCCGCTCGGCGCCCTCGGCGATGGACGGCCCGAGGTGCTGCTTCACGCCGAGCAGGAAGCCGCGCTGGCTCGCGGTGAACGCGCTCTGCTGTCCGTCGAGGATCGCCTTGATGGCCTTGAGCGGCAGAAATCGCTCGTGCTGGAGCCGCTTGATGAGCTTCAGCCGCTCGAGGTGCTCCTCGCCGTACCACGCCATGTTGCGGCCGGTCTTCTTGCCCGGCGGGAGCAGCCCGCGCTGGATGTAGAAGTGGATCGCCTGTCGGCCGAGCCCGGTGAGCTCGCAGAGATCCTTCATCTTGTAGGGGTGCGGCTGCGGCTCGTCGTGGATCGCGGCGTCCATCACGCGTCCTCCCGGCGCGCCACTCGCAGTCGAACGCCCTCGAGCGGTCGCGAGCAGCACGCCAGCACCCAGCCCGCCTCCCGCTCGCGCGGCGTCAGGCAGCTCGGCTCCTCCATCTTCACTCGCCCGGAGACGAGCTCGGTCCGGCAGGCGCCGCAGCCCCCCATCGCGCACGAGAACGGCATCGGCGCGCCGGCCGCCACCCCCGCCTCGAGCAGGGTCTGACCGGGCGCGACCGGCACGAGGTGCTCCCGGCCGCCCACGTCGATCTGGGCCATCACCGTCTCCTCCGGCAGGTCGGAGAGCGCGTCCGCCGGGTCCTGCGGGCTCTGGAAGCGCTCCAGCCGGATGGCCTCCGGGGCCACGCCGCGCGCCCGCAGCGCCTCGACCACCCCGTCCATCATCGCCGAGGGACCGCACACGTAGTAGACGGTCGCGTCGTCCGCCGCGAGCCCGTCGAGGAAGGCGTCGACCACCGCTCGGTCGACCCGGCCGACCGGGCCGCGGTGCTCGGCCGGCGGCTCCTCGAGCGCGTGCACGAGGCGGAGGCGGCCGGGGTGATCGGCGGCGAGCGCCTGCAGGCGGGACGCGAAGATCACGTCGGCGGCGCGGCGGTTGCCATAGAGCAGACTGACGCGCGCCCCGTCCCGGGCGCGCAGCACCGTCTCGGCGATCGAGGCGATCGGCGTGATGCCGCTGCCGCCCGCGATCATGACGAGGTGCGCGTCCTCGGCGGGAGCGACGAAGCTGCCCGAGGGACCGCGCGCGCGGAGCCGGGCGCCTTTGCGCAGCCGCTCGACGACGTGTCCGGAAGCGCGGCCCCCCGCGACGCGCTTGACGGTGATCGACGCCCCGGGCCCGTCGAGCGGCGAGCTGCTGAGCGAGTAGGCGCGGCGGAGCGGCGCGCCGTCGACCTGCAGCTCGAAGGTGAGGAACTGGCCGGCCTCGAAGCGGAGCGGCGCGCCGTCGGCCTCGCGGAGGCGCACGGTGACCGCGTCCTCGGTCTCCCGGGTGATCGACTCGACCACCAGGACGCGCGTGTCGAGCGCGGAGGCGGGGCGCGCGTAGCGGCTGGGGCCCCGGCGCGCGACGAGCGGGGGCCGGCCCTGCCCGCGGAGATCCCGGGCCAGCCAGCGCAGGTCGGTCCGGAGGGTGACCCAGGAGCGGCGGACGCGGCCGCGCGGCAGCGTATGCTCGACCGGATCGATCTCGCGCAGCGGGGTCGGCTCCCAGCGCGGGGTGTCCGGGGCGGCGTAGGTGGGCTCGCGCTCCCCCGACAGGCCGTCGACCACCGCGCGAAGGTCGAGCCGCCAGCGGTCGATCCGCCCGTGCAGCCCCCGCGGCGTGAGCCTGGCCAGCGCGCTGGCCGCGACGTCGATCCGCCCCACCCGCCTTCGACGCACCGATTCCGAGCCCGTCATCTCGCAGAGCATGAGCGCCGTCCCCCGAAGTGTCAAGCGACGCTTTACACTTTACACCGAGCCGACGAGGCAGCGTCCATTTGCTCGGTGCCCTCCGGTGGATACGTGCGGGGCATGTCTGGCGCGTGCTTGTTGGTCCCGACCGATTTCTCGAGCTGCGCCCGCAGCGCCATGCGGATGGCGGCCCAGATCGCGCCGAGCCTCGACGCCGAGCTCGTCCTGCTGCACGTCACCCACCTCCCGGCCGGGCTCGTCGAGGGCTCGGAGATCCGCCCGATGCCGGACCGCGAGCCGGTGGAGATCGGCAGCTTCGTGCGGGGCGCCACGCTCGCCGAGCTCGAGCGCTACGCCGAGGAGCTGCGCCCGCTCGGGGTCGCGGTGAGCGCCCGGGTGGAGCTCGGGGATCCCGTCCGGCGCATCCTGTCGATGGCCGACGAGCTCGACTGCGCGATGATCGTGATGGGCACCCACGGCCGGACCGGGCTCGCCCACCTGTTGATCGGCTCGGTGGCCGAGAAGGTGATGCGGCAGTCCCGGCGCCCGGTCCTCACCGTCCCGGGCAGCTTCCCCGACGACGCCGCGGCCTGATCGACCGCGTGACAAAGAAGCTGTCGTGAGCCCGTGCTCGGGCTCGACGCGAGAAATTTTGCGAGGGGCGCGGCGGCCACGCAGGCTGAGGCATGCGCTGGTGGTGGGTCGTCTGCATGATCGCGGGGTGCGGGGCGGGGGAGAGCCCGGGCGCGGCTCCTGCCGAGACCGAGGCCGTCGTCGAGACCGGAGCCGAGGCCGAAGCCGCAGCCGAAGCCGCAGCCGAGGCCGAAGCCGAGTCCGAAGCCGAGCCCGAAGCCGAGGCCGCAGCCGAGCCCGAGGCCGAAGCCGAGCCCGACGCCCTGGCGGCGTTGATGGGGATGAGCGGGGCGGAGAGCACTTCGGTGGGGGGGCCGCGGGACGGGCGGGTGGAGGGAGCCGTCGCGCTGCCGGCGCGGGGGCCGGGGTTCGAGAGCCACGCGCGGCGGCCGAACCCGGAGGCGATCTGGGGGACGGTGGAGATGGTGCAGGCCCTCGTGCGGGCCGCGGGCGTGGTGCACGAGGCGCTGCCCGGCGGGACGCTGCGGATCAACGACCTCGGGTTCCGGGAGGGCGGGCCGATCCCGCACCACGGCAGCCACCGGGCGGGGCGGGACGTCGACGTCCTCTTCTACCTGCTCGACGACGACGGCGCGCCGATGCCGTCGGTGGGCGCGTTCCTCGACCCGCGCGGGATCGGGGTGGACTTCAAAGACCTGAGCGTCCGCGACGACGACGTCGTGGTGCGGCTGGACGCGCCGCGGACCTGGCGGTTCGTGCAGGCGCTGCTCGAGGGGCCGCGCGGCGACGACGTGCAGCGCATCTTCGTGGCCGAGCACCTCCGCACGCTCCTGCTCCGCGAGGCCGAGCGGGCCCGGGCGCCGCGCGCCATCCGCGAGCGCTTCGGGCAGATCACCTGTCAGCCCGGCTACCCACACGACGACCACCTCCACATCCGCTTCCACTGCACCGCCGAGGACATGGCGGGCGGCTGCGAGGACAGCCCTCCCGTCTACCCGTGGCGCCGCGCGGCCCTGCGGGCCGAAGGGCTGCGGCCCGCCATTCACCGACCGCGCCCCGACCGCCCCCAGGCGCCCCGGGTCACCCACGAGGAGGCGCGAGCCGAGGCCGGCGCGATGCATCCGCGCGTCGAGCGCTGGCTGGAGCGGCGCGAGGCCTGGCTCGAGGCGCCCCATCCCGGCCGCCCCTTCTGTCGCTGAGCTACGCGGTCGGCAGGGTGAACCAGAAGACCGCGCCGCCGCCTTCGCCGGGCTCGACCCCGACGTCGCCGCCGGAGGCGCGCACGATCGCGGCGACGATCGCGAGGCCGAGGCCGCTGCCGCCGTGGGCCCGGGTGGTCGTCGCGTCGACCTGGGTGAAGGCGTCGAAGACCGTCTCGGCCATCTCGGGGGGCACGCCCGGGCCGCGGTCGCCGAGGGCGAAGCGGACGTGCCCTCCCCGCACCTCGCTGGTCACCCGCAGCGGCCCCTCCGGCGCGAACTTCCGCGCGTTGCCGATGAGGTTCAGCCAGACCTGCGCGCAGCGGCCGGGATCGGCGAGCACGATCGCGTCGGGCGGCGTGGCGACCTCGAGCCGCTCGAGCACGCCGATCTCCTCGGCCACCGCGCGCGCCTCGTCGACGATGTGGCGCGCGTCGAGGGGCACCACGTCGAGCTCCATCTCGCCCGAGTGGAAGCGCTGGAGATCGAGCAGCTCGTCGACGATGCGCATCAGGCGGCGCCCGTTCCGCTCGCCGAGCTCCACCAGCTGCGTCCCGCGCTCGCTCAGCGGCCCGGCCGCGCCGCCCCCGAGCAGGCGGAGCGCGCCCTGGATGCCGGTCAGCGGCGTCCGGAGCTCGTGGCTGACCGTCGAGATGAGCGCGTCCTTCAGCGCGTCGGCCCGCTTCCGGGCATCCACGTCCCGCACCGCGCCGATCACCCGGGCGCTCGCGCCCTCCCCGCTCACCCGCAGCGCGCGCAGCTCGAACCAGCGCGGCTCGCCCTTCGTCACCAGCCGGCACTCCAGCTCGAGCGGCGCGCCGGTGGAGGCGAGCGCGTCGAGCGCCTCGACGACCCGGGCCCGGTCCGACGGCTCCACCCAGTCGGACGGGCGGCTCCGCCCGAGGTCGGCGCGCTCGAGCAAGGCGACGAGCTGCTCCGAGGCGTAGGTCTCCCCGAGCGCCGCGTCCCAGTCGAAGACGCCGTCGTGCGAGGCGTCGAGGGCGAGGCGGAAGCGCTCGCGCTCCTCCCGGAGGCGCGCCTCGTGGCGATGCCGGCGGCGCTCGAAGAAGAACGCGAAGGCGGCCGCCAGCATGACCAGCAGCGCGAGCACGTTCGCCCGCGCCAGGGACAGGGTCGCGCCCTCGGGCGGCGCGGCCGGGAAGGCGTGCCCGCTCGCGTGGAGCCAGGCGAAGATCGCGACCTCGGCGAGCGCGAGCGCCAGCGTCAGCGCGCCCACCCGGGTGCCGCCGAAGAAGGTGCCGGCGATCGGGGCCAGGGGGAGCGCCATCGCGATCGGGACCTCGAGGCCGCCCTGCACGTAGGCGACCACCGCGGGGAGCCCCACCAGCACCAGCGAGGGGAGCGCGGCCGGCGGCCCGAGCCACGGCGAGAGGCGGAGGGCGACCGGGGCGAGCGCGAGCAGCCCCACCGAGGCGATCAGCGCGACGAGCGCGGTGAACGGCAGGGGCTGGATGAGCGAGCGGACCAGCGTGCCGGTCGCCACCACCACGGCCAGCGCCACGCTCGCCGCGAAGATCGCGCGGGCCCGCAGCGCCAGCTCGGGGTCGGCCTCGAGGGCCGGATGCAGGGGGGCACGCACGCTCCGCGGAGAGCGTACGACGGGAGCGCACGCTTTCGGAGGGTCAATGGGCGGAGGGCGCGCCGTCGCCGACGATGACGCGCGCGTCGATGGCGACCAGGCCGCCCTCGGTGATCACCAGCGGGTTGAGATCGAGCTCGCGGATGTCGGGGCAGGCGTCGACCAGGTCGGAGATGCGGACCACCAGGCCGGCCAGCTCGTCCCGGTCGAGCACCGGCCGGTTGCGCGCGCCGTCGAGCAGCGGCTGGGCGCGGATCTCGTCGATCATGTCGAGCGCGTCGCGCCGGCTCATCGGAACCAGACGGAAGGCGACGTCCTTGTAGACCTCGACGAAGATGCCGCCCATGCCGACCATCATCATCGGGCCGAAGCCGGGGTCGCGGCTCATGCCGACGATGACCTCGGTGCCCTTGACCTGCTCCTCGATGGTGAAGCCGTCGATCTTCGCGCCGGGCTGGTGCTTCTCGACGTTCTCGCGGATCGAGGCGCACGCGGCGCGCACCGCGTCGGCGTCGACGTTGTCGAGCACCACGCCGCCGACGTCGGACTTGTGGATGACGTCGTTGGAGATGAGCTTGACCACCACCGGGTAGCCGATGGCCTCGGCCTCCTTCACCGCGCCGTCCGCGTCGGGCGCGGTGGCGGACCGGTTGTAGCGGACGCCCGCCGCCTCGAGGATCTCGCGCGCGAGGGCCAGGTCGGTGTTGGCCACGCCCGCGCTCTTCGCCTCCGCCACGAGCGCCTTCGCGCGGTCGAGGTCGGGATCGGGGTGACGGGAGAGCGGCGCCTCGGGCGCCTCCTCGCGGCGGAGCCAGGCGCCGCGCTTCACGAGCGCGCCCATCGCGCTGACCGCCTGCTCGGGCATGTTGAACTCGGGGATGCCGTGCGCGTCGAGGTAGCTGCCGACCTCGGTGCCGATCAGCCCGATGAAGCTGCCGATCAAGGGCTTGTCCCAGCCCTCCGCCGTGGCCGCCTCGGCGATCGCGTTGGCGGTCTCCTCGGGCGCGGTCATCGCCTGCACCGTCATGATGAGCACGATCCCGTCGACCTCGTCGGCCTGCCCGAGGATCGCGAGGGCGTCGCGGTAGCGCTCGGGGGTCGCGTCGCCGATCACGTCGACCGGGTTGTTGCGCGACCAGACCGAGGGGAGGACCTCGTCGAGCGCCTTCATCGTCGCGTCCGAGAGCTCGGCGAGCGCGAGCCCGTGTCGGGCGCAGGCGTCCGCGGCGAGCACGCCCGGGCCGCCGGCGTTGGTCACGATCGCGATCCGCTTGCCGCGGGCGGGGGGCTGGGTGGCGAGCGCGCGGGACCAGCCGGCGAAGTCGCCGAGCGTGCTGGCCTGGAGGATGCCGGCCTGCGCGAACGCGGCGGTGTAGGCGGCGGAGGCGCCGGCGAGGCTGCCGGTGTGGCTCGACGCCGCCTTGGCGCCGGCCGCGGTGGTGCCGCCCTTGATCGCGACGATCGGCGTGGTCGCGTTCACCTCGCGCGCCACCTCGAGGAACGCCTCCGGCTCGTGCAGCGCCTCCACGTAGAGCGCGATGGCCTTGGTCTGCGGGTCGCCGTCGAGCCAGCGCAGGATGTCCTGGTCGTCGACGTCGCACTTGGCGCCGAGCGACACGGTGGCGGAGAGCCCGAACTTCTCGCGCTGCGCGTAGCTGATCATGCCGGTGACGAGCGCGCCCGACTGGCTGAGCAGGCCGATCGAGCCGGGCGGCGGCGCGCCGGCGCCGAAGCTCGCGTTGAGCTGCGACTCGGGCCGCATCACGCCGAGGCAGTTCGGCCCGATGATGCGCATGCCGTGCTCGCGGGCGACGGCCACGATCTCGTCCTGGAGCGCCTTGCCGTCCTCGCCCATCTCGGCGAACCCGGCGCTGATCACGATGACCGCCTGGGTCCCGAGGCCGCCGGCCTCCTCGATCACGCCCTTCACGTACTTCGGCGGGATGGCGATCATCACGAGGTCGACCGGCGCGCCGATGGCGCCGAGCGAGGTGTGCACCGCCTGCCCGAGGATCTCGCCGCCCTTGTGGTTGACCGCGTAGATCTCGCCCTGGAATCCACGGCCGCGGTCCTCGCCGTGCATCTCTCCGTAGAGCAGGTTCTTGAGCAGCGCGTGGCCGACGGCCTCCGGCCGGCTGGAGGCGCCGACCACCGCGACCGAGCGGGGGGCGAAGAAGAGATCGAGGGCGTCGGACATGGTTCCTCCAGGGCGTGAGGCCGCGAGGATGCAAAAACGCGGAGGTCGTGTCGAGCGAGGTTGCGCGCGAGGCCGGCGCTTCTATGGTCCCGCCCAGGAGGAGTTGGATGGTTCATCCCTGGCACGATTTGCCGAACCCCGCGGCGACCATCGATGAGGGCTTCAACGTCGTCATCGAGATCCCGAAGGGCTCGCGCGTGAAGTACGAGCTCGACAAGCCCTCGGGGATGCTGCGGGTCGACCGCGTCCTCTACAGCGCCGTGCACTACCCGGCGAACTACGGCTTCCTGCCGCGCAGCTACTGCGACGACAACGACCCGCTGGACGTGCTCGTGCTCGGCAACGAGCCGGTGCAGCCGCTCTCGATGCTCACCGCCCGGGCCATCGGGGTCATGCACATGGCCGATCAGGGTCAGCAGGACGACAAGATCATCGCCGTCCACCTCCACGACCCCGCCTTCGAGGACTACGCGGATCTGGACCAGCTCCCGAGCCACACGATGCGGGAGATCCGCCGCTTCTTCAAAGACTACAAGGCGCTGGAGAAGAAGGAGGTGGAGGTGGAGGAGCTCGGCGACGCCCAGCAGGCGCTCGGCGTCGTGCGCGAGGCGCTCGAGCTCTACCAGAAGGAAGAGAACCGACTCCGCGGCTGGCGGTAGTCACTCCTCTTCGTCGTCGCGGCCGGCGAGCTCGGTGTCTTCGAGCTCGGCCTGCTGCTCCACCACCCGACCGTCCGCGTACGCCCAGCCGTAGCGGACGTCGTTCTCGCCGGGGTCGGGCTCCCAGGTCGCCGGATCGGCGAGCCGGGCCGGATCGATCGACACGAGCCGATCCGCCTCGTGCACGTCGCCGACCCGCAGCTCGACCCGGAAGCCGCTGTCCTCTTTGACGCGGGCCGCGAAGCGCTCCCAGCGGGGCTCGAGCTTGCGCACGAGCTTGGCCAGCGCCTCGCGCTCCGGCATCGCCTCCCATCGCGACGCGGCCTCCCGCTCCCGGCGGGCCTTCATCGCCCGGGTGAAGGCGCCGACGCCGACCCCGAGCGCGGCGACGCTCCCGGCGAACGGCAGCATCCAGGCGGGGAGGTAGTCGAGCCAGACGCCGACCCCCATGCCGCCGCCGGCCGCGAAGAGCGCCCCCGCGGGCTCGTAGCGAGCCAGCCAGCTGTTCGCGAGCGCGTGCGCCTCGTCCCGGGCGGCGCCGAGGCGCCGGAGCTCCTCGAGGGTCTCCTCGGAGACGCCCACCTGCACCACCTTCGCCTCGACGTGATCGCTCTCGGGCGCGATCTCGGTCCCGGGCGTGCGCGCGTCCCCGGGCTCCAGGCGCCTCCACACCACGAGGCGCCGCACCACCAGGGGCCCGTCGGAGCCATCGATCGCTACCGGCTCGTCCACGGCCGAAGACTCACCCGCGGGCCGTCAGCCCCGCAAGACTTCGAAGAAGATCTGGAGCATCCGGTAGGTGAGGCCCCACACCACCCGGTCCGCCACCGCGTAGCCGGGGAAGCGGTGCCGGGCGCCCTTCCAGTCGAGGTCGTAGCCGGTGTCGCGCTCCCCGCTCATCAGGGAGCGGAGGTCGACCCAGTGCACCGCCGCCACCTCGTGGTTCGGGGTCAGGCTCGGCACCCGCTCCACCGTCCAGACGAACGGGCGCACGATCAGGCCGGTCTTGTGGGTCGGGACGTCGTCGAGGCGCCCGACGAGCGCGCCGTGGGCCCGGAGATCGAGCCCGAGCTCCTCGCGGGTCTCGCGCACCGCGGTGCCCTCGAGGGTCTCGTCGGTCGGGTCGAGCCGGCCGCCCGGGAAGGCCATGTGGCCGCTCCAGGGATCGTCCGGGTGCTCGGCGCGCTGGATGAAGAGCACCTCGGGCTTGCCCGGCGTCCCCTCGCGCAGCACGGCCGCGACCGCCGCCTTCGGGGACGGCTCGCTGCGCGGATCGACGCGCCCGAGCCGCGCGCGGATGACGTCCAGGTCGACGTCGCTCACGCGTCGGTCGCCGCCCCGGAGGCCTGGCCCCGGCGCGCGTGGCGGGTCTTCACGTCCTCCACCAGCGCGTCCGGCAGGCGGCGCTCCTTCTGGAAGCCGCGCATGTGCAGGATCGGCTCTCCGCCGATGTCCGCCGCGGTGCGCCCGTCGACGAGCTCCACGTACTTGTGCGGCTCGTAGGGCGCGAGGTCGTCGTCGGTCACGCCCACCTTGCGCACCACCGCGAGCAGCGCGTCGAGGCTGTTCATCTTCATGTAGGGGCAGGTCGCGCAGCCGCCGGCGGTGCTGCAGCCCTCGCCGCCCGACACGCCGGGCAGCACGACCAGCGGGCTCTCCGGGTCCTGGGCGATGGCCTCGCTCGCGACCGGGAAGATGATCTCCGCCTCGACGCCGGTGCCCTCGAGCACCCCCTGCAGGCCGTTGACGATCGCGGTGATCATGCCGGCCTCGGTGCCGAGCACGAAGCGCAGCCGCTTCGCGTCGCCGGCCGCCGCCGCCTCCTTCACCTTGCGGGTGATGAAGCCGAGGATGTCGCTGGTGGAGCCGACCACGCCGCGGTCCCCGTCCCGCTGCCGCTCGAGCGCGACCTCGAACATCTCGCCGGGCACCTCGAGGTGTGCGGTCACGAAGACGTCCGGGTAGTCCTCGCGCACGGCGCGCGCGACGTCCTCGCCGAACATGTGGTGCACGATGCAGGTGCCCTGCTCGAAGTAGCGGAAGCGCGGGAGCAGCGCGCGGATCGACGCCTGGTCGTGGGCCGGGTGGAGCGCCCGGATCGTCTCGTCGGGCAGCTCCGCGAGCGAGCCGAAGAGCTCGGTCAGGTTCCGCCCCATGTAGGTGTCCGGCCCGAAGAAGACCTGCACGTCCGGGATCTGCGCGAAGGCCTGCAGCACGGTCGCGACCACGTTGGAGCTGGTGCAGGTGATCGTCGGCACCAGCGCGTGGGCCTTGGCCTTCGTGCGCAGCGAGGTGTTGATGTAGACGACGTGCAGGCTGCGCGGGGTCTCGCGCGCCTCGGTGAGGTAGGCGCCGTAGGCCTTGGCCTCCGCGCTCTCGGCGAGCGAGCAGCCGATCGGATCGGCGGCGACCCGGTAGACCGGCACGCTCGAGAGCCCGGCCGCGTCGAGCATCGCGCGCGCGTTCTCGCTCATGAAGTCGACGCCGAGGACCACGATCTGCTCGCAGCCCTTCTCGACCATGCCGATCGCCGCGTCGGCCATGGCCAGCGAGTCGCTGATGTGCACGTGGGGCCAGCGGCAGGCGCTCAGCACGCCCTGCAGCTCGGGGTCCATGTAGAAGTGGGCGACGACGCCGATCTTCTTGGCCTCGAGCAGCGCGTCCAGCTCCTTCACCACGTCCGGGTCGGGAGACAGGAACTCGGCCTGGGCCTCCGCGAACGCGCCCTGCGGCGTCAGACGGTCGGCCGCGATCACCAGGGACGGAAACGATTGGCTCGTGCCACGGTCGCTCATGCCGCGAACATAGTGCGGCCGGGCGCCGATCGACAGGCCTTCAGCTCATCCGCTTGAGCCAGGTCACCAGGCTCGCGGCGATGACCAGGGTGAGCGGGCCGCCCCACACCATGAACAGGAGGCGACGGGTCTGCTCGTCGGGCAGCGCGCCGAAGTCGTACCAGACGGTGAACAGCAGCGCCCCGGCCACCCCGAGGCCAGCCAACGTCCAGTACACCCACAGCGGCAGTCGAAAGCTCAGCATCGTCGTCTCAGCGTCGAAGCACGGTGGCGTAGTCGTGGGCGCTCGCCTCCTCGTTCCGATCCGTCGCGGGCGGCGGCGCGGGCGAGAGCGCGGTGATCTCCGCGTAGAGGGCGGCGTCCATCTCGAAGCCCGCGGCGGCCAGCGCCGGCTCGAGCTGGGCGACGCTCCGGGCCCCGATCAGCGGCGCGGTGACCGCCGGGTGGGCGGCGGCCCAGGCCACCGCGAGCGTCACCGGGTGCACGCCCCGCTCGGCGGCCAGCGCGGTGAAGCGCTCGGCCACCTCGAAGCTCGTCCGCGCGCCGTAGCGCTCGGCGTACATCGGGTTGTCGACGACCCGGCCGGCCTCGGGGCGACGGTCGGCGCCGTACTTGCCGCTGAGCAGCCCGCCGCCGAGCGGGCTGTAGGGCGTGACGGCCAGCCCCTCGGCGGCCGCCATCGGCAGGATCTCGATCTCGGCCGTGCGCTTCACGAGGTTGTACATCGGCTGGATGGCGGCGAGCGGCGCCCACCCGTTCCGCGCCTGCACGCCGAGCGCCTTCTCCACCTGCCAGGCCGCGTAGTTGCTGACCGCGGGGTAGAGGATCTTGCCGGCCTGGACGAGCCGCTCCACCGCCCGGAGGCTCTCCTCGAGCGGCGTGGCGTCGTCGAAGCGGTGGAGGAAGAAGACGTCGATCCGATCGGTCGCGAGCCGCGTCAGGCTGGCCTCGACCGCGCGCTCGAGGTGGTAGCGGCTGGCGCCGCGATCGTTGGGCGCGTCGCCCATCGGGAAGTAGGCCTTGGTCGCGAGCACGACCTCGTCTCGATGCGGCGCGACGAGCGCGCCGAGGATCTCCTCGGCCACGCCCTTCTGGTAGACGTCGGCGCAGTCGAAGAACGTCACGCCCGCGTCACGCGCGGCGGCGTAGAGGGCCTCGCTGGTGCTCTCGTCGGCGTCCCCGCCGAAGCTCATGGTGCCGAAGCCCAGCGCGGAGACCTTCATGCCGGTGCGACCGAAGAGGACCTGCTCCATGGCGGACCTCTACCACGATCGTCGTGCCCGGACCGCACGGAGGTGGCGACTCGACTCGCCACCCGAGAATGCACACCCCCACGAGGGGACGTTGGCGCGGAAGGTGCGAAGGGGGCGCGGACATGAAGCGCCTCAGCCTCCTCGCCCTCGTCGCCGCCCTCGCGGGCTGCACCGCCGCCGTCAAGGACGGCTCCCTGGTCGAGCCGCCGGTGACGGGAGGGAAAACCGACGTCGCCGATCGTGTGACGCTCCGCGGACCGCTCGCCTTCGGAGAGGAGGCCGCGGTGAGCGGCGCCTTCGAAGAGGATCTCGTGTTCGACGGCTACACCCTCTCGGTGGGTGAAGGGGTCGTCACCCTCGACGTCACCCAGCGCGGCTCGAGCCGCGGCCTCGACACCACCCTCGCGGTCTACGGCCCGCGCACCGAGGCCGGCGGTTACGGCGGCGCCCCCCTCGCCCTCGACGACGACGCGGGCTGGGGCACGCTGAGCCGGCTCCGCGATCTCTCCCTCGAGGCGGGCGAGTACCTGGTCGTGGTCGGCACCTACGACGCCCGCGGCCGCGGCCGCTACCGGCTCGAGGCCACCTGCGAGAGCGGCGACTGCGCGCCGGCCCCGGCGGGCCGCTGTCACCCCGATCTGCTCGCGGCCGTCGAGGCCTGCGTGGCCGACGCGATGGCCGACGGCGAGTGGTTCTACACCGCGACCCGCCGCGACCTCGTCGAGGCGTGCGCGAACATCGAGGTCGTCGCCCCCGCGTTCGACGCCCTCTGCGCCAGCCGCGGCGACGCCCTCTGCGACTCCAGCCTCGAGGAGCTCGATCGCGACCACCTGCCCGGCTGCCTCGACGCCGCCTACGACGCCACCCTCGACGGGCAGTGCGTGTTCGGGGACCGCTACCGCGATCTCTTCGGCCCGACCGGCGCCGTGATCGTCATCTCGCGGGAGACCCTCGAGGACCCGTCGGCCCTCGACGCCGAGCAGGGCGCCCAGGTGCTCGCCGCGGTGCGCCACGCCTACGACGACGCGCGCGATCTCGCCGACGCCTTCGCCTCGGTCGACGAGGGCCGCGTGAACCGCGTCCGCCTCTGGGACGGCAGCCGCCGCCGCCCCTACGTCGCCTACGAGTACGGCGCCGGCGACAACTCCTACGGCCTCGTCTTCGAGGGCGCGACCACCACCGTCGCCGCCCAGATCGGCGACGGCGACCTCTACGGCTGCACCGCGACCTGGGGCGAGGAGATGCGAATCTGCGCGTCGGACCTCGACTGCGCGGAGGGCCTCCGCTGCCAGGGCGTCGCGAACGGTCGCGGCCGCTGCCTGGACGTGCGGGCCCCGTCGCCCGAGGGCGCGGAGGCGAGCTGCGCGGACGCGAGCGAGTGCGGCGACGGCCTCGTCTGCCAGGGCGCGTCGGTCTTCGGCGCCGGCCTCTGCCGCGACGCCTGGCTGCAGGGCACCTTCGCCGGCGCGGTCGAGACGCCCGTCCCGGACGAGGGCTCGGTGAGCGTCCCGGTCGTGGTCTACGGCCTCGCGAGCGTGGAGGTCGACGTGCACCTCGATCTCTGGGTCAGCCACCGCCGCGCGGGCGACCTCCGGGTCACGCTGGTCAACCCCGGCGGCACCGAGGTCGAGGTCCCGACCGGCGACGGCTTCGAGATCTGGCTCCAGGGCCACCCGGTCATCGGCTTCTCGGGCGACGAAGACGTCAACGGCGTCTGGCAGGTCCGCGTGACCGACACCGCCCGGGGCGAGACCGGCGTCGTGCACGAGGCGCGCCTCACGATCACCAGCCGCTGGGATTGACGCCGGAGGCAGCGACTATATCGTCCGCGCGTGCTGAAGCTGCGCCACGCCACCCCGCCGGAGTGGGTCGAGCTCGTCGAGCGCGAGCTCGTCCCGTTCCTGCAAGACCACGCCGCCAACGAGCGGCGGGTCTCGCGCAGCGCCCTGACCCTCGCGGTGCAGCACCCCGAGCGCCTGGAGCTGGTCGACGCGATGGTCGACGTCAGCCTCGAGGAGCTCGAGCACTTCAAGCTGGTGCACGGCCTCCTCCGCGCCCGCGGCGCCACCCTCGGCCAGGACGCGCCGGACCCCTACATGAAGGCGCTGCGCAAGCGCCTCGCCGACCCGGACCGCAGCCTCTGGCTGCTCCACCGCCTGGTGCTCTTCGGCGTCGTCGAGGCGCGCGGCTACGAGCGCTTCGCCCTGCTCGCCGAGGGCCTCGAGGACGCGGCGCTGCGAGAGACCTACGCCGCGCTCGCCCGCTGCGAGGCCCGCCACCAGGGCCTCTACCTCCGCCTCGCGCGCACCTACTACGCCGCCGACGCGGTCGAGTCCCACCTCGACCGCGTGCTCGACATGGAAGCCGAAGTCCTCGCCGCCCTCCCGCTGCGCCCCTCGCTTCATTAGCGACCTCCCTCCTCCCCCCTCGCGCAGGCCTCGTCGGTTTCGGCTTTCTCTCGCAGAGGCGCAGAGACGCAGAGGCGTGGGGTGGCCGCGCGATGGAGGCTCGCCGCCGAGTCTCGCCCCTGATCGGGCCTGGGCTCGCGTCGGGAGGGGAATTGGCTCTCGCCAAGCCGCCAAGCCGCAAAGGGGGAACGGGCGACGCGATGGAGGCTCGCCGCCAGCTCCAGGCCTGTGTTCGTCGGCTCGCGTCCGAAGGGAATTGGCTCTCGCAGAGGCGGAGAGACGCAGAGACGTGGGGTGGCCGCGCGATGGACGCTCGCCGCCGAGTCCCCGGTCGCCCGTGACCGGGCCTGGGGTCGCGTCGGGAGGGGAATTGGCTCGCGCCAAGCCGCAAAGCCGCAAGGGGGGATCGGGCGACGCGATGGAGGTTCGCCGCCAGCTCCAGGCCTGTGTTCGTCGGCTCGCGTCCGAAGGGAATTGGCTCTCGCAGAGGCGCAGAGACGCAGAGACGTGGGGTGGCCGCGCGATGGACGCTCGCCGCCGAGTCCCCGGTCGCCCCCAATCGGGCCTGGGCTCGCGTCGGGAGGGGAATTGGCTCTCGCCAAGCCGCCAAGCCGCAAAGGGGGATCGGGCGACGCCATGGAGGTTCGCCGCCAGCTCCAGGCCTGTGTTCGTCGGCTCGCGTCCGAAGGGAATTGGCTCTCGCAGAGGCGCAGAGGCGCAGAGACGCAGAGGCGTGGGGTGGCCGCGCGATGGAGGCTCGCCGCCGAGTCTCGCCCCTGATCGGGCCTGGGCTCGCGTCGGAGGCAAATTGGCTCTCGCCAAGCCGCCAAGCCGCAAGGGGGGAACGGG
>Ga0310345_10000127_pt1 | contig 157994 bp, 147 predicted proteins | sample HC15DNA20500_MG_FD_204667 | JGI IMG/M metagenome (GOLD analysis project Ga0310345, IMG submission 204667) | Marine microbial communities from station ALOHA, North Pacific Subtropical Gyre - HC15-DNA-20-500_MG | ecosystem: Environmental > Aquatic > Marine > Oceanic | place: Pacific Ocean... | reverse complement strand
TCTTGCGGCCGCGCATTCCCTCGATCACCTGCCTTGTCATGTTGAACAGTGAACCGAGATTGGTGTTCATCACGGCATTCCACTGATCAAGCGTCATCTTGTGAAACGGCACGTCGCGGGTGATACCGGCATTGTTGACGAGGACGTCGATCGGCCCGAGTTCGGCTTCGACTTTCTTCACGCCGTCCGCGCACGCATCGAACGCACCGACATCCCACTTGTAAACGGGAATTCCCGTCTCGGACTTGAATTTCGCTGCGGCTTCATCGTTGCCGGCATAACTCGCCGCAACCTTGTAACCCGCAGCCTTCAACGCCTTGCTGATCGCAGCGCCGATGCCGCGCGTTCCGCCTGTTACCAATGCCACGCGTGCCATATCAGGTATCCCCTCCGCAGTTCACTGAAGTGTTTTTGGAAAACAAGTATTCAGGCCAATTGCGATAACAGCAAGAAAAAATGCCCGGCAAACTGCCGGGCATTTTGATTTTGTATTGTGCAGTGCGTTCAGAGAATTTTATCGTTCAACGCACAATGCAATGCCCATGCCGCCGCCGATGCAAAGCGTCGCAAGGCCCTTCTTGGAATCGCGCTTCTGCATTTCATGCAACAGCGTCACCAGCACACGCGCGCCCGATGCACCGATCGGATGACCGATCGCAATCGCACCGCCGTTGACGTTGACCTTGGCGGGATCCCAGCCGATTTCCTTGTTCACGGCCGAGGCCTGCGCGGCGAAAGCCTCATTGGCCTCGATCAGATCGAGATCGCTGGCTTTCCAGCCTGCTTTCTTGAGCGCTGCGCGGGACGCCGGGATCGGTCCGGTGCCCATGATGGACGGATCGACACCTGCCTGCGCCCACGAGACGATGCGTGCGAGCGGGGTCTTGCCTTCCTTGGCCGCCTGCTTTGCGGTCATCAGCACCAGCGCCGCGGCGCCGTCATTGATGCCCGACGCGTTACCGGCGGTCACCGAACCGTCTTTCTCAAAGGCTGGCTTCAGCTTGGCCATCGCATCCATCGACGCGCCATGACGCGGGCCTTCGTCCGCTTCCACGACGATATCGCCCTTGCGGGTCTTCACGGTGAACGGGACGATTTCATCCTTGAACTTGCCGGCCTTCTGCGCGGCCTCGGCCTTGTTCTGCGAACCGACGGCAAACTCATCCTGCTGCTGCCGGGTGATCTGGAATTGCCGCGCGACGTTTTCGGCGGTGTTGCCCATATGGTAGCCGTTGAAAGCGTCCCACAGGCCGTCCTTGATCATGGTGTCGACGAAATCGAGAGCACCCATTTTCACGCCTGCGCGCAAATGCTGTGCATGGGGCGACATGCTCATGGATTCCTGGCCGCCGGCGACCACGATCTCGGAATCGCCGTTCATCAGCGCCTGATAGCCCAGCGCCACCGTGCGCAATCCCGAACCGCAGAGCATGTTGACGCCCCAGGACGGGCTTTCCACGGGAATGCCGGCCTTCATGGCGGCCTGACGGGCGGGATTCTGACCCTGAGCGGCGGTCAGGATCTGGCCCATGATGACTTCGGAAACGCGCGCTGGCTCAATACCGGCCCGCTCAAGCGCAGCCTTGATGGCGACTGCACCCAGTTCGTGGGCTGGGATATTGGCGAACGCGCCGTTGAACGTGCCGACCGGGGTGCGGGCAGCGCTGACGATGACGACATCGTCGGACATGGGCATCTCCTGCTTTTTTGAAGTCGAAAGACGTGAGGGCGCGAGGGAAAGCCGCCGCAAGGCTCAGGCCGGCTCTCGCACTATCCTGTTAACCTAGCCGTTTCGTGTCAATGAGCCAAAGCCATTCTGGCGGCTCGCCGGCCGGTTCCGCCCTTCCTGCCATGCCCGGACATTAACCGTCCTGCACAAAACGGTAGCCGTACCTTTCTGAAAGTGCTTAGTTTATTGCGATGCATTGTTTGCACTGCCCTCGGCAACGTTTGCCGGTTCCTCTTTACGCTAGGTACGTGTGACTCCATGGCAAAATCCGACCAGCCAATTACCATTAAAAAGTACGCCAATCGGCGCCTCTACAACACCGGCACCAGCACCTATGTGACGCTCGAAGACCTCGCCGCGATGGTGAAGGAAGGCGAAGACTTTCTCGTCTACGACGCGAAGACCGGTGACGACATCACCCGCTCTGTGCTGGCACAGATCATCTTCGAGCAGGAAAACAAGGCCGGCCAGAATCTGCTGCCAACCACATTCCTGCGCCAGTTGATCCGCTTCTACGGCGACAGCATGCAGATGGTGGTGCCGAAGTATCTCGAACAATCCATCGACACCTTGACGCGCGAGCAGGAAAAGTTCCGCAAGCAGATGACGAACACGTTCAGCAACACCCCGTTCGCGCCGCTCGAAGAACACGTCCGCCGCAACATGGAAATGTTCGAGCGCACGTTCGCGATGTTCAAGCCGTTCGGGGCGCCGGTGCGGAATCAAACTCCGTCCGCCGAATCCCCGCCGACCGCGAACGAGGCCCCGGAGGCCGACATCGACGATCTCAAGCGCCAGATGAAAGAGATGCAGGATCGTCTCGAACGGATGTCGAAAGAATCAGAGAACAAGGGCTGATCGAAGCAGCCCTTGCAACTCGTACGCGGCGGCAGGTTTTGCCGCCGATGCGGTGAAGTCAGTTAGCGCCTATCGCCGCGGCCGGCTTCGCCGCCATGGCCCATGGTTTCGTCAGTGACGCCAGTCCGGTCAGCCGTCCCTGAATGTAGTCGCAGCCCCAGCCCTGCAACAGCTTGGCCGACTCTTCATCCTGCACCCATTCGGCCACCGTCTTAATGCCGAGCCGGTGGGCGAGATCGATCAGGGTCTGCACGAAAGCCCGGTCATCCGATGATCGCGCGATGTTCTGCACGAACGCGCCGTCGATCTTCACAATGTCCACGCCCAGCTTTCGCAGGTTGCGGAACGACGTGTAACCCGCGCCGAAATCATCGATCGCAATCCGGCTGCCGAAATTCTTCAGCCGCGTGACGAAACCGCGAACGTCGTCCAGATCCTGGATCGCGACGGTTTCGGTGATCTCCACGATGAGCCGCTCGGCGACGCCGGGATGCGCCCGCATCAGCGATTCGATGCTGGCCCACCAGTCCGGATCCATGGTCGTGTCGGGCGAGATATTGAAACTGAGCTGGGCGTGAGGCGCGTCAGCCAGCTCAGCGACGACCAGTTCGAGCACCCTGTGATCGACAAGCCGGATCAGGCCGAGTTTCTCGGCGACCGGGACAATGTCCGGCGACAGCGAATACTCGCCGTCCTCCTGGCGCATCCGCACCAGGCACTCGTGGAATGCGGGCTGCCGCGAGACCGTGGCCACAACCGGCTCGTAAGCCATCACAATACGGCGCTCATTCAGCGCCGTGACGATTTCATCGGTGACCCGGATATTGACCCGGCGCTGGGCATCGCGTTCGACGTTCGGACGCCAGACCATCAGCGAACCCCGGCGGCGCGCCTTGGCAAGATCGAGCGCCTCCTGGGTACGGCTCATCGCCTCCTCGACGGTGCTGGCGTGCCGGAGTGCGTTGATCGCGCCAATCGACGCGGTCAATGCCACCGGGCCGGAGCGCGTCGGCACAATTTCATCCCGGATTCCCGCAAGAAACCGCTCGGCCGCGACATGCATGTCATCGACAGAGCAATTCTTCAGGATCAGGCCGAACTTGTTGCCGGAAAACCGGCCGAGCACATCGCCGCCGCGCAGCCGAGCACGAATGCGCTTTGCGACTTCGACGATGACTTCGTCGGCAACCTCATAGCCGAAGGCATCGTTGATTTGCGCAAGGTGATCGATGCCGACCAGCATGAATGCGAAGGATGAGCGGAAACGGCCGGCTTCTTCGATCGCCTCGGCCAGCGCTGCTATAAGACGTGTGCGATTGAACTCGCCGGTCAGCGGATCGTCCTGCGAAAGCTTCAGAAGCTGCTCGTCCCGGGCGTGGCGCTCGTTGTTGATGCGAATGATTCCCTGCGCACGGGACGGCCTTCCATCCGCGCCGGCAAACCACCGGCCGCATTCATCGACCCAGAGCACCGGTGACGACGTGCTGGCGCGCACGCCGTATTCGATCTGGTACGGCACCCCCTCGCCGCTGTCCGTGGCAGTGGAGTTCAGCACCGCGTCGTTGCGGATGGCGCGCATCGGCTCGATCAGCTTCGAGAACTCGCTGGCCTTCGACAATGACGATTGCGGGATGTCGCGAAGCACGGCCGCGACGTTATCGCTCCAGTGCAGCGTGTCGCCGGCGATGTTCCAGGAAAAGCTCGCCTGCCCAAGGACAGCGAGGAGATCCGCATCCGACGTTCGAAGAACGCTGTGCAAAAGGGGGGTGTCGCCGGGTGCAATTGCAGGTCCGGGATCCGGCGAGGCCTGAAACGTCGTAGCTTTCAAAGATGCCTCGTTCCGGGACGGCGGGGTGATTCGACGACCAAGAGTAAATCGTCCGACGCCCATCAGCCTAGGCCCACTTCCTGAACAATCCGACAAACCGCTTGATTATCAGTGTTCGAAAGCAGGTAACCCCGTGCCAACCACATCCGGCATGGCCCTTGCGATGTCTTATCGAGGAGTCGCCTTGCGTCCCAAAATGAGACAGGCAGCCAGGTTATGATCGTATCCAGGATCGCATCGACGACCGGACCAAGCTCGCAGGCGCGGCAAGCTGGGGCGGCAGCCAACCCTGCCTCTGCGGAGCCCGTTTCGAGCGGGGCTCTGGTGCCCGTCGAACCTCCGGCCCGGATGCCTGCGGTGCGCCCGGCACGCCCGGATGCGTCGTTCGTGACCCATCTGATTGCCATGGCCGAGCAGACGCCTCAGACACGCACCTTGCGGCGCGCGACTCCGGCGGACGTGCGCGCGGTCTATGATCGTGCCGCAGCACCGCGCGCAAATTATTACGGGAAAGCGTTGTCGCAGACCGCCTGAAACCGATCAGGGCTTCGGTGGCGTTTTAACCGCGCCATCCGGTGCGCTGTCCGACACAAGGTCGCTGACATTCCAGTCCGAAACCTTGCGATCCGCAGCGTGCGTTACGCCGTCGGAATTGCGGATCACGGCGAGGGTCGGCACCGGCTTCGGCGAAGGCTCGGCGTCCGCGTGCTGGGAAGGCGGAAATGCTGGTTCAGCAGGCTTCACATCCTGATGCGGACGGTCGAAAGCCGGTTCGGCCGGCGCGAGATTGGCCGGTGCAGGACTGACCGGCGCAGGACTGGCTGGCACGGGCGCAGGCTCGCGTTCGACCGCGGCAGGCTCAACGGCCCGAGTCCGGCGTTGCCGGTTGCGGAAGCCGATCGAAACCCCTGCGATAAACTCCACGACCATCAGCACGGTCAGCAGAAAAAAAGTCGACGTGCCGAACGGCACAAGCAGCAGAAACTCTGCCACTGCAGCGCCTGACACGATCAGAGACAGCAGATGATCGGTCAGATAGCGCGCGCCGGGACGCGCGGCCTTGATGACTTCGAACATCAGGAGAAGCGCTGTCAGCGCCAGCAGCGCATCGCCGAACGTCGGCGCCCACTGCACACCCGACATCAGCGTCACGCTCGCGACCGGCGCGGTGAACGCCACGCCCGGCATCAGGAACACGAAGATGTTGTAGATCGCGAACGGAATCAGAAGCAGCGGAAAACCGATCATCGTCGGCAGGCTCTCTCTGAAGAACTATCCTGTGATGCACAGGTCATCACATGCGTCTGTGGCGTTCTTATGAAGCCGCGTTCGCGTGCTTCCGCCAGCATCGCGGGCAAGCACGCTGCGTGACAGCAGCGCGCCGCGATCCGGATGTTAGTCCTTCTTGACCTTCAGGACCTGGCGGCCCTTGTACATGCCGGTCTTGAGATCGAGATGATGCGGACGGCGAAGTTCGCCCGAATCCTTGTCCTCGACATAAGTCGGCTTCTTGAGCGCGTCCGCCGAGCGGCGCATGCCGCGGCGTGACGGCGAGGTTTTCCTGCGTGGAACGGCCATGGGATCGTCGTCCTCTAAATCAAGGCTCACCCGCCGGGCGGGGGCTCTCCAGAATTCGGATTGAGGCCGCGCTTATAGATGAAGGTTGCCGTGAAAGCTAGACCGAAGGGGCCGAGAAAATGGGTCAAAAAGGCCCAAAATCAGCGATTTCGCTCCCAGCAATCGGAGATTTCAGCCGATTGGGCCCGGACCACATAAGTCCCTGCCATCCGCCGCACGCCCGGCCCCGGATTCCGGGCACTTCTGGTGACCGGATTGGGCAGGATCGAGGCCAAAAGGGCTGCTTCGCGGGCCGACAGGGCCGCCGCGGGGCGGCCAAATGCATAGTTTGCACCCGCCTCCGCACCGAACTGACCGTCCGGGCCGAGCTCGGCCATATTCAGGTAAAGCTCCAGAATGCGCTTCTTGGACAGCACGAGATCAATCCACATCGCCAGCGGGAACTCGAGCGCCTTGCGGACCACGCTTCGCCCCGGCCAGAGGAACAGGTTCTTTGCCACCTGCTGCGTAATGGTCGATCCCCCGCGCGCGACCTCGCCGTCCTGCGCGTCCTCAATGATGTTTCGGACCGAATCCCAGTCGATGCCGTGATGAAAACAGAATTTGGCGTCCTCGGCAGCGACCACGGAACGCGGCAGCGCCTCGGACATCTCGTCGAGATCGACCCATTTGCGGGTGACGGTTTCGCCTGCGAGATATCTCCCGATCATCAGCGTGGAAACGGGATGTCCGCTGCTGTAGAGCGGGGTCAGTACGTAGGGCAAAAGCACCAGCCCCAGTACCACCAGCAAAACCATGCGGATCAATCTTCGCATCACACCTCGTGTCCGGGGGAGGTCTTCCAGCAACCCCGACCAACAGAAACCATGCCTTTTTGTTTTTTCCAATCCCCGGCCAAGCCAGGCTTTGCGGAATTGACGCGGGCGCTGCCATAACCGATTGTCCGCCGAAATTTGCGTTCGTTTGGAGTTTTTGATGACCACCGGCACTTCACCACAGGATTTCATGAAACGGCTCGACGCCACGGCCGCCGACACGGAGGCGCTGTTGACGCGCCTTTTGTCTGACCAGCCGTTGTCCGGCGAGATCGTGCGCCCGCACCGGCTGATGGAGGCGATGCGTTATTCGAGCCTCAATGGCGGCAAGCGGCTGCGTCCGTTTCTGGTGGTGGAAAGCGCCGCTGTGTTCGGCGTGCCGCGCGATGCTGCGCTGATGGCCGGCGCCGCGCTGGAATGCATCCATTGCTATTCGCTGATCCATGACGACCTTCCGTCGATGGACAACAGCGATCTGCGGCGCGGCCGGCCGACCTCGCACAAGAAGTTCGATGACGCCACCGCGATCCTCGCGGGCGACGGGCTTCTCACGATCGCCTTCGACATCATCACACGCGATGAAGTTCACAAGGACCCGACGGTGCGCCTGTTGCTGACCCGCGCACTCGCGCGCGCTGCGGGCGTCGGCGGCATGGTGGGTGGACAGATCATGGATCTCGCCGGCGAGGGCCGTTTCGGTGATCCCGAGCCACCGGACGTCGCCAAGCTGCAGCAGATGAAGACCGGCGCGTTGCTCAAGTACGGCTGCATCGCCGGCGCGCTGCTCGGCCAGGCGCCGAAGGATCAGTACGACGCGCTCGACGCGTATGGTCACGCGCTTGGCGAAGCTTTCCAGATCGCCGACGATCTTCTGGACGTCGAAGGCGACGCTGCGGCGCTTGGCAAGCCTGCCGGGCAGGATGCGGCGGCGGGCAAAACCACGTTCGTCACACTGTTAGGGATTGATGGCGCCAAGGCGCGCGTGCGCGACCTTCTGAAGCACGCCGATGCAGCGCTCGCGCCGTTCGGTGCGAAGGGCGATGTCCTGCGCGCGACCTCGCGTTTCGTCGCCGAGCGGCAGAACTAGAAAGGCGCAGCAGCATGCCAGGCAAGAAGGACGGCGATCCGTATCTTCTCCGCCTCAAAGGCATGCCCAGGCCGCTCCGCATTATCTACGGACGTCCGCGCACGTTCATCGCACTGGCGATCGGCCTTGTATCGCTTTTTGTACTGCCAATGTCGTGGCGGCCTGCGAGCCGCCTTCTCGTGGCATGGGATATCTTCGTCGCGATCTACATGATCCTCGCCTACGTGACGGTGTTCACGTGCGACACCGCTCAAATTCGCCGGCAGGCGGCGATCCAGGACGACGGGCGATTCTTCATCCTCGCCATGACGGGCCTTGGCGCCTTTGCGAGTATTGCCGCCATCGTTATGGAGCTTGCTATCAAACCGCAGGCAACTCCGCAGCTCGTGCTTGCGGTTGTGACCATCGCGCTGTCATGGGCGATGATCCACACCACATTTGCGCTGCATTACGCCCACGACTTCTATCGCGGCGCCAAGGCTGGCGGACTTTCGTTTCCAGGCGGAGGCGATCCTGACTACTGGGATTTCGTTTATTTCTCTTTCGTAATCGGCATGACCGCGCAGGTGTCGGATGTCGGCGTCACCGACAAGATCATCCGCCGGACTGCAACGGTCCACGGCGTCGTTTCGTTTATCTTCAACACCGCGCTGGTGGCCTTGATGGTCAATATCGCGGCCAGCGCAATATGATCGGTTCATGGTAACGACGTTCCTCACCTTCCTTCTTGTGCTTACGGCACTTGCGGCTTCCGCAACACTCGCGAAACGGCTGTCGGTCGCGCCGGCCATCGTTTTCCTGATCGTTGGAATCATCCTGGCATTTCTGCCGGGATTCCCGCGCATCGAGATGAAGCCGGAAGGCATCCTGCTCCTGGTGCTACCGCCGCTGATCTATTCGTCCGGCGTGTCGATGAGCTGGCGCGAATTCAAGGCCAACCTGCGCCCGATCGGCCTGCTCGCCATTGGCTGTGTGATCTTCACCACCGTGCTGGTCGCCGCGGCTGCCCATTATGCGCTTGGATTGCCCTGGAGCGTTGGTTTCGTTCTCGGCGCAATCGTGTCGCCGCCGGATGTCGTCGCGCCGCTCGCCATCGCCAGACGGCTGAAACTGCCGCATCGTATTCTCGTCATTCTCGAAGGCGAAGGGCTAGCGAATGACGCCACCGCGCTGATCCTCTACCGGTTCGCAGTGCTTGCCGTCAGTACGGGCACATTCTCGCTCCCGCCCGCTGCCGGAACGTTCGTTGCGATCATCATCGGGGAAATTCTATTCGGCATTGCAGTGGGCTGGCTCAGCCTGCGCTTGCGGCAATGGGCGCACGATCCGCGCGTCGAGATTTCGTTGTCGCTGCTGACGCCGTATCTCGCCTTCTGGGTTCCTGAGCACTTTCACGGATCGGGCGTGATCGCCACCGTCGTGACCGGCCTCTATGTAAGCTGGAATGGACCGCTGCTGATTTCATCGAAAACCCGATTGCAGGGCATCTTTTTCTGGGACTTCACGATCTGGCTGATCGAGGGCGTGCTGTTCCTGATGATCGGCTTCCAGTTGCGGCTTTTGATGGAGAAATCGAAAGCGCTTCCGGTGTCCGAGATCCTGACGGCTATTGTGATTGTCTCGGCAATCGTCGTCATCGCACGCTTCCTGTGGGTTTTTCCCGGCACGTACCTGCCGCGTCTCCTGAGCAAGAGAGTCGCCGCGCTGGATGCCAAACCGCCATGGCGATACATCGTCGTTATCGGCTTCACCGGCATTCGTGGCGTTGTATCGCTTGCCGTCGCGCTAGCGTTGCCGCTGACGCTGCCGAACGGACAGGACTTCCCGCATCGTGATCTCATCCTGCTCGTCACCTTCGGCGTCATCATCTTCACGCTGATCGGCATCGGACTGACGCTGCCGTTGCTGGTCAAGCTGCTCGGTCTGTCGGAACACGGACATCTTGAAGCAGTCCGCGAGCGGGAAGCCGAAATCGCAGCACGGCGTGAAATTCTCGAATCGGCTCGCGAATCGCTCGACCGGATCATCAAGGAACGCAACCTGCCTGAGGGGCTTGCCAGATTTCTCGAGGCCCGTCATGAAACCCGCATGCGCGCGCTGCCCGAACCTCCACGGGAAGAAGGTCAGTTCACACCTGCCACACAAGGCGCGACGTTGGTGCGCGAAATCATCACGATCGAGCGAACATGCCTTCACAGACTGTTGCGCGAGGGCAAGATCACCGACGAAACACGCCGGCGCATCGAGCGCGATCTCGATCTTGAAGAAGCCGTCGTCGACAACCGCGAAAAAAACGGCCCGCTGTAACAGCGGGCCGTTTTATACGCGCGAATGCGCGTTGAACTTATTCCGCTGCGGTTACGGCCGAAGCCTTCACCCCTGCGCCGCCGTAACGCTGATCGATATAGTCGATCACCAGCGCCTTGAAGTCGGCGGCAATGGTTGGCCCGCGCAGCGTGCGGAATTTCTGGCCGTCGACAAACACCGGTGCGGCCGGAGTTTCGCCGGTCCCGGGCAACGAGATGCCGATATTGGCATGCTTGGATTCGCCGGGGCCGTTGACGATGCAGCCCATCACCGCGACGTTTAGTTCTTCGACGCCGGGATAGCGGGTTTTCCAGTTCGGCATTTCATCCCGAATGAACGCCTGAATATCGCGTGCCAGTTCCTGGAACACGGTCGAGGTGGTGCGGCCGCAGCCCGGGCACGCCGCGACCAGCGGCACGAAGGTGCGGAAACCCATGGTCTGGAGAATTTCCTGAGCGACCTTTACCTCGATCGTGCGGTCGCCGCCCGGCTCCGGCGTCAGCGAGACGCGGATGGTATCGCCGATGCCGTCCTGAAGCAGAATGCCGAGTGCCGCGCTCGAGGCGACGATGCCCTTCGAGCCCATGCCGGCTTCGGTGAGGCCAAGATGGATGGCGTAATCGGAACGCGCCGCGAGCTCGCGGTAAACCGCGATCAGATCCTGCACGTTCGACACCTTGGCCGACAAAATCATCCGGTTCTTGGGCAAGCCGATTTCCTCGGCACGCGCCGCCGACAGCAGCGCCGACTGCACCATCGCTTCGCGCGTCACCGCGCGGGCGTCGATCGGGTCAGGCGACTTCGCGTTCTCTTCCATCAGCTTGGTCAGCAATTCCTGATCGAGCGAACCCCAGTTCGCGCCGATGCGGATGGTCTTGCCGTGTTTGAGCGCCATTTCGACAATGTCGGTGAACTGCGTGTCACGCTTGTTCTTGAAGCCGACGTTGCCGGGATTGATGCGATACTTGGACAGCGCCGCGGCGCAGGCGGGGTGATCGGCCAGCAGCTTATGGCCGATGTAGTGAAAGTCGCCGATCAGCGGCACGTCGATCCCGAGCTTGTCGAGTTTCTCGCGGATGTGCGGAACGGCGGCAGCCGCTTCGTCGCGGTCCACCGTGATGCGAACCATCTCCGAACCGGCGCGCGCAAGCGCTGCAACCTGCTTGACGGTACCCTCGATGTCCGCGGTGTCGGTGTTGGTCATCGACTGCACCACGATCGGTGCGCCGCCTCCGACCTTGACGTTACCGACTGTCACCTGAACCGTCCGATGGCGCCCCTTGGGGCCAGCCTGGATTTCCTTGGTCCGCTCTTTCAGATCGCTCACGTCAAAATCTCTTTGGGCTCAGGTGTCATTTTCGGTGACCGGAAGCAGGGGGTTCCCCGCCGGCTCGCCGGGGCGGTTTACCAGATATAAGCCTGCCATGACCAGAAGGGCAGCCCCCGCAAAGGCCAATGTCAGGGTGTCGTGCATCACGAAATAGCCCCCAACGACCCCAAACAGGGGCGTCATGAAGGTAAATGACGACAGTTTGCTGGCCGAGTAGGTTTTGACCAGGGCAACCCAGATCAGGAATGTGATCCCAACAATCCAGACCGTCTGGTAGATCATCAGTCCCCAGGCCAGCGGTCCCGGCATATGGGTGATACTCTCGCCGGAAACAGCCGCCCCGAGCGCCAGAATCGGAACCGACACGGCAACCTGATAGGCCAGCGTCTTTTCGGCAGGGGCATGCAACAGCGGGGTCGCCTTCACGATCAGCGTGGTCACGGCCCACAGGATGCCGCCTGCCATCACAAGGACATCTCCCATGATGACCCTGGCGTCCACCGACGGTTGCGGCATGCCGATCGCCAGCGCCACGCCGACGAACGACAGCGCGAGCCCGCCCCATTGCAAGCGGCTCAACTGCTCGCCGAGGAAGCGCTTCGAGCCGAGCGCGACAACGAACGGCGCAATGTAGAGAAACACGACCGCACGCGATGCCGTGGTGTAGACCAGCCCGCGGTAGATCAGGATGAACTCGACGCCGAAGAAAATTCCGGCGATCAACCCTGCGCGCAGCGTGCCATCGCGTTTGAGCAGCGAGACGCCGCGAAACCATGCCACGATGAGAATGATCATCAGGCCGCCCGCGGAACGAATTGCGGCCTGGGTCAGCGGGGGAATATCAGGCAGCGCCAATTTGACCGTGATCTGATTGAAGCCCCAGCTCAGGCACAACATCACCATCAGGGCGATAGCCGTCGTGTTCAACGGACGCCCCGCTGGCACGACCTTCAAACTGTCTGATGGCATGGCACCCCGTGTCCGGCTTTCCGCCGTGTTGTTCTGATTTAGGCAGCTCGTTGACAATGTGCGCAGGTGCCGGTGATTTCCACCACCGATAATTTCGGTGCGAAGCCCGTGCCGCGCGCGGCTTCGTTGAAACTTTGTGCGAGCGGCGCGGCCGGAATCTCGCCGACCGATCCGCAGGTCTCGCAGATCAGGAACGCCACCACCGCCGTCTCGTCGTGATTATGCGCGCAGGCAAGAAACGCGTTGCGGCTTTCGATGCGATGGACCAGACCGTTGTCCATCAGGAAATCCAGCGCACGATAGACCGTGATCGGCGCCGGTCGCGGCATGGTCTTGGCAAGCTCGTCGATCACTTCATAGGCACCGAGCGGCCGATGGCTCGAGAGCAACGCGCCCAAAACCTGCCGCCGGATCGGCGTGAACTTCTGCCCGCGCCCGGTACAAACGTTCTCGGCATGCGAGAACGCATCCTCGGCGCAACGGCCGTGGTCATGGTTTGGGTCAGGGAAAACGGGCTTCGCTTGTTTCATTCGCCCAATATGTAGTGCGGTTAGGGTGATTCCGCTCATAATTTCAGCGGCATAAGTTGACACAACATTTTGCAATGCATCATTTTTATTGCATTGCATCATAAAAGCCCCAAATCATCGGCATACAAAGGAACTTCGCGGGTCTCCAGGGAACCCCATAATTGAACCATTTCAGAGAGAAAGAGCTCATGGCGACCACTCTCAAGACCTATCTCGACAACCTGACTCCTTGGAACTTTTCCGGCGTGCGCAAGGCGAGCGCCGCCAAGAAGATCAATCTGGCGCTTCAGGGCGGGGGATCGCATGGCGCGTTTACCTGGGGCGTGCTGGATCAGTTTCTTGCCGACGGGCGACTGGAAATCACCGGGATTTCCGGTGCGTCTGCGGGCGCCCTGAATGCGGTGATGGTTGCGGACGGTCTCACCCGTGGCGGCCCCGAAGAGGCACGCAAGCGCCTCGCCGAATTCTGGCGCGCGACCAGTACCGGCGGCGATCTTCCTCCGGTCCAGCGCGCGATGACCGACCGGATGTTTTCATTGATGCCGTTTGCAGCCACACCGCTGCAGAACTGGTTCGAGGCGATGGCTCATTACTTCTCGCCGTACGAACTAAATCCGCTCAATATCAATCCGCTCAGTCAGCTCATCGAACGTTTCGTCGATTTCGACGCGCTGCGCGCCAACACGGATCTCGCGCTCTACATCTCGGCGACCAACGTTCATACGGGCCGCCTGCGCATTTTCGCGAACGAGAAGATCACCGCTGACGTGGTAATGGCGTCCGCCGCACTGCCTTTCATGTTCCGCGCGGTCGAGATCGACGGCGTGCCGTATTGGGACGGCGGCTACATGGGCAATCCCGCGATCTTTCCCTTTTTGCAAGCGACCGACGCAGAAGACGTGCTGGTGGTGCAGATCAACCCGGTGTCGCGCACCACGACGCCGCGAACCTCCGGCGAGATCATCAACCGGCTGAATGAGATCACCTTCAACTCGGCGCTGATCTCTGAATTGCGCACCATGGATTTCGTCAATCAATTGATCGACGACGGCCGGTTGCCGCGCGGGACCGGCAAAGATCAATACCGCCGGCTCAACATTCACCGGATTGATCTTGGCGGTCTCGGCACGCGCCTTGCCGCCTCCAGCAAGATGAAGACCGACTACGACTTCTTCGAATTGCTCCACCGGGCCGGCATGCGCGCCGCCAAGAAATTCCTAGACAACCATTTCGACGATATTGGCCGCCGGAGCACGATCGACCTTGCCGCCGAATCCGGCGTGGAATGGGCATAGCCGCGAAAACGTATGTCGAGGCCCGCACGCTGATCGGATTGAGGGAGGCGCCGCTGCATCAATAATCGCGGGCGAGCGATCATGCGGCAGGCTCCGCACAAAAGCAAAACGGGGAGCCGAAGGCTCCCCGTTTGCATCAGATCCGGAACGATCAGTTCAGTTTTTCGATGGCCGCCGCGGCGCCCTGCCCGACGCCAACACACATGGTGGCCAGCGCGTACTTGCCGCTGCGCTTTTCGAGACCATGCACAGCCGTCAGCACCAAACGCGCACCGCTCATGCCGAGCGGATGACCGAGCGCAATCGCGCCGCCATGCGGGTTCACGAAATCAGCATCTTCCTTGACGCCGAGCTGGCGCAGCACCGCGATGCCCTGCGACGCGAACGCTTCGTTGAGCTCGATCAGATCGATGTCACCGATCTTGAGGCCAAGCTTCTCGAGCAGCTTGCGCACCGCCGGCACGGGGCCCATGCCCATCACACGCGGCGCGACACCAGCCGACGCATGACCGAGGAGCTTTGCGCGCGGCGTCAGGCCGTGTTTCTTCACGGCTTCTTCCGAGGCGAGGATCAGCGCAGCCGCACCGTCATTGACGCCCGAGGCGTTTCCGGCCGTCACCGTGCCGTCGGGACGCGTGACAGGCTTCAGCTTGGCAAGCTGCTCAAGTGTAGTTTCGGGACGCGGATGTTCGTCCTTGTCCACAATCACAGGACCGGCCTTGCCGCCGGCAACCGTTACCGGGGTAATTTCCTCGGTGAAGTAACCTGCGGCGATTGCCTTGCCCGCGCGCTGCTGCGAGCGGATTGCGAAAGCATCCTGATCGGCGCGCGAGATCTGGTAATCGGTCGCCACGTTCTCACCAGTTTCCGGCATGGAATCGACGCCGTACATCTTCTTCATCAACGGATTGACGAACCGCCAGCCAATGGTGGTGTCGTAGGTCTCCACCGCGCGCTGATAAGCCTCGTTGGCCTTGCCGGTGACAAACGGCGCACGCGTCATGGATTCGACACCGCCCGCGATGGCGAAATCGATCTCCCCTGCTCGGATCGCGCGCGCCATACCGCCGACCGCATCGAGACCCGACGCGCAGAGCCGGTTGACGGTCATGCCAGGCACTGTCTCCGGCAATCCGGCCAGCAACAGCGCCATGCGAGCGACGTTACGGTTGTCTTCGCCGGCCTGATTGGCACAGCCATAGGCGACTTCATCCAGCGCACCCCAGTCGGCCTTGGGATTGCGCTCCATCAGCGCCTTGATGGGCGCCGCGGCCAGATCGTCCGCACGCACCTTGGCCAGCGATCCGCCGAACCGGCCGATTGGCGTCCGCACCGCATCACAGATGTAAACATCACGCATGGTCGTTCTCCCTGAAGTTGGTCCGGACAAAGTCCTCGGCTGCCGCGAGTTTTAGGAAGCACGGCGCGGGGCGTCAAATGATCGATGCCGGGAACAGCCTGATTGCCCGGCAGAGCGGCCATGCACCGGCCGTCTCAAGGCGTGGAAAACGTCCCGTGCAATTCCACCATGCGAAAGAACTTTGCTAGTGTTCGCTCCATGACCATCCATTCCACGCCCCCCGCACCGCTGAACGCCGAAACTGCCTCCCCGGAGGCCGCCGGACGCGTGACGCCGATGATGGAACAGTACCTTGAAATAAAGGCCGCCAATCCGGGCCTGCTGCTGTTCTACCGGATGGGCGATTTCTATGAACTCTTCTTCGAAGACGCCGAGACCGCCTCGCGCGCGCTCGGCATCACGCTGACCAAACGCGGCAAGCACATGGGCGAAGACATCCCGATGTGCGGCGTGCCGGTGGAGCGCTCCGATGACTATCTGCACAGACTGATCGCACTGGGTCATCGCGTCGCGGTGTGCGAGCAGACCGAAAATCCTGCCGAAGCGCGCAAGCGCGGCAACAAGAGCGTGGTGCGGCGCGACGTGGTGCGGCTGGTGACGCCGGGCACCCTGACCGAAGACACACTGCTCGACGCCAAGACCAACAATTATCTGCTGGCGATTGCACGGACGCGCGGATCCTCTTCCGCCGGCGACCGCATGGGACTGGCGTGGATCGATGTTTCGACGGCGGAGTTCAGCGTCACCGAATGCAGCGCCGCCGAGCTTGGCGCGACGCTGGCGCGGATCAATCCCAATGAAGTGATCGTCACCGACGCGCTGTACTCCGATCCGGAATTGTCTGCGCTGTTTCGCACGCTGGCCGCCGTGACCCCGGTGACGCGCGATGTGTTCGACGCCGCCACCGCCGAGCGGCGGCTGTGCGACTATTTCGCCGTCGCGACCATGGACGGCTTCGGTGCGATGTCGCGCCTTGAGGCGACCGCCGCCGCAGCGGCGGTGACGTATGTGGACCGTACGCAGGTCGGCCAGCACCTGCCGCTGTCGCCACCGGCGCGCGAGGCGGCCGGCACGACGATGGCGATCGATCCCGCCACCCGCGCCAATCTCGAACTGACGCGGACGCTTGCGGGCGAGCGGCGCGGGTCGCTGTTAGATGCCATTGACTGCACAGTCACCGCAGCCGGCTCGCGGCTGCTCGCGCAGCGCCTCTCCGCGCCGCTGACTGACAGCACCACCATCTCGCATCGGCTCGACGCCGCCGCATTATTCGTGAACGACAGCGCCGCACGGGACGATCTGCGCGGCATCCTGCGCGCGGCGCCGGACATTTCGCGCGCACTGGCACGGCTGTCCGTCGGACGCGGCGGGCCGCGTGATCTCGCCGCGCTACGCGACGGAATTCTGGCGGCGGACAAGGCCGTCGAGCGGCTGGCGCGGATCGAAAAACTTCCACGCGACATCACGCTTGCCATCGACGCACTGCGCCGCCCGTCCCGCGACCTCGCAAAGGAATTCGCGCGCAGCCTCGCCGACGAGCTACCGCTGTTCAAACGCGACGGCGGCTTCGTGCGCGCCGGCTATGAACCCGCGCTCGATGAAACGCGTAACCTGCGCGATGCCTCGCGGCTGGTGGTGGCCGCGATGCAGGCGCGCTACGCCGACGACACCGGCATCAAGGGCCTGAAGATCCGGCATAACAATGTGCTTGGCTACTTCGTCGAGGTCACCGCGCAGCACGGCGACAAGCTGATGGCTGCGCCGCTCAACGCGACCTTCATCCACCGTCAGACCCTCGCCGGACAGGTGCGTTTCACCACAGCCGAACTGGGCGAAGTCGAGGCCAAGATCGCCAATGCCGGCGACCGCGCCCTCGGGCTTGAACTCGAGATATTCGACAAGCTGTGCGCGATGGCGGTTGCGGCCGGTGACGACCTGCGCGCCGCGGCACACGCGTTTGCGCTTCTCGATGTGACGTCCGCGCTGGCAAAACTCGCGGTCGACGAGAATTACGCGCGGCCTGTGGTCGACAACTCGCTGAAATTCTCCATCGAAGGCGGTCGCCATCCTGTCGTCGAACAGGCGCTCAAGCGCGATGGCCAGCCCTTCATCGCCAATGCCTGCGATCTTTCGCCAGGGCCGTCACAATCCTCCGGACAGATCTGGCTTCTGACCGGCCCGAACATGGCCGGTAAATCGACTTTCCTGCGGCAGAATGCGCTGATCGCGCTGATGGCGCAGATCGGCAGCTTCGTGCCCGCCAAGCTTGCTCATATCGGCATCGTCGACCGGCTGTTCTCCCGCGTCGGCGCAGCGGATGATCTCGCGCGCGGCCGCTCAACCTTCATGGTCGAGATGGTGGAAACCGCAGCGATCCTCAATCAGGCGGGCGAGCGGGCGCTGGTGATCCTGGACGAGATCGGCCGCGGCACCTCGACCTTCGACGGGCTCTCGATTGCGTGGGCCTCGATCGAACATTTGCACGAGAGCAATCGATGCCGCGCGCTGTTCGCCACGCACTATCATGAATTGACCGCACTCTCGGCCAACCTGCCGCGATTATTCAACGCCACAGTGCGCGTCAAGGAATGGCAGGGCGATGTGGTGTTCCTGCATGAGGTGCTGCCGGGATCGGCGGATCGTTCTTACGGCATTCAGGTCGCAAAGCTCGCCGGCCTGCCGGCTGCGGTGGTGGCGCGCGCGAAGTCCGTGCTCGCGAAACTGGAAGCACAGGACCGTGGCACCACGGCGCGTGCGCTGGCCGACGACCTGCCGCTGTTCGCAGTCCCGTCACGCGCGGCCGCCGAACCCCAGCTGCCGAGCGCCGCCGATCAGTTGGCCGAGGCGCTCAGCGCGCTACATCCCGATGAGATGTCGCCGCGAGAGGCGCTGGACGCACTCTATGCGTTGAAGGCGAAGCTGCCGAAGTAACGCACGTTAAATACGATTGAGCGACACCACGGTCTTCGGGCCGTTCTTGATGGTCTGGTAGACCACGCAGTAACGCTCGGTGAGTTTCAGAAGCTGATCGAGCTTGTCCTGCGGCGCGTCGGTATCGACATCGAACCGTAGACGAATTTCCGCAAACCCGACCGGCGCTTCCTTGTCGACGCCGAGGGTGCCGCGAAAATCGAGATCGCCTTCAGCGGTGACTTTGCCGGACTTCAATGGCGCATCAATCGCGGTCGCCACCGACTTCAGCGTCACACCGGCACACGCCACCAGCGCTTCGAGCAGCATGTCGCCCGAACAGAGTTCAAGCCCGGAGCCGCCGGTCGCCGGATGCAACCCCGCAATCGCGGCGGCCGCCTTGCCGGTCTCCACCTTGCAGGACAGGCCTTCGCTGTCGAGCGATCCCTTCGCCTTTAATGTGATGAACGCAGCCTTGGGATCGGATTTGTAGCGATCCTTGATCGGCGCCTGCATGGCGCGGAGTGCAGTTGAATCCATTGTCTCGTTCTCCGTTTCCATCGGCATCAACAACGCCGTATGCAGCTTATTCCGCTTTATATCCCCTCGCCGACCGTCAGCGAAACGTCCGCGGGACGCATGGCTCGGTTGAGCGAGCGATCCAGCGACGCCAGCACCTGATGCTTGACCGTCTCGAAGGCAGATGAATTCCTGTCGCGCGGACGGGTGAGGTCCACCCGGATCTCCTCGAACAGACGTCCCGGCAATGGCCGCATGACCATCACGCGGTCGGCCAGCACCACCGCCTCATCGACATCGTGGGTGACAAGAACGAGGGTCGGCCTGGTGTCGGCCCACAGATCGAGCAGATGATCCTGCAAATCGGCACGCGTGAAGGCGTCGAGCGCGGAGAACGGCTCGTCCAGCAACAGCACCTCCGGCGACGGCACCAGCGCCCGCGCGATGGCGACACGCTGCGCCTGCCCGCCCGACAATTCACGCGGCCAGGCATTGGCCTTATCGGCAAGGCCGACACGCGCCAGAGCACGCGCAATCCGCTGTTGCCGCTCCCCGAATGTCAGATGACCTAGGCCGAAGCCGATATTCTCGGCGACGCTGAGCCACGGCAGCAGCCGCGGCTCCTGAAAGATGATGCCGATCTTTTCGTGGGGCGCGGTGATCGAGATGGCATCGAGCGTGACCGACCCGGTCGTCGCGCGGTCGAGCCCAGATATGGCTCGCAGCAGGGTGGATTTCCCGCAGCCCGATCCGCCGATAATCGCGACGATCTCGCCTGGCTTGATGCGTGCGGAAAAATTCTCCAGCGCATGGACGCCGTTCGGATAAGTCTTGCCGACATGATCAAGAGCAAGCATCACGCTCCTCCTGCATGCGCGCTGAAGGAATCCTGCCAGCGCAGGAATGGCGCCGCCGCTAACTGGATCAGCCAGTCCGTTGTCTTGCCAAGGACTGCGAACACGATGATGGCAGCGACGATCTGCGCAGGCTTACCCAGTTGCTGGCCGTCCGTCAGCAGATAGCCGAGGCCCTCCGACGCGCCCATGAATTCAGCGGCAACCACGAACATCCAGCCAAGACCGAGACCGGAGCGCAGCGATACGATGTAAGCCGGCAGCACTGCGGGCAGCATGATGCGCCGGATCATCGCAAAGCCGCTGAGGCGGAAAATGCGGCCGACCTCGACGATCTTGCGGTCCACGGCAAGGATTGCGCCCATCACGCCGAGATAGATCGGAAAGAAAACGCCGACCGCGATAAGCGCCACCTTGGAGGTTTCGAAAATCCCGAGCCACAGGATAAACAGCGGCACCCAGGCAATCGATGGGATCGCGCGCAAGGCCTGAAAGGTCGGATCGAGCAGACGCCGCGCCAGCGTCCAGTAGCCGCAGATCGCGCCAAGAATTGTTCCTGCCGCGATGCCGAGACCGAAACCTGCACCGACGCGGCTCAGTGTCGCGATAATGTGCCGGCTCAATTCGCCGCTGGCAGAGAGTTCAACCAGCGTCTGCCAGATGCGGCTTGGCGGAGGCACCAGCCGACCGTTGGAATAACCGAACCGCACGGCAAGCTCCCACGCCAGCGCAAGGCCGAGCGGCAGCAGCAAGCCGATTGCAGGACGCGCAACGCGGCGCAGGCGGCCGGCCGGGCGCGATCCCGCCTCCTTCGCGATGACGTCCGGCGCTGGCGTGTCGAGTGTCATGGTCATAGCAGAAACCGCTTATCGCAACCGATTGCAAGAGTACTCAGCGCGAAGGCCCGCAGGCTTGCGGCATGCGGGCCTGTTAACGTGCCATCTGCGGCCTCGTCAGTTCGTCGGCAGCGGCACCTGATCGTCAATCAGCGCATCCACCGTCGCCTTCACGTCGACGCCCGGCTGGATCACGCCGGCCTGCTGAAGGGCAAGACCCGCGGCCAGAATGGACTCGCGCTGCGGCGCGCCGATCCGGTTATGCGTCAGCTCGGTGCGTTCCTTGAGCTGCTTGTCGACCACAGTTTCCGGCAGCTTGGTGACGGCGATGAAGCCCTTTTTCAGTTCATCGTAATTGGCCAGCGAATACTTGCGCGCCTCCTCATAGACTGCGAGCACGCGCTGAACGATCTTCGGATTGTCCTTCAGGAACTGTTCGCGGACATTGAGAATGCCCCAGGTATTGGCCTCGGGCTTGCGGAAGAACAGCTTTGCGCCATCCTCGATTTCAGCCTGCGCCATCATCGGATCGAGCCCCGCCCACGCATCGACGTCGCCGCGGATCAGCGCGGCTTTGCCGTCGGCGTGCTGCAACAGAACAGGTGTTATGTCCTTGTCGGTCAGGCCGGCGTCGAGCAGCGCCCGCACAAGGAAAATGTGCGGATCGGTGCCGCGCGTCACCGCAACGCGCTTGCCTTTCAGATCGGCGACCTTCGCAATCCTGGAGTCCTTGCCCGTCACCAGCGCGGTCCATTCGGGACGCGAGTAAACATAGACCGACTTTATCGGATTGCCGTTGATCTTCGCGACCAGGGCGGCCGAACCGGCCGTCGAACCGAAATCGATCGAACCGGCATTGAGGAATTCGAGCGCCTTGTTGGAGCCCGCCGACTGCACCCAGACGATCTTGATCCCGTCCTTCTCGAATTCCTTTTCGAGCAGACCCTTCTCTTTCAGGATGATCGACACCGGGTTGTAGGTCGCCCAGTCGATCGCGATCTGCTTTGGCGCGTCGGCTGCAAGGGCTGCAACCGGGGCGAACACAGCGCCTGCGATCAACGCAGCAACAGCGCGTCGGGTTGGTCGGAACATCGTCGTCTCCATCTGGATCGATTAGCGGGTGATTTGGGACTTCCGGTGCATACGACCGCTTGCCCAATACGAAAAAATCATGATATTTTTCAATAAGTTAAACGACAACGTCAACGAGAAAATAACTCCGTAAATGCAACCCGCAGGAGAACTGCCTTCCCCCAAAGGGAGGAAAATCAGAACGGACGGCTCGTCTTGCCGCAATCCGCTGGTGACACCGTTGCCGCCGTCCGTTATCCGAATGGAATGGACAGCGTGACGGCCCCCCTCCCAGACGACGACGTGATATTCGACAGCGCACGCATCGCAGGCGAAATCGACGCGCTCGCGCAGCAACACGCCGGAAAAGACGACCTGCTTCGGGCAGCCATTACGCAACTGCTGAAAAGCGAGCTCGCGCAGGCCCGCGAGGTCGCGCAGACAGAACTGCTAAAGGATCGACACGGGCGGCGATGTGCCGAGCGGCTTTGCTTCGTTCAGGACGAGATCATCCGCATTCTTTTCAACGCCGCGACCAGACATCTTTATCATTCGCCGACACCGTCAGACTCCGAACGCATGGCCGTCATCGCCACCGGCGGTTATGGCCGCGGCCTGATGGCGCCTGAGTCCGACATCGACCTCCTGTTCATCCTTCCCTACAAGCAGACCGCCTGGGGCGAGCAGGTCGCGGAAGCGATCCTTTACTGCCTGTGGGACATGGGACTGAAGGTCGGTCACGCCACCCGCTCCATCGACGAATCGATCCGGCAGGCGCGGGGCGACATGACGATCCGCACCTCGGTGCTGGAAACGAGATTCCTCACCGGCGACACAGCGCTCTACGACGAACTCGTCACCCGTTTCGACAAGGAAGTCGTACAGGGGACGGCGACTGAATTCGTCGCCGCGAAACTCGCGGAACGTGAAGAGCGGCACCGGCGCGCAGGCCAGTCACGATATCTCGTTGAGCCCAACGTCAAGGACGGCAAGGGCGGTCTGCGCGATCTGCACACGCTGTTCTGGATCGCCAAATACGTCTACCGCGTCAGCAACACCGAAGATCTCGTGCAGCGTGGCGTGTTCGACCCGCAGGAATACCGCACGTTCCGCCGCTGCGAGGACTTCCTCTGGTCGGTCCGCTGCAACATGCATTTCTTCACCGGCCGTCCTGAAGAGCGGCTGTCGTTCGAGATGCAGCGCGAGATCGCGCAGCGGCTCGGTTACACCTCGCATCCCGGCATGCAGGACGTCGAGCGCTTCATGAAGCATTACTTCCTGATCGCCAAGGAAGTCGGCGATCTCACCGCGATCCTGTGCGCCAAGCTGGAAGATCAGGAAGCCAAGCCCGCGCCGGTGCTGAGCCGGATGATGGCCAGGCTTCGGCCCGGCCGCAAACGCGGCCGCGTTCCGGGCGGCGAAGATTTCGTCATCGACAACAACCGCATCAATCTTGCCGCGCCCGACGTGTTCAAGACCGATCCGGTCAACCTGATCCGCATTTTCCGGCTCGCACAGAAAAACAATCTGGCGTTTCACCCCGACGCCATGCGCGCGGCAACGCGCTCGCTCGGGTTGATCACGCCGAAGTTGCGTGAGAATCCCGAAGCCAACAAACTGTTCATGGAAATTCTGACGTCGAACGACGCGGAAACGGTGCTGCGGCGGATGAACGAGGCCGGCGTGCTCGGCCGCTTCATCCGAGCGTTCGGCCGGATCGTGTCGATGATGCAGTTCAACATGTATCATCACTACACGGTCGATGAGCATTTGCTGCGCTGTATCGGCATCCTTCAGGACATCGAGCGCGGCGGGAACGATGAATTCGTGGTCGCCAGCGACCTGATGCGGAAAATCCATCCCGAGCATCGCGCCGTGATCTACATGGCGGTGTTCCTGCACGACATCGCCAAAGGCCGTCCCGAGGATCACTCCATCGCGGGCGCCAAGGTCGCACGGCGGCTTTGCCCGCGCTTTGGATTCAATGCAGCCGACACCGAGTTGATCGCGTGGCTGATCGAGGAACACCTCACCATGTCCACGGTGGCGCAATCGCGGGACCTGTCGGACCGCAAGACCATCGAGAACTTCGCAGCGGTCGTTCAGTCGGTCGAGCAGATGAAGCTGTTGACCATCCTGACCACGGCCGACATTCGGGGCGTCGGCCCCGGCGTCTGGAACGGCTGGAAAGCACAGCTCATCCGCACGCTGTATTATGAAACCGAACCGGTGCTGACCGGCGGCTTCTCCGAAGTCAATCGGGCCCAGCGCATCGACGCGGCGCAGGCGGAATTCCGTGCAACCTTCACCGAGTGGCCTACCCCCGAACTCGAGGCCTATATCTCACGGCACTATCCTGCTTACTGGCTGAAGGTGGAACTGCCGCGCAAGATTCGCCACGCGCGCTTCGTCAAGGCCAGCGAGGCCGGCGGCCACAAGCTCGCGGTCAATGTCGGCTTCGATGAGGGACGCGGCGTTACCGAACTGACGATCATGGCGCCCGATCATCCCTGGCTGCTGTCGATCATCGCGGGCGCCTGTGCCTCCGCCGGAGCCAACATCGTCGACGCGCAGATCTACACCACCACCGACGGCATCGCGCTCGATACCATCGCGATTACCCGCGAATACGATCGCGACGACGACGAAGGACGGCGCGCAACCCGCATCGGCGACACCATCGAACAGGTACTGGAGGGCAAGCTGCGCCTGCCGGACATGATGGCGCGCCGCACGGCCTCCAAGACGCGGCTCAAGCCATTCAGCGTCGAGCCGGAAGTCAGCATCAACAATCAGTGGTCGGATCGCTACACCGTGATCGAGGTCTCCGGGCTCGATCGTCCGGGTCTGCTGTTCCAGCTCACCACCGCGATCTCCAAACTCAATCTCAACATCGCATCGGCGCACGTCGCCACCTTCGGCGAGCGCGCACGCGACGTGTTCTATGTCACGGACCTGCTCGGCGCGCAGATTACTGCGCCGACGCGACAGGCCGCCATCAAGCGCGCCCTGATCCATCTGCTCGCCAATGGCGACGCGGCGGAAAAACCCGCCGCTTAACTGCGTGCTCGCTTGCCGAGCGCCGCGCCTTCATGGGCGAGCAGCCATTCCTTGCGCGCGAGCCCGCCGCCATAGCCGGTCAGCGAGCCGTCGGCGCCGATCAGCCGGTGACACGGCACAACGACACTGACCGGATTTGAGCCGTTGGCGAGACCGACCGCGCGGGCGGCGTTGGGGACGTTCAAGCGAACGGCGAATGCACCATAACTCGATGTTTTCCCCGCACGGATTTTTTGCAGCTCCTTCCAAACCTTGCGCTGGAATGGCGTGCCGTTGGTTTTCCATTTAATCTTTTTCAGCTCGCCAAAGTCTCCGGCAAAGTATCGCGTCAGTGCCGCCGTGATGCTTTTGGGAGCCGGTGCTTTCTCCAAGGCATAGTCGCCGTAATGCCGCCGCAGCAGGCGATGCAGCCGTGTCTCGTAGTCACTCCAGTCAAGTGCGCGCAGGAAGCCCTGATCGTCGGTGACAAGCAAAGCGGTGCCGATCGGCGTCTCAAGCCGATCGAGGTGGAATCGCTGAGGTTGTTTTGCGGTCATGTCCAGTGTCCGTCATCACGGGTTTCGGCCATCCTGGCCGCAGTGACGCGGGAAGTCTTTCCGTTTTCCGACAACGTCGAGGTCTCGGCAATCGCCGCGCTTGCTGCTAGGTTCCACTCGTACAGGGGGAATTGCCATGAATTTGATTGCCAATGTTCTCGTCGCACTGGTCGCGGCGTTGCACATCTATTTCCTGGTGCTGGAGATGTTTCTCTGGACCAAGCCGAAGGGCCTCGCGACATTCGGCAACACGATCGAGAAGGCACAAGCCTCCGCGGTGCTCGCCGCCAATCAGGGACTTTATAACGGCTTCCTGGCTGCCGGTCTGATCTGGGGTCTGCTCCACCCGAACCTGGCATTCGGGCTCCAGATCAAGGTGTTCTTCCTGCTGTGCGTGATCGTGGCCGGGCTTTACGGCGGCTATTCGGTCAGCAAGCGGATCATCATGGTGCAGGCGCTTCCCGCTGCGGTCGCGCTTGTCCTGCTCTGGCTGGCGCGCGCCGCGGCCTGAGCCGCGACGTAGCTCGCATCACTCGAGGATTTCGCCGAAGGTTTTGCCGACCTGCATCGGGGCGGTGCGGATCAGCCGCGAGTCCTCGACTGCGGCTTGACGATGCTTGACCGCTTCGCGGTAAGCCGGGTCGCGGATCATTTCCACGAATGCGGCGAAGCTCGGATACTCGGCGATGAAGCAGTGATCCCATCGCTCCGACGAAGGACCGATCAGCATCAGTTCGAACTTGCCCTGCCAGACGATCCGGCCGCCAAGCCGCGTGAACACCGGCCCACTCTCGCGGCCGTAACTGGCATAGGCTTCCGCACCGGTCGCCTTGCGCCCGTCGGGATATTTCGCCTGCGCATGCAGCCGCACCAGATTCAGCATGTGGATCGGGCCGGGACGATCATTCTGACGAAACGCCGCAAACACGTCCTTGGTGGGGTCGATATGGCCGGTCATCGTCGTTACCTTTATGCATGAAATTTTCCGACAGACTCTGTCGATCCGCCAAGCCAGGTCAAGGCAACTCCGGACCGGCATTTCTGCCATGCCTGCGGCGGAACATCTAATCCCTCGTTAACCTTTGCGTAACGCGCCTTTAAACCGCCATCGCTAGCCTGCACGCCTTATGTAACCGGCATACCGGCACGGGTTTGAATGGCGTTGGGACGTAAAAAGCAGGGCGGTCGCAAGGAGCCGAAGTTCGACGGTGCCGCGTCGCTCGATAGCGTCCGCCTCAATCCGCGCGACCGCATCGGCGGGCGGGATGACGACGACGCTCCGCCAAAGCGCCGTGCAGCCAAAAGCCGCCCCCTCGACGACGACGAAGACGACATGCCGCGCGAGCGTTTGCGCAAGACCCGCGCTGCCGAGCGGAAAGAAAGCAAGTCCAAGGCACGTGGCCGCTCGCGGTCCGGCCTCGGCCGTCTTGTTTATTGGGGTGCAGTACTAGGTCTGTGGGCAATCATCGCCGGCGCTGGTGTCATCATCTGGGTCGGCGCGCATCTGCCTGCGATCCAGTCGCTGGAGATTCCCAAGCGTCCGCCCACCATCCAGATCACCGGCATGGATGGCAGCGTGATCGCCACCCGCGGCGAAATGCCGGGGGCCAATGTCTCGTTGAAGGATCTGCCGCCTTATCTGCCGAAGGCGTTCATTGCCATCGAAGACCGCCGTTTCTATTCGCATTTCGGTATCGATCCGACCGGAATCATCCGCGCCGCCGTCACCAATCTTCTGCATCGCGGCGTGTCGCAGGGCGGCTCGACCTTGAGTCAGCAACTCGCCAAGAACCTGTTCCTGACCCAGGAGCGAACCATGCAACGCAAGCTGCAGGAGGTCGAACTCGCGCTGTGGCTGGAGCGGAAGTACTCCAAGAACGAAATTCTCGAGCTCTATCTCAATCGGGTCTATTTCGGCTCCGGCGCTTATGGTGTCGAAGCTGCGGCACAGAAGTATTTCGGCAAATCCGCGAAGAACGTTTCGCTGTCGGAAGCCGCGATGCTGGCCGGTCTCGTCAAGTCGCCGTCGCGGCTGGCGCCCAACCGCAACCCGGACGGCGCTGAGAAGCGCGCACAGATCGTGCTCAGCGCGATGGCCGATACCAATTTCATCACCGAGGCACAGGCCAAGGCGGCGATCGAGAAACCATCTTACGCGGTTAAACCGGTAGGTGCCGGAACCATCAACTATGTCGCCGACTGGATCGGCGAAGTGCTCGACGATCTTGTCGGCCAGATCGACCAGAACATCGTGGTGGAAACATCGATCGATCCGAAGCTGCAAAGCGTCGCGGAAGCCGCGATCATCGACGAACTTGCCACCAAGAGCGTGAAGTTCAATGTCACCCAGGGCGCGCTGGTGGCGATGACGCCGAGCGGCGCGGTGCGCGCCATGGTCGGCGGGCGCAACTACGCCGAAAGCCAGTTCAACCGCGCAGTGACCGCAAAACGCCAGCCAGGCTCGGCCTTCAAGCCGTTCGTCTATCTCACCGCCGTCGAGGGCGGCATGACACCTGACACGGTGCGCCAGGATGCGCCGCTCGACGTCAAGGGCTGGCGGCCGGAGAACTACAGCCGCGAGTATTTCGGCCCGGTGACGCTGACCCAGGCGCTGTCGATGTCCCTGAACACCGTTGCTGTCCGGCTTGGGCTCGAAGTCGGCCCGGCCAATGTGGTGCGCACCGCACATCGTCTCGGTATCGCATCAAAGCTCGAGCCCAACGCGACGATCTCGCTCGGCACGTCGGAGGTTTCGCTCAACGAGTTGGTGGGCGCTTACGCTCCGTTCGCCAATGGCGGATTCAGCGCTTCGCCGCATGTGGTCAACCGAATCCGCACCCCCGAGGGCAAGGTGCTCTATGCACGCCGCAACGATGCTCCGACACGGGTGATCGATGCCAACGCGGTGGGCATGATGAATGTCATGATGCACGAGACGCTGGTCACCGGCACGGCAAAGAAGGCAGACATTCCGGGCTGGTCGGCTGCGGGCAAGACCGGCACCAGCCAGGATTTCCGGGACGCCTGGTTCATCGGCTATACCGCCAACCTCGTCACCGGCATCTGGCTCGGCAACGACGACAACTCGCCGACCAGAAAAGCAACCGGCGGCGGATTGCCTGTCGAGGTCTGGACCCGCTTTATGAGGGCCGCTCACCAGAACATCGCGCCTGCTCCGCTGCCGGGCTCAACGCAGTCACCGGGCGGCTTCCTCTCGAATCTGTTTCCCGGAAATTCGCGGGCGCCTGCGCGCGAGCCCAACCCCGCGCAACCCTATCCGCAGTCGTCGAACAATCAGGACTATCCGAACACGCCTGCGGCATATCCGCCGCAGCAACAAACACGTCCACCGGTCACGCAGACATCTGCGCGTCCGGAAGCGGCAGCGGGTCTCGATGGCTGGCTAATCGATCGAGTTTTCGGCGGACGGCGCTGATCGCGCAAACTGAAGTGTGATTCAGCTTTACTGAATCACACGCGCGTCTCATCTCCGAAATCAGGCGCTATTCTTCGATGCCGTAGCGATGCAGATCGTTGCCGTGGGTGTCGAGCCATCGCTTGGCGCGTTCGGTCGCCGGACAAATCTTTGCCACGACCTTCCAGAACCGCGGCGAGTGGTTCATCTCGACGAGATGCGCAACTTCATGTGCCGCAAGGTAATCCAGCACATAAGGCGGCGCGAGAATAAGCCGCCACGAGAACGACAGCGCGCCTGCAGAGGTGCATGATCCCCAACGACTCGACTGATCGCGGATCGTGATCCGCTTCACCTTGACGCCAAGCTCCTCGGCATAGCGATGCGAAGCTTCTGTCAGTGCGCGTCGGGCTTCGCGCTTGAGAAAATCGTGGACGCGGCGATCAATGAATTCAGAATCACCTGCGACGCACAGAATTTTGTCGCCGCTGTCGCGCATTTCGGGCCACACGGTTCCACGCACGCCGGCGCGATGCACGATTCGATGCGGAACACCGCGCAACGGCACCGATGTGCCGGGTGAGAATGGCGCAGCTTTCGGCAAACCACCGAGACGTGCCGCGATCCAGGCGCCGTGACGCTGCGCGAAGTCCTTGGCTTCATACAGATTTCCGCGCGGAGGCATGGTGAGAATGGCTTCGCGTCGGCTCGGATGAATGCGCAGTGTGTATCGGCGCGCGCGGCGATGTCGCCTGAGCTGAATCGTATAAGTCGATGAGCCAATTTTGACCGCGAGCGTGCGCGGTTCGGTCGGGCGGCGATAAAGAAGAGCGCGAAAGGCCATGTCAGCAGGTCCGGACAGCAGGAATTCGCCGGGATTCTGCCATATCCGCCGCCAGTGAAATTCATCGGCGCAAAAACAAATCATTTGCCCAATATATCGTAGTTTTATGGAGTTAGCCTCCTACATCCGGGGGGATGAAACATGAAATGATGATTCATTTCTAAGCGAAAACTGCAGCCGGAAACGGCACGCGAAATTCACTCCTCTGCCGCAATTGGAGAGGGCCAAAACGGATGCAAATCCAGATAGTTACGGGTATTGCCGCAGATCCGGGAACGCAAAGCCCCGGAATCCCCCATAAAACGGGCTTTTTCGACCCCAAACGCCCGAAAAAGTCTATTCGGCGGCCGCCAGCGACAGCTTGGTATGGGCCGCCGAACGCATGAAATCGGAGATTCGAGGCACGATTTCCGACTTGAAGCGGGAGCCGTTGAAGACGCCGTAATGGCCGACGCCTTTCTGGACATAATGTACCCGCCGCGCATCCGGAATCGAACTGCAAAGCCCGTGGGTTGCTTCAGTCTGCCCCAAACCGGAGATGTCGTCGTTCTCGCCCTCGACCGTCATCAGCGCGACGCGCTGAATCTTCGACGGATCGACCGGCTTGCCGCGATGCTTCATCTCGCCCTTCGGCAAAGCGTGTTTCACGAACACCAGATCGACCGTCTGCAAATAGAATTCGGCGGTGAGATCCATCACCGCCAGATACTCGTCATAGAATTCGACATGCTTGTCGACGAGGTCACCGTCACCTTTGACGAGATTGCTGAACAGCCGCTTGTGCGCATCGACATGGCGGTCGAGGTTCATGCTCACAAAGCCGGTGAGCTGAAGAAAGCCCGGATAAACGTCGCGCATGAATCCTGGCTGCGGGAACGGCACCTTGGTGATGACGTTGTTGCGGAACCATTCAATGCCCTTTTGCTCGGCGAGATCGTTGACGCCGGTCGGATTGCGGCGTGTGTCGATCGGCCCGCCCATCAGCGTCATTGAGGTCGGGAAGTAGGGATCCTTCTCGGCTTCCATGATGGACACCGCAGCCAATACAGGCACGGATGGCTGGCACACAGCGACAACGTGCACGTCGCCCTTCAGCGCGTGGATCATCTCGATGACATAGTCGACATAGTCGTCGAGATCGAAACGGCCCTGTGCCACCGGCACCATGCGCGCGTCAGCCCAGTCGGTGATGTAGACGTCATGTCCCGGCAGGAAGGCTTCGACCGTCCCGCGCAACAGCGTCGCGTAATGTCCCGACATCGGCGCCACGATCAGCACGCGCGGATGCGGTGAACGCAGCGGCTGGGTGAGCTTGCGCTCGAAATGCAGCAGCCGGCAGAACGGCTTTTCCCACACCGTTTTGATCTCGACCGGAACCCGCATGCCGTTAACTTCGGTATCGTGCAGACCCCATTCGGGCTTGCCGTAACGGCGGGTGGTGCGCTCGAACAGCTCGCAGCCGGCGGCGATGGATCTTCCGAACTCGGTGCTGGACAATGGATTGAAGGGGTTCTCGAACCACAGCTTCATCATGTCGGTCATCGCCCGCGCCGGATTGAGCGAGGCCTGACCCATCTCGTACATCCAGTACATGGGCGTGGTCAGCGCAGGGCTGACCTCGGACGGCAAGCTAGGCGGCCTGCCAAATTCGCCTATCGGCATAATGATTCCTCGATCCTTAGTGTCCCGTATCCGACGTTCGCCCTCACTCTGCAGCACCTTCCGAACGAACGTCGGATACGAAAGGACACTAGCGTTGTGATTCTAGTGATCCTTTGGTTCTGACATTCGTAAAAGGTGTCGGCCGGGAAATGATACGAATGTCAGAACCGGATCACTAGTTTCGCGGCGCAACATACTGTCGGGCCTGCGACAAAGCGTCAATCCGCCCATTTTACAGATCAGATGATTAATTAACGGGCGGAGGCCGCCAGCGGTGATTATTCACCGCTCTGGACCAGGGAACCGTTCTTTCGGGCGCTGTTCAGCAACAGCAAGAAGGCAACAGTCGATATGGCGAATAGAGCCACATTGATCGCCAGCGCCTCGATCATCAGATCGGCCCGAAAGACATGGTCGATCAGCAGCGCCCGCATGCCCTCAAAAACGTAGGTCGGCGGCAGCATCCACGCCACCACCTGAAGCCAGTCCGGCAGGACCGAGACCGGGTAGTATACGCATGACAGCGGCAGCAGCGCGAACATCAGCGTCCATGCCAGCCCCTCTGCGCCCATGCCATTGCGCAGCACCAGCCCCGACGAGATCAGACCGAACGACCAGCTCGTGAAGATCAGGTTGCAGAAGAATGCCACCAGGGCGAAGCCAAATCCGAACAGGTTGAATCCGAAGAAAGCGATGGCAAGTATCGTCATCGGAATGACTCCGACAGCCAGCCGCACCACGCTCATCACCATCAGCGAGATCAGATACTCGCTGACCTTGAGTGGGCTCATCAGCAGATTACCGAGATTCTTGGACCACATCTCTTCGAGGAACGACATCGAGAAGCCGAGCTGTCCGCGAAACAGAATATCCCACAGGATCACCGCGCCGATGAAAGTGCCACCGGCCTTGGCAAAGAAGCCTGCGTTCTGCGAGATATAAGCTTGCGAAAAGCCCCACGTGATCAATTGCAACACTGGCCAGTAAATAAGTTCGAGCAGCCGTGGCCATGACGACGTGAGAAGATACCAGTGACGCAGGATCATCGCGCCGATGCGATGCGGAGCGATCATCTTCGGATTGCCGCGGCGAAGCTCCATGCTGCTCATGACGCAGCCTGCTGCACGCGGCCGCGCGCCACATCGAGAAACACTTCTTCCAGCGTCGTGCGGTTGTAGCGCGCTAGAATGGCGGACGGACTGTCATCGTCTTCGATACGCCCGCGCTTCATGATGATAACCCGGTCGCACAGCCGCTCGACCTCAAGCATGTTGTGCGACGCCAGCAGGATCGTCGCTCCACGCTCCTTGCGGTAGGTTTCAAGATGGCTCCGGATCCAGTCTGCGGTGTCCGGATCGAGCGACGCGGTCGGCTCGTCCAGCAGCAGAAGTTCCGGCTCGTTGATCAGGGCCTTCGCCAGCGCCACGCGTGTCTTCTGGCCTGCGGAAAGCTTTCCGCTCGGGCGGTCGAGAAATTCGCCGAGATCGAGATCGGCGGCGAGCGAAAGGATCCGGTCCTTCAGATGCGTCACGCCGTAAAGCCGGCCGAATACGGTGAGATTCTGCCGCACGGTGAGGCGGCCAGGCATATCGACGTACGGACTCTCGAAATTCATCCGGCCGAGAACCTCGGCGCTTTGCTCGGGCATGGCGCAACCGAGCACGCTGACGCGGCCCGAGGTCGGCGACACCAGCCCCATGATCATCGAAATGGTCGTGGTCTTGCCGGCGCCGTTGCCGCCGAGCAGCCCCGTCACAGATCCGCGCGGAATCGTGAAGGTGATGTCATCGACGGCGCGGGTGGTCTTATAGACCTTTACCAGCCGCTCAAGCTCGATCGCCGCGTCGGGCAATGCCGGACCGGAATGCGACGTGGCACGGGAAGGCGAGAGCTGCACGGTCATATCATGCGTTCATTGAGCCAACAGGGCGCTATCCGCAAGAGCCGGATACGCAGGGCCGGTTTGTGATCGGCGTCGCCGGACGCTAAAGATACGATATGAGCGACATTGCGACCTCCGATTTCCGCCACCCGCGCCGTTATGTGCGTCTCGACACCATCCTTCGGCTGCGCTGGCTGGCTGCGCTCGGGCAGTTGGCGACGATTTTCATCGTCTCGGAGGGGCTTGATTTCGAGGTCCCGGTGATCCCCTGCGTGGTCATCATCGGACTGTCGTCGCTTCTCAATCTGGCGCTGCAGATCCGGTTTAACCCGGTCCACCGCCTGGCGCCCCGTTATGCCGCCGCCCTCCTCGCGATCAACATCGCCGAGCTCGCTGCCCTGCTGTTCCTGACGGGCGGCCTGCAAAATCCCTTTTCATTTCTTTTTCTTGCGCCGGTCCTGATCTCGGCAACCGCACTGCCGACGCGGATCACGATCGCGCTTGGCGTCTTTGCAGCCGCCTGCGCCACAGCGCTGGGGTTCTTCCATCTGCCGCTGCCGTGGAACGGCGAAGAGCCTCTCGTGCTGCCGCGCACCTACATGATCGCCGTCTGGATCTCTATCGTACTGGCGATCGGTGTCACCAGCCTCTACGCATTTCAGGTGACGGAGGAAGCCCGTAAGCTCTCCGATGCGCTGGCCGCCACCGAACTCGTGCTGACGCGGGAGCAGCATCTGACGCAGATCGATGGCCTCGCCGCCGCCGCCGCGCATGAACTGGGAACGCCGCTCTCCACCATCTTCCTGATTTCACGTGAGCTGGAGCAGGCGATTCAGACCAACGGTCTCGACGAGCACGCCCGCGGCGACCTGAAGACGCTGCGCGAACAGGCGCAGCGCTGCCGCGAAATTCTCGCCAAGATCACGCAACTGTCGTCGCAGGGCGCGCCGTTCGACCGCATGCCACTGTCAACGCTGATCGAGGAGACGGTCGCCCCCCATCGCGACTTCGGCATCGCCATCAAGGTGCGTATCGCTCTGGCGCAGGACGCCGAACCCGTCGGCATGCGCAATCCTGCGATCCTGTACGGCGTCGGCAACATTCTGGAGAACGCCGTCGATTTTGCGCGCGAGCGTGTCGAGGTGAATGCATGGTGGAATGCGCAGACGGTTGAGATCGTCATATCCGACGACGGGCCGGGGATTCCACCGGACATTCTCAAGCGGATCGGCGAACCCTACCTGACGCGGCGGCGCGCCGGTGACACGGGAGGCGAGCGAAACGGACTTGGGCTTGGCGTTTTCATCGCCCGTACCCTGCTGGAGCGGACCGGCGCGCGGGTGTCTTTCACCAACCGGACCTTCCCCGCTCATGGCGCGATTGTCACAATCGTCTGGCCACGCAGCAGCTTCGAAACCGAGGAAGTTCCATCGGCGACGCTGTCTTAACCAAACGGCCCACGCCGTTTTGAGTTGGCAAAGCCGCATCGGCCTTGGCATCGCCCGATTGACGCGCCATATCTAAAAGACACATCATAAGACACCTCAGGAGGCGCAAAACCGTGACCGCAACTGCCGATTTGACCGAAATTGCCGACCGTTCCTTGCTGATTGTCGAGGATGACAAGGCGTTTCTCGAGCGGCTGGCGCGGGCAATGGAGACTCGCGGCTTCGCTGTGAGCACCTGCGACAATGTGTCCGACGGCCTCCATCACATCGACCAGACACCGCCCGCTTTCGCAGTGGTCGATCTGCGGCTCGGCGATGGCAACGGTCTCGATGTGGTGTCGGCGCTGAAGCGGCAGCGGCCTGATGCACGCGCCATCGTGCTGACCGGCTACGGAAATATCGCGACCGCTGTCACCGCGGTGAAGATGGGCGCGGTCGACTATCTCTCGAAGCCGGCCGATGCCGACGACGTGGTCGCCGCCCTGCTCGCGAGCGGCAACGACAAGTCGCAGCTTCCGCAGAATCCGATGTCGGCGGACCGCGTCCGCTGGGAACACATCCAGCGCATCTATGAGATGTGCAATCGCAACGTTTCGGAAACCGCGCGCCGCCTGAACATGCATCGCCGGACCCTGCAGCGCATCCTGGCCAAGCGCGCCCCGCGCTGAGCGGCTGTTCCGGCGGGGAACCTTTGTGTGCGGCACTACGTTATCGACGCAGGACTGTCACAGGGAGCGGCCCCGCCGTGGAGCAGATGCGAAAAGCGCGACATATGGAAATCTCGTCCCGTCTCGAAGCCACCAAACAGTTTGGTCTGGTTGAGGATTACCGGATCGACTGGCCTCAGGCTTCGAAATTGCGCGCGCCTCGTGTCACGATCCGCCGGCGCGAAGCCTATCCTGTCCAGCTCACGCGCAACTATGTCACAACTCTGCTTGAGCCTCTCGTTCCTTCCCGCGAAATCGTGGTGATGTAAGTTCTCAATCAAGGGGCGAAACTGTCATGGCCGCCGCCATCTGGGACATGATCCGCGAAGCCACACGAACGTCACACAGCCGCCTCGACATCGCTCTGTCCCGGCTCGATATCGCGATTCCTCTATATTACGAGGCCTTTCTGCGTAGTCAGGCCGAGGCGCTGTTTCCAATCGAAGCCGCCTTGGAAGCAGGCGGAATCGAAGAGCTTATTCCGGACTGGACGCTGCGCGTGCGCACGCCCGCGCTTGAACGCGATCTCGCAACATTGGGCATCGTCATCAAGCCGCTGCCGGCGCCCGCTTTCAAAACCGCTGCGGAAATGCTTGGGGCAGTCTACGTGCTTGAAGCATCCCGGATGGGCGAACGGGTGATGCTGGCGCGTCTGGCGGAAAACCCCGACTCCGACACCATGAACGCGACGGCGTATCTGCGTCATGGCTTCGGCAAGCGGTTCTGGCCGAGCTTTCTCACACTGCTGGAAAATCATCCCGCCGCGCTGGCCGATCCGGCTGGCGTCGTGCACGGGGCGGAGATTGCCTTTGCAATGTTCGAGGATGCGCTGACCCCGGTGACGAACGTCGCTGCAACCTCATTCACACAAGCCAACCTCTAATCGTTCGCATGACCCTGCGGATCGACGAGTCGGCTGATGCGCTGCGCCGCCAGCAATCCAAAACTCACGATCATCGATTTACGTGTCGCAGCCGGTAGCCGGTGTTCAGGCGCTTCGCAGTGCAGATGCGCGCCGTAAGCGTCGGCGACAATCAAACCTGTATCTGCCGGAAACAGTTCGCACGGCATCTCCTGGGTGAAGGCAAAGAACAGCCGGTCGCAATGCATCCGGTAGTCCTGCCATTTTTGATCGGCGCGCAAATCCTCCACCGATGATTTGATCTCGACAATCCAGATGTCGCCGCGCGCGTTCATCGCCACCAGATCGGCGCGCCGGCCTGACGGCAGGGTCAATTCACTGACACAGGAAAATCCCAGCGATTTCAGAAACCTGGACGTACCGCGCGCAATCGCGAGTGCTGTGTCGGACTGGCGGCGATCCGGCGGCAAACCCGGCTCGATATGGCGAAATGGTGAATGCATGATTCCGGCAAGTGTAGCAGAGAAGCCAAGACCCCTCAGCCTCAAAAGCGTACCCGCCCCGACACAATTCCGACCGCGAGCCGTCGCGAAACAGGGGAACCATCGGTTCCGCTGGGAGCGAAACATGGTTTCAGCCCTTGGAGGGGGAAATGGACTCACGCATCACCGACAGATTCACATTCGGCGGCATTGCATTCGCGCTTGCCGTTCTCTCGTTGCCAATCACTTCGACACTCTCACAAGCCGTTGCCAAACCGACCGTCGAAGTCGCGTTCGTTCTCGACACAACAGGTTCGATGGGCGGCCTGCTCGAAGGCGCCAAGCAAAAAATCTGGTCGATCGCCACAAGCGTCGTCGACACCAATCCCGATGCCGACATCCGGATCGGCCTTGTCGCCTATCGCGACATCGGCGACGAATACGTCACCAGGACTTTCGATCTCACCACCGACATTCAGGACATCTACGCCAACCTGCTTGAACTGAAAGCACGCGGCGGCGGGGACTGGCCGGAGAGCGTCAACGAAGCGCTCGATGTGGCGATCAACAAGCTGCAGTGGACAAAGGGCAGCGATGCAAAACGCATCGTGTTTCTCGTCGGCGATGCGCCGCCGCACATGGACTACGCGCAGGACACCAAATATCCGAAGACGCTGGCGGTCGCAAAGCAGCGCGACATCGTGGTCAACGCCGTGCTGGCCGGAAATGCCCGCGACACCGAGCGGGTCTAGCAGGATATCGCGCAGCTCGGCGACGGCCGCTTCATTCCGATCCCGCAGGACGGCGGCGAACTCGTGGTGATCGAAACGCCTTACGACGACGAGATCATCATCCTGCAGAAACAGATCAACGGCACGGTCATTCCGTATGGTCCGCAGAAAATGCAAAAACGCGTTGAGGAAAAGACCCGGCAACTGTCGCAGGTCGCGGCGGCGGCCCCGGTGCAGGCATCGGACATGGCGAGCTACCTCAACAAGCGTTCGAAATTTTCGTCGGAGGCCGTCACCGGCGATGGCGATCTGGTCAGCGCCGTGGCATCGGGGCGCACCAAGATCGAGGGCGTCAAGGACGATGACTTGCCAGACGAGTTGCGCAAGCTCTCGCCCGAGCAGCGCAAGGCCGAGATCGAGAAGAAAACTGCGGCGCGCAAAGGCCTGAACGAAAAGCTCGCTGTCCTGGTTCAGAAGCGAGACGCCTTTGTCACCGAGAAGAAGCGCAGTGCCGCGCCGGCCAAGGCCTCGTCATTCGACCGGGCAGTGGAAGACACCCTGAAAGCCCAGACCAGTCGATAATCAGATCGTCAGCGCTCGGGGCACTCTACGCGCAAGGCCGCCACAATGGCCGGTCCAGGCCCCGAATCGGCCGTTGAGGCCCCCGAAAGGGCCTGTTCTGATTGGGTTTATCGCTGGCAGCATGAAATTACCTGCAAATCTTATCTGATCGTTTACCCGCGATTCACGCAACTCTCCGGTTCTGCAACCGGAGAGCGTGGCGTTGGAATGCCTTTAATCAGATGCCGCGAATGTCCGGATGCGCATCCCGGCTGTCCGAGGCTGTCGGTTGCGACTGGTAATGGGACTTAGCAGGGAATTCGCGTCGAACAGCAGGCAGGGGGCGTACGCGTCCGATGAAGCTTAATCTTGTTTCGGTGAATATGCGGCTGCTGCGGCTGGTCTCGCCCTTCATTGCCATTGTCCTGCTGCAAGCCTTTCTTGCCGGAATGAGCCTGAGCATTCTTTCTTCCGTTCGCGCCTATGTCGGCGGCGAAAGCCTGTGGTCGAAGGGGCAGAAGGACGCCGTCCACCATCTTTATCTTTACGGCGAAACCGGCGACGACCGGCACTACGAGTCTTACCAAAGCGCCATCGCCCGGCCGCTGGGCGACCGCGACGCACGTCTCGCGCTGGAACAGAGTCCTCCGGACCTCGCAGCCGCCCGTACCGGCTTCCTGCAAGGCGGCATGCATGCCGACGACATCGATGGCATGATCTGGCTGTATCGCTATTTTCGCGGGTTTCCGCCTTTCAGGACAGCGATCGCGCACTGGGTCAATACCGATCCCCTGCTCGACGAACTGACCGCGCTGGCAAGAGAAATCCAGTTAGAGCAGAACGGCACTCCGATTTCGCCTCAGCAACTCGAATCGCTGCGCGACCGGATCGACCATTTCAACGCGCGCTTCGCGCCCGAAGCGATGGCATTCGCCGGGAGCCTCGGTAACGGCTCGCGGCAGGTCAAGTTCGTGCTTACGATCGCCAACCTGTTCACCGCCGGGTTGCTGGTGCTGTTGCTGATGATGCTGACCCGCTACTTCCTGGCGCAGCGCCGCAGATTCGTGCACGCGCTGCAGGCCGAGAAGGATCGCGCGCAGATTACGCTGGCTTCGATCGGCGATGCCGTGATCAGCACCGATGCGCAGGGCCGCGTGGACTACATGAACCCGGCCGCAGAAAAGCTGGTCGCCTGCCGGGCTCCGGCAGCCAGAGGGCTGCCGCTGATCTCGCTTTTCCGGATTCTGGATGAAGAAAGCGGTCAGCCGCGCGAGGGGCAGGTCGAGCAGATCCTGACCGGACGCGATCTTGCCGCCAACACCCGGCCTCAACTGCTGCAACGTCCCGACTCCACGTCGGTGGCGATCTCCATGGTTGGCACACCCGTCTACAAGGGTGGAGCCGTCGCGGGGGCCGTGCTGGTGCTGCACGACATGACCAGCGAAAAGAAATACATCGCACGGCTGTCGTGGCAGGCATCGCACGACAGCCTCACCAAGCTGGCCAACCGCCGCGAGTTCGAACACCGGCTGGAAAAGGCCCTGCAGCGGATGGACCGCGATCAGGACAGTCCGCACGCGCTGATGTTCCTCGACCTCGACCAGTTCAAGATCATCAACGACACCTGCGGTCACGCCGCCGGCGACAAGCTGCTCTGTGAAGTCTCGGATTCACTGCAAAAGCATCTGCGCGTGGACGATCTGCTGGCGCGGCTCGGCGGCGATGAATTCGCGATCCTGCTGGAGAATGGTGGTCTCGAACGCGCTGCGATCGTCGCCGAACGCTTGCGGCAGGCGATTCACGACCTCAACTTCGTCTGGAACGGACGTCCGTTCACGATCACCACAAGCATCGGCCTGGTGCAAATCCGCGGCGGCGCGACCAAGGACGAAACCCTGCGCACGGCCGACCTCGCCTGCTATCTCGCCAAGGAAAAGGGGCGCAACCGCATCCAGATCCACAATCCGAGCGACAGCGAATTGCTGCACCGGTTCGGCGAAATGGCATGGGTGCAGCGGATTCACGATGCGCTGGATGAGCACCGCTTCTGTCTGTATGCGCAGAAAATCGTCGCATTGCATGGCCCGAGCCAGACCGGCGCGCATATCGAGCTTCTGCTGCGCCTGCGCGACAGGGACGGCAACCTCGTGCCACCCGGCGATTTCATTCCCGCGGCCGAGCGTTACGGCCTGATGCCGCTGATCGACCGCTGGGTGGTGCGCCATGCGTTCGAGACCATCGCGACACGGCTTGGCCGCGCGGCATCGGCGACCATCGCCACCTGCGCGATCAACCTCTCCGGCGCAACCTTCAGCGACGAGGGCTTCATCGACTACGTTCGCGAGCAGCTCGAGCTTCACAACATTCCGCCGGCGATGATCTGCTTCGAGATCACCGAGACCAGCGCGATCGGCAATCTCGACAACGCCGCCCGCTTCATCAAGGTGCTGCAACGGCTGGGCTGCCGGTTCTCGCTCGACGATTTCGGCAGCGGCATGTCGTCGTTCGGCTATCTGAAGAATCTGCCGGTGAACTACCTCAAGATCGACGGCGGTTTCGTCAAGGACATGCTCGACGATCCGATCGACCGCGCCATGGTCGAGATGATCTGCCGCATCGGCAAGGTCATGGGCAAACAGACAATCGCCGAATTCGTCGAGAACGATGCCACGATAGAAGCGCTGCGCGAGATCGGCGTCGATTACGCGCAAGGCTACGGTGTCGGACGGCCGGAACCGTTCGAGATTGCCGGCCCGGTGATCGCCGGCCAGCCGAACCTGCGGGTTGCCTGACCGCAGAGCGAAATCAGCCTGCGGCGTGCAGCCCTCATCCCCGGGAACAGCGGCGGAATCTGCTTGGCGCGGCGCAAAAAATCAGCATTGTGGCCGCATGACAGATGAATCGAAGCAAGCCGCCAAAGCCGGCGCCCTGATCGTGCCGGTTTCCCCATTCCAGCAGAATTGCACGCTGCTGTGGAACACCGCGACCATGCATGGGGTCGTGATCGATCCCGGCGGGGACGTTCCGGACATTCTGGCCGGGATCAAGCAGGCCGGCATCACCGTCGACGAGATCTGGATTACCCACGGCCACATCGATCATGTCGGCGGCGCGGCGGAATTGCGCGACGAATTGAAAGTGCCGATCATCGGCCCGCACATCGCCGACAAGTATCTGCTCGACAACGTGGTCGCGAGCGGCGCGAATTTCGGCATGACCGGCGTGCGCAACTTCGCGCCGGACCGCTGGCTCAACGAAGGCGACCAGCTCAATATCGGAGATCTTGTGTTTGACGTTTATCACGCCCCCGGACACTCGCCGGGCAGCGTGGTGTTCTTCAACAAGGACATGCGCTTTGCGATCGTCGGCGACGTGCTGTTCAACGGCTCGGTCGGCCGCACCGATCTCCCCGGCGGCGATCACGCCACCCTGATCCGCTCGATCAACCAGAAGCTGCTGCCGCTCGGCGACGACATCGGCTTCATCTGCGGCCATGGCCCCGGCTCGAATTTCGGCCACGAGCGCGCCACCAACCCGTTCCTCAATGGTGGCTTGGGTTAGTTAGCTGAAATCTTCGGGAGTCAGTTCGATCGGCTGACCGTGCGGCGTGCGGTCTGCAGCGTGATCCCATGCATCGCGGTAGCGGTGCAGTTCGTTCTCCGGCGCGACATTCTTTTCTGCGACCAGGTGCTCAAGCGTCGCAAGCCAGTGCTTGTAATAGGTTTCGCCGGTATCGGCGTCACCTTCGGCCTGCGCGCGCTTGATCTGCTTCGCCAGTGCATCTGCCCATTCCGGCCAGGTGAAAAGGCCCCGCGCATGCAGCGCCAGTGCCATTGCAAAGGCGCGCGCTTCCCATGGCTCGCGAAACACCGGGCCGTCGCCGTCGCGCGGAAGTCCCGGAACGCTGGCCGCCGCCTGCATTGCTGCCTGCCGGTCGATGGTCATTCGGCGCGCTCCAGATAGGATTCCCAGGCATCCACCGAAACGGCGCTCGCGGGATCGGCACGATCGCCCCACAATTCGCGCCCTGTGAAGCGCACGGTGTAGAGCTGCTGCGGATTCTCGCCGTCACCGCGCGCGTTGCTGTCCGCAAAGACATGCGCGCCATGAAGCAACTCCACGACGCCAACATGACCGCGCACATAGCGCGGCAGCCGGATGTGACCTTGCGGGTGAATATTTTTCGCACGCACGCGGTCGCCGATCGCGAACAGCGGGGTCGAGGTCGCGTCTCGCTCCGTCGGCGCGCCACGGCGCAACATCCCCTCGACATCGCCGGGCGCCAGAACCGGCACACCCGCCTTCGGCGGATACAGCACGCGGCCGGCCTCGACTTCATCCGGCATCACCAGACCGCGCTCGTGCATCAGCCGTTCAAGGCCCGCAAGCCAGATCTGATAGTAGCTCTTGCTAAGATATTCCGCAGGCGAACGGTCCTCGCGTGCAAAGCGCGACATGTCGATATTCCAGCCGCCGGGCCGCGCCATCGCCAGCGTCAGCGCAAGCACCCGCCGCTCCCACTCGCCATGAAACACCGGCTCGTTCGGCTCCGGAATCACCGGGCCGAAACCATCGACACCGCCCATGTCGTGCGCGCCGTTCATGGTGCGGCCCGCTCCGGCGATTTGGGAAGGCCGGTGCCGATCATGCTGTCGCGGGTGACCAGTTCGGCGAGTTGCTCTTCGCTCCAGCCCTCGGTTCCGGCGGGGCGCTGCGGCACCACCAGATACCGGATCTCGGCGGTGGAATCCCAGACCCGGATTTCTGTCTCGGCAGGAAGCTCAAATCCGAAATCGCGCAGCACGCCGCGCGGATCGATCACAGCACGCGACCGATACGGCGCGGCCTTGTACCAGACCGGCGGAAGCCCGAGCACCGACCACGGATAGCAGGAGCACAGGGTGCAGACGACCATGTTGTGCCGCCGCGGCGTGTTCTCGACCGCGACGATGTGCTCGCCCTGCCGGCCGGCGTAACCAAGTTCGGCGATCGCTGGCGTCGCGTCATTCAGCAGACGCGCACGGTAGGCAGGATCGGACCACGCCTTTGCGATCACGCGCGCGCCGTTGCGCGGCCCGACCTTGGTTTCGTAGGTTTCGATTAAAAGATCGAGCGCGGCAGGATCGACATAGCCCTTCTCGGTGAGGACCGTCTCCAGCGCGCGTACACGCAATTCCGTCTCCGACAATTCGGAATGATCGTGATCGTGGTGATGATGGTGGCCGTGATGATGGTCACCATGGCCGTGGTGGTGGTCGTCGTGATCGTGTCCGCTCATGAGACAAAGAATAGTCCTGCCCGCCTCTGCGTGTCGAGAGCGGGATGAAGATGGCAGAAAGATGTGATTCAAGGATGCGCGCCGGGTCTTCACGCGTCAGTCCTTCAGATGAAGGTCACCTTCCGGCATGGCAGCGCACGAACTCACAAATTGCGTTTGTGACCGGAAATCAGTTCGCGATCGCCGCCGTGACAGCCTGCATCAGCTCCTGCTGGCGAAACGGCTTGCCAAGCTTCGGCAGGTTGGCATCCACGCCCGGCGGCAATTCCGCATAACCTGTCGCAAGAATGACCGGAAGGTCCGGCCGCTCGGCCTTGATCGCTGCGGCGAGTTGCGCCCCGGTCATCCGCGGCATGGCATGATCGGTGATGACGAGATCGACCGAGGGCTCGCGCCGCAGGATCTCCAGCGCCTGGTCACCTGACGTCGCCTCGAACACCGTGTGTCCCATGTCCTGCAACATCACTGCGGTGTTCATCAGCACGAGACCATCGTCATCGACGGCAAGCACCACCAGCGGACGGGTGCCGGTCGCGCCGTCCTTGACGAAACGCCCGCCCTGCGCGGGCTGCGTCGCTTTCGCTGCAGGCAACCAGATTTCCGCCGTCGTGCCCTCACCTTTTTGGCTCTTCAGGAAGAACCGTCCGCCGGACTGTTCGGTCATGCCATGGACCATCGACAATCCGAGGCCGGTGCCGCGGCCCACACCTTTCGTGGTGAAGAACGGCTCCATGGCACGCCTGAGGGTCGTCTTGTCCATTCCCTCGCCCGTGTCCTTCACCGAAAGACGCACATAGCGTCCGGCTTTCAGCTTGCTCCGCGAGCGAGGCTTGACGGTTTCCTCACGCGCCGCGATGACGATACTGCCGCCGTCCGGCATCGCGTCGCGCGCATTCACCGCCAGATTCAGCAGCGCCATTTCAAGCTGATTGGCGTCGGCATGGACGAGGTCGAGCTTGAGCGGAAAGTGCGTCTCGATCTGCACCGACGGTCCGAGCGAACTCTGCAACAGATCGGTCATGCCGCGCACAAGCGCGGGGATATCGATCGGCTTGAGATCGAGATCCTGACGCCGCGCGAAAGCCAGCATGCGCTGGGTCAGCGCCGCGCCGCGCTGCGCCGCCTGCGTCGCATTGGAAATCAGCGTCGCGACCCGCGCATCGTCCGGGAGCCGCTTGCCGGCCAATTCAAGACTGCCGAGAATGACCATCAGCAGATTGTTGAAATCGTGCGCGATGCCGCCGGTCAGTTGGCCAATGGCATCCATCTTCTGCGAATGGGCCAGCGCCTCGCGCGCGTGCTCGAGCGCCTTCTGTGTTTCCCTGCGCTCGGTGATATCGCGGGTGATCTTGGCGAAGCCGATGATGGCGCCGGTCTCATCGCGGATCGGATCGATGATAATGTTGGCCCAGAACTGCGTGCCGTCCTTGCGCACACGCCAGCCTTCCTTCTCGAAACGTCCTTCGCGCCGCGCGGTGGCGAGCGCGTTCTGCGGCTCGCCCTTCAGCCGGTCGCCCTCGGTATAGAATTTCGAGAAATGCTGGCCGATGATTTCCTCGGCCCGATATTGCTTGATGCGTTCCGCGCCCTGATTCCAGCTGCTGACGTAACCTTCCGGGTCGAGCATATAGAGGGCGTAGTCGGTCACGCTCTGCACCAGCAGCCGGAACTGTTCTTCCTTCTGCCGCAGACGATCCTGGGCGGCCTTGCGCTCGGTAAGGTCGCGCGTGATCTTGGCAAAGCCGACGAGCCGGCCGTCAGGCGAACGGATCGGGTCGATCACCACATGAGCCCAGAACCGGCTGCCGTCTTTTCGGATGCGCCAGCCTTCGTTTTCGAATTTGCCTTCGCGGGCAGAAATTTCCAGGGCGCGCGCCGGAAGCCCGGCCTTGCGGTCTTCCTCGCCGTAGAACTGCGAAAAATGACGTCCGATGATCTCGTCGTGGGTGTAGCCCTTGAAGCGCTGCGCGCCCGGATTCCAGCTCGTGACCCGCCCTTCCGGGTCGAGCATATAAATGGCGTAATCGGTAACCGCTTCCACCAGAAGCCGGTATCGCCCTTCCGGGGTCAGGGCATCCTCGAACCGGTTCGATCGCTGCAAGGCGGTATTTTCAAAGGCCATTCAATGTAACCCCGTACCAACAGGGCCAAACGCCGCCGGACCGGTAAAGTTCCACCTAAATTTGAGGACTTCGCCCAAAGTCGAACAGGGACCGGGGCTCTCTATTGCTGCTTTTCGTAGGCCGCCAGCATGTCCTCGACCTTGATCCCGTTGATGGTCATGCCCTCGATCCGGCAGTCGGTAAGGCAGGCCCCCGACATATTGGCGTTGTTAACGTGCAGGCCCGCCAGGTTGGCGTAGTCGATCCGCAGTCCGCTGAGATTGATGTCATGCATGTTGCAGCCCGACATGTTGACGTCTTCGAAGGTCGACCCTGAGACGTCGGATCCTTTCACATCAAGGCGCTGCTTTTGTTCATGGATGTCCATGTTCGCTGTGACCCTTTGCTTGTGGCCGGCATCTAGTTCCGCACCGCGTAGAGCGGCGTCCGCAAGGTGAACTGGACAATTGGCTCGGGTGTCCAGGCCACCTCGATCGAGGCGCCAAACAGCCGGTTGTCGTTGTCGTCCATTCGCTCGAGATCGAACCTGAGCAATGGCTGGGTAAACGCCCTGGCCCTGATGAGGCCCGCGCCGATCTGCGCGCCACCGAAGGTCTGGACGCCCATCCGCGCGGACACCTTCCAGTTGTTCGGCCACTGATAGTAGCCGCCCATATATCCGGCGAATGCCGGCTCGACCCTGGCAAGACCGGAATCCACCCAGACAGCGGTCAATCGCGTCCCGAACAGCAGGCCCTGGGTTTGATCGTCATCCAATCCGTAATCTAGTTCGACCACCGTCTGGTTCGAGGTCGAGGCCAGCCCCGGTGCGCTGGTGATCGATCGCGTGAGAGTCGAGATCACCGTCACCGTCTTGCTGTCCTGCTGAATGACGTCGGCATTGAAACCGATATTCCAGCTATCGAGCGTCATCGACGACCATGACGTGGCATCGCTGCGCGACGTGCTGGCGCTGATACCGGCATACACCGAGAACCGCTCGGTGATGTCCACCGTCAGCGGCGCGTTCAGTGTCACGACCTGCGCTGCGGCCGGAATCGGAGACACGAAATTCCTGAACCCGATGGCCAGCGTGTTGGGCGGCACGGTCGTGTATTGCGTGTTGTAATCCAGATAGATATTCGGCTGCTTTGGGCTCGCCTTGGACGGCTCGTCGTCTTCGTCATCGCGGGCGCGGGCGAGATCGAAGGTGCCAAGTACAACGCCAAGAAGGACGCACAAGCCGAGCGGGACACGGCGAAGCATCCAGCCGCAACGATCTTCCTGGAAATCGATCGCCTTCAAAGCAACGCTCACCGATCTGAAAAGCCGCGAAAGTGCGGCGATGGTGACGTGTTCCGCGCCTCTTTTCAATGTTCGCTCAGGTGAACCGCGGCTTGATTTTAGTTCAGTGTGGCTTTCAGCGCGGTGGCGGCCGAGGCATAGCCGCCCCGCGCGCCGTCGACGAAATGAAAATGATCCGGACGTGACGCCGACAGCGTGAAGCACGTCATCATCGCGGCATCCTGACGGTGCAGGCCGTATCGCGCAGTGCCGGCGGCAGCCGCGGCGGCAAGACGGCTTTCCAGCGCATCGGCGAGTTCAGGCTTGCAATCGAGCACCATGCGCAGGCCATCGTCATATTTCCGGAAATCCGAGTTCTCGACCACCTGCTGCATATAGATCTGCGGCACGAAGCCTCCGGCCGAAATGTTGAGGCGAAACAGCAGATAGGCGAACAGTGTCCATGCGTGAACGCTGAGCCGCCGGACGAACAGCGATCCGCCGCGCTGCGCCAGCGCCTCGTAATCGGCGCCCGGTGTCGGCCAGCGCATGCGCGGACCGGATGACGGCACGGGCCGTCCCGCACCGGGACTTCGCTCGACCAGCGTCACCACGTCCTCGATCAGGCGGCGAAACGCCGCGCTGTCCGCCGACGCAGGCACGATCAGCATCGACAGAATGAGGCCGCGCTCCGCCGGCATTTCGGAGAAGCGGCACGACAGTCCGGTGAGATCAGGATGCGCACCCGGCGAAGCCATCGGGATGGTGAACTCGCCGCGCTTCATTGCGGCTTCCGCCCATGCCAATCCGCCCCCCGAAAACATTGCGTAGGACACGTGCGGCGACGCCGCATAGCGCGCTACACGCACATCGAGCCCCTGCGCGCGAATGGCCTCGATCGGCACCAGCGCGACGCGCAGCGACAGATCGAGATCTTCCTTCACCCAGGTTGCGGTCGCTGCCAGCGCTTCGCGCGCCGCGTCGGCGTCCTGCGGGGATATCGCAAAGCTCGCGCCATCGCCGCCGAAGGCAAACGGAAAATCCCTGCCCTCCAGCGCATTGGTTACCGATGCGATCACCGCCGCACCCGCCATGTTCACCGCCTTGTAGCGGTTGTTCGCGATCGCCCTGGTGGACTGCACGATGTCGGCAACACCGATCAGCCATCCATCCGGCACCGGCCGGTACAACGACGGGTCCATCAGATTCGCGAAGCCGCGAAACACCGGCATGGCGCGGTAGAAATCGTCCCGGCCGCTAATATCCGCGGCACTCTGGTCCTGCGACACGCTCATGACCGTTGCTTTGCCGATTTCATGCCTGCCAAATCCGTGCGGCCAGCGTTCCAAAAATACGGGCGTTCAGCAATACGGGTTCAGGCCCGATGCAAACAAAATCGGCGCGGCCACGCCGCGCCGACAATCAGGATCACAGGCTGTCCGCCAGATCACGTCAGTGGCGATGCTTGTGCCTGGGTTTGCGATAGCGGCGTGGAGCGGGGTCATAATACTGGCGGGGCTGATACCACGCATTGACGTGGCACGACCCGCCGACACCGCTGGTCGCGGCCTGGCACTGTTCATAGGTGTAATAGTCGCACACCCTGCCCATTCCGGTACGGCCGAAATTTTCCGAACAGAACGGCGCATCCCCCCTGGCATGCGCTGCGGAGCCGGGCATGATCGCCAGCACCGCAACGGCGGCCATGGCGAACCCGGACGCGAATTTGATCTTCAGCATTCCGAATCTCCTAGATGTCCCTCTATACGGGCTTCGCCACCGGATTGGCTATCTCCAATCACTCGCCGTTTTCACCGCCGCGCCGCCGGAAAAGTGCTACGCTGAACCAAACCGGCACCAACGCAGGAGTTCCGATGTCGCCCGTCTCGTTTATGCTCAATGTTCTGTGGGTGGTACTCGGCGGCTTCTGGATGGCGCTCGGCTGGGCCGTTGCCGCCGTCATCATGGCCATCACGATCATCGGGATTCCATGGGCGCGCGGCGCCTGGAATATTGCCATCTACACGCTGTTTCCGTTCGGCCAGAAGGCCGTCTCGCGCGAGATCTATATCGGCGAACGCGACTTCGGCACCGGCATTTTCGGATTTATCGGCAATCTGATCTGGCTGATCCTGGCCGGATGGTGGCTGGCGCTCGGCCACCTGTTCACCGCACTCCTGCTCGCCATCACGATCATCGGAATTCCGTTCGCCTGGGCGCATCTGAAGCTCGGCGCCATCGCGCTGTGGCCGATCGGCAAGACCATCGTCCCCGCATAAGGTTGCCTGCCGGCCCGCTCGCCATCCCGCATTCGCAGTATGACTGAAGAGACAACTTCCACGGGCGCGGAGAAACTGTAAATTTGGCGCGAACTGGTTCTGGACAGACGCCGATGATGGCGGTCCCTCAAGCTGAGCCAAATGCCCATTCGCTGCGCGAGGTCGCGGATGACACTCTGGCTATGGCCAGGGCCGCGCAAGAAAAGCTCGACAGCAACGAAACCAGCACAACCATTCACGAACTGCGCGTCGCGCTCAAGCGCTGGAGAGCCTTGTTGCGGTTGCTCGAGGACTCAATCGGCGACGAGACCGTGGCTCTGCGCCACGAGGCAAGCCACATCGCCCGCGAGTTCGGCCGCAGCCGCGATGCCCAGACCGCTCTCGATGCGCTGGCCGACATTACAAAGCCGAGAGACACCGAGACGCCGCCGCTGTCGGAACGAACCAAAGCCACCCTTACCCAGCGGCTTGAAGACGCGCGAAAGGCCCTGGAAGCCGAGCGGCTTCATCCGGAAGCCATTCAACACCTGCGCGACGGCCTTGTCCGGGCGTCCGCCTGCGCAGCAAACTGGCCGCTTGAACGAATCCATTTCGACGACATCGTGACCGCTCTCGCAAAATCCTATCGCCGGGCCCGCCGGCGCCGCCCGCGCGAATGGGACACGGCCGGTCCGGAAGAGGTTCATGATTTCCGCAAGGCTGTCGTGGCCTTCCGCTATCAGCTCGACCTCATTGCGCCGCTGTGGCCAAGAATGTGGAACACCTTCATCGACGAGGTGCAGAAGCTGCGCACGCAGCTTGGCAGAAGCAACGATCTCGTTGCTCTCCGCGGCTTGATTCAACCGAAGCAACCGCTGGCTCCCTGGCGCTCACGCCTGACGCCGCGGATCGACTCCCGGCAACAGTTTCACCTTGGCCGCGCGCGATCGCTGTCCGGCCGGGTGTTCGCGGAATCGCCGCGGTCGTTCCGCAAACGCATCGAGGCCCTGGCGGAAGCGGCCGCGGAGTCCCCTTGATCCGCAGGCATTTCCGGGCTCACGGCGCAATGCACCGCACCATCACAACTCCCCGATTTAATGGCGATCGGAGTTGTCGCCCCTCGCCAACTCGGCGATAATTCCGGCGAATAGCGCAGGGACATGCCATGTCGATGCATAGCCTGACATCGCCGGCTGCGATCAAGGCACCTCTTATGGTGGATCGTACAAGGCTCGCTCACATTCCCGGCGATGAAGGCTGGCCGCTGATCGGACGAACACTCAGTGTGCTTGCCGATCCGAAAGGCGAAGTTAATGCGATGGCCCGCAAGTACGGGCTGATCTATCGCTCGCGGGTTCTCGGCGAGACAAGTGTCTCCCTGCTTGGGCCCGAAGCCAACGAGTTCATGCTGCTCGACCAGACCAAGCTGTTTTCCTCGACCAACGGATGGGAAACGATCCTCGGGCGGCTGTTTCCGCGCGGACTGATGCTGCTCGATTTCGAGGAACATCGCCTGCATCGCCGCGCCATGTCGGTCGCGTTCAAATCGGGACCGATGAAAAACTATCTCTCGCAGCTCGATTCAGGAATTGCGGCGCGCGTCGATCAGTGGCGCGAGGCGCCGGGTCCGATGCTGTTCTATCCGGCGATGAAGCAACTGACGCTCGATCTCGCCGCGACCTCGTTTCTCGGCACAGGGATCGGCCCCGAGGTCGACGAGGTCACGCGCTCCTTCGTCGACATGATCGCCGCGTCCGTGGCGGTGATCCGCAAGCCCTGGCCGGGCACGCAGATGGCGCGCGGCGTCAGGGGACGCCAGCGCATCGTTGCGTATTTCTCGCAGCAGATTCCCCTGCGGCGCGAGAACGGCGGCGACGATCTGTTCTCGCAACTCTGCCACGCAACCCATGAAGACGGCGCGCTGCTGTCGACGCAGGACATTGTCGATCACATGAGCTTCCTGATCATGGCGGCGCACGACACCCTGACATCGTCGCTGACGTCGTTCGTGGCGCTGCTTGCGGCACATCCGGACTGGCAGTCGCGGCTGCGCGATGAGGTCGCGTCGCTTGGGATCGCACCCGGCGCGCCGCTGCCGTTCGAGAAACTCGACGCGATGCCGCTCACCGAAATGGCCTTCAAGGAAGCCATGCGGATGAAGCCGCCGGTGCCGTCGATCCCGCGCCGGGCGACACGCGATTTCAGCTTCAAGGGCTTTGACATTCCGGCCGGCACGCTGGTCAGCATGAATCCGCTGTTCACCCACCATATGAGCGAGCACTGGCCCGATCCCGAAACGTTCGATCCGCTGCGCTTCACCGACGAGGCACAGCGTGCCCGCCATCGCTTCGCGTTCATCCCGTTCAGCGGCGGCGCGCATATGTGCATCGGAGTGCACTTCGCCTACATGCAGGCCAAATGCTTTGCGTTTCATTTCCTGCAAAATCTCAAGGTCTCCCTGGAGCCAGGTTATGTGCCCGCATGGCAGATGTGGCCGATCCCGAAGCCCAGGGACGGCTTGCGCGTCACCCTGTCCACCGCTTGATGCGCCGCGCGCGAAGCCGTTGACTCTGCGCTCCCTGTCAGACAAGCAACTGGCGACACGCGACCGAACCGCGGGAAACTGAGCGGTCGGCGATATTTGAGGAAACGACGATGACCCAGGCGAAATTCGATGTCGTGGTTTATGGCGCCAGCGGCTTTACCGGCCGGCTCGTCGCCGAATATCTCGCCGCGCATTATGGCCCCGGCAGCAATCTCAAATGGGCGATGGCAGGCCGCAACCGCGACAAGCTTGCCGCGGTCCGCGACGAGATCGGCGCACCGAAAGACACGCCGCTGATCGAAGCCGACGCGAGCGATCCCGCGTCGCTCAAGGCGCTGGTCGGCCAGACCAGGGCGGTTCTCACCACCGTCGGCCCCTATCAGCTTTATGGCTCCGAGCTTGTTGCAGCCTGCGCTGCCTCCGGCACCGACTATCTCGATCTCTGCGGCGAGCCGGCATGGATGCGCCAGATGATCGACGCCCATCACGCCAAGGCGCAATCGACCGGCGCCCGCATCCTGTTTTCCTGCGGGTTCGATTCGATTCCGTTCGAGCTCGGCGTGTTCTTCCTGCAGAGCGCGGCGAAAAAGCAGTTCGGCGCAGCCGTGCACCGCGTGAAGGGCCGCGTGCGCAAGATGAAGGGCACATTCTCTGGCGGCACGGCGGCAAGCCTGAAGGCCACTTACGCCGCCGCAGCGAAAGATCTCAGCATCGTGCCGCTGCTCAAGAACCCGTTCGCGCTGACGCCGGGCTTCGAGGGCCCGAAACAGCCCCCGGGCAACAAGCCGCTCCACGACGACGAGCTTGGCATGTGGGTCGCGCCGTTCGTGATGGCAACGATCAACACCCGCAACGTGCATCGCTCGAATTTTCTGATGGGCTTCCCGTATGGCAAGGACTTCGTCTACGACGAGATGATGCTGGCCGGTCCCGGCGAGAAGGGTGAAGCCACCGCCAGAGCCATCGTCGCGGCGAATGCCGCGATGGGCGGCCCCGGCGGGCCGAAGCCCGGCGAAGGCCCCTCGAAGGAAGAGCGCGAGACGGGCCTCTACGATATCCTGTTCGTCGGCGTGACGCTGGACGGCCGGCAGATCCACGCCTCGGTCAAGGGCGATCGCGATCCCGGTTACGGATCGACCTCCAAGATGATCGCCGAGTGCGCCGTCTGTCTCGTGCACGAAGCGCAGGATGTGGCGGGCGGCATCTGGACCCCGGGCGCCGCATTGGGCGATCGCCTGATCAAGCGGCTGGAAGACAATGCGGGGCTTCAGTTCACTGTTGAGGGCTGAGGGGCGAAATACCTGCGGCAAACCAGCAGGCTTTGGTCCAAATCAGGCGCTCAAGCCCCCGCCAGCCGTTGCCCGCACGGGGCCAATCGGCTAAATGGAATGCGCCGCACCCGTAGCTCAGCTGGATAGAGCGTTGCCCTCCGAAGGCAAAGGTCACACGTTCGAATCGTGTCGGGTGCGCCATTATTTCACCAGACCACGACCTATCCGGTCATGACCGCGAAAAAGTCGGACGCGCTTTTGGCGCGCCGCATGCGTTCAAGCATGCCGGCGGTCTTCAATGTCCGGGCGACAAGGGCCAGTGCGGTCAGTTGATCGGCCTCGGGCGGCGGCGGGAGCAGCAGCATAAACACCAGATCGACCGGCTTGCCATCGATCGCGTCGAAATCGACCGGCGGCTTCAGCCGCGCCACGAGGCCGTAAGGCCGTTTCACCACCGGCAAACGCGCATGTGGTATCGCAACGCCATTGCCCATCCCGGTTGACCCAAGTTGTTCGCGTTTCAGAAGCTCGGACGCGACATAGTCCGCCTGCAGGCCGAGGCTTGAGGCCGCCTTGCGCGCCAGATCCTGCAAGAGCTGCTGCTTGGTTGGCACGCGCAGATCGATGACGACATCGGGCGGAGCGAGAAAGTCGGAAATCTTCATGAGTGATCCAGGAGTGTACGACGTGCGCCGGGATGTGACGCTATTTCAGTCCGGTGCACGCAGCCGGTAGCCGATGCCGGTTTCGGTCAGAACATATTGCGGCCGTTCCGCATCGCCTTCGATCTTCTGCCTGAGCTGCCGCACATAGACGCGCAGATACTGCGCGTCGGTCAGTTCGTCCCACAATTCGTGCAGAAGAAACTTGTGGGTGAGCACCTTGCCGGCATGCTGAACCAGCACGCGCAACAGATCATACTCTTTCGGCGACAGCTTGATGTCCCTGTCGCCGACCTTGACGATGCGCCGGACCAGATCGACCGACAGATCGCCGGTGCGGAAAACCGGACGCTCGCCATGAACCTGCAATTGATGACGCAGTGCCGCCCTGATGCGCGCGAGCAGTTCATCCATGCCGAACGGCTTGGTGACATAATCGTCGGCGCCGAGATCGAGCGCCTGAACCTTGCCGGCCTCGTCGCCCCGGCTGGACAGAACAACAATCGGCACGCTTTCGTTGCGCGCACGGATCATGCGCAGAAGATCATGGCCCTGAATGTCGGGCAGGCCGAGATCGAGAATCACAAGGTCCGGCTTGTTGTCCAATAGCTCAAGCGCGGTCTTGCCGTTCGGCGCGTCGAGAATGTCATAGCCCTGCGTGCTCAGACCCATCCGCAACAGCTTGCGGATCGGCGGCTCGTCATCGATCACCAGAATCTTCAGCGGCGCGGGGCTCATGCGGCGGTATCCAGTGTTTCGGTGATTTTGGGAATCGGAAGCCGGATCGTCAGAACGGCGCCGCTGCGATCCGTCCGGTTCGCCGCCGAGATGGTGCCGTGCATGGCCTCCACGAATCCGCGTGAGATGGCAAGCCCAAGGCCGGTGCCCGGCCGGACATGATCGCCCTTCTGCACGCGGTAGAACTTGTCGAAGATGGTTTCCAGTTCATCGGGCGGAATGCCGTCGCCCTCGTCCAGGATCTGGAGACAAACCGAATCGGTTTCGCGCCAGCTTTGAATCCGGATCTGACTTCCGGCTGGCGCATACTTCGCCGCGTTGTCCAAAAGGTTGAACAACACCTGCTCGAACAGAACAGCATCGATATCCAGCATCGGCAGATCGGCCTGCAATTCCAGATCGACACGGTGCCGTATCAGAATCTTGCTGGCCCGCCGCAGTGCGCTGCCGACAACTTCGCCGAGATCATGCGGCGCGGAGTTCGGCACAATGGCGCCGGACTCAAGCTTGGTCATGTCGAGCAGGTTGGCGATGAACCGGTTGAGGCGCTCGGATTCATCGATGATCGTCGCGAGCAGATCGTTCTTCTCCGCGTCGGTCAACTGGCCCGACAGATCGCGCATGGTGCTCGCAGACCCCAGTACAGACGACAGCGGCGTCTTCAGATCGTGTGAGATCGACGTGAGCAATGCGGACCGCAGCCGGTCGGTCTCGACCACGCGCTTGACGTGATCGATATCTTCCACGAGCCGCACGCGCTCGATCGCGAGCGCGCCCTGATCCATCAATGCGTCCAGCAGGCGGGTCTGATCCGGCGTGAGGATCGGGCCAGTACGATCGTCGTCGATTCCGATGACGCCGATCGGTCCGCGGCCGGTGCGCATCGGCAGAAACAGCCGCTTCGCGCCGGGCAGGGTGTCCGAGCCGCGCCCCGCCGGACGATCATTGCTCCACGCCCAGTTGGCCGCTGCGAGATCGGCCTGATCGAGTTCGTCTTCGGGCGGATATCCCGCCTTGACGGCGATGCGACCGTGCTCTGGGAGCAGCAGCACAACGCGCACCTTGAGCATCAGCGCCGTCTGGTACGCCGTCGCCCACAACACATCGTCCAGCGTCGCCGTTCCGGCGAGCTTTCGGCTGAACGAATAGAGATACTCGGTCGTGCGCGCCCTGCCCGTCGCCATCACGGCCTGGGTCCGCACCCGCGCCGCAACGTTGGACACAATCATTGCGATCAGCATGAAGAAGAAGAACGCCGCAACATTGGTCGGATCGGTGATGGTGAACGTATAGACCGGCGGAAGAAAAAAGAAATTGTAACACAGCGACGCCGCGACGCTGGCGACCAGCGACGGAAAAAGACCGAACCGGACCGCCACAGTGACAACGACAGTCAGGAACACGAGGTCGACGTTCTCGATGCCGAGAAACGGAAAGATCAGTTCGCTGATTCCGAGGGCGACCGCGACAAGCGCCAACGACCAGACATACGGCACCGGGTCGGCGGCTTCCGCGCGCTCCGCCGTCCGCACGCCCTTAGCCGCGAATGTCTCCGGATCGAGCTTGTCACCGGCGATGACATGGATGCTGATATTGCCGGCACGCCGCACCAGATCGTGAACCACCGAACCGCGCACCAGTTCGAACCACCAGGAACGGGTGGCCTTCCCGATTACGATCTGGGTGACATTGTTGGCGCGCGCGAAGGTGAGAATGTCGTCGGCAATGCGGCGTTCGACGGCCGGGATCGTCAGGGCATCGGCACCCAGCGCTTCCGCAAGCCGCAAGGTGGTTGCGATCCTGTCGCGCTCGGCATCGCTGAGCTGCAGGCTCCGCCGGGTTTCGATGCAGATGGCCGTCCACGGCGCATGCAACCGGTCAGCCAGCCGTTTGCTATAACGAATCAAACCGGCGCTGCGCGGGTCCTCGCTGACGCAAACCAGAATCCGCTCGCCCGCGGCCCATGGCCCCGAAATGGCATTGGCCTGCATGTGATTGAGCAGCTGCTCGTCGACACGCTCGGCGGTCCGCCGCAGCGCCAGTTCACGCAGCGCGGTCAGATTGCCCGGCGAAAAGTAATGCTCGAGCGCGCGCTCGGCCTGCTTGGGAACGTAGACCTTGCCTTCCTTGAGGCGCTGGATCAGATCGCCCGGTGTCAGATCGACCAGTTCGATGTCGTCAGCACGGTCGATGATGGAATCGGGCACGGTCTCGCGCACGCGCACGCGCGTGATCTGCGCCACGACATCGTTCAGGCTTTCGATGTGCTGGATATTGACGGCAGTGTAGACATCGATGCCGTTATCCAGCAGTTCCTCGACATCCATGTAGCGCTTCGGATGGCGGCTGCCGGGCGCATTGGTGTGCGCGAGCTCATCGACGATGGCGAGCTTCGGCCGCCGCGCCAGCAGCCCGTCTAGATCCATCTCGTCGAGGGTCTGGCCCTTGTAGGCCAGCGCCTTGCGGGGAAGGATTTCAAGACCGTGCAGCAGCGCCTGCGTTTCCAGCCGGCCATGGGTCTCGACAACGCCGACCACCACATCCACGCCGGCCTTTACCTTGGCATGCGCGCTTTGCAGCATCTCGTAGGTCTTGCCAACGCCGGGAGCCGCGCCAAGAAAAATCTTGAGACGGCCGCTGCCGTTTTCACGGCGGGCCGCCTCAAGCAGCGCTTCCGGCGAGGGCCGTTGTTCAGGATCGCGGATGGTTGCCATCAGACATGCAGGTTACTTCGCCGCGCGGTCCAGCGCCAGATTGAGCGCAAGCACATTCACGCGCGGCTCGCCGAGCAGCCCTGCAAAACGGCCTTCCACGTTATCGTTAACCAGTTTGCGCACTGCATCCTCCGGCAGCTTGCGCGCGGTCGCGACCCGAGGGACCTGAAACAGCGCGGCCTCCGGAGAGATGTGGGGATCGAGGCCGCTGCCCGTGGTCATGACCAGATCCGCCGGGACCGGCACCGATGGGTTCTCGGCCTTCAGCTTGGCGACATCCTCGCTCATGCGGTCGCTGAGCGCCTTGCTGGTCGGGCCGAGATTCGAGCCCGATGAATTCGCGGCGTTATAGGGCGCCGGAACGGTCTTGGTCGAATCCGCCGGGTCCGCCGCCGTCGTCACGGACGGACGGCCGTGGAAATACTTGTCTTCCTTGAACTCCTGCCCGATCAGAGCCGAGCCGATCGTCTTGCCGTCCTTCTCCATCAGGCTGCCCTGCGCCTGATACGGAAAGATCGTGCCGGCAATACCGGTGATGGCGAGCGGATAGGCCAGGCCGGTGATGAGCGTGAGGCCGACGAGAATAAAGAATGCGGGCCGGATTTCTTTCAACATGGTGTCTCTCCTTCGAGCTTCTTGCGCACGATGCTCCCGAAAGCCGGTGGTCCGGCTTTCGGGATCATGCGCTAGGCGAGATGCAGGGCAGTCACGATCAGATCGATCGCCTTGATGCCGATGAACGGAATGATGATGCCGCCGACGCCATAGATCAGCAGATTGCGGCTGAGCAACGCGCCAGCTCCGATGGGCTTGTAGGCGACGCCTTTCAGCGCGAGCGGAATCAGCGCGATGATGATGATCGCGTTGAAGATGATCGCCGACAGGATCGCGCTTTGCGGGCTCGACAGGTTCATGATGTTGAGCGCCTGCAACTGCGGATAGAACGCGAGGAAGATCGCCGGGATGATGGCGAAGTACTTAGCCACGTCGTTGGCAATCGAGAACGTGGTCAGCGCGCCGCGCGTCATCAGCAACTGCTTGCCGATTTCCACGACCTCGATCAGCTTGGTCGGGTTCGAATCGAGGTCGACCATGTTGCCGGCCTCGCGGGCCGCCTGCGTGCCGGTGTTCATCGCCACGCCGACATCGGCCTGCGCCAGAGCCGGCGCGTCATTGGTGCCGTCACCGCACATCGCCACCAGCTTGCCTTTGGCCTGCTCGTCGCGAATGAGCTTCAGCTTGTCCTCGGGTGTCGCCTGGGCGAGGAAATCATCCACGCCCGCTTCGGCGGCGATGGCCGCGGCGGTCATCGGATTGTCGCCGGTGATCATCACGGTGCGGATGCCCATGCGGCGCAGTTCGGCAAACCGCTCACGAATGCCGCCCTTGACGATATCCTTGAGGTGAATGACGCCGAGCAGCCTGCCGTCACGCGCGACCGCCAGCGGCGTACCGCCCGATTTCGCGATCTCATCGGCAATCGTCTGGATTTCCCGGACGGTGTCGGCGACGATCGCCGGAGCAATCGCACGAACCGCGCCGCCCGAGGCAACTGCCGCGCGCGGGCCGCCGTTGACATAGTTCAGGATCGCATCGACCGCGCCCTTGCGCACGGCTGAGCCGCCGGCATCGACGCCGCTCATGCGGGTCTGTGCCGTGAACGGAACGAAGGTGGCGCCAAGCTCGCCCATGTCGCGGCCACGGATGCCATACTTCTCCTTGGCCAGAACAACGATGGAGCGGCCTTCCGGCGTCTCGTCGGCGAGCGACGCAAGCTGCGCAGCATCCGCAAGCTCCTGCTCGGTCACGCCGTGCACGGGACGGAACGCCGTCGCCTGGCGATTGCCGAGGGTGATGGTGCCGGTCTTGTCGAGCAGCAGCGTGTCGACGTCGCCCGCGGCCTCGACCGCGCGGCCGGACATGGCGAGCACGTTGAAGCGCACCAGCCGATCCATGCCGGCAATGCCGATGGCGGACAGAAGCGCACCGATGGTGGTCGGAATCAGCGTAACGAACAATGCCACCAGCACGACGACCGACACCGATCCGCCGGCATAGGCGGCATAGCTCGGGATCGTGACCGTCGCGAACACGAAGATGATGGTCAGACCCGCAAGCAGGATGTTGAGCGCGATTTCATTGGGCGTCTTCTGCCGCTCGGCGCCTTCGACCAGCTTGATCATGCGATCGATGAAGGTCGAACCCTGCGCCGCGGTGATGCGGACGCGGATCCAGTCGGACAGAACCTGCGTGCCGCCGGTCACCGCTGAACGATCGCCGCCCGACTCGCGGATCACCGGAGCCGATTCGCCGGTGATCGCCGCCTCATTGACGGAGGCAACGCCTTCGATGACTTCGCCGTCGGACGGGATGTTATCACCCGCCTCCACCAGCACGATGTCGCCGACCTTCAGGCTGGTGCCCGGCACCAGGCGATAGGTCCGGTCCGATCCGGAGCCGGTCAGCAGCTTGGCCTGGCTTTCGGTGCGGGTCTTCTTGAGCGACTCGGCCTGGGCCTTGCCGCGACCCTCGGCGACGGCTTCCGCGAAGTTGGCGAACAGCACCGTGAACCAGAGCCACAGAATGATCTGGAAGGTGAAGCCGAGGTCGTCGCCGCCGGTCAGCAGCGCGCGCAGAAAGATAACCGTCGTCAGCGCGGCGACGACTTCCACCACGAACATCACCGGATTTCTGACCATCGCCCTCGGATCGAGCTTGGCGAAAGCCGACCAGATCGCGGGCAGGACGATCTTCGGATCGAGCATTGCCGATCCCGTCGTCCGCTTTTGCAGTTTCAAGGTTTCCATGAGTGTCACTCCAAAAGGGATCGATCAGAACAGGGTGTTCGCGGTCATCGCCAGATGCTCGACGATCGGCCCGAGCGCGAGCGCCGGGAAGAACGTGAGGCCTCCAACGATGAGGATCACGCCGACAACCAGCCCGACGAACAGACCGCCTGTTGTGGGAAGCGTGCCGGCGGATGGCGGGATCAACTTCTTCTGTGCAAGCGATCCGGCCAGCGCCATGGCGGGCACGATCATGAAGAAGCGGCCGACCAGCATCGCGCACGCCAGCGTCAGATTGTAGAACAGCGTGTTGCCGGTGAGGCCGCCGAACGCCGAGCCGTTGTTGCCGGTCGCGGATGTGAAGGCATAGAGCACCTCGCTGAAGCCGTGCGGGCCCGCATTGGCCATCGAGGCGACAGCCGACGGCAGGACGACGGCGACCGCGGTCCAGCCCAGATACATCAGCGGCAGGATCAGAATGGCGAGCATCGCCATCTTGACCTCACGCGCCTCAATCTTCTTGCCGACATACTCCGGCGTGCGGCCGACCATCAGACCGGCAACGAAGATCGCCAGCACCACGAACAGCAGCATGCCATAGAGACCAGCGCCGACGCCGCCGATGATCAGCTCGCCGAGCTGCATGTTGATCAGCGGGATCATGCCGCCGAGCGCGGTGAACGAATCGTGCATGGCGTTAACCGCGCCGCAGGAGGCCGCAGTGGTGACGACGGCGAACAGCGCCGATGCCACGATGCCGAAGCGGACTTCCTTGCCTTCCATGTTGCCGCCGGACAGGCCGAGCGCATGCATGATCGACGTGCCCGACGCTTCCGCCCAGTAAGTCACGGCGACGCCGGCGATAAAGAGCACGCCCATCACGGCCAGAATGGCCCAGCCCTGGCGCTGGTTGCCCACCATGCGGCCGAACACGTTGGTGAGCGCCGCCCCGATCGCGAAGATCGAAAGCATCTGCACGAAGTTCGACAAGGCCGTCGGATTCTCGAACGGATGCGCGGCATTGACGTTGAAGAAGCCGCCGCCGTTGGTGCCCAGCATCTTGATCGCAATTTGCGATGCGACCGGACCCACCGCGATGGTCTGCTTGGCGCCCTCGAGCGTGGTCGCGTCGACATAGGCGCCGAGCGTTTGCGGAATGCCCTGCCAGACCAGAAACAGCGCGTAAACAATGCAGATCGGCAGCAGCACGTACAGCGTGGTGCGGGTGACATCGACCCAGAAATTTCCGACGGTACGCGCGGACGAGCGGGCGAAGCCGCGGATCAGGGCCACGGCGATCGCGATGCCCGTCGCGGCCGACAGGAAGTTCTGATGGGTCAGACCGAGCATCTGGGTCAGATATGACAGCGTGCTCTCGCCGCCGTAGTTCTGCCAGTTGGTGTTGGTGATGAAGCTGGCGGCGGTGTTGAACGACAAATCCGGCGCGACGGCGGACTGTTCCATCGGATTGAAGGGCAGCACGGCCTGGAAGCGCATCAGCACGTAGAGAATCACGAAGCCGCCGACGTGAAAGAGCAGCATCGCGACCGTGTAGGTCAGCCAGTGCTGCTCACGCTTCTCATCGACGCCGCCGATCCAGTAGAGCCCCGCCTCAACAGGGCGCAGGATCGGCGAGAGAAACGTGCGCTCGCCATTGAAGACGCGCGTCATATAGCCGCCGAGCGGCTTCACCAGCGCGACGATAATCGCGCAGAACAACAGAATTTGAATCCAGCCAATGACAGTCATGGTCGTGTGCTTTCGTGAAATTGCGCGCCTGTTCGCTCAATGAAGCGGCGCTTAGAACCGTTCAGGCCGCAGCAGCGCGTAGGTCAGGTAAACCAGCAGCCCGGCGGAAACGACGCCAGCGAGTGCGTAATCGAAGATCATGATCGTTCTCCCTCAGAGTCTGTCGCAGGCGTAGGCGTAGCCCACCGACAACACGAAGAAGCCCAATCCGAGGGCCAGCATGATGATGTCCAACATTGAATGCTCCTTGGCGGTGCGACGGCACCATCGATGCGGGCGCTGTCTCGTGCGTCTCAACCGAAGCACGAGCACATCCCGCAGCTTCTGCACGGGATGGAATGGCATCAGCGCCATAGGGTTTCGAGATGGGCGGGAACGCGACGTTATAGGAATCTTATAAAGGCTCCGTGGTTTCTGTTGCGCCGCTGCAGCAGCGGCCGGCCGGCGCCGCAAAGGCCCTATATGATCCGAACAGCAATAAGGGGAGCGTCACGATTGCTCTGGATTTGGCCGGGATTGCTCTATGACTTTGCCGGAACCATTGCTTGTCGTGGTGACGGGGATCGCGCCGGAAGCCCTTTCCACAAACCATGCCGCACGTCCGGTTCAACCGGCTTCAGCTTCGATCCTGGCTGTGGACGACTAAGCCCAACGGTAGCGGCGAAAGCCTGTTTCAGGCGGCCGCTGCCCATCCGGTCGAGATGACGCTGCAGAATGGCAGGGCTGGTTGCGTGCTGCGGATTGGCGATTGCGTTACAGAGCTCAACGCTGGTCTTGCGAAAGAAACTGAAGCCGGCTGATCGCGTGTCCCGCCCGTCGATCTCGGTCGCGATTGCATGGACTGCCAGTCTGTCGTTGTGGTCCAATGTGACTGCAAATCGCAGCAACGCCAACAGCCAGGACTGAACCAGCTTCTCACTGCGCTCGCCGGTGTCTGTCATGCGCTTCAGCCGCAGTTCAACGACTCAGGCCTCGCGCCGTTGCAGGCCAGCGCTACGGCCCGCGCAACCTCCGCTTTTGCCGGCTCTGTCAGTTCAACAAGCGGCAGACGGAGACGGGGCGACATCAGGCCAAACAGGCTGAGCGCATACTTCAGCGGAGCGGGAGTAGCCTCCCGCAGCAATGCATCCGTCAGTTGCCCGATCCGGAATGCGGAGTGCCGCGCAAACCGCAATTCACCCTGCTTGCAATTGAGATACAGTTGCCGGCAGAGGTCCGGCACGACGTTCGATGTCACCGACATGCATCCGTCGCCTCCGTGAACCAGGAAGGCTGGCGCGGTCCTGTCGTCTCCCGACAGCAGCCGGAAATCCGGCCGAACCAGCGGGCGCAAACGCAACGGGCGCGCAACATCGCCGGTTGCATCTCTCACGCCGATGAACTGATCCGATTCCGCAAGCCGCACGAGAGTGTCATCCGCCAACTCGCGGACCGTTCGGGATGGAACATCGTGCAGAATGATCGGCAGCCGCGTCGAATCCGCGATGGTCCGGAAGTGGGCATAGATGCCTGCCTGCGTCGGCTTGTTATAGTAAGGCACCACGGACAGCACCGCGTCGGCGCCGTCCGCCTCGGCCCGCCTTGACAACTCAATGGCCTGGCTCGTCGAGTTGGAGCCCGCGCCGGCAATAACCGCCGCACGGCCGCGTGAAGCCTGGACTGCGATACGAACAAGGGCCGAATGCTCCGGCAGCGACAGCGTCGAGTCTTCGCCAGTCGTTTCTCCGACCACAAGCGCTTTCGCGCCGGCCGCGATCTGGCGCTCGCACAATTGCCTGAACGCGGCCGCGTCGATGTCGTCGTTGTCGCCGAAAGGCGTCGGCAGATCGCAGATGTAGCCAGCTAACCAGGGAGCCGGATGGTTCATCGTCGAAGGCATTTTTTACGCCGCCTTGGCCATGTGGCTGAAACCGTGCCGGTGCGCCGCGAGCACGAACTGCCGATGGCATTTCACACCGGCCTGGATTCGAAAGCCGAGCTGCTCCAGCCTGTCCCGAACCTTCAGGCCAAGGCCTTTCTCACAGGAATCGATCACGACGGCGATCGTCGCGTTCACACTCAGAAAATGAGAAATCTGGGTCAACGCGGTTTCAAGGGCGTGAAGCGAATGTTGACCGACGACGAGGCCAATCGAATACTGCGCCCGTGGCACACAGGTGAGTGTCGTCGCGACCCGGAAATAACCCCGGCGCCGCAGTTCAAGATCGATTTCCGCGCTCTCGCTGCCGGCGACGGCAATCCGGTGAAGGCTCGACGGGCGTGTGAGTTCGATCATGGTTCGGATGATCTGCGCGCGCGCGGGATCTGATACTGGCTTAAGCATTGTCATGTCCGGAAAGGCAGGGGGTTGAAACGGTGCCTCACGCGGCCCGCCGGTGGGCGGCGCTTTCGTCGTTGGCGCGCGCCGGCGCGAGATCGGAGGAGTGTGGCGTCCGGCCCATGTCGATCTCGAGTCCATTTGGTGCCGTCACCACGGCCTCGGGCCGGTGGCCATTCTCGAACAGTGCATATCGAATCGCCTCGGCGCGGTTAATGAAAAGGCCGCCGAAAAGGCCGTGCTCTTCCTGGGCAACCCAGTTGCCGCGACTGTTTTTACCGACAAATACAAGTCCGGAGCGACACGACGGAGGTTCAGTCTGCTTCACGATTCGTCTCCTGATGAGAGCTTTGTTGCCTGAGGGCAATCCTGTGGAGTTGCACTCCGCCAATATCCGATCACCGGCATATGAATTCGAGAACAGAGCCAGGGCTGTCTCATAGGGAAAGTAAAGTGATGGAGGCTGGGGGTTGCGAGTTGCGGGTCAGATGCCGCTCGCCTGATTGATGGTCAGCGTCAGGCAGTAAAGGGCGCCATAAGCGGCGCCCTCATCCCAATGCGTCAGCGTCGAACCCAGCGGCAATTCTCTGCGCAGCATCGCGGCGAGGATGCAAAGGACAGTCGAGAACCACAACAGCGCCGCAAGGCTCCTGCCGAAACCGACACTTCCCAGCGTCGCGAAGACGCAGAGGACGACGATCCGCAAACCGAACCGGACAAACACTTGCACGGATATCGCGCCGTTCGGCGTATTGGGTGACTGCGCCATGTCTTGGAAGCGTTTCTTTAGATCCAGCCCAAACACCTTCACGCAGCGACCGCGATTCAGGTGAAGTTCTCGCAGGAAACTGAAGGCTGCTGCGGCGAGACACCGAGGCCGGTGGGACGGCGCGCGTCTTCGACAATTTCGCCATCGCGCCTCTTCGCTTCGACGAATGCCTTGAGCAAAGCCAGCGGCAGCTCGGAATGGCTGGTCTCGACTGCCTGATCCAGCCAGTCAGGAAGATCGCGCTGGAGGGAGAGCGCGCAGTGCCATTCACCCTCGTCATACACCAGGCGGCGCAGCCGCCATCGCGGCAGTTCCGTCTCCATGAGCATCACGACCGCGTCAGTCCAGGCGCCGGCCTCTATCAACTCGCGGAGATGCGCAGCGGCGCGGCCCTGACCCGAGACCGGAAGGCGATCGCAGCATTCCGCGATGATCTCCGACACAAGACCGGCCGTCACCACATCGGTGGACTGCAAGCGATCTGCAGCTCTGTCCAGCCGTTCGGCGGGCGTGAGATGGAATAACATGGCGGCCTCCTCTCGATAGCGACCACGCATGGTCACGCTATCCAAATGAGCGAAACGTCATTGGAATTCGAGAGGGAAGGGCCGCCGCGAATATAGCCATCTCATAGGATTGCAGGCGCTCGGTATAGGGGCGGCTCATCGACAGGCGCGCGGCCGTCAGATCTGCCAGAGTGCCCGCGATGTCGGGAAACTCACCTCCGCAAGCCGCACCGCGTCCTCGTTCTGGTCGAGGGCGACATACTGGCCCTGCCAATAGGTCAGCGCCGGCTTGCCCGGCGAGACCCGCAAATCGAGCACGCGTCCGATCACGATAGCATGTGAATGGCGCTCCACGACATGCTCGACCTCGCAGTCGAACGCGGCCAGCGCGCCGGCCAGCAACGGCACGCCGGAAACGAGGCTGATCCACTCCGCGCCGGCAAAGCGATCGGCGCCCTTCAGCCCGCCGATCCCGGAAAACCGCTCTGCAATATCGATGTGATCGGAGCTGAGAATGTTGACGCCGAACACACCATGCCGCTGCAGCAGCGGCCACGACGATGCCTTGCGGTTGATGCTGACGATCAGCGTTGCCGGATCGACCGACAGCGATGACACCGATGTCACGGTCATGCCGGACAGATCGTTGCCCCTCCCCGCCGTAATGACACTGACACCACCAGCGAGCGACCGCATCGCGTTCCGAAAATTGTCGGCCGACGCCTCGAGCCTGCTTTCACGAATATTGCGGACAACCGAATTCATGACGGCCTCATGCGCCGGCCAGTTCGCCGGTCTCCTTGAGCAGTTCGCGCAGAATGCTGCCTTCCAGTGCCGCGAGCTCCGCCGAGCCGCGCTGGCGCGGGCGCGCCTGATCGACATCGATATCCTGCGCAATCCGGCCGTCATCGATCACCAGGACACGATCCGCCAGGGCAACGGCTTCCGACACATCGTGGGTCACAAGGATCGCGGTGAACCCCTGATCGCGCCAGACACGCTCAAGCAGCCGCTGCATCGAAATCCGCGTAAGCGCATCGAGCGCGCCGAGCGGCTCGTCGAAGGCAAGAACGCGCGGATGACTGACCAGCGCACGCGCCAGCGCCACGCGTTGCTTCTGTCCGCCGGAGAGAACCGCCGGCCACTGGTCCCGCTTGTCATCGAGACCGACCTCGACAAGTGCCTCGTCGGCACGCGTCTTCGCGTCGGTTGTGTCGCGATCGCGACCGAGCCCGACTTCGACGTTCGATAGTACCCGCGCCCATGGCAGCAGCCGCGGTTCCTGAAACATCACACGGACATGATCGCCGGGGCTGCCTTCATGATTGCCGAACTCGATCGTGCCCCCTGTGGGCTTATCGAGGCCCGCGATCAGGCGCAGCAGCGTGCTCTTGCCGCACCCCGACTTGCCCACGATGGCAACGAACTGCCCCGCCGGGATATGCAGATCGATCCCGCGCAGCACCTCGTTACTGCCGAATGACTTGCGAAGACCCCTGATCGTCAGCGACAGCGCCCGGGACGCAACCGGCTCGCGTTTGTCTTCGCGAACGAAGGCCGCGCGGCGGATCAGTTCTGCGGCCTGCAAACTTTCGGCACTCGATGGCACAAGTCGAACCAGTTGCTGCATGAGAGCCTCAATGTTTCTGGAATGCCGGGTGCCATGACAGCGTGAACCGCTCCAGCACGCGTGCGGTTGAATCCGCCACCTTGCCGAGCAAGGCGTAGATCAGGATGCTGAGCACGACGACGTCGATCAGCATGAACTCGCGTGCCTGCATCGCCATGTAACCGAGCCCGGACGACGCCGCGATGGTTTCCGCCACGATCAGCGTCAGCCACATGATGCCGAGCGCGAAGCGCAGGCCTACGAAGATCGACGGCAGCGCGCCGGGGAAAATCACGCGGCGGAACAGTTCGCCGTTGCCCATGCCGTAGATCCGGCCCATTTCGATGAGCTGTGGATCGACGGTGCGGATGCCGTGGAGCGTGTTGAGATAGATCGGAAAGAACACGCCGAGCGCGACCAGAAACAGTTTCGCCGACTCGTCGATGCCGAACCACAGGATCACCAGCGGGATCAGCGCGAGATGCGGCACGTTGCGCACCATCTGCAACGTGGTGTCGGTGAGCTTGTTGCTGAGCTGGGACAGGCCATTGGCCAGTCCGAAAATGAACCCGATGCCGCCGCCGATCAGAAAGCCGACGCTCGCGCGCCAGAAGCTGACCCAGATATTGCGGACCAGCTCACCCGACAGCAGCAGCTTCCACCCCGCCACCGCCACATCGGACGGCGCAGGCAACACCCGCGCCGAAACAAATCCGGTGACGCAGGCCACCTGCCAGACCAGCAGAATGACGAGCGGCACGATCCATTGCGTCAGCCCGTCGGCGCGCGGAATGCGAAAGCTGCGCGAACGCGCTTGTGACAGGGTTTCTGCGAGACTCATGACGACGAGGCCTGCTTCTGGGGACGGAAATCGTTGCCGATGGTCTCGCCGAACGGCCCGGTGTTGACGCGCAGATGCGCAACATTGGACTGGTTCAGGTTGAGCAGCGGGAACACCAGTTCGGCGAAGCGATAGGCCTCTTCGAGATGCGGATAACCGGACATGATGAAGGTATCGACACCGGCGTCCTGATACTCCTTGATGCGCGCCGCCACCGTCTGTGGGTCCCCGACCAGCGCTGTCCCGGCGCCGCCGCGCACCAAGCCGACACCGGCCCACAGGTTCGGGCTGATCTCGAGCTTGTCGCGGCGCCCGCCGTGAAGCTGCGCCATCCGCTGCTGGCCGACAGAATCCATCCGCGAGAAGATTTTCTGCGCCGCGGCAATGGTGTCATCGGTGACGTACTGAATAAGTTCGTCCGCAGCCCGCCACGCTGCTTCATTGGTCTCGCGCACAATCACATGCAGGCGAATGCCGAAGGTCAGCTTGCGGCCTTTCTTGGCTGCCGCGGCCCTCACTTTCGCAATCTTCTCGGCCACCTGCGCCGGGGGCTCGCCCCAGGTGAGATACTTGTCGACGGTGTCGACCGCGACATCGATACCGGCGTCCGACGAGCCGCCGAAATACAGCGGCGGGCGCGGCGATTGCACTGGCTCGAACAGCAGCCGCCCGTCCTCGATCGAGATATGCTTGCCCTTCACGTTGACGGTCTTGCCGGCGAGCAGATCGCTGTAGATGTTCAGGAACTCGCGCGTCACGGCGTAGCGCTCGTCGTGATCGAGGAAGATGCCGTCGCCCCTGTTCTCGACCGGATCGCCGCCGGTCACGACATTGATCAGCAGCCGCCCGTTCGACACCCGGTCCAGTGTCGCGGTCATGCGCGCCGCGACGCTCGGCGACTGCAGACCGGGACGCACGGCGACGAGATAACGCAGCCGCTCGGTCCAGGGCGCGACCGCGGACGCGACCACCCAGGAGTCTTCGCAGCTTCGCCCGGTCGGCAGCAGGACGCCGAAATAACCGAGTTGATCGGCAGCCTGCGCGATCTGGCGCAGATAGTTGAAGTTCACTTCGCGTCCGCCGGTGGTGGTGCCGAGATAGCGGCTGTCGCCATGGGTCGGCAGAAACCAGAGAACGTTGGCGGGAGTCGTATTCGCACTCATGATCCGGACTTTCTTGCAACGTCGGAAATCTTGATGGCTTTCGGGATCAGGCCGAGGGACAGGAACGTGTCTGCAACCTGCTGCTGCTCGGCGATCACGGCGTCGTTGATCGGCTTGATGCCATAGGACTGACGCTTCAACGCCAGTTCGAGCACCGGCACCGGCAAGCCCACCGACGGGCTGAGCTGCTCGGCAACCGCCTTGATGTCCCCCTTGGCCCAGTCGTCGACCTCGCTCAGTTGAGCCAGCACCAGATCAACGACCTTCGGATCGGCGGCGAGGAACTTCTGCGACGAGAAATAGAACTGGTAGTTTGAGACAATGCCGGAGCCGTCCGCGAGCGTGCGCGCCTGCGTCGCCACTTCCGCCGCTGCCTGGAACGGGTCCCAGATCACCCAGGCATCGACCGCGCCCTTCTCGAAGGCTGCGCGGGCGTCAGCCGGCGCAAGGAACACCGGCGTGATATCGCTGTATTTGACGCCGGCCTTCTCCAGCGCCTTCACCAGCAGATAGTGAACATTCGAACCCTTGTTCAGCGCGACCTTCTTGCCCTTCAGATCGGCGACCGTTTTCAGCGGGCTGTCTTTTGGAACAAGGATGGCCTCGCCCTGCGGCGCGGGCGGCTCATAGGCGACGTACTGGATCGGCGCATCGGCGGCCTGCGCGAAAATCGGCGGGGCTTCGCCGGTATTGCCGAAGTCGATCGCACCGACGTTGAGCGCTTCGAGCAGCGGAGGGCCGGACGGGAATTCGGTCCAGACAACGTTATAGCCCAGCGCCTTCAGCTTGGGCTCGAGCGAGCCTTTGCTCTTCAGCAGCACCAGCTTGCCGTACTTCTGGAAGCCGATGCGGACGACCTTGTCCTGGGCCTGTGCAGACGTGACCGGCAGGAGCGCTGCAAGAGACAGCGCGACCGCGGCGGAGGCCGCCAGAGTGAGATTCGTAAACGCGCGGCGTGTGTGCATGGAAATATCCTTGTGAAGGAGAGCGGCTGGAGATGATGACGCGTCAGGTCTGCGGTGACTTCCAGACGATGTCCCGGACAGCGATCCGCTTCGGGATCAGTCCGAGTTTGTGGAAACGATCAGCGACACCCTGCTGGGTCTCGATGATACCGTCGGTCACCGGACCGATGGCGAACGAGGCGCGGCTCGCGGCCAGGGCTTGAATCTCGAGCGGCACACCGGTGATCTCGTGCAACGATTTTGCCACCGCATCGCGATTGTTCTCCGCCCAATGCGCCGCCACCTCCAGACCCGCGATCACCTCGCGCAAGGAGCTCGGTTGTTTGTTGGCAAAGTCGCGGTTGGCGATGAAGAAGGCGTTGGTCTTTGCCACTTCATACGCATTGATGAGAATGCGGGCGTTCTGCTTCTTCTCACCGATGGCAAAGTACGGGTCCCACACCGCCCATGCATCGATGCTGCCGTTGGCGAAGGCCGGACCGGCATCCGGCGGCGTCAGATAGACCGGTGTGATGTCTTCATAGGTGAGCCCGACCTTATCGAGCGTCTGCACGACAATGTTGTGCGCGCTTGAGCCTTTGGTGAAGCCGACGCGTTTTCCCTTGAGGTCCGCGATGGTGCGAATGGCGGAGCCAGGTGGAACCAGAATGCCCTGCCCGTTGCTGATCGGCGATGCCGCGGCATAAACGATGTTGGCGTTCGCAGCCTGCGCGAAGATCGGCGGCGAATCTCCAACCGCACCGAAATCCGCGGCGCCGTTGCTGATCGCCTCCAGCAGCGGCGGCCCCGATGTGAATTCGATCCATTTGACCGACACGCCGCTGGCAGCAAACCGCTTCTCGAGAGTTCCCTGCTGACGCGCAATCACAAGAACGCCGGTTTTCTGATAACCGATGCGAACTTCCTTCACCGCCGTTTGCGCGCGCGACACACCCTGCGATGCTGCAACGGCAACGGCCGCCGTAGACAGTTTCAGAAATTCCCGTCGCTTCATTCCAGATCTCCAGCACAGGAACGCGCATATCGCCGCGTCCTTGGTCTGGAATGATGATCACGCGAATTGGGAGTGTCGAGTGCTCTGGGAAAATAGCGATGCCCGCGCTGTCGTCATGCGCGCGCTCAATACGAATGTTTCAGGAAGCGCACTGAACGCAGATTGATTTTCTGCATCGATTTTCATCACGCCGGCGTGAGCCGAACAAACCACAGCATTGAAGCCCCCCGATCCCTCATGCGCGCACAACAAGCAACAATTTGCCGACGCGCATTCATTTCACGCCGCCGTTGAAATTGAGAATGAAACGCGCGGCGGGTATCGGAACTTTGGCAACTCATTGTCCGGCTTGTTTCCTACAGTCTCTCGCCAGAGGCCGTCATGATTGCGCTTCCCAAGCGAGGTCAGCGGATCACCCCATGCCAAGGATCAAGAAACGATGACGCAACGCTTCAGATTATCCGGTTCCAGATTGCTTTCCGGTGCGCTCACCGCCGCATCGATCATGCTCGCAGCGACGGCATCGACCGCGCAGGACAAGCCCGCCGATCAAATCCGTATCGGCTTGCAGAAGTCATCGACATTGATCGCGGTGCTCCGCGCCAACGGCGAACTGGAAAAGGCGCTCGCGCCGCTCGGCGTGAAGGTCTCCTGGCATGAATTCTCCAGCGGCCTTCCACTGCTGGAGTCGCTGGGCGTCGGCAATCTCGATTTCGGCGCGGATGTCGCCGACACTGTTCCGATCTTCGCGCAGGCAGCCGGATCGAAGCTCGCTTATGTCGCAGAAGAGAGCGCGTCGCCCGCCGCGCAGGCGATTCTCGTAGCCAAGGATTCGCCGATCAGGACGCTGGCGGACTTGAAGGGCAAGAAAGTCGCAGTGACCAAGGGCGCCGGCAGCCACTATCTGCTGCTCGCGGCGATCGGAAAGGCCGGATTGAACTTCAAGGACATCTCGCCGGCCTATCTCGCCCCGGCCGACGGACGCGCGGCGTTCGTCAGCAGCAACGTCGATGCGTGGGTGGCGTGGGACCCGTTCCTGACCAGCGCGCAGCGGCAGTCCGGCGCACGGGTTCTCAGCGACGGCAGCGGCGGCCTTGCAAGTTACAAGCGTTACTATCTTGCCTCGGAAGCCTTCGCAGATCGCCGGAGCGACGTGCTGAACATCGTGTTCGCCAAGCTGCGCGAGACAGGCAAGTGGGTGAAAGCCAATCCGAAGGACGCCGCCACACTGCTGGCCGGGCTTTGGAGCATCGACGCTGCGACCGTCGAGGAAGCCAACGGCCACCGCAGCTACGGCGTCGGCGCTGTCACGCCTGCGGGCCTCACCGAGCAGCAGAAAATCGCCGATGCTTTCCTGGGCGAAGGTTTGATCCCGAAGAAGCTGGATACCGCTGCGGTCAGGATCTGGACGCCACAAGCGCCATGATGTCCTGACGACTCACGACGAACGCTTCGCCGCCAATGCTGCTCCGACAATCGTCAGCACCTGCGGCGGAATTTCACGCGGAGCGTTCAGATCACCGTCGTCCGGCAGGTCCGGCACCAGCGTCGGCTGCGGCATCAACGAATGACGAACGCAATTGCGGCCGTCGGACTTTGCGCGGTAAAGCGCGGCGTCGGCGGCTTCGACCAGCCGCCGCCACGCAAACTGTCCGAGATTGCCCCTGGCGACACCGAAGCTCGCCGTCACGGTCAGCACGGCGCCGCTGGACAGAACGATCTCGTTGGTTTCCAGCGCGGCGCGAATTCTCTTTGCCAGGGCGTTCGCTTCGCTGAGATCGTGCCCCGGAATCAGGATGACGAACTCCTCGCCGCCAAAGCGGGCGAAGATATCGTTCTGGCCCAGCATTGGGCGCACCCGCCGCACGGTCTCTCTAAGGACATGATCGCCTTCGAGATGACCATAGCGGTCGTTGATCGATTTGAAATGATCGATGTCCATGAGAATCAGACAGGCGCCGTCCGCCATCACCTGACTGCTGGTGTGACTTTCGCCGATCATGTCGAGCGCGCGGCGATTCATCAGCCCGGTCAGACCGTCGGTTTCCGCCTGCTGCTTGAGCTTCTTTGTCAGCGAGGCGCGCTCGGCCAGACTGTCGCGCAGAATCGCGATGGCGTCGAACAGCCGCCGCATCTCGGTGGCGTCATGATGCGGCTCCGGATAAGGCACGGTGGGCCGATCTTCCGCCAGCACGATCACGGCTTCCCGCGCCCGCATCAGCGGACCGAACACAAAGCGCTGGGCCGCAATCAGCAGGCCGACCATAATGGCAAGAATGACCGTCGTGATGGCGATCGTCACCACAAGGGTCGCAAGGGCGCCGTTGCGCAGCGCAGTCAGTCGCTCAATGGTGACGTCGAGAAAATCTCCGCGCAGACGCTCGAGCGGCTTCAGGGTGTTGACGAAACGGACGGTGAACTCGTCGGCCGTCATGGAGTAATTGCCGGATTTGCGGCCCTCCGCGACCAGGCCATCAAGAATGCCAAGGCCCTCGCCGAAAAACATCAGTTCAATATCGCCCAGATCAGACGCAAGACGCGGATCGTGAATACCGATCACCTTCTGATTTCCAGCCAACCGCCACAGTTCGAGGATGCGGCCACGCGTCCGGTTGCTGTCGACAAGATGCTTAAGCTGCAACGGCTGACTGACGGCGATCGGCGCCATGATCTGCGATGCGATCCTGCCGCCAAACTCGCGCAGTTCGCCGAATATTCGCCCGATCATCACTGGCGCCGCCAGTTCGGGATTCTGCGCCGTCAGATCGCCGGCTTTCCATACGATGACGGATTGAAAGATATCGACCACGTCAAACATGCTCTCGATGACGGACTGCACGTCTTGCAGACCGCGGCGATCGCGCGGAATGGCCGCGACGCGATCCACCTCCTGCCGACCCTTCTGAAGCTGCGCCTTCGTCGGAGCGAGCAATTCCGCAGGAACGCCGGCGTTCGTGGACAATTGATCGAGAATTGCGTCCGACCGCGCGCGGAATGCGGTGAGACGTTCACGCAGCGCACCGTGCTCCGCGGCGGTCGCACCGAGCACGCTGTTCGACGGCCCGCGTTCGGCCGAAAGAAGATTGGCGGTATCGAGGATGAGCCGGAAACTCTCCAGCCCGCGGAGATTCTGCCGGGCGTGCCGATAATCGTCGAGCGACTGGCCGATCACACTGATGGCAAGGATCGCTGTGCAGATGAGCGCTAGCCCTGTGCCGATCAGCAGCTTGCGGCGCAGGCTGTAATCGCCGCCGCACGGCAAGCAGCGCATGAGCTGGAGTTTGACCCGTTGCAAAGCTGCTCGGAGATGGCTGATGGACCGGGGGGTCATCGTTCTGGCTGGTCCTTCACAACGACATTTCTGCGTTCGCTGCCATAGGCGCATGGGGGAATTTCATTTGAGTAAAATGACACGGTTAAGATTGCGTCCAAAATGACAACGCCGCTGAAAAGCAATTGCTTTCATGAAAAATGCCGCGCAAACACGGGCAGTGGCATTGCGTCTGCCTGCCTGTTTCGAATGCGTTAGGGGAAAATTCAGCTTAACACATCGCGCCGTGTATAACAGGCGATATCATCGATGATGCGCGTCATCTGCGCACGCGAACGCGCGTGCCGCCACAATGACGGCGCGCGGTGCAATCTTTCGATTCAGGAACGAGGCGTGCGGCGGGGGCGAGGCTGCTGGCTGCTTTGGCCCGTTTGGGACAGCCAGTAATTCGGCTGGCAATAACTGCCGGTTTCCGACACCGCGGTCTGACATTGCTCCAGCGTATCGTATCGGCAATCGCCGGGCCCGCCTCCGGTATTTCTGCAAAATGGATAGTCTTTCGCCGTGGCCGGAGCCGCGCCAAATGCCGAAAGCGCAGCGAGGGCCACCGCGGCCAAAATGATCTTGTGCCCATTCATTGCTCGTAATCTCCGATCCAGGTCTATTTGCGCGGATCAAGCGATCCTCCAGCGTCGCTGTACGGTCAAGAAACGAATGTGTGAGCATCAACGATAGAGCAACTGAAGAAAATTCAGGCTGGAGCCGCCGGATTATCCGGCAACATGCGCTTGAACAGCGCGATCATTCGTTCGGCTTCTTTCGGTTTGAGGGTGATGGCGTGGCGGACCGCCGCGGCAATCAGTGTCATGGTCAGACGGGCGGTTGCCGCCAGTGTTGCGACATCACGTCGCGGCGCGCGACTTCTCCGACCATGTCCGCATGACCGCGGCAACCGGCCGGACGATTGCCTCGGCCGCAGCCAGCGCATCGTTTGTGGTCGCACCTGCCGCGCGCTGAAAGCGTTGACCGAACCGATGAAACCCCTTGTATGATGACGGCTTGAACGCCCGGTCATACGAGGGTTGGCATGCGCAAGGTTATCGAATTCGACGACGAGACCTACCAGGCTCTCGTGCAACTTGGCCGCGACCGGATGGCGACGCTTCAGGAACTCGCCGATGAATCCTTCGCCGACCTGCTGAAGAAACACGGCGTGCCGAAAGACCTGCGGGAGGCATTGCGCAGAAGCGTCAAGGCGTCCGCGCCCACCGCGAAGCGCAAGAAGAAAACTGCGCACCGCAAATGACGCCGGCCCGCGACAAAAATGCAGGCGGCCCGGTCCTCATCACCGGATGCTCGAGCGGTGTCGGCCATGCCGCCGCGAAAATCTTCCGCAAAGCAGGCTATGAAACGTTCGCCACGGCACGGGATATGTCCGCGCTCGATGACCTCCGTGCGCTCGGCTGCCGCACGCTGGCGCTCGATGTCACCGATGAGGTTGCGCGGCGCGCCGCTGTGGAAGGCATCGAGCGCGAATTCGGCGCCGTCGGAATTCTGGTCAACAATGCGGGCTACGGCCAGTACGGTCCGCTGGAAGAGATTTCGCTCGACGCGCTGCGGCTGCAATTCGAAACCAACGTGTTCGGCGGCCTTCGACTGTCGCAACTGGCGCTGCCGGCGATGCGCCGCGCCGGGCATGGCCGGATCGTCAATGTCAGTTCGGTGGCGGGCCGAGTCTCGTCCATCGGCGGTGGCGCATATCATGCCACGAAATTCGCCATCGAAGCGCTGACCGACGCCCTGCGCCCGGAAGTCGAACCGTTCGGCATCGACGTCGTCAACGTGCTCCCTGGCCCTATCGCCACACACTTCGCGGCGACGCTGCTGAAACACATTCCGGATACCGGGCCCGACAGTCCCTATGTCTTTTTCAAGCAGCGGCTCGCGGCCTACATGCGCGATTTCCTCAACCCCGAGAAGCTCGGAGTGATGTCCGCAGAGACTGTCGCGCGCGTCGTTTTCAAGGCTGCGACGGCGAAACATCCGCACACGCGCTACAATGTGGGACTCATCGCCCATCTTGGCCCCATTGGCCGCGCTCTGACGCCCGACCGCGTGGTGGACTTTATGACGCGGCGAAAGGTGCCGGTCGAAAAGCCTTAGGACGATCAACCGCCACGGTCGATCCGCTTCAGCAGCACGAGGAGGCACGCCGCGACGCCAAGTACAACGGCGAAACACCCAAGCCCGATCAGCACGGCCTTGAAGACAAATTCGTCTCGAAAGATCCAGGCCGCTATCCAGCACAGCACGGTGACCGACGGCGCGAAAATCAGAATCGGCAGCAGCGCCTTTTCCAGATTTTCCCGCGTCCGGACCTCCCTGTCCTCTCGTTTACCCGTCATTGCGCCAGATTGCGGGAGCGGCTGCTGCCGGTCAATGATCTGAAGCAAGCCACCGCAGCAAACAAAACCGGAAGCATCCGTAACGATGCCTCCGGTTTTCTGGGATTTTCAGATGTCACGCGCGGGTCAAGCCCGCGCATGATAATCTCGCCATCGAACCAACATTCACGCCTTCTTCATGCCGGCCTTCACTGCATCTGCCGTGATCGGCAGCGAACGAACGCGGGCACCGACCGCGTTGTGAATGGCATTGGCCAGAGCCGGAGCCACCACCGTCACCGCAGGTTCGCCGACACCGGTCGCGGGTTCGCCATTGGCGATGACGGCAATCGCCACCTCCGGAATCTGGCTCATCCGCATCGGGGTGTAGGTGTCGAAGTTGGTCTGCTCGATCGCGCCATCCTTCATGGTGGCCTTCTCGAACAGCGCCAGCGACATGCCCCACAGCGCCGCGCCCTCGACCTGGGCGCGGATGCCGTCCGGATTGACCTGGGTGCCGACATCGGTGGCCACGGTGAGTTTCTTCACTTTCACCTCGCCGCTGTCGTTCACCGCGACATGGGCGACACACGCCGTCCAGCTCGCGGTGGCGCGTTCCTGCGACGACACGCAGGCGACCCCCATGCCTTCACCCTTCGGCAGCTTCTTGGTGCCGTAACCGGCAAGACCCATCGCGGCCAGCAGCGTGTTGCGCAGCCGCTGCGCGCCGCCGGCATTGGCGCCGGCGCCGTCGAGCATGTCGATGCGGAATTGCGCCGGGTCTTTGCCCGCCGCCACCGCGAGCTCGTCGAGCATGCTCTCCACCGCCCAGAAGGTCCAGCCGGGAGCCACCGAGCGCAACTGGCCCGACGGCGTCGCCGACTGCGCCAGTTCGTTGATGATGGCGCGGACATTGTGGTTGGGCACCGTATAAAAGAAGTCCGCGCCGTTCACCGTGAAGGCATCGAGCGCGCCCTTCTTCTCGACATCCGGCGACAGGAACGCCGGAATGCCCCATCGCTTGGTCGGCCAGGCGCTGACAACGTCATGATTGAACGCCACCAGCTTGCCGCTGTCGTCGAGACCGGCCTTGATCTTCTGGAAGGTCAATGGACGCGAGAAATCCATGGTGGTGTCGTCCTCGCGCGAATAGATGACCTTCACCGGCTTGCCGACGGCCTTCGCCGCAAGCACCGCCGGAATCAGCATGTCGCCGTCGAGACGCCGGCCGAAGCCGCCGCCCAGCCAGGCCTGATGCATGACGATGAACTTCGGATCGACACCAAGCGCACCCGCCGCGATCGCGCCCGAGCGGGTGGCGAACTGGTTGCCGGTGTAGACATGCCAGATATCGCCCTTCAGTTCGGCCGTGGCATTCATCGGCTCCATCGGCGCATGGATGTTGATGTTGGTGGTGTATTCCGCCTCCATCACCTTCGATGCCTTGCCAAGCGCTTCCGCCGTGTCGCCGTTCTTGACAAAGAACAGCCCCGACGCGTTGTCGGCCTGCAAACGCTTGGCTTCCGCCAGCAGGGATTCGCTGGAGACCTTGGCGTTCGGCCCGTTGTCATAAGTGACCTTGAGCGCGTCCGCTGCCTTCTTGGCGTTGGCGTAGGTGTTGGCCACTGCCACCACCCAGCCTGTGGTGGTGCCGGTCTTGTCGTCCAGCGTCACCGCCTTGATGAAGCCCGGCACCTTCTTTGCCGCGCTGTCATCCACCGACTTCACCGTCGCGCCGTAGCGCACCGGCGGCATCACGATCTTGCCGTAGACCATGCCGGGCAGGAACGTATCGATGCCGTACTTCGCGGTGCCGTTGGTCTTTGACGGAATATCGATCTGCGGAATCGACTGGCCGACCAGCGTGTACTGATCCGGCGTCTTCAGCTTGAGCGCTTTCAGTTCATCCGCCGAGAACTTCTTGGTCGCCTTGCCGCTCTTCACGATCTCCGCGAAGGTCAGCGACTTCTTCGACTTCGGATGCGAGATCGTGGAATCGCGCACCACCAGTTCACTCGCCGGCACGCCCATGATTCCTGCCGCGGCTTCGGTCAACGCAATGCGGCCCGCGGCACCCGCGCGGCTCATGGCGTCGAAGTTCATCATGGTGCTCCACGAGCCGCCGGTGATCTGCGCGCCAAGAACCGGATCGTTGTACTTCGGATCGTTGGAGGCGAGTTGAACCCGCATGTCCTTCCAGCTTGCGCCAAGTTCTTCAGCCACAAGCTGCGCCATGGTGGACGCGATGTGTTGCCCCATGTCGGCCTTGCCGCAGGTCACGGTGACGAGACCGTCCGGCGCGATGGAGTACCACACGCTTGGATCGAATGCGGCGGGCGCTGCCAGCGCGCTCGATCCCGGAACGGATGAGAAGCCGAGCGCCAGACCTGCCGCGGAGGTGCCGACAATGAATGAGCGGCGGCTGAGATCGGACGATGAATTGACCTTGAGGTGCTTGTTCATGTTGCCCTCCGGTCGGCTGGCGCGTTGGACGCGGTGCGCATATCGTTGGCGGCCCGCATGATGGCCTTCTGAATTCGCGAGTAGGTCATGCAGCGGCACAGATTGCCGTCCATGTGCGCGACCACTTCATCCTTGGTGGGATTGGTGTTCTTGGCGAGCAGCGATGCCGCCTGCATGATCTGGCCGGACTGGCAATAGCCGCATTGCGGCACCTGCTCGAGAATCCAGGCCTTCTGCAACGGATGATCGCCCTTGGCGCTCAAGCCTTCGATGGTGGTGATCTTCTTGCCGGCGACTTCGCTGAGCGCGGTCTGGCAGGAGCGCACGGCTTCGCCGTTGACATGAACAGTGCATGCGCCGCAAAGACCCGCGCCGCAGCCGAATTTCGTACCGGTCATCTGGAGTTGTTCGCGGATAACCCAGAGCAGCGGCGTATCGCTCGCCGCGTCGACGGACACATTCCGTCCGTTAATGCTTATCGTCGGCATTTTTGCGTTTCCCCGCCGGTGCACGACATCGCTTACGGCGATGACTCACATCGAGGTCGTCCGCCCGCCACGCACCGGTCAGAAGCGAGCGGGCGAAGCATGATCGGGTTTTCAACCGCTGGCAACGAAATTGGAATCGATCAAAACAAAATGAGGCGCATGGCTGCTTCTTTGTGCAGCGCGACATGCGATTCAAATTTGTAACGTTATGAGGAGTTGGCCGTGCGTTGCGGAATCGTCATCGCAGCGATGCCCACGATGACGCAAACAAGACCGATCCAGACCGTTGGCGACAGCGTTTCGCCCAGAGCCACCACACCAAGCCCGACACCCAGCGGCACGCGCAAATAGGCCTGTGCAGTGGTGCCGACCGATCCCAGCGTCTGGATTAGCCGGAAATAGATCACAAAGGCGAGCGCCGTGGAAAATGCCGCGAGCGCAATCAACGCTGCGACCGAGGCCGCCGACGGCGTCAACGTCCATGGCCGATCGACGATGAGGCTGAGCGGCGTCAGCATGACCGCGCCGCAGATCATCGATCCGGCGGCCGGCACCATCGGATCGAGACCGTTGAAGTTACGCCCGAACAGCGCGGCTGCACCGAACATGACCGCAGACAGCACCAGCGCAAGCTGGGCGATGACATCCTGTCCCAACCCGTTCAGCGCATCGACGCCCACCACGAGACAAATTCCGGTGAGACCTGCCGCCACACCGAACGATTGCCGCAGGGTGGGACGCTCGTGACGCACGAATAGCAGTGCCAGCAGGAACGCGAAGATCGGCGCGTTCGAGCCCAGGATGGTCGCGAGGCCTGCACCAACATGGGTTTCCGCATAGGCGATCAGCGTGAAGGGGACCACGCTGTTGAGGCAGGCCTGGATCATGAAGCGCTTCCACACCGCCGGATCGCGCGGCAGGGTGATGCCGCGCAGGCGCATGATCGCCAGCAGGATGCCGCCTGCGATGAGCGTACGCCCGGAAATGAAGGTCAGCGGCGGAATCGTCTCGACGCCGATCTTGACCAGCGTGTAGGCCGCGCCCCACAGCGTCGCCAGCAAAACCAGCAGCACCAGATTGGTCGCGGTGCGCGATCGTGGCGTCTCGATGGCGAGGGTCATGTCGGCCTATAACGTACTTTTCCAAAAGTATCGGTTAGCAATGACTCACCTCTCCCGTGGGGAGAGGTCGGCACGCAAAGCGTGCCGGGTGAGGGCGTAGAATCTCTCGATAGATTGAGATCCCCTCACCCCAACCCTCTCCCCGCCGGGGAGAGGGAGCACTTTTCGTTCGTAGCAAGATACTTGCTCATATCAGACAATCGTTGTTTCGATGCGGGTCGAAGTTTATCCGCCGCGCAGCAGATTGGAGTATTGCTCCGGCACTTCGATCGGAAAGCCAAGGATCGCCGCCGACAGCGCCTTGCCGTAGTTGTCGAGGCTGAGGCTGCGCGAGACACCGCCGCCGAGGGCACCCTCCGCGACGAAATTCAGCGCCGCCAGATTGTCCGCCTCATAGCGCGTGACATCGCCCTTGATCGCGCCGCGATAGAACGCCTTGAAACTTGCCGCGGTCAATTGCGCTTTCAGCAGCGGGTAGAATTCGTCGCGATAGGCGATCACCGCGATATTCGACGTGTTGCCCTTGTCGCCGGACCGCACATGCGCCACGCGCTCAAGTTTGATCAGCATGGGTCAGCTCTCATACCAGGTGATGACCGGGGCGACCTTCTCGCGCGGCACCAGAGTGGACCACACGCCGATGATCTCGCGGGCGCGGTCCTGATGCGGCACCCGCTTGCCGGTCATACCGACGCCGGACACCGCCATGCCGTCGATCTCGCGGCCGACTTTCAGGGCTTCCTCGCGCGTCTTGCAACGCGCGGCGACACGTACCGCGATTTCATAGGGCTCCGGCGCGTCCTGTGGCGTAGCCTCGCCATGGATCGCGTTGACGCCAAGGAAATCGATCCGCAGATCGTCTGCCTTGAGATCCACGATGCGAAACCGCTCTTCGAGGATTGTCTTCGCCAGTTGCGCACGGCGCAGCGCGCCGGGGCCGGCATAGAAGAACATGTCCTCGCCGATGAAGCCTTCCATGCAGCCCATCGACACTTTGAGTGTCGCTGTCCGCGGCTTGCCGCCAATGTTGCGGACCCGCATGCGGTCCGGACCGGCCTGTTCCAGCGCAGCCGTGGTGAAATCGACCACCACGTCCGGCGTGATGTAGTTCGCCGGGTCGTGCACCTCGTAGAGCATCTGCTCTTTCACCGTCATGGCGTTGATCGCGCCGCCGGTGCCCGCAACTTTCGCAATGACGGCGCTGCCGTCGCTCTCAACCTCGGCAATCGGAAAAGCCAGATCCCACGGATTCGGCACATCCTTGAAACCGGGATCGGCGAAATAGCCGCCGGTCACCTGCGCGCCGCACTCGAGCAGATGCCCGAGGCCGCTGCCCGCGCCGAGTTTCGCAAAATCATCCGCGCGCCAGCCGAATTCGTGCATCATCGGCGCGAGAAACAGGGACGGATCGGCGACCCGCCCGGTGATGACAATGTCCGCGCCCTGCCGCAAGGCTTCGGCGATGGGCTCCGCGCCGAGATACGCTTCCGCCGAAATGATCTCCGATGCGATGGAACTGACCGGCGCGCCGTTTTCCAGAATGGTGCCGCCAAGTTTTGCGATCCGGTCGGTAATAAGACTGCCGGAAACCGCTGCTACCTTCTTTCCCCGCGCGCCGTGTTCGCGCAGCAGTTCGACGATGCGCTGCGCCGCGCCGTCCGGATTGATCCAGCCCTGGTTGCTGATGATCTTGGTGCCGCGCTTGAGACAGCCCGGCAGCACGGCCTTCATGCGGTCGTCGAGATAGGTGTCATATCCGGGGAACGACGGATCCCGCCGCTTGCGCACCTGCGCCGCCGAGACAGTCGCCTCCGCCATGGTCTCGAAACAGAGATAATCGAGATCGCCCTGCTCGGCGTTGAGTTTCGCCGGCTCGATGCGGTCACCCCACCACGCCGATCCCGCCCCTATCCGCAAACCCGACAAAAAGTTGATCCTTCCCCGGAGTTTTCTTGAACCTTCCGGCTTGCCTTGGGCGGCAAACCGAAGAACACTTTGTCCATGAAACTAGTGTTGTTCGTCCCGCTTGTCGCCATCGCTCTTGTGCATACCCCGGTGGATGCGCGCGCGGAGCGGCTGCCGCCTTCTCCCTTCACCACGACGCTGTCCAACCACACGCCGCTGGTGTTCGGCATGAGCGTGGAGGACGCGACCGACGCCCTGGGACAGCCGCTGAGTTATGTGAGCGGGCGGCCGGGCGACGAGATTTTTCTGGTGATCCGCAATGTCGGCGCGCGATGGTCGTTCCGCGACGACCCGCTTTATCTGCAGTTCCGCGGCGGCCGCCTCACCGGCTGGAAGGCCGACTGGAGCCGCAACTGGATGTGGCGATAAGCCCGTTCCTCGTCCCCACCGCATTCCCATATCTGATGGAAAGACGCCCGCATGGGACAGACGATCACGTTGACCGCCTCGGATGGATTCAACCTCGGCGCCTATCGCGCCGATCCGGCTGGCGCACCGAAAGGCGCGATTGTCGTGATCCAGGAAATCTTCGGGGTCAACTCGCACATCCGCAACATCTGCGACCGGCTGGCGAACCAAGGCTACGTCGCCATCGCACCTGCGATCTTCGATCGCATCGAGCCGGACTTTCAGTCGGGATATTCGCCGGATGAAGTCGCGGTGGCGCGGAAATTCGTCGCCAGTCCCGATTGGCCGGCGATGCTGCGCGACACGCAGGCCGCCATCGATGCGGTGAAAGACATCGGCCCGGTCGGCATCATCGGCTTTTGTCTCGGCGGCAGCATCGTCTATGCCGCAGCGACCAAGCTTTCAGGTCTCCGCGCCGCGGTCGGCTATTACGGCGGCGCCGTGGTCCGCTTCGCCGATGACAAACCCACCGTGCCGACACAGTTGCACTTCGGCGAGAAGGACACCGGCATTCCCTTGAGCGATGTCGAGATCATCAAGGCGAAGCGGCCTGAGGTCGAGGTGCTGGTTTATCCCGGCGCGCAGCACGGTTTCGGCTGCGACGAGCGCGCCAGTTACGACAAGCCGAGCTCGGATCTCGCCTGGCAGCGCAGCCTGGCGTTCTTCAGCAAGAACTTGAAATAGACGTATCAGAACCAGCGTTCGGCAACCGAGATGGTATCGCCGGGCTTGAGGAAGGTGCCGGGCGGCACCACCGCCTGCGCCGCGCCGCCTTCACCGACGCGGGTCAGCTTGATGGCCTTGCGCTCCGCGCGCGGCGTGAAGCCGCCGGCGATGGCCACCGCGCTCTCGACCGTCATGTTGGGCACGTAGGGATATTGGCCGGGTGCGGTGACTTCACCAAGGATGAAGAACGGCCGATAGCTCTCGACTTCCGCCGCCACATACGGCTCGCGCAGATAGCCACGCTTCAGCCGCGCCGTCACGGCAGCAGCAAGCTCGGCGGGCGTCAGTCCGCGCGCAGGCACCGAGCCGATCAGCGGCATGGTAATCGCTCCGCTGGCGCCCACCGCATAGGTGTTGGTGAGACCTTCCTGGCCGTAGACCACGATGCGCAATTTGTCTCCGGCGTCGAGCCGGTAAGGCTCATCGACTGGCGCGTAGCCGGTCGTCACAGACGCGGATGTCTGCATGCAGCCCGTCAGCGCGAGCGCACCAATAACGACAGCGATCAGCGATAACCGCGACGCACGCATCAAACGCTCCGGGCCTGCCCTCGTGACGAGAGACAGGCCCGGTGTGCAGCATTTATGGTTAACAAAGGGTAAGCGCGGGGTTAGTTGCGCATGATCTGATCGGAAAACCGGTTCACACTTTGCCGGATCATGCGTTACGCGCTCACGCCCACTCCAATCGGGCACGACACGCCGGTTCCACCGAGGCCGCAGTACCCGGCAGGATTCTTCGCCAGATATTGCTGATGATAGTCCTCGGCAAAGTAGAACTCGCCGGCCGGCTTGATCTCGGTGGTGATCGAACCATACCGCTTGGCGTTGAGCGCCTTGTTGTAGGCATCCTTCGAGGCCAGCGCCGCCTTCGTCTGCGCGTCGCTGGTGGTGTAGATCGCCGAGCGGTACTGCGTGCCGATGTCGTTGCCCTGGCGCATCCCCTGGGTCGGATCGTGGCTTTCCCAAAACGTCTTCAGCAACGCGTCGTAAGACACCTTGTTCGGATCGAACACCACCAGCACCGCTTCGGTGTGGCCGGTGCGGCCCGAGCAGGTCTCTTCATAGGTCGGGTTCGGTGTCGACCCGCCGGCATAGCCGACAGCGGTGACATAGACGCCGTCCATTTCCCAGAACTTGCGCTCGGCGCCCCAGAAGCAGCCGAGACCGAAAATCGCAGTCTCGAAGCCGGCGGGATAAGGGCCCTTCAGCGCGTGTCCGTTGACGAAATGGGTCCTGGCCGTCGGCAGCGCGGTCGCGCGGCCCGGCAGGGCATCGGCGGCGCTCGGCAGATCGAGGGGCTTGCGGGAGAAGAACATGGCGTGCTCCTTGCGGGTTCGCGTCTCTATATATGGGCCTGTACGCAGCAATTGTCAGAGCGTTACGCGCCGCCGGCTCATCATATGTCCGGCATCACCCCTTGAAATATGCGCGAACCCATTCCCGAAATTTGCTCGCCAGGCGAATTCGCCTCACCCAGAACGCTGTTCAATTTCGTGAGTAACCGATCAGCGGCTTGGAGGGGCGGAACAGCAGCATCAGGAGAATACCCAGAATCCCGAGGACCGCCCAGGCCGGCTGGTTGAGCAGAAGCTTCATCACGCTGTTCCAGAGCAAGGGCGAAACTCCTTCGACCAGGGTCTGAAACGACTGCTGGCTGGCCTGGTTGATGTCGTTCCAGAGCTCGCCGAGGCGCGTAATCCGCAGGGTCTGGTCGGCAATGGTCCTGGCCCCGTCGTAAACCAGCGACAGGAAGCCGATAACCAGCAGAAACAGCCCAATCAGACGAAAAAACCCACGGATCATCACTCACCCCATTTATTTCAATCACTTCGCCGGTATCGGCAGGGCCTCCCGCCGGACCCGGAAACCCCAAAATGGGCCCGGAAATCGTTGACGGTGCAGGCCAGTATCCCTATAAGAACCCGCAACTGGCGGCGGGCGCAATCCTGCCGCCGATGTTCTTTGAGAGCGTGTTCTTTAAGCAAGCTCTTTGAGAAGAACATTTTCAGGACCACCGATTTTCACCCATCATCGGCCGAACGGTCGATAGCGATCAGCCCGTCGGCTCACAACGAAAGCCGCGGTCTGACGGACCGAGAGAAACCGAGAGACCATGGCCAACACCACTTCCGCCAAGAAGGCGACTCGCAAGATTGCCCGCCGCACCCTGATCAACAAATCGCGCCGCACCCAGATGCGCGGTTCGGTTCGCAATGTCGAAGAAGCGATCAAGAAGGGCGACCGCGCCGCCGCTCTCGAAGCGATGAAGAAGGCCGAGCCGGATCTGATGCAGGCCGCGCAGCGCAACATCATTCACAAGAACAACGCGAGCCGTAAGGTATCGCGCCTGACGCATCAGATCGCCAAGCTCGCCAAGTAAGTTCCACGGCGCCTTTGTCCCGAAAAAACTGACCGTCAAAAAGACGATATGCAAAAGCCCGGCGAACGCCGGGCTTTTTCTTTTTGCAGTTGCACGATGAACACAGACGTTCCCCGATGCGCGGCGGCACGCCAACACCGTTCATGACATGCGCACTGACAGCACTTGCGGTGCTTGCGATGTTTCGAAAATGCAAGCGCGATGACGCACCGACTCCAAACCACGAGCAGGGGTTACCCTGCTCTGCCGATCACAAAAAAACACGCGTGACGAAGGCCTTATCGGCATAGTGAGCGACAGCAGTTGGAAAACGCATGGGTCGCCTGATCAATCTTAAATTATTTATGAAGGAAGTTTTGCCGATTGCTCGTTTTGTGACAGTTGTCCGACTTTTCGAATCTCCGCACAGATTCAAAACCTTGCTGTTTTGTCATGAACCACTCGGTGTTTCGCATCTGCGGCAAGTCGCGCTTTGAGCGCGCGATGCGAAATCAATTTCGTTGCGAGCCGCAGCGCCTCGTGTATTTCTTATTACGTCGCGTCGCCCACGGCTCTCTTGATCAGCGCGGTTTGAGACTCTTGGGCGGGCATGCAGTTAAGGTTGGTCTGCAAGTCAGTGGCACTTTCCTAGCGATGGTTGGGCGTGGACTCACGATTTGTGAGAACGGTCCTCTGTGTGAAAATTTCTCCGCCGCGGCGACCGGAACTTTCCGGGCTCCGCGTAACAAAGCGAGAAATCCCGCAGAGGAAAAACCCCACCAGCTTCGAAGGCAGGGGATAGGTTTGGACGGGCGAAACGAAGCGGCGGCTACGGCCTGATCAGTCAACTGATCGGGCGAAAACAAAAGATTAGACCAGATCAAGGCGATAACAACTTGCCATGGTTTTCCCGTGGCAGGAGGGGGAATTTCTATGTCCAGCAGTCAGAGCAGGCACAGCGACTTTACAGCAATCATTTCCAGCAAGTTCATTTCAGCGACCACTCCAGCCGCGCCCTGCGGTCCGCCACCCCATTCCAGTCCGCGCTAACGCGACACACGTCTTCTTCCCAAAGCTGAGCAATGCCCGCGGCGATCGGCGCCGAACGGCGGAGCGTCTGCAAACGACGGAAGAAACGCAGCGGCAGACATCATCACGGCTCTCGCCGGATCACACCTCAATCAGAAGATCAGAACGCAAATGACAATCTCGGCAGAAACAATTCCGGCAGGCATCGAACTGGCAGACATCGAACGCGATCAGTGGGCGCGCTTCAAAGGACGGCTGCGCACGAATGTCGGCGAGGATTTCTACACGAGCTGGTTTGCCCGCATGGACCTCGAGCGCATCCATGACGACTGCGTTCACATGACGGTTCCGACCAAGTTCCTCAAGAGCTGGATTCAGGCTCACTATGCCGACCGGGTCCTCGCCTGCTGGCAGTCTGAAGCACCGAGCGTGAAGCGCATTGAACTGACGGTGCGGACCGCGATGCGTTGTGCCGCGCCCGTGAAGGACGCCAAGGCGCCGCTGGGCCAGCCCCGGCCGGAGCTCGGCAATGGCGCAAGCCGCCCGGCGCCGGAACTGCGCAACACCGCGACCGCGCCGGTGTCGGCGAGCCACGAGGCGCTCGGCGGTTCACCGCTCGACCCGCGCCTGACATTCGCGACCTTCGTGATGGGCCGCTCCAACACGCTGGCACATGCTGCGGCACGTCAGGTGGCCGAAGGACGCCGCGGCGACAGCGTGATGTTCAACCCGCTCTATATTCATGCCGGCGTCGGCCTCGGCAAAACCCATCTGTTGCAGGCGGTCACCTGGGCCGGGAATTCCAATCCCGAGCGCAAGGTGCTGTATCTGACCGCCGAGAAATTCATGTACGGCTTCGTCGCCGCGCTGAAATCCCAGACGGCGCTCGCCTTCAAGGAAGCGCTGCGCGGCATCGACGTGCTGGTGATCGACGATCTTCAGTTCCTGCAGGGCAAGTCGACGCAGTCGGAATTCTGTCACACGCTGAACGCGCTGATCGACGCCGGGCGTCAGGTGGTGATTGCCGCCGACCGGCCGCCGTCCGATCTGGAAAGCCTCGACGACCGCGTGCGCTCGCGCCTCGCTGGCGGTCTCGTCGTCGAGATGGGTTCGCTTGGCGAAGAACTGCGGCTCGAAATCCTGAAGTCGCGCGTGTCGGCCGCGAAGGCACATCACGCCACCTTCGACGTGCCGATGCCGGTGCTGGAGTATCTCGCGAAAACCATCACCCATAACGGCCGTGATCTTGAGGGCGCGATCAACCGTCTCCTTGCTCACAGCAAGCTCAACGCCACCACCGTGACGCTTGAAATGGCGGAACGCGAAGTCCGCGATCTGGTCCGGCCGATGGAGCCGAAGCGGGTCAAGATCGAGGACATCCAGCGCGTGGTCGCCCGGCAGTACAATGTCAGCCGCTCGGACCTCCTGTCATCGCGCCGGACCGCCAATGTGGTCCGTCCGCGTCAGGTCGCGATGTATCTGGCAAAGACGCTGACCCTGCGCTCCCTGCCCGAAATCGGACGCCGGTTCGGTGGCCGCGATCACACCACGGTCCTGCATGCGGTCCGCAAGATCGAGGCCTTGGTCGCCAAGGATGTCTCCCTCTCCGACGAGGTCGAACTGCTGAAGCGCCAGCTTCAGGAGTGATCCAGCCGGGATGGCTTGGAAAAACCTGAGATAACAAAGGGGGAAAGCCGCCTTCCGGCGGCTCTCGCCCTTGCGCTTCCCGCTCAACCGCGCCACCTTACGGTCCCCCGTGGACCTCGGCGAAACTCCCGTTTTGCCGGTCCGCAGGGTTCAGTCGCCGCGGCGTGCTGTCCAGCCGTCCGGCACCTCCAATAACGATACGGACTTGGGATCGGGCGGAATTGTCATGAAGGTTACCGTCGAGCGGGCGCAACTCCTCAAATCACTGAGCCACGTTCATCGCGTGGTCGAACGCCGCAACACAATTCCGATATTGGGCAATGTGCTGATCCGCGCCGACAAGTCGCGCCTCAGCCTGAAGGCCACCGACCTCGATCTTGAAGTGACCGAGACGCTGGCGGCGGAAACCGGCACCGGCGGATCGACCACCGTTCCCGCCCACATGTTCTACGACATCGTGCGCAAGCTGCCGGACGGCTCACAGATCGTGCTGGAGGGCGACGGCGACCGCTCCGTGCTGGCGATCCGCGCAGGACGCTCGCGCTTCACGCTGCAGACGCTGCCGGAAAGTGACTTTCCCGATCTTGCCGCCGGTGACATGACCCATTCGTTCACGCTGGCCGCCGCTGACATGAAGCGGCTGATCGACCGCACCCAGTTTGCGATCTCGACCGAAGAAACCCGCTACTATCTTAACGGCATCTATCTGCACGCCGCGGGCACCGCCAAGGCCGCGACGCTGCGCGCGGTCGCGACCGACGGTCATCGCCTCGCACAGGTCGACCTGCCGTTGCCGAAGAGCGCCGAGGGTATGCCGGGCGTGATCGTGCCCCGCAAGACCGTGGGCGAAGTGCAGCGCCTGATCGAAGACAACGAGGCCGAGCTGAAGATCGAGCTGTCGCAGGGCAAGATTCGCTTCACCATCGGCGATGTTGTGCTGACCTCGAAACTGATCGACGGCACATTCCCCGACTACGGCCGCGTCATTCCGCAGAACAACGACAAGGAACTGATCGTCGACAAGAAGGACTTCGAGGCCGCTGTCGATCGCGTCTCGACGATTTCTTCCGAACGTGGCCGCGCCGTGAAACTGGCGCTGTCCGCCGGCAAGCTGGTGCTGTCCGTGACCAACCCGGATTCCGGCAGCGCGACGGAAGAGCTGGAGGTCGAATACGCTTCCGACCCGCTCGATATCGGCTTCAATTCGCGCTACCTGCTCGACATCGCAGCCCAGATCGAAGGCGAGGTCGCGGTGCTGCGGCTGGCAGATCCCGGCTCGCCCACACTCGTGCAAGACAAGGACTCCAAGGGCGCGCTGTACGTGCTGATGCCGATGCGGGTGTAATTTTGCTGTTATGACGTGAATGCACTTTCCCCTCTCCCCTTGTGGGAGAGGGTGCCCGCGATCCGACAAAATTGAAGATCGTCATTGCCGGGCTTGACCCGGCAATCCTTCATCCTCGAATGAGATATTGGGTTTACATCCTTGCCAACAGGCCGGGCGGCACGCTGTATGTGGGCGTCACCAACGATCTGATACGCCGCATCTACGAACATCGTGAAGGACTCGCCGAGAGTTTCAGCAAACGCTACGACGTTAAAACGCTCGTCTATTTCGAGCAGCATGACACTATCGCTGCCGCACTCCAGCGCGAAAAAAACATCAAACACTGGTCGCGCGAGTGGAAGATAGATCTAATCGTCGCACAGAATCCTGATTGGAACGATCTTTATAGTGAGATTGTCCGCTGACGCGGACGATGGATTGCCGGGTCAAGCCCGGCAATGACGATCGACATCTGTTGTGACGTTCTCAGGCCTGCTATCTAGCGCACCATGACCGTCTCCCGCATTCTCCGCCTCAGCCTGACGCATTTCCGGAATTACCGTGCGGCGAGTGTGGAGACGCGCGGCGATGTCGTGGTGCTGGTCGGCCCCAATGGTGCGGGCAAGACCAATTGCCTGGAGGCGATCTCGTTTCTGTCGCCCGGACGCGGCCTGCGCCGCGCCACGCTCGATGATGTTGCGGATATCCAGGGCGACGGCTCATGGGCGGTCTCCGCCGAGGTGGAAGGCGAACTCGGCCTTGCGACGCTCGGCACCGGCATCGATGCGCCCCGCGCCGACGGCGCGTCCTCGCCCCGCCGCGTGCGCATCGACCGCGAGCCGGTGACCTCCGCGGCGGCCTTTGGCGATCATCTGCGCATGGTGTGGCTGACGCCCGCCATGGACGGCCTGTTCATGGGCGCGGCCTCCGAACGTCGCCGCTTTTTCGACCGTCTGGTACTGGCGATCGACTCTGAGCATTCCAGCCGCGTCTCCGCGCTGGATCGTTCCCTGCGCTCAAGAAACCGGCTGCTGGAAGACCGCAACTTCGATGCGCACTGGTGCGATGCCATTGAGCGTGAAACCGCGGAACTCGCGGTCGCGGTCGCCGCCCAGCGCGGCCAGACATTGCAGCGATTGAGTTCGATGCTGGCCGCGCGCGGCAGCAAATCGGTGTTTCCGTCGGCGCTGATTGCACTCGACGGCTGGATGGAGAATGCGCTGCTGAGCGAGACCGCCACCGCCGTCGAGGACCGCTACCGCGACATGCTGCGGGAAAGCCGTGCAAAAGACGCCGCCGCGGGTCGCACGCTGAACGGGCCGCACCTGACAGATCTGCAGGTCATCTACGCGCCCAAGAACATGCCGGCGCACGATGCCTCCACCGGCGAACAGAAAGCGCTGCTGATCGGCCTTGTGCTGGCCCACGCCACTCTGGTGGCCGAGATGACCGGCATCACGCCGCTCCTCTTGCTCGATGAAATCGTCGCCCATCTCGATCCCAATCGCCGCGCCGCGCTGTTCGACGAACTCGCCGCCCTCGGCGCACAGGTCTGGATGACCGGCGCTGATCCGGTCGCATTCACGGATATCGGTACGCGCGCGGATATTTTCGACGTCGAGGCGGGGACGGTGAAACGGCGCGCGCGCGGCTGAATCAGGCCGCGATCTCGCCCCCAAAAGCCCTCTCGCAGGCTGCGCGAATCAAGCTTTTCCACAGCCCCGAAAATGCCTCTTCAGAGCCTTGAAAAACAGCCAGAAAATCCTATCTAATCAACAGCTTGCAGGACGCCACTTTGTCCTAGGAGCTTGTCTGTTTTCATGGCACAAATCGACAATCGAAGGCGCATTTTCCGCGACCCGATTCGATCTCTCTGCCGAACCATTTTCGAAGGCAACTCATGACCGAACCAGCCCGGCAAACCAGCGCCGAACCTGTCTCCAATCCGGGTGCGGAATACGGCGCTGAATCGATCCGCGTGCTGAAGGGTCTCGACGCGGTTCGCAAGCGGCCGGGCATGTATATCGGCGACACCGATGACGGCTCGGGCCTGCATCACATGGTGTACGAAGTCGTCGACAATGCCATCGACGAGGCGCTTGCGGGCCATGCTACCCGCGTCGAAGTGATCCTCAATCCAGACAACTCGGTGACCGTACGCGATGACGGCCGCGGTATCCCCACCGACATCCACAAGGGCGAGGGCATTTCGGCCGCTGAAGTCATCATGACTCAGCTTCATGCCGGCGGAAAATTCGACCAGAATTCCTATAAGGTCTCCGGCGGCCTGCACGGCGTCGGCGTCTCCGTCGTCAACGCGCTATCGAGCAAGCTGGAATTGCGCGTCTGGCGCGACGGCAAGGAACACTACATCCAGTTCAAGCACGGTGATTCCGTCGCCCCGCTGGAAGTCGTCGGCGATGCCAATGGCAAGCGCGGAACTGAAGTGACATTCCTCGCCTCGACCGAAACCTTCACCAATGTCGAATACGATTTCGCGACGCTGGAGCACCGCCTGCGCGAGCTGGCGTTTCTGAATTCCGGCGTCAACATCACGCTCTCTGACATGCGTCACGCGGTCGAAAAACGCGAGGAACTGTTCTACGAGGGCGGCGTCGAGGAATTCGTCAAATATCTCGACCGCAACAAGAAGCCTGTGGTGCCGACCCCGATCGTGATGCGCGCGGAGCAGAACGGCATCAGTGTCGAAGTCGCGATGTGGTGGAACGACAGCTACCACGAGAACGTGCTGTGCTTCACCAACAACATTCCCCAGCGCGACGGCGGCACCCATCTGGCGGGCTTCCGCGGCGCGCTGACGCGTCAGGTCACCGGCTATGCCGACGCCATGGCGAAGAAGGAAAAGATCGCGCTGACCGGCGACGATTGCCGCGAAGGCCTCACGGCTGTGCTCTCCGTCAAGGTGCCAGATCCGAAGTTCTCGTCGCAGACCAAGGACAAGCTGGTGTCCTCGGAAGTACGCCCCGTGGTCGAAAACGTGCTGAACGCGGCGCTCTCGGCCTGGTTCGAGGAACATCCGTCGGAAGCGAAGACCATTGTCGGCAAGGTGATCGAGGCCGCCTCCGCGCGCGAAGCCGCGCGCAAGGCGCGCGACCTCACCCGCCGCAAGGGCGCGCTCGACATCGCCTCGCTGCCGGGCAAACTGGCCGACTGTCAGGAACGCGATCCGGCGAAATCCGAACTCTTTATCGTCGAGGGTGATTCCGCAGGCGGCTCCGCCAAGCAGGGCCGCAACCGCGAATTCCAGGCGGTTCTTCCATTGCGCGGCAAGATTCTCAATGTCGAACGCGCGCGCTTCGACAAGATGCTCTCGTCCGAGCAGATCGGCACGCTGATCACCGCGCTCGGCACCGGCATCGGGCGCGACGACTTCGATATCTCGAAGCTGCGCTATCACAAGATCATCGTGATGACCGACGCCGACGTCGACGGCGCGCATATCCGTACGCTGCTGCTGACGTTCTTCTTCCGGCAGATGCCGGCGCTGATCGAAGGCGGGTTTCTCTACATCGCCCAGCCGCCGCTGTTCAAGGTGACGCGCGGCAAGTCCGAGCAGTACCTCAAGGACGAGCGCGCAATGGAGGATTACCTGATCGAGACCGGTCTTGATGATTGTGTCCTGAAGCTGTCATCGGGCGAGGACCGCAAGGGCCGCGATCTTCAGGCCCTGCTGGAGGACGCACGCGTCATCCGGGGCATCCTGAACAGCTTGCATAGCCGCTACAATCGCACCGTGATTGAGCAGGCCGCGATCGCCGGTGTGCTCAGCCCTCATGTGATCGGCAACATCGAGACCGCCAACCAGGCCGCCGACTACATCGCCAAGCGCCTCGATGCGCTGGCCGACGAGGTCGAACGCGGCTGGACCGGACGCTTCACCGAAGGCGAAGGCTATTTCTTCGAGCGCACCGTGCGCGGCGTCAAGGATGTCGCGATCATCGACGACGCGCTGCTCGGCTCCGCCGAGGCGCGCAAGCTCGACGAATATGCCGGACGGCTGCAGGAGGCTTATCCGCGCAGCGCCGTGCTCCGCCGCAAGGACACCGAAACGCCGATCCACGGACCAGTCAGCCTGTTCGAGGCCGTCACCGATGCCGGACGCAAAGGCGTGACCTATCAGCGCTACAAAGGCCTCGGCGAAATGAACCCGCAGCAATTGTGGGAGACGACGCTCGACGTCAATGCCCGTTCGCTGCTGCAGGTCAAGGTCAAGGAAGTCGACGCCGCCGACGATATCTTCACCAAGTTGATGGGTGATGTCGTCGAACCGCGCCGCGAGTTCATCCAGGACAACTCGCTCGACGCCAACGTGGACGTTTGATCCTTATGCGATTGACGTCCACGATCGCCTGAGACGTGCACCGCATTGCCACGTTTCATCCACATCCGGGCACGATGATCGGGCTTGATGCGCACATGGACCGTGGTCCATAAGCCGCTTCCCCCTTGCCGCGACTCAATTGCCGCGGCGATCTCTCCTGGTTGAAGGATCCGGCGTGGCCAAGACAATTTCCCAACAGATTGCAGACGAACTCGGCGTTCGCGAAGCGCAGGTCGAAGCCACCATCAAGCTGCTCGACGAAGGCTCGACCGTGCCTTTCATCGCGCGCTACCGCAAGGAAGTGACGGGCGCGCTCGACGATGCGCAATTGCGCACGCTGGACGAACGCCTGACCTATCTGCGGGAGATGGAGGCGCGGCGTACCACCATCCTCAATTCGATCCGCGAGCAAGGCAAGCTCGACGCCGCTCTCGAAGCGGCCATCATGGCGGCAGACAGCAAGGGCCGCCTTGAGGACATCTATCTGCCGTTCAAGCCCAAGCGCCGGACCAAGGCGGAAATCGCCAAGGAAGCGGGCCTCGAGCCACTGGCGGACCTGTTGCTGACCCAGCCAGCAAACGAGCCGCATGCCGCCGCCGCGCCCTTCGTCGATCCCGACAAGCAGGTGGCTGATGCCGCCGCCGCGCTTGAGGGCGCACGCGCGATCCTCGTCGAACGTTTCGCGGAAGATGCCGACCTGATCGGCGCGCTGCGCGAAGAGGCGTGGTCGAACGGCGTGCTGACATCGAAGCTGCGCGAGGGGAAGCAGGAAGCCGGCGCCAAGTTCAGCGACTATTTCGATTTCAGCGAGCCGTTGCACAAGCTGCCGTCGCACCGCATTCTCGCCGCGTTCCGCGGCGAGAAGGAAGAAATCCTCGACCTGCAGATTCTTCCCGAGCCGCCGGCGGCGACACCTGCTGCTGTGAGTTCGTACGAACTGCGCATCCGGCAGCGGTTCTCGATCTCCGATCAGGGACGCCCCGGCGACAAGTGGCTGACCGAGACCGTGCGCTGGGCGTGGCGAACGAAGATTCTCATTCACATCTCCATCGATCTGCGCATGCGGCTGTGGACCGCAGCCGAGGAAGAGGCCGTTCGCGTCTTTGCCGCGAACCTGCGCGATCTGCTTCTTGCCGCGCCTGCGGGAGCGCGTGTCACCATGGGCCTCGATCCGGGATACCGCACCGGCGTGAAGGTCGCTGTGGTCGATGCCACCGGCAAGGTCGTGGCGACCACCGCGATCTTTCCGCACGAGCCGCAGCGCCGCTGGGACGAATCGCTCGCGATCCTCGGAAAGCTCGCGCGCGAGCATCGCGTGGAACTGATCGCGATCGGCAACGGCACGGCATCCCGCGAAACCGACAAGCTCGCCGGCGACCTGGTGAAGCTGCTGCCGGAACTGAAGATGACGCGCATCGTCGTGTCGGAAGCCGGCGCATCGGTTTACTCGGCGTCTGCCTATGCCTCCGAGGAACTGCCCGGTCTCGACGTGACGCTGCGCGGCGCGGTGTCCATCGCACGCCGCTTGCAGGACCCGCTGGCCGAACTGGTCAAGATCGATCCGAAATCCATCGGCGTTGGGCAATATCAGCACGATCTCGGCGAGGCAAAACTCTCGCGCTCACTCGATGCCGTGGTGGAAGACTGCGTGAACGCGGTCGGCGTCGACGCCAATACCGCCTCTGCGCCGCTGCTGGCGCGCGTCTCCGGCATCGGCACGGGCCTCGCGCAGAGCATCGTCCAGCACCGCGACGCCAATGGCCCCTTCCGTTCGCGCAAGGCGCTGAAAGAGGTGCCGCGTCTCGGGCCCAAGGCGTTCGAGCAGTGCGCCGGCTTTCTGCGCATCACGGGAGGCGACGATCCGCTCGATGCCTCCGGCGTGCATCCGGAATCCTACCCCGTCGTGCGGCGCATTCTCACCGCCACCAAGAGCGACATCCGGGCGCTGATCGGCAACGCTGAAATCCTGCGGCAGGTGAAGCCGCAGAGCTTCGTCGACGAAACCTTCGGTCTTCCGACCGTCACCGACATTCTCCGGGAGCTTGAGAAGCCGGGACGCGATCCGCGGCCCGCGTTCAAGGCAGCCGTGTTCATGGACGGCGTCGAGAAGGTCAGCGATCTCAAGCCCGGCATGGTGCTGGAAGGCGCGGTGACCAATGTCGCGGCGTTCGGCGCATTCGTCGATGTCGGCGTGCATCAGGACGGCCTTGTCCATATTTCCGCGATGTCGCGCACCTTCATCAAGGACCCGCGCGATGTGGTGAAGCCGGGCGACATCGTGCGCGTCAAGGTTCTGGACGTCGACGTTCCGCGCAAGCGCATCGCGCTGACGCTGCGTCTCGACGACGAGATCGGACCGGCCTCCGATCGCACCGCGCGCAGCGCCCCGCGCCAGCAGGAGCGTCCCCTGTCAAAGTCCCAGCAGCGGGCCGCATCGCAACCCGCCCCTTCGGGCGGCGGCGCACTCGCGGAAGCCCTCAAGCGCGCAGCGGAGCGGCAGAACGGCAGAAAATAGCGGCGGTCGCGAAACGCCGCAGCCTTGGACCATGATTTTGTCAGGCTGCGGTGCTACTCAGTCATCATGGCCAGCGTCGAGACAACACAATCAGCCCGGATCGCGGCCCGTAATCCGGTCGCGACCGAGTTTATTGAAACCATCAAGCTCGCCCTGCCCATTGCCCTGACGCAACTGGGACAGATCGCCATGATGACCACCGATCTCGCGCTGATCGGACGGCTCGGCGACACTGCGGTCGCCGCGGCGTCGCTGGCGCATACGGTGTTCTTCGTCGCTTTTGTGATCGGCATGGGACTGGTGTCCGCCGTCGCTCCGCTCGCAGCTCAGGCGCTGGGCGCGCGTCAGCCGCGCACGGTTCGCCGTGCGCTTCGCGTCGGCCTGTGGGCCGCGCTGCTGCTGTGCGTTCCGATGATGATGCTGCCGCTGTTCGGCGAGAAGATTCTCCTGATGCTCGGTCAGGCGCCGGAGAATGCCCGTCTCGCGCAGCGTTATCTGCTCGGCCTCGCGCCGGGCATGGCGCCCGCGTTATGCTTCATGGCGATCCGCAACTTCATGGGCGCAGTCAACCGGCCCGAGCCGGGCCTGTGGATCACGCTGGCTGCAATTCCCGCCAATGCCGTGCTCGGCTACGCCTTGATCCACGGCCATTGGGGCATGCCGAAGCTGGAATTGCTCGGCGCGGGCGTTGCCACGACCACTGTGAACTTCGGCATGTGCGCTGCGGCCCTGTGGTTCACCTACAGCCAGCGGCCGTTCCGAAAATTTCACGTGCTGGGACGGTTCTGGCGGATCGACTGGCCGTTGATGCGCCAGCTTGTCATCATCGGCGCGCCGATCGCGGTGTCATTCCTGCTGGAGTACGGATTGTTCTCCGCCGCCGGCCTGCTGATGGGGCTGATCAGCACGACCGCGCTCGCCGCGCATCAGATCGCGCTGCAGATCGCGGCCATCCTGTTCATGGTGCCGTTCGGCATCGGCATGGCCGCGACCGTGCGCGTCGGGCAGGCGCTGGGGCGCGGCGATGTCCCGGCGATCCGCCGCGCCGGCGTGGCTGCGATTGTGCTCGGCATCATCTTCATGACGACAATGACGCTTGCCGTGATCGTTGTGAGATTTGACGTTGCGGGATTTTTCTTCGGCAACACCAAGCAAGGCCTGGCTGCGATCGAGCTCGCCGCCACGCTGATGCTGGTCGGCGCAACCTTCTTCATCGCCGATGGCATCCAGACCGTGGCCGCCGGCGCGCTTCGCGGTCTCAGCGACACCCGCATCCCGCTGCTGCTTGCGGCCATCAGCTACTGGCTGATCGGTTTCACCGCGGCCTATGGTCTCGCGTTCTGGACTAACCTGGGCGCGATCGGAGTCTGGATCGGCCTGTCGATCGGCACCGGCATCTATGCCACCCTGCTGGTATTGCGCTTCCGCGGGCTGACCCATCGGTTGAGAGTTGCGACATGACCTCCCATGCCATCAGCATTCCGGACTTTGAACCCGACAGCGGCATGAAGGCGCTTCTGCCGGGCGCGCAGTTCGGCGATTGCTTCGTTGTCACCGTGAGCGGTGAGACACTGGATGCTCGTCAGGCCGCCGAACGCATGTTCCTGCGCCAGGCCGGATGGATCGGTGGCCTCATGAAACTGCGCAATCTTCTGGTGACGCCATTCGGCCTCAAGCGGCCCACCCACCGAAAGGCCCTCGCCAGGGAGTCCATCGGTCCGTTTCCCGTCATCAGTGAAACGCCACAGCGTTTGGTAGCGGGCTTCGACGACAAGCACCTCGACTTCCGCATAGTCGTCGACGTGACCGGAGGCGCCGGCGGAAGACAGGTGTCCGCGACGACACTGGTGAAAACCAATAACTCGCTCGGCCGGGTCTACCTCACCATCATCATGCCGTTTCACCGCATGATCGTCCCTGCCATGCTGCGGAAGATCTGACACGCGTCGCACCGGCCTGCAGGCGCCTCAGGGTTTCATCCAATCCAGCGCCTGCTGCATCGGCACCGGCGAGACCCTGACAAACCCGGTGAACGGGTGGTCCATATCGAAAACCAGATTGATCGCAATCGACACCGACAGGGCTGCGAGAAAGAGCGCAGCAATCACCGTGCCCTGGAATGGCGCGAATATTCCACGGCAGAAGAAAAGAACGCTGAGCCAGAAGACGCCGGCGAACAGAAACGCGCGTGGCGACCGATTGATCTGCTGAACGGACAGCAGACGGCTGGTGCGCTTCAAATCCCCGATGAGTTCAAGGGCATTCCTGCGGCCCTCGACATGAACTCCGTTCGCCGGAGCAAACAGACGAAGATCGGATTCGATTTCGTCGAGCAGCCGCACGGATTCTGCGGCATCCCTGCTGGCGGCCTCGGCGTCACGATCGGTCCATAGCTGATCGATCTTGTGCGCCGTGAATGTGCGCAGCATCTCGCGGATCTTTGCGGCATCCTGACCGAAATGCATAAGCTCGCGGTCGAGCAACGTCAGGTTGGCGCTGAACTGCTGAACCTCCTGGTTTCGCAGATCGAAGCTCGCCTTGGTGTTGGCCACAAGAAGGCCAAGCACCAGCGCTGCCAGCAGTGAGACAACACCCATGATGTTGTGCACCGTCTTGCCGGTCAGATCCGACAGATGATCTGCAGGCAGGAAGCGGCGAAGCGCAAAGCCCAGCATCGCCGAGCCAAAAATGAAGATAAAGGCAATCAGGCCCGCGCCAGTGAACATGGCCGTATCAACTGATGAAATTAATCCGATAATCGGCGGCAAAGGTCATCCGCAAGCCGTCGGATGTCAAGGTGGAGGGCATGATGCGCCATGGGTTGAACGCGCGGCACAGGATGCATAGTCTGCCGTCCGGCAAAAAGGACAAACAACAATGGCGAATGAAACCGCAACGCTGGCCGCTTACGTCGCAAACCTCAGATATGAAGACATTCCACCAGAGGTGCTGGAGCGCGCCAAGGCGCTGACCCTCGATTTTCTGGGCAGCGCCGTGCGGGCGCGCAGCGAGGCGGAATCGACGCCGTCGCTGCTGGCGATGCTGGCGACCCTCGGCCTCGACGGCAAGGGCGATGCGACCGTGTGCGGCGATGCCAAAACCTATACGCCCGCCATCGCCGCGCTGCTGAATGGCGCGCTCGGCCACTCGCTCGACTTCGACGACACCCACGCGGATTCCTCGCTCCATCCGAGCGCGCCCGTTGTGCCCGCCGCCTTCGCCGTCGGCGAGATTGTGGAGGCCAGCGGCCGCGACGTGCTGACAGCCATCGTCGCGGGCTATGAGGTCTGCTGCCGCCTCGGCAATGCGCTCGATCCAACCTCGCATTACGCAAAAGGCTTTCACCCCACCGCCACCGCCGGCACCTATGGAGCCGCGGCCGCGGCGGCAAAGCTTTACAAACTCAGTGCAGATCAGATCGTCGCAGCATTCGGCGTCTCCGGCAGCCAGGCCGCCGGCTCGTTGCAATTTCTGGTCAACGGCGCCTGGAACAAGCGCTATCAGGTCGGCGCCGCTGCGATGAACGGCGTTGTCGCCGCCTCGCTGGCCCGCGAGGGATTTATCGGCGCAACGGAATCGGTTGAGGGCAAGCACGGCCTGCTGGTCGGCTACAGCGATGACGCTCATCCGGACAAGGCGACCGCCGGTCTCGGCAAAATCTACGAGACCATGAAGATCGGCGTGAAGCCCTATCCGAGTTGCCGCTACACCCACGCCGCCATCGACGCCCTGATCGCCATGCGCCGCGAGCACAATCTCACGCCGGAAAACATTAAAAGCGTCGAGATCGGCCTGCACCGCAACGGCATCACACTCACCGGCGATGCCGCAACCAAGCGCCATGCGCGCAGCGTGGTCGGCGGACAGTTCTCGATGTTCTTCACCGGTGCGCTGGCGCTCGATCAGGGTTCGTTCGGCTGGGACGATTACAAGCGGCTCGGCGATCCCGCCATCGAGGCGCTGGCTGACAGGATCGAGGTCGTGCAGGACCCCCGGCTGGAGGGCAAGAGCCATCCGTTCGGCGCGCGCGTCAGCATCGAAAGCGGTGAAGGCACCCTGGAGCGCCTGATTCCAGATCCATCGGGCGAGCCGTCATCGTTTCCTGATGCGGCGGCGATGCAGCAGAAGTTCCTGCAACTCGCGCGGCCGGTGCTCAACGAGCGCGCCGATCGCTTCGCCGACGCCATCCTGTCGCTCGACAAGTTCGACCGCATCGACCGCGTCACGTCGCTCGCGCGGCTTTGAGTCGCATCAGGCAACCTGCGGATCAGGCATTCCCAAACGAAAGTCTGGGCCGGACCGTCTGGAATCGGTCGCATTCGCTGTCTATCATCGGCGGATGATGCCTGACTGCGCAGGAGCAAGCTGACGAATGGCGACGCTGGGACTGGACCGGGCCTCCTTAAGCAATCTGCTCTCCACGCTGACGGAGCGGGGCCGCAGCCTTCTGGGCCTCTCCAATGGCGCGCGGGCGATGTCGCAGGCCGAGTTGATCGGGCTTGGCGAAACCCTGCTGTCGCGGCGCGGCGAAGCCACCGGCGTCGCGCTCGCCAACACGCTGCTTGCGGGTTACTCGGCTGCGAGTGAAGCCGATCAGCTCGCCTTCCTCAATGCACTTGCCGATCTGTTCGGGCCGGACATGAACGAACTGAATGCGGCACTCGCCGTGGTGCGCGACAAGGGCACGTCACCCGACGCCGTCAGCAAGCTTTTGAAGGCGGCCGAGCCGAGACGGCAAGAATTGATCCGCCGCCTCAATCTGGCGCCGGGCGGCACCGCATCGCTGGTGCGCATGCGCGAAGCGCTACTAACGCATATCAAGGATCATCCCGCGCTCAAACACGTCGACAGCGATTTCGTTCATCTGTTCGCGTCGTGGTTCAACAGGGGTTTTCTCGTGCTGCAACGGATCGACTGGACCACGCCTGCGAACATTCTGGAAAAGATCATCCGCTACGAGCAGGTCCACGCCATCTCCAACTGGGACGATTTGCGCAGCCGTCTCGCGCCGTCGGATCGCCGTTGCTACGGCTTCTTCCATCCGCAACTCGTGGATGAGCCGCTGATCTTTGTCGAGGTGGCGCTGACACGCGAGAGCCCGGCGGCGATCGCGCCGCTGCTCGATCTGACACGCGCGCCAATCCCGGCAACCGATGCGACCACAGCGGTATTCTATTCGATCTCGAACACGCAACGCGGGCTCGGCGGTATTTCCTTCGGCAACTTCCTGATCAAGCAGGTGGTCGAGGAGATCAAACGCGAACTGCCGAATGTGCATACCTTCGTGACACTTTCGCCGGTGCCGGGATTCGCTGCCTGGCTGAAGCGCGAACGCGCGTCCGAGACTTCGCCGCTGCTCGATGGGGCGTCACGCGCCATCCTCAACGCGCTGGATACACCGAACTGGGCCGACGATCCCGACATCGCCGAACAGGTCAAGGCCGAGCTCCTGCCGCTGGCGGCTTACTACTTCATCGAAGCCAAGGGTTCGCGCGGGCATCCGCTCGATCCCGTAGCGCGCTTCCATCTCGGTAACGGCGCACGGCTGGAGCGGCTGAACTTCCTCGGCGACCGCTCCGAAAAGGGCATGCAGCAATCGTACGGGCTGATGGTCAATTATCTTTACGCGCTCGATCAGATCGAAGCGAACCACGAAGCCTTTGCCGAAAAAGGCCAGGTTGCATCGTCGTCCACCGTTCGTAAGATGCTGCCAGCACGCGCGCTCGCGGAGACATCCGCAAGCGCGTAATAAAACTCCATTGATGCAAGGAGACGCGCTATGAGCTGGATGCCATCGAACGATCCGATCCTCGGCGACCCGCAGACCTGCGACGCGCTCGACCTCATTATCGTGCCGCGCACACGCGATCTCGGCGACGGCTTCGCTGTCCGCCGCGCGCTGCCGCACGGCAAGCGGCAGATGGTCGGCCCCTTCATCTTCTTCGATCACTTTGGACCGGTGCAGTTCGTGGCCGGCAAGGGCATGGACGTGCGCCCGCATCCGCATATCGGGCTCGCCACCGTCACCTATCTGTTCGACGGCAGCATCATGCATCGCGACAGCGAAGGAAATATCCAGGAAATCCAGCCCGGCGCGATGAACCTGATGACCGCCGGGCGCGGAATCGCGCATTCCGAGCGCACGCCGGACGTGCAGCGCGCCAGCGGCCAGCAGATGCTCGGCCTGCAAAGCTGGATCGCGCTGCCTGCGGGCAAGGAAGAGATCGCGCCGTCGTTCCAGCATTTTGGCGCCGACGTCCTGCCGACGGTTCAGGACACCGGATTCAAGGCGCGCATCATCGCCGGTTCATCGTTCGGCGCAAAATCGCCGGTCGAGATGGTTTCGGAGTGGTTCTACACCGAGGTGGCGCTGGACGAGGGCATGCGCGTGCCGCTCGATGCGGATCACGAGGAACGCGCGATCTATATCGTCGACGGCGAGATCGAGATCGCCAATGAAAAATATGAGGGACCGAAGCTGTTGATCTTCCGCCCCGGTGACCGGATCACCGTGAAGGCCGTGCGCCCGACGCGGATGATGTTTCTCGGCGGCACGGCGCTGGAAGGCCCGCGCCACGTCTGGTGGAACTTCGTGTCGTCGAGCAAGGAGCGCATCGAGGAAGCGAAGGCCGACTGGAAAGCCGGCCGCTTCGCCCATGTGCCCAACGAGCACGAATTCATTCCGCTGCCGGAGTGATCCTCAGAACACCGTGTAGCCGCCATCGATCAGGATGCTATCCGCGGTGTGATACGATGACGCCTTGCTCATCAGGTAAACGGCGATGCCGCCGAAGTCCGACGGTTCGCCGAACCGGCGCATGGGAATGCGCGGCATCACATTCGCGACGAACTTGTCGTTGGCCATCAGGCCCTGCGTCATCTCGCTCTTGATCCAGCCCGGCAGGATCGCGTTGGCCGTGATGCCATAGCGCGCCTGCTCGACCGCGAGCGCGCGGATCAGCGCATTGATCGCAGCCTTCGTCGCGGCGTAATGCTCGTTACGCGCCGTGCCGAACAGTGACGCCATGCTTGATGTCGCTACCAGCCGGCCGAAGGCATCGCCTTTTGCCGCGCGTTCCGTCATGTGCCGCGCAGCCGCCTGGAAGACATGAAACACGCCATCGAGATTTGTGGCGAACATCTTGCGCCAGTCCGCTTCGGTGCGGTCGATGAAGGCCTGACGTCCGCCGCCGCCGATCCCGGCATTGGCAAAGCAACCGTCGACGCGGCCGAATGCATCCAGCGTCGCCTGCATCGCAGCTTTCACCGATGTCGCATCGGTGACATCGCAGATGCGCGCCTCGGCCTTGCCGCCCTTGCCGGTGATCGAGGCCACCGCCCGCGCATTCTTCTCGGCGTTGCGTCCCCAGATCGACACGGCGCATCCTTCCGCCGCCAGCGCCTGCGCGATGCCAAGACCGATGCCGCCATTGCCGCCCGTCACCACCGCCACGCGGCCGCTCAGATCGAAAATGCCCATAATCGCTTCATCTCCGTTGATCTCGTTTGGCGGCGACATTGACCAATCGGCCGCGCAAAATCAAACCGCCGCGACGACGGAACGGCTCTTTCGCCATGCGAAACTAAAATTCGCAGCGCATGGCAGACCAGACATTGTTGCCATGCTGTGCCGTTTACAGCCAATTCGGTTTCCGAAATAGTCGCTGCGAAACGGACGCGGCAACGCTTGCGGACGTCACGCTCAATCAAAATCATCAAGCGAGGAACGCATGCAGTTCAAACATTGCAGACTGGAATTCGACGGACCTGTCGCCACACTTGTACTCGATCATCCTGAGGTCATGAATGCGGTGTCGCCGGACATGCTCGCCGGTCTCACCGAGGCGATGGATGCGATCGACGAGAAGCGCGACGACATTCGTTGCCTCGTTCTCACCGGCGCTGGCAAGGCATTCTGCACCGGGGCCAACCTTCAGGGCCGCAACGATCAGAGCGGCAAGCGGCCGAGCGCAGGCACGACGCTTGAGACAGCGTTTCATCCGTTCCTGCGCCGTCTGCGCAACCTGCATTGTCCGATCATCTCATCCGTGAACGGCCCGGCTGCCGGCGCAGGCATGAGCTTCGCTCTGATGGGTGACGTCATCGTTTGCGCGCGGTCGTCGTATTTCCTGCAGGCGTTTCGCCGCATCGGCCTGGTGCCGGATTGCGGATCGACCTGGATCCTGCCTCGGCTCATCGGCAAGGCGCGCTCGGTCGAGCTGTCCTTGCTGGGCGAGCGGCTTCCCGCCGAGAAGGCGCTGGAATGGGGACTGGTCAACCGCGTCGTCGATGATGCGGCTCTCGCCGAGGAGACCAGGAAGCTTGCCCATGATCTGGCCAACGGCCCGACCGTGGCGCTGTCGCTGATCCGCCGGCTTTACTGGGAAAGCGAGAACAATTCGTTCGAGGAACAGCTCGACCTCGAACAGCAGTTCCAGCGCGTTGCCGGACGCAGCGAAGATTTCAAGGAAGGCGTCGGCGCGTTCCTGGAAAAGCGCCCGGCCAAGTTCAAGGGCCGCTGATCTGTCAGCGCAGAGAAGATGTTCGAGGCAACCAGGCTGCGCTGAAAAACAGCGCAGCCTTTTTGCTGCCGCCGGAACACCCGGAATATCTCATTTTGCGCAAGGACCAGCTGCAAATGCGATTGTCATAAAAATCTCTTTTACGTCAGCGTTGTCGTCGTCTAGGACTGGCTCGCCTCCACCCATGGATGTCACGCGTGGCCTTTCCCTCCGTAAGCCGAGTTCCAAGCCCTCATGTGAAACTTCGTGCATGGCTGAATGATATCTTCGCCAGCGCGGCGCCTGCGGTCCTCACGGTGTCCTTCGGACTGTCCTATTCGGTTCTGATTTTCTCCGGTCCGCTGTCCGAATATCTGCCCTACGGGATCGCGGCGACCTTCATCGCCACGGCCATCATCGCCATCGTGGTCGCGCTGGGCAGCACCTTTCCCATCGCAGTTGGGGGCCCCGAAACGTCCACAGCGGCGGTGACCGCCATTCTGGCAACCTCGGTGGTCGAACACATCACGGCAACCGATCCGTCCGCGCACTTGCTCGGCCCCGTGCTTCTCACGCTGTCCGCCGCAACCATCATCACCGGCCTGGCGTTGTGCAGTCTGGGGCTGACTCGGATCGGCCGCGCGATCCGGTACGTGCCTTATCCCGTGATCGGCGGATTCCTTGGCGCGACAGCGCTCCTGATCGCCCTCGGCGGCGTTCGCGTCATCACGAACATGTCGTTGCGGTTCGACAACCTGGCATCGTTCGCTGACCCCATGACGATGTACGAGCTTCTCGCAGGCATCGCGCTGGCGTTCACGATCTATCTGACGTGGCACCGCTCGCGCAATCCGCTGGCGCTGCCGGCGCTGCTGATCGCCGGCGTGGTCGTGACCCATATCGTGTTCAACTTCGCAGGCATCTCGCTGGAGCAGGCGCAGGCCCTCGGCTGGACATTTCAATCGCTGCCGCGCGCGACATTTTCCCTTCCGTGGCATCTGGGTGACATTGAAAACTACCCATGGCAGGCCGTGCCCGGGCTGATCGGCAATCTCATTGCGGTGATTTTCGTCACCGCGATCAGCACGCTGTTCAACACCACAGGTCTTGAAGTCGCGACCAGCCGCGAAGCAAACCTCGAACGCGAACTGAATGTCGCGGGAGCCGCCAACATCCTGTCGGGACTGTTCGGCGGCTACGCGGGGTGCATCTCGCTCAGCCGGTCGCTGCTCAATTTCAACGGTGGAGCCACCGGCCGCCTGTCAGGGCTGACGGTCGCCGTGATTGCGGTGCTGATGCTGGTCGCCGATCCGGCGCTGCTCAGCTTCATGCCGAAATTCATTCTCGGCGGCCTGCTGATCTATCTCGGCGTGGACCAGCTCAACCGCTGGATTATCGAATCGCGGCGGCGGCTGTCCACCATCGAATACCTGTCGCTGCTGGCGATCATCTTCATCATCGTGAAGTGGGGCTTTATCGCCGGCGTCCTGATCGGAACTGTCATCGGCTGCGCGACATTTGCACTGAGCGCATCCCGCATCAGTTCGATCAAATTCGGCTTCAACGGCGCGGAGTACCGCAGTTCGCTCGATCGCTCGCAGAACGATCTCGCGCTACTGGCCGCCCATGGCAAGGAAATCCACGGGCTCAATCTGCAGAGCTATCTGTTCTTCGGTTCGGCCAATCGCCTTTATCAGCATGTGAAGACGCTGCTCGAACATCATCCCGAGTGCCGCTATCTGGTGTTCGATTTCAAGCTGGTCACCGGGATCGATTCATCGGCCGCCTACAGCTTCGCCCAGATCAGGCGTTCGGCGATCGAGAACGACGTGAAGCTCGTTCTCGTCAACCTGCCGCGCGCAGCCGAAAAAATGCTGCGGTCGGGAGAGTTTCTGGCCGGCGACATTCTGGTCATGCCGGATCTCGATCATGCGCTGGAGTGGTGCGAGAACGAAATCATCGCCCGGCACAGCGGGCTGGAGCAGGAAGAAGGCGATCTGCAAGGCTGGTTCGCGGGAATTCTCGGCAATGAGCACGATGCCGCCGAACTGGCGCGCCGTTGCGAACGCCTCGAAGTCCGCGCTTTCGAGACCATCGCGCGCGCGGGTGAACCGGCCGACTCGATGCTCTTTATCCTCAACGGCAGGATCGGCGTTATCGTTGACGCGGGCGGGGGCCACAGCACCCGGGTCCGAAGCCTCGGCCGCCATACAACGGTTGGGGAAATGGGGCTTGTCGCGCGCCAGCCGCGCAGCGCCACGATCCGGGCGGAGACCGACAGCGTGCTTTACGTGCTGCGCGCCGATGCGTTCAACGCGATCACCGCCAGCAACCCGGCCCTCGGCCAGAAGCTCCTGACCTATTTCATGTCGGTGTTGGCCGAGCGGCTCACTTTCGCCAGCCGCATGATCGGCGTGCTGCGCCGCTAGGCGTCAGGCGACGTGACTCATGAAGGCCTCGCGGCGGCCAATCATGCGTTCCGCGGCGACCTTTGCATCTTCACGCGTTGATGTCGCGTAGGTGCGGTATTCCAGATCGAGGGACGTTGCGGAATCGCGCTTGCCGAACCAGGATGCGAATGATTTCGGCCCCGATGTAATCGACGACAGCGCGAGAGCGAGGTTGTCGGCAGAGTCGAAGGCGAACAGCGCTCCGGATGAGGCGTGCCTGACTTCAAAAATTCCCGGCCCGATCGGCGCTTCGAGTTTTTCGCCGCGCGCGGCCTTCGGGTAACGTTTCCACTCGCTCCAGGTTGAAATCATGGTGACCTTCCGCCGCGACCTGCGCGTATCTCTTTAAAAAACAAACGTCCCTGCCCGCACAGCGGGAAAAGTTCCAACGAACGCAACAGGCAATCGTTCCCGCCGAAAATCGTCTTTTGTCATATGGATGCCGCCGCAAGCCCTTCAAGGGAGAAACGCGGTTAACCGGTAGTCACTCGATCGTGAACAGTTCGCCGCTAGACCGGCAATCCGGCCGCCTGCGCCAGCGCCTTCAGCGACGTTTGCGGACGCGCGCCGATGTGCTGGATCACCTCGGCGGCGGCGAGCGCGCCAAGCCGGCCGCACTGTTCATGGCCAAGACCGCGCACCAAACCGAACAGGAAGCCCGCGGCGAACAGATCGCCCGCGCCCGTTGTATCCACCACCTGCTTCACCGGATATGCCGGAACCGCCGTCACCTTGTCCTTCGCAGCAACCACGCAGCCCTTTTCGCTGCGGGTGACCACGGCGAGTTGGGCGTCATTGCGCAACTGACCCAGCGCCTTGTCGAAATCCTCGGTCTGATAGAGCGAAGCCAGTTCCGTCTCATTCGCGAACACCAGATCGACCGTCCCGGTGCGGATGAGATCGAGGAACTCATCGCGGTAGCGGCCGACACAAAAAGCGTCCGACAGAGTGAGCGCGACACTGCGCTTGTTGTCATGCGCGATCTTCGAGGCTTTCAGAAACGCCTCCTTCGCATTGGCCGGATCCCACAGATAACCTTCCAGATAGACGATCGAGGACGCCGCAATCTGGGCAGGGTCGATGTCGGCGGGGGAGAGATCCTGCGCCGCCCCGAGATACGTGTTCATGGTGCGCTCGCCGTCCGGCGTCACCAGGATGTAGGAGCATCCGGTCGCAGGGCCGTCGGTCGCGGCCGCGGTCGTGAACGCCACATTCGCGGCGCGGATGTCATGGGTGTACATGCGGCCGATCTGGTCGTCCTTGACCTTGCCGACATACGCCGCCTTTGCGCCGAAGCCCGCCACGCCGAAAATCGTATTCGCCGCTGAACCGCCGGACATTTCGGTGGCTGGGCCCATGGCCTGATAAACCGCAGCGGCGCGCGCCTCGTCGATCAGCGCCATCGATCCCTTGGCCATGCCGTGCTGAGCGAGAAAGGCATCGTCGGTTCGCACCAGGATATCGAAGATGGCATTCCCGATCCCGAGAACGTCGTATGTCGCTGCGGTCATTAATGATATTCCTGCTGGAAGGGAGCAAAACCGGCAAAAGCTGGTATTTCAGGGAGGGATTGGAGAGCCGGTTCCAAGGTCTTTGGAGCAACCGGCGACCTATCACGACAACGCGCCCGCCAGCAAGCATGTGATCCGCAGAATAGCTCGATGATCCGTCATATCCTGACCATCTCGACCGGCACGCTGGCGTCGCGAACGCTGGGATTCATGCGCGACGCCCTGATCGCGGCGCTGCTCGGCGCCGGATCGGTCGCGGACGCGTTTCTGGTGGCGTTCCAGTTCATCAATGTGACGCGCCGTTCCTTCGCCGAAGGCGCGCTGAACGCAGCGCTGATCCCGCATTATCTGCGCGTGCGGGAAACCGAGGGTACTGTTGCCGCCGCCGCCTTCGCGGGACGCGTGCTCGGCAGCGTCAGCCTCATCCTGATCGGTATCGCGCTCGTCCTGACGGTGCTGATGCCGCTCGTCATTGCAGTGCTTGCCCCCGGCTTCGTCGGCCGCGAGACTTTGGAGTTGGCCATCATTGACGCCCGATTGATGATGCCGTACTTCGCGTTCGTCGGCCCATCTATCGTGATGATGGGCGTGCTGAACGCCGAGCATCGCTTCATGCTGACCGCATTCTCGCCGGTGCTGTTCAACATCACCATGATCGTTGTGCTGGTCGTGCTGCTGGTCTGGCGGCACGATCCGCTGTTCTCGGCAACCGTGATCGCTGGCGCAGTCGGCGTCGCCGGATGTCTGCAAATGCTGATCCTCGTTCAGCGCAGGCCGTGGCGCGACGGCATCGCCACGCCGATACGCATTTCATTCGACCCGCAAATCCGGGGGTTTCTGCGCAAGGGCATTCCCGGCATGGTGGCCAATGCCGGGCCGCAATTCCTGATTGTCGGCGGCGCGATCATCGCTTCGAATTCGCCGGCCGCGGTGTCGTGGCTTTATTTCGCCAACCGCCTGATCGAACTGCCGCTCGGCATGGTCGGCGTGGCGATGGGCACGGTGCTGGTGCCTGAAATGACCCGCGCGATCCGCGCCAACGACAAGGACGCGCTGATGCAGGCCGAGTCACGCGGACTCGAACTTGCGACCGCGCTGGTCATGCCGGCAACCATCGGCCTGATCGTCCTGAGCCAGCCGATCATCCGCGTGCTGTTCGAGCACGGCGCATTCACCGCGGCGGATACCATCGCCACCGCACAGGCGCTGGCGATCCTCGCGCTCGGCCTGCCCGCGCATGTTCTGGTGAAAGTACTGGCTCCGGCTTTCTTCGCCCGCGAGGACACCAAAACGCCGCTCGCGGCAACGCTGTCCGGTATCGCGGTCGCCGTGATCTGCGGGCTGTTCTTCGGGCATGCCTATGGTGCCAGCGGCGTGGCGGCCAGCATCTCGCTCGGCGCATGGTTCTGCGCCGGCGTGCTGGGCTGGCGGGGCGCGACGACATTCGGATTTTCCCTCGACGCCATTTCGCAGCGCCGGCTGCCGCGGATCGCGATCTGCGCCGCGGTGATGGGCGCGATGCTGTTTCTCGCCGAGTCCTTTGTAGCACCGGTGACGGCAACGGCTGGCTTCGCGGCCCAGATCACCATTCTCGGCGGACTGGTCGCGGCGGGCGTTTCGTTTTACGGCCTGCTGCTGGACCTGTTCGGCGTCGTGAGCTGGGGTGAGGCAATCAGCAATTTGCGCGATGGCGGCTTGCGCGAGTAGCGCCTGCATGGCTAAAGACGCGCGTACACGGATCGGCCGCCGGACGGCGGCACAGGAACAGTAAGATGGCTGCAAAAGAACTGGTTTTTTCGGGCGTCCAGCCGACGGGCAATCTGCACCTCGGCAATTATCTCGGCGCCATCGTCAACTTCGTGAAGCTCCAGAACACCCACAACTGCATCTACTGCGTTGTGGACCTGCATGCCATTACCGTCTGGCAGGACCCTGCCGAGCTGACCCGTAACATTCGCGAGGTCACGGCGGCGTTCATCGCCGCGGGCATCGATCCGAAGAAGCACATTGTCTTTAACCAGAGCCAGGTCTCCGAACATGCCGAGCTCGCCTGGGTGTTCAACTGCGTGGCGCGGCTCGGATGGCTGAACCGCATGACCCAGTTCAAGGAGAAGGCCGGCAAGGATCGCGAGAATGCATCGGTCGGGCTATACGCCTATCCAAATCTGATGGCGGCCGACATTCTGGTCTATCGCGCGACGCATGTTCCGGTCGGCGAGGATCAGAAGCAGCATCTGGAGCTGGCGCGTGACATCGCGCAGAAGTTCAACAATGACTTTTCCGAGTCGATCGGCGCGCACAATTTCGGCGAGAAGTTCTTCCCTCAGCCGGAGCCGCTGATCACCGGCCCCGCGACGCGCGTGATGTCGCTGCGCGACGGCACCAAGAAAATGTCGAAGTCGGATCCGTCGGACTATTCACGCATCAATCTCACCGATGACGCCGACGCGATCGCGCAGAAAATCCGCAAGGCGAAGACCGACCCGGAGCCGTTGCCGGGCGAGGAGGAAGGCCTGAAGAGCCGTCCCGAAGCGGACAATCTGGTCGGCATCTACGCGGCGCTGTCGGGACAATCGCGGCCGGACGTGCTGCGCGAATTCGGCGGTGGACAGTTCTCGGGCTTCAAGAGCACGCTGGTGGACCTCGCGGTCTCGAAGCTCGGGCCGATCGGTGCGGAAATGAAGAAGCTGACGCAGGACGCCGCTTATGTGGATTCGGTTCTGGCCGACGGGGCGGATCGCGCGCGCGTCATCGCCGCCGAAACCATGGATGCGGTGAAGGACATCGTCGGCTTCATCCGCAAGACATAAAACTGTCTTCCATCCTGCGAAGGCCATGCCTGAATGAACCCGGGCATGGCCTCGTGCGCCTCCGGACAAACCAAATCGAGTTCCGTCAAGCCTCTTCCCACCTTGTCGGCGCGCCCTCGCGCATGGCAGCATGATGCCGGTCATTAAGCTGCGCGTATTCTTCTCGCAAACCGGTGCCCACTTTTGCGGAATACGCGCGAGGGACATGCATGAGCAACCAGCGACGAAGCTATGAACAGGGCCACAAGCCGAAATGCCTCGTCGTCGTTGACGACACCGCGGAAGGCGACCGCGCGGTGTACTACGCGAGCCGCTGGGCGCTGCGTGTCGGCGGCGGCGTCGTGATGCTGCGCGTCATCGAGACGGAAGACCGCAACCAGCAATGGCTCGGTGTCGCCGACATCATGCGCGCGGAAGCCGAGGAGATCGCGAACGTGGCGCTCGACCGCGCCTCGGGCCGCGCCAACGGCATCGCAGCCATCACGCCGGAGCGTGTCATCCGCGAGGGCGATCCCGGCGAGCAGATCATCGACGTCATCGATAACGATGTCGACATTGCCATGCTGGTGCTTGCGGCCAGCGCCGGTGCGGAAGGCCCCGGTCCCATCATCACCATGCTGGCGAAAACCGCCGGCACGTTTCCGATCCCGATTACGGTCGTGCCGGGCAACCTCAGCGACCTCGATATCGACGCGCTGTCCTGAATTGTCATGGCCGGGCTCGTCCCGGCCATCCCGATCATGAGGCATAGTGCCCAGTTCATCGGGGTCACCGGGGAGTTTCCCCACCCCGGAACAGCCGCCATGCACCTTGATCGGGCTGTTTCAGGCGCCATCTGTGCTATAGGAACCGCTCACTTAACCCCGTTCGCGCCGGCCTTGAACCGGCGATGCGCCGGAGAACCAGATGTTTATCCAGACCGAAGCGACCCCCAATCCCGCGACCCTGAAGTTCATTCCCGGCCGCCCCGTGCTCGACAGCGGCACCATGGAGTTCACCGACCGTGACTCCGCCACCCGCTCCCCGCTGGCCGAACGCCTGTTCGGTGTGCCGGGCGTGACCGGCGTGTTCTACGGCTCGGATTTCGTGACCGTCACCAAGGACGACAGTGACTGGCAGCACCTCAAGCCGGCGATCCTTGGCGTCATCATGGAACACTATATGTCCGGTGCGCCGCTGCTTGCTGACGGCCAGGTTGCCGACGGCGATGCGCCCCACGCCGAGGAATTCTTCAGCGAGGCCGACACCGAGACCGTAGCGGTCATCAAGGATCTGCTCGAAACCCGGATTCGCCCGGCGGTCGCCAGCGACGGCGGCGACATCACCTTCCGCGGCTTCAAGGATGGCATTGTCTATCTCGACATGAAGGGCTCCTGCGCGGGCTGCCCGTCCTCGACGGCGACGCTGAAGCACGGCATCCAGAACCTGCTGAAGCACTTCATCCCGGACGTGGTCGAAGTCCGGCCGATGTAAATTACCGAATTTTCCAAAAAGGCCTTGGGGCAAGCGCCGAACCGCTTGCCCCTTTGCTTTTTCAGCGGCACGTTGCCGCCAGCTTTGCCATCTTACCGGTCCCTGAATGATCGTTCTCGCCATCGATACCGCGCTGGACTACTGCGCTGCTGCCGTGCTCGATGCCGCCACGAAAGCGGTCATCGCGCAGGAAACGCTGGAGATGAAGCGCGGCCATGCCGAGGCGCTGATGCCGCTGATCGCACGTGTCATGACCGCGTCAGGCCTGAGCTATCTCGAACTCGACCGCATCGCCGTCACCACCGGCCCCGGCAGCTTTACCGGTTTGCGCGTTGGCATCTCCGCGGCGCGCGGCATCGGCCTTGCCGCCGACAAACCGGTGATCGGCCTCACGACGCTGGCGGCCTATGTCGCGCCTCTGGTCGCGGAGAAGCAGGAGCATCCGATCATCGCCGCGATCGATGCCCGGCATGACCATGTTTACTGTCAGGTCGTCGCCGGCAACGGGTCGGCCTTGATGCGCCCGGCTGTGATGCCGATCGAGGACACCTTCGCGGCCTCACGCTTTGGCGCGTTGCGCATGGTCGGCAACGCGGCGCAGTTGCTGGCGGATCGCTGGCCGCGAAATGTTCCGGCACCTGTGCTGGTCGACCCGAAACCCGGTCCCGATATTACCTGGGTCGCCTGGATCGGCGCGGGGACCGACCCAGGCGCGGCGCCGGCGAAGCCGTTTTATTTGCGTGCGCCCGACGCCAAGCCGAAGGCTGGTTACGCGCTGCCGGGTACACGGACGTAGCCATGCCGCGCGTTCCCGCATTTCTGTCCGGTCTGTTTCCGAAACTGTTCGGACGCGCCGACGCCACGGTCGAGCCAGCAAATCTCCGCGATGCGCCGCGTCTCTCACAACTGCATCGCGCCTCGTTTCATCGCGGCTGGGGCACGGACGAATTCGAACAGATCCTGATCGAGCGCAATGCCCTCGCTCACCGGCTGCGGCTCGGCGGATCGACCATCGGATTCATCGTGTCGCGGACCGCGGCCGACGAAGCGGAGATTCTCTCCGTTGCGGTCGCACAGAAGCACCGCGGGCGCGGCTTCTCGCGCGACCTGCTGCGCACCCATCTCGGACATCTTGCGGGGCATGGCCTGAAAACCGTGTTTCTCGAAGTCGAGGAAAACAACCGTCCTGCCCGCGCCTTGTATGAACGCGCCGGTTTCCGCGTCGTCGGGCGCCGCGAACGGTACTACAAGGACGCCAGCGGCGAACAATTGAACGCCGTGGTGATGCAGCGAGACTTGTCGTAAGCTGCGGCTGGTGGCAAAACACCGCTCTATCCACCGGAACCTCGCAAGATGTCGTCCTTGAAGCCCGTGCCCACAGGCAAGCACACGGATATCGAAAAGCGTTGCGCCGCAGCCGGCATGCGCATGACCGAGCAGCGCCGCGTCATTGCGCGCGTGCTCGCTGAGGCCATGGATCATCCCGACGTCGAGGAACTTTACCGGCGCTGCGTTGCAGTCGACGACAAGATCTCGATTTCGACGGTCTATCGCACCGTCAAGCTGTTCGAAGACGCCGGCATCATCGAGCGTCACGATTTCCGCGAAGGCCGCGCCCGCTACGAGCAGGTGCCGGAGAGTCATCACGACCATCTCATCAACCTGCGCGACGGCAAGGTGATTGAATTCACCTCCGAGGAAATCGAAAAGCTTCAGACCGAAATCGCGCGCAAGCTCGGCTACAAGCTGGTCGATCACCGGCTGGAGCTTTATTGCGTGCCGTTGGACGAAAAGACTCGGGACGACGACAAGTCTTGAGCACTCCGTCCCCTTACGACCTCGTCATTTTCGATTGCGACGGCGTGCTCGTCGACAGCGAAGCGCTGGCGTGCGTCGTTCATGCCGAGGTGCTGACGGAATACGGCTACGCGATTTCCGCCGAACAGGTGCACGAGCGTTTCCTCGGGCGTTCGGCGCGTGAGGCAAGGCTTGAAGTCGAAAGCGAACTCGGCCGCGCCTTTCCCGACTCGTATACCGCGCAACTGCGCGCCACGATCGACCGGGTGTTCGGAGAACAGTTGCAGCCCGTTCGGCACATCTTTGAGGCGCTGGACCGATTGTCCCGGCGCATCTGCGTGGCGTCCTCCGGTACACCGACACGCATTCGCAGCAGCCTCGGCACCACAGGCCTCATCGGCCGCTTCGATCCGCATCTGTTTTCTGCGATGCAGGTCGAGCGCGGCAAGCCTGCGCCGGACCTGTTCCTGTTTGCCGCCGCGCAGATGGATACGCCGCCAAGGCGATGTGTCGTGATCGAGGACAGCGTGCCCGGCGTCACCGCCGCGCATGCCGCGGGAATGACCGTGATCGGATTTACCGGCGGCAGCCACTGCCGGCCCGGCGATGCCGACCGGCTGCGGGCGGCCGGCGCGAACATTGTCATCGGAGATATGCGCGCATTGCCCGGTCTGATCGAACCGAGCCTCGACCACGCTGAAATAAGCGCCATTTAGGCGCGCGATTAGGTTCGCCCCTGAAAACCCCACCAGAACAAATAGATAGACTCTATTTGGCGCGTTCTGAACTACCACCCGGTCGCTGGATTTCGCCGCCCTTTATCTATATTTGAAGCGAGCGCGTATTCCGCAAAAGTGGGTACCGGTTCTGCGAACGGAATACGCGCTAAGTTATAATTAGGAGCGTTTCTTCGGCTAACCGGCCGGAAAACGCTCTCTGGAGCGGCCCGGAGCGCCGCCAGACCCAAGGTTTCGATGACCGCGCCGCGCAAGCTGCACATCAAGTCATACGGCTGTCAGATGAATGTCTACGATGCACAGCGCATGGTGGACACGCTCGCGCCCGAAGGATTCGTCGAGACGGCAAATGCCGACGACGCCGATCTTGTGATCCTCAACACCTGTCACATCCGAGAGAAAGCGTCCGAGAAAGTTTATTCGGAACTTGGGCGCCTGCGCACCGCAAAGGACGAGGCCGCGCGCAACGGCCGCGAGATGAAGATCGCAGTAGCGGGCTGCGTCGCGCAGGCCGAAGGCAGCGAGATCATCCGCCGCGCACCGGTGGTCGATGTCGTGGTCGGCCCGCAGAGCTATCATCATCTGCCGCAGCTGCTGGCAAAGGCAAAGACCGATGGCCGCGCCGTCGAGACTGAATTTCCGGTCGAGGACAAGTTCGCCTCGCTGCCCGATCCAAAACCGGCGATGATCCGCGCGCGCGGCATCTCGTCTTTCGTCACGGTGCAGGAAGGCTGCGACAAGTTCTGCACCTTCTGCGTGGTGCCTTATACGCGCGGCATGGAAGTGTCGCGTCCGGTCGCGCGCATCGTCGACGACGTCAAGCGCCTCGCCGATAACGGCGTGCGCGAGATCACGCTGATCGGCCAGAACGTCAACGCGTTTCATGGCGAAGGCGAGAACGGCAAGCCATGGTCGCTCGGCCAGCTTCTGCATCGTCTTGCGGACATTCCGGGCATCGTGCGCCTGCGCTATTCGACCAGCCATCCCCGCGATGTCGACGAGGCGCTGATCGAGGCTCACCGGGACATTCCCGCGGTGATGCCGTTCGTGCATCTGCCGGTGCAATCCGGCTCCGACCGCATCCTTGAAGCGATGAACCGCAAACACACCGCTGCCGATTATGCCCGCACCGTGGAGCGGTTCCGCAAGGTGCGTGAAGACATTGCATTTTCATCGGATTTTATTGTCGGTTTTCCCGGTGAAACCGAGGAAGACTTTTCGGCAACACTCGCGCTGGTCCGCCAAATCAGCTACGCTGGCGCCTATTCGTTCAAGTATTCGCCCCGGCCCGGTACACCGGCCGCGGACATGCAGGAGACGGTCACGACCACTGTGATGGACGAGCGATTGGCGCGGCTCCAGGAGTTGATCGACAGCCAGCAGGCTGCCTTCAACGCGGCAGTGATCGGCAAGACGGTCGATGTGCTGTTTGAGCGCGCCGCGCGCAATCCCGGTCAGATCGTCGGCCGCACCGCTTACCTGCAACCTGCTCATGTCATGGCGTCGCCCGACATCATCGGCCAGGTGCTGCCCGTCGCCGTCGAGAGCCTCGAACGCTACAGCCTGATCGGCGCACTCGCCGGGGCGGACGTGTCTCCCGTCTCGTCACCTAAAATTTCTCAGCCCGCCAACACTTCCTTGTCAGCCATGACCACCGGAGCCTGAACCCTTGCCAAAAAGCGCATCGGATTCGCCGACACTCGCCCCTGGCCGCAAAAACGACCGAGACGTTCCAACACCGCACGAAGCCCAGATCGTCGTCGCCTTCGACGATAACGGCGCCGCCTCCGCCCTGGTCGGTCCCTACGGACAAAACCTTGCTCTGATCGAACGCCGCCTCGGCGTCGTCGCCGACTCGCGCGGCAACCACATCACCGTCGCCGGATCGCGCGACGGTTGTGACGCCGCGCGGCGGGTGCTCGAAATGCTTTACGAACAGGCTGTGCGCAGCCAGGACATCGCGCAAGGCGATGTCGAAGGCGCGATCCGCGCCGTGATCGCGCAAGGCTCACTGTTCGAATTCGATCCGAAGACCGCGAAGTCGCAATTCGAGGAGATCAATCTGCGCAAGCGTCCGGTTCGGGCGCGCACCGCCGCTCAGGATTCCTACATCCGCGCATTGAAGCGGCACGAACTGGTGTTCGGCATCGGCCCCGCCGGCACCGGCAAGACATGGCTCGCAGTGGCGCAGGCCTGTCAGTTGTTCGAACGCAAGGAGGTCGACCGCATCATCCTGTCGCGCCCCGCCGTCGAAGCCGGAGAACGGCTTGGATTCCTGCCCGGCGACATGCGCGAAAAGGTCGATCCATATCTGCGGCCGATTTACGATGCGCTGTACGATCTGATGGATTCGCGCATCGTCGAGCGCGGCCTGCAAAGCGGCGAAATCGAAATCGCGCCGCTGGCCTTCATGCGCGGCCGCACCCTGACCAATGCGGCCATCATTCTGGACGAGGCGCAGAACACTACGTCGATGCAGATGAAGATGTTCCTGACGCGTCTTGGCGAGAACAGCCGCATGATCATTACCGGCGATCCGAGCCAGGTCGATCTGCCCAATGGCCAGCCGTCGGGGCTGGCGGAGGCCGCCAAGCTGCTCGATGGCGTCGAAGGCATCGCCCAGGTGAGATTCCAGGCGCAGGACGTCATCCGCCACGAACTGGTGGCGCGAATCGTTGCCGCATATGAAGGCGTGCCGAAGCAGCCCACGGGCAAACCTTGACGCACCGATGAAACAGAGCGCCAGTTGCAACCAAGATCTTTAACATGACGTCCGCCGATAGACCCGCGACCGAAGTCCTCGTTACCGCCGACTGCTGGAACGGCGAACGCGGTGTGGAGACGACGATCCATCGCGCCATCGAAACGGCGGCGTCCATGGTCGATGCCGATACCGCCGACGCCGAACTTGCGATCATGCTGACCGACGATGCCGGCATCCGCACGCTCAACAAGAACTGGCGCGGCATCGACAAGCCGACCAACGTGCTGTCGTTTCCTGCACTACAATCGGAGCGCGCTGACGACGACGCGCCGCGTATGCTCGGCGACATCGCCATCGCCTACGAGACCACGCGCTTTGAGGCCGAAGCCGAACACAAGCCGTTCGAGCACCATCTCAGCCATCTGGCGGTGCACGGTTTTCTGCATCTGGTGGGCTACGATCACGAAAACGATAAAGATGCCGAGATCATGGAAGGTCTCGAGCGTGATATCCTGGCGCAGCTCGGGATCCCCGATCCCTACGCGCACGACGATCAGGTGAACTAGGTGTCCAATTCTCTTGCCGACAAATCCGACAGGGATCGCTCTGATACGCCGCGATCGGGCAATCTGCCGGTGCCCGTGCAGCAGGGCGAGGTGCTGCGCCCGTCGTCGGAACTCTGGCTCATGCGTGCGCTGCGCACGCTGTTCGGATGGAAAGCGGGATCGGCCCGCGCCGATCTCCAGGTGGTGCTTGATGCCACGGCGCCGGACGAAACCAGCTTCACCACGATCGAGCGCACCATGCTGCGCAACATCCTGGGCCTGCACGAGCGGCGCATCGCCGACGTCATGGTGCCGCGCGGCGACATCGTCGCGGTCAAGCGGGATATTTCGCTGGGCGAGTTGATGAGTCTGTTCGAAAGCGCGGCTCATTCGCGTCTGGTGGTCTACAACGACACCCTCGACGACCCCGAAGGCTTCGTTCATATCCGCGACCTGCTCGCCTTCATCACAGCGAAGGCGAAGGTTGCGGACGAGGTCAACGCCAAGCGCAAGAAGCCGTTTCCGGCGGGACTCGATCTGCGTTCGGTCGACCTGCGCATGAAGCTGTCCGACGCCAACATCATGCGCAAACTGATCTATGTTCCGCCATCGATGCCCGCCATCGATCTGCTGGCGCAGATGCAGGCGACGCGCATCCATCTGGCGCTGGTGGTCGACGAGTACGGCGGCACCGACGGTCTGGTGTCGATCGAGGACATCGTCGAGCAGGTGGTCGGCGAGATTGACGACGAGCACGACAGCGACGAGACACCGTCCGTGGTCCGGCAATCCGATGGATCGTTCATCGCCGACGCGCGCGCCAGTCTGGAAGACGTGCAATCCGTGGTCGGAGAGGAGTTCGACACCGGCGAAGCTGGCGAGGATGTCGATACGCTCGGCGGCTATCTCGTGACGCAGGTCGGCCGCCTGCCAGTGCGCGGTGAAATCATTTCAGGACCGGGCGAGTTCGAGATCGAAGTGCTCGACGCCGATCCTCGCCGCGTCAAACGCGTGCGCATCGGAACGCAGAAAGACCGCTCCAATCTGCGTCATCGCGAGTTGCGCCGCAGGGAAGCCGCGAACGATGCCGCGCAGGCCCAGGCCAACGACAACACCAATCCGGCTTCATCCAGCGACGGCGCCGGCAATCGATGAAATCCTTCCGCGCGCTCATCTCCGGCATCATCCTGTCATGGGGATGGACGCGCGCGATGATCGCGCTCGCCGCTGGCGCCCTGTCGGCGCTGGCGATGGCGCCGTTCAACGCGTGGCCGATTTTGTTCCTGACGATTCCGGTCGCGGTCTGGCTGATCGATGGCGCGGGGGCCGGACGCCTCGGAGGCATTCCCGCTGCGGCGATGAGCGGCTGGTGGTTCGGCTTCGGCTATTTCGTGGCGGGACTTTATTGGGTGGGTTACGCCTTCCTCGTCGACGCCCAGACTTTCGCGTGGCTGCTTCCGTTTGCGGTGATGGGCCTGCCGGCAGGACTGGCATTGTTCATGGCCTTCGGCTTTGCGCTTGCCCGGCTGATCTGGGCACCGAATGCGTTTCGCATTCTCAGTCTCGCCTGCGCGCTCACGGTCAGCGAATGGCTGCGCGGACATATCCTGACAGGCTTTCCCTGGAACGCCTTCGGCTACGCCTTGACCGAGCCGCTGGCGTTCGCGCAGAGCGCGTCGCTGGTCGGTCTGTGGGGTTTGACGTTTATCGCGGTCGCGGTGTTTGCGTCTCCCGCAGCGCTTATCGACGATCCGCACGTGACGCGCCGCCCGTGGATTCCGCTCGTTGTCTCACTCGTCCTGCTTGTCGCGATGGGTGGCTACGGCGCAATCAGGCTCGCAAACCAGCCGACGCAATTCGTCGACAAGGTCAAACTGCGGCTGATGCAGCCGAACCTGCAGCAGGATGTGAAATTCAACTACGCCGCCAAACAGATGGTGATGGAGAAGTATCTGTCGTTGTCGGATCGCGCGACGGGTCCGCAATCGAGCGGCGTGCGTGACTCCACCATCCTGATCTGGCCGGAATCCGCGTTTCCGTTCTTCCTGGCGCGCGAGGCCGACGCCATGGCGCAGATCGCGAACCTGTTGCCGCCTGGGACGGTGCTGGTGACGGGTGCGATCCGCCCGCCGGATCAGCCTGCCGGAACGCAGATCACCCGCGCCTACAATTCGATTTATGTCATCGATCACGATGGAACCATCCTGTCGATATACGACAAGCTGCATCTGGTTCCATTCGGTGAATACCTGCCGTTTCAGTCCGCGATGGAAAAACTCGGCTTCGTGCAGATCACCAAGGTACGCGGCGGCTTCATTCCGGGCGACCGGCGGCGGACCATGACGGTACCGAACGCACCACGCATGCTGCCCCTGATCTGCTATGAGGCGATCTTCCCGGGCGACATTGTTCCCGGCGACGATCGTCCCGGCTGGATCGTCAACCTGACCAACGACGGATGGTTCGGCATCTCGACCGGCCCCTATCAGCATCTGCAACAGGCCCGGCTGCGAGCGATCGAAGAAGGCCTCCCCATCGTACGCTCTGCGAACACAGGCATCTCCGCCGTGATCGATCCGTTCGGCAGGATCATTACGCAATTGGGACTTGGCGCCGAGGGCGTGCTCGATTCAGCGTTGCCCAAACCAGCGTCCCCGACTCTGTTCTCCCGTGTTCGCGATATTCCGGTGGCACTGGCGGTCGCATTGTCGACTGTGATCGTTATTCGCCGCCGCGCGAAACAAAAGCCCTGACGTCACCGTATATGTTCTGATGCACGGCATTTCTGGACATGTGTCCAGACTGTCAAACCTTGTTCGATGGGTTCAATCGGCCTCAATGCGGTCACAGGGTTTAACCTAAATTCTTCATCACGGGGGCGACAAGGATTTGACGATGCTGGCGCAAGAAGCGTATTCCGGTCTGGTCATCGCCGACAGGTTCACCATCGTTTTCCAAACCCTGCCGATGACGCGGAGCTCTTAGATGACCACCAAGGCGCCCAATCCTGTTGACAAATATGTTGGCAGCCGCGTGCGCATGCGCCGGATCATGCTTGGCATGAGCCAGGAAAAGCTCGGCGAAGCGCTCGGCCTGACATTTCAGCAGGTGCAGAAATACGAGAAGGGCACCAACCGCATCGGTGCGAGCCGGCTGCAACAGATCTCCGACATTCTTCAGGTGCCGGTCTCGTTTTTGTTTGAAGGCGGTCCGGCCGGACCGAACGCGCTGGCAGGATTGAGCGAAGCGCAATCCCCCGCCTACGTTTCGGATTTTCTCGCCACCTCCGAAGGACTCGCGCTGACGCGCGCGTTCACGCGCATCACGGATGCCAAACTCCGCCGCAGCATTGTGGAACTCGTCGAGCAGATGGCGGCGCGCGAACAGCCCGACCCCACATAAACCTGCGGACCCCGCAGCGCCGTGGATCGGCAACATTGCCGGGCGTGTCCATGACCGGATTTCAACCAGATCGCACCCGCGATGAACGATAGATTGCCCAAGCCGGTGAATGCGATGTCAGCGAACGATACGACCTCCTCACGCGGGCAAAATATCGAACACGGGCACGGATCATTTTTCGGTCGGCGCAAGGGCCACAAGCTCCGCAATCACCAGGCCGATCTGATCGAAAATCTGCTGCCGCATCTCGCACTCGATCCTGCTCACGCGGACGCCTCCGATCCGGGCGCGCTGTTCCAGGCACCTGTCGACGAAATGCGTCTCGAGATCGGATTCGGCGGCGGCGAACACCTGATCGCGGAAGCGCTCGCGTTTCCGCGGACCGGCTTCATCGGCTGCGAGCCGTACGTCAACGGCATGGCGAAAATCCTGGCGCAGATCGAAGCCCACAACATCGCCAACATCCGCCTGTTCGCAGGCGACGCCGCCGAGCTGCTGGCATGGGCGCAGCCATCGAGCTTTGCGCGGATCGATCTCATTCACCCCGATCCGTGGCCGAAACGGCGGCACTGGAAGCGCCGCTTCGTGCAGGACGCAACCATCGCCGAGATGTCGCGCATCCTGAAATCAGACGGCGAGTTCCGCTTCGTGTGCGACATCGACGACTACTGTGCATGGACCCTGATGCACATGCAGCGCTCTGCGGACTTCATCTGGACAGCAGAGCGCGCCAGCGACTGGCAGAGGCCGTGGCCGCACTACACGATGACGCGCTATGGAAGAAAGGCTGACCGCGAAGGCCGCAAGGCCGCCTATCTCATCTTTCGGCACGTGAACTCTTAGGCCGGCAAACCCTTGTCGCGCAGCCGCCAGAAGGTCAGAACGCGCTGCGCCGTCGCGAGCGACAAACGCTCGTAGTTGATCCGGGCTTCCTCGATATCTGGACCGGAAGGCGTTCGTCCCGGACCAAGCCGCAACACCACCAGCGCCCGCACGGTGGCCCATTCCAGCCCGATCGATTTTCCCAGAAGCAGAATGGGATCGTAGCGATCACCGAGCATCAGTTGATGGACCACCGACAGCCGCATTCCCGTCAGCGCCGCCAGTCCCGCAATCGATTCCTCGTATCTATGCAGCTTGGCGAAGCCGAGCAGCGCCGCCTCGTTGAGTTCTCCCGCCTGATGCAGCGCTAGAATGGCGCGCTGGGCCGGCTGGAAATCGCGCGTCTGCGGTTGCGCTTTCGGCACACCGGAAATCTCGATCATCGCCTGATTGATCGCCGCCTTCTGTTTCGGCTTCGCCGTATCAAACATGCGGCGGCGGACGAGATCGACCGATTTCGCCAGCAACTGTTTCAGCGACGCGGCGGGAAGGTCCTCGCGCTGGCCGACAGTCAGCGCCAGCATGCCGTCGTCGGTCGCGCGCTTGACCAGTCCCGAATAGCCGGACTCGGAAAACTGCGCGCCATTGTTGGCCGCGACGCTGCGCACAACTTCGCGGTCACCGCGGCGGACGATCACATCGGTCACGGTGGGAGACAATGTCGGGCGCCCCGAAATCGCGGCCAGATGTTCCTGGCCCTTGGCGCGGGCGATTTCGACGAGTGTCGGATCGTCGAGCAGCGGAGATCGGCTCAGGATCGGACCGGCAATCTTGATTTCATTTTCGTGGGCGAGTTGCTTCACCAGCGTCGGCGGCGCGTTATCCAGCTTCGACAGCCGCTCCGCCAGTTCCACACGCGTCTCGATTTCGGTGGCCGGCACCAGACCAACCAGAATGTCGTCGAACAGCGCGACATGCCGGGTCTCGAAATGCGCGGCACCTTGCAGGAAAAGGTCGGAAATCCGCGCAATCGCCGCCGCCCGCTTTTCAGCGGAGCCGTTTTTGACGATCTCATCGAGTTCGGGAATCAGCGAAAAGGCAGCAGCCATGAGGGTCTCTGGTCGCTACTGGCGCGGCGGTCCACCGTGCGCCTGGAAGCGTTGGCGACTGTAGGTAGGCCAGATGAATGAACGGTTAGCCGGAAAGATCGCTTTGAGGACAGCTGCTATAAATGAGTTCGTGCTGGCGTCCGGACTCCCGCCGTTTGGCTGTAAGCTTATACATCCTTTCGATAAATCGGAGCTTTGCCAGTAACAAAACGGGTTCCGCAATCGTTTCCGGCCCGCGGGAAGCCCTTGCCGCACAGGCCAAAAACGTCTATATCCGCCGCAACTGATAAATTCTCATACGCACACGTAGGAGAGTGGGCCCCCCGGGACCCGCTCTTTTTTATTACCTGATGGCTGTGCCGCATGCAGCAGCCGGCCGATAACCATAAGAGCACTCTGATCCTGGACATGAGCGACCCTGCCGACGTTGCCGTTGACGCCGAACTGCTCGCCGAACCGCGCCTCGTGGTCGAGCCGGGCGTCGGCGCGCGCGTGGCCGCGGTTGCGACGCCTGTCTTGCAGGGCATGGGCTATCGGCTGGTGCGGATCAAGGTCACGGCCGAAGCGGGCTGCACTGTGCAGATCATGGCAGAGAAGCCCGACGGCACCATGCTGATCGAGGATTGCGAGGCGATCTCGAAAGCGCTGTCGCCGGTGATGGACATCGCCGACCCGATCCAGCGCGCTTATCGGCTGGAAATCTCATCCCCCGGCATCGACCGGCCGCTGGTCCGCCGCACCGATTTTGAGCGTTATGCCGGGCATCTGGTGAAAATCGAGATGGCTGTGCCTCACGAGGGCCGCAAGCGTTTCCGCGGCAAGCTTGGCGGCGTCGAGGGCAACGGCATCAGGATTATTCGCGACGACGCTCGCGCCGATCAGGAAGCAAGCGTGTTGCTTACGATGGAAGACATCGCCAGCGCGAATCTTGTTCTGACCGATGAATTGATCGCGGAATCCATGCGCCGGGGCAAATCGGCTGCACGCGAGATCAAGGAAGACCTCGGCCTCGCGCCGCCTCCGCCCGAACACGCGAAGAAGGCCCGCGCCGAACTGCCAATTTCGAAAAGTTTCAAGCCGAAACCAAAGCCGAAAAAAGCCGCGCCAAAGAACACCAAGGAACACCGCCTCGCCGCTGAAGCGAAAAAGCGAGCAGGCAAATCGGATCACCACGAAGGAGACTGAGCCATGGCCGCTGTCAGCGCCAACAAACTCGAATTGCTGCAGATCGCCGACGCCGTCGCACGCGAAAAGTCGATCGACCGCTCGATCGTGATCGCGGCGATGGAAGACGCCATCGCCAAGGCGGCCCGCGCCCGCTACGGCTCCGAGACCGATGTGCACGCGGAGATCGACGCCAAGAAGGGCGAACTTCGGCTGTCGCGCCACATGCTGGTGGTCGAACAGGTCGAGAATTCCTCGAACCAGATCTCGCTGAAGGACGCGCAGAAGGCTAACCCCGGCGCGCAGATCGGCGACACCATCGCCGACACGCTGCCGCCGCTGGAATACGGCCGCATCGCCGCCCAGAGCGCCAAGCAGGTGATCGTGCAGAAGGTGCGCGAGGCCGAGCGTGACCGGCAGTATCAGGAATTCAAGGATCGCATCGGCGAGATCGTCAACGGCGTCGTCAAGCGCGTCGAATACGGCAGCGTCATCGTCGATCTCGGCCGCGGCGAAGCCATCGTGCGCCGCGACGAAATGCTGCCGCGCGAAGTGTTCCGCAACGGCGACCGCGTCCGCTCCTATATCTTCGATGTCCGCCGCGAAACCCGCGGACCGCAGATTTTCCTGTCGCGCACCCATCCGCAGTTCATGGCGAAGCTGTTCGCGCAGGAAGTTCCTGAAATCTATGACGGCATCGTCGAGATCAAGGCTGTGGCCCGCGATCCGGGTTCGCGCGCGAAGATTGGCGTAATTTCACGCGATTCGTCGGTCGATCCGGTCGGCGCCTGCGTCGGTATGCGCGGTTCGCGCGTGCAGGCCGTGGTGAACGAACTGCAGGGCGAGAAGATCGACATCATTCCGTGGTCGCCCGATATCGCGACCTTCGTGGTCAACGCGCTGGCGCCCGCCGAAGTCGCGAAGGTCGTGATCGACGAAGATCGCGAGCGCATTGAAGTCGTGGTGCCCGATACCCAACTATCTCTTGCGATCGGCCGCCGCGGGCAGAACGTGCGTCTTGCTTCGCAGCTCACCGGCTGGGACATCGACATTCTGACCGAACAGGAAGAATCGGAGCGTCGTCAGGCCGACTTCGAGAATTCCACCCGCGTCTTCATGGAAGCCCTCAATGTCGACGAAGTCGTCGGCCAGTTGCTGGCATCCGAGGGCTTCGGTTCGGTCGAGGATCTGGCGCTGGTGGACCCACGGGAACTCACCAGCATCGAGGGCTTCGACGAGGAAACCGCCAACGAGCTGCAAAGCCGTGCCCGCGAATATCTTGAACAGCTCGAGGCAGAACTCGAAGCGAAGCGAAAGGAACTGGGCGTGGAAGACGCTTTGACGACTGTGCCGGGCGTAACCGCCAAGATGCTTGTGAAATTCGGCGAGAACGACATCAAGACTGTCGAGGATCTGGCCGGCTGCGCCACCGACGATCTGGTCGGCTGGGTTGAACGCAAGGATGGCGAGACCACCAAGCACGCAGGCATTCTCGACGCCAACGAAACGTCGCGCGAAGATGCGGAAGCCCTCATCATGCAGGCCCGCGTCGTCGCCGGCTGGATCACCGAAGCAGATCTCGCCAAGCCGTCCGAAGAGGCAGCCGCCTCCGAAGACAATTCGGCTCAGGCATAAAGTGTGATGCGGTTTTCGGACAACATCATGCTTTTCAAGAGCTAAGGAAATGACCCGCGCATGCTTGCCATCGCTGATCACGCAGATCTCGACAACGGACCCCGGACAAAAGCCGGGACCGAGCGGATGTGCGCGGTCACGCGGCAGGTTGCGCCGATCGATGATCTGATCCGCTTCGTCCTCTCCCCGACCGGTGAAACCGTTCCCGACCTGAAGCGCAAGCTGCCGGGGCGCGGGCTATGGGTGTCGCTGTCCCGCGCCACCGTGGCGGAAGCCGCCAGGCGCAACGTCTTCGCGCGCAGCTTCAAACGTGACGTCCAGGTGCCGAAAACCCTGGCCGACGATGTCGAGCGCATGATGGTCCGAGGAGTGTCCGAAGCCCTCGCCATGGCCGCGAAAGCGGGCCAGGTCACGTCAGGATTTTCCAAGGTTGAAGGCGCCATCGAGGGGCGGCAGGCGGTGGCCCTGATCCACGCCACGGACGGCGCTCCGGACGGAATCCGCAAGCTGAATGCCAAACTGGCCGCCGTAATGCGGGAAAACGGTGCGGAATCAGCCGATTTCCCCGTTATCAGCGTCCTGACCACCGATGAATTGGATTTGGCACTCGGGCGGGCAAATGTGGTACATGCTGCCCTGCTCGCGGGCCCGGCAAGCAAGACCTTCCTCGCACGTTGCCAGACGCTCACCCGGTTTCGGGGGACGGATGGCGGTCACGATGGCGGGATCGACAAGAACAATTAGGGCATTGCCGTCAGATGCGGCATGCGAGCAACGAACAAGATTAGGACTGTTGAATGGCTGATACGAAAAATCCTGGCGATAAGCCGCTGAGCGTCGGTGCGAAAACTCTGTCGCTGAAACCGCGCACAGAGACCGGCGTCGTGCGCCAGAGTTTCAGTCACGGCCGCACCAAACAGGTGGTGGTCGAAAAGAAAACCAAGCGCCGTCTGGCCGGCGATCCCGCGCCCGCGCCCGAAGCGGCACCCGCCGCGCCGGCGCCTGTCGCAGCGCCTCGGAAGGTAACGCCGCGTGCGCCTGAGCCTGCGCGTCCACCCGCGCGCAAGTCGGGCGTCGTGTTGCAGACCCTGACCGAAGACGAGCAGAGCGCCCGCGCCAGCGCGCTCGCCGATGCACGCTTGCGCGAAGAAGAAGAGCGCCGCGCGGCGGAAGCCGAAGCTGCACGCCGTAACACCAAGGAATTCAAGGAACAGCAGGAGCGCGAAGCCGCCGAAGCCCGCAAGAAGGCCGAGGAAGAACGCCATCGCGCCGAGGAAGAAGCCAAGGCGCGCGCCGAACGCGAAGCCAATAAGCGCAACGAAGCTGCCGCCAAGGCCGCGGCGCCCGCCACCACCGCGCGCACGACGGCCGCAACGCCTCCAGCCCGTCCGGCCGCTGTTGCCGCCGATGGCTCCGACGACGATGAAGCTCCGCGCATGGTGCGCCGTCCAGGCGGCGGTCCGGCCCGTCCCGTCATTGCGCCGAAGCCGGCTGCCAAACCCGGACCCGCGAAACAGCGCGGACGTCTCACCCTTTCGACCGCGCTGAACGCCGACGATGTGCGCGAGCGTTCGATCGCCTCGTTCCGCCGCCGTACCCAGCGCCTCAAGGGCCACGCGTCCAACGAGCCGAAGGAAAAACTGATCCGCGAAGTCACGATTCCCGAAGCCATCACGATTCAGGAACTCGCCAACCGCATGGCCGAGCGTGCCGTCGATATCATCCGCCTGCTGATGAAGCAGGGCGCGATGCACAAGATCACCGACGTGATCGACGCCGACACCGCGCAGCTGATCGCCGAGGAAATGGGCCACACCGTCAAGCGCGTCGCCGCGTCGGACGTGGAAGAAGGCCTTTTCGACGTCGCAGAAGATCATGCCTCGGACACCACACCGCGTCCGCCGGTCGTGACCGTCATGGGCCACGTCGACCACGGCAAGACCTCGCTGCTCGACGCGCTGCGCCACGCCAACGTGGTCAGCGGCGAAGCCGGCGGCATCACCCAGCATATCGGCGCGTATCAGGTCACTTCGCCCGAAAGCGGCAAGAAGATCACCTTCATTGACACGCCGGGCCACGCCGCGTTCACCGCGATGCGCGCCCGCGGCGCCAAGGTCACGGATATTGTCATTCTCGTCGTTGCGGCGGATGACGGCGTGATGCCGCAGACGATTGAAGCGATCAACCACGCCAAGGCGGCGAAGGTTCCGATGATCGTTGCGATCAACAAGATCGACAAGCCGGATGCGAAGCCGGAGCGCGTGCGCACCGAGCTGCTGCAGTACGAGGTTCAGGTCGAGTCCTTCGGCGGCGAAGTCGTCGACGTCGAAGTGTCGGCCAAGAACAAGACCAATCTCGACAAGCTGCTGGAAATGATCGCGCTGCAGGCCGAACTGCTCGACCTGAAGACCAACCCGGATCGTCCGGCTGAAGGCACCGTGATCGAAGCCAAGCTCGATCGTGGCCGCGGTCCGGTTGCGACCGTGCTGGTTCAGCGCGGCACGCTGCGGGTTGGCGACATCATCGTAGCCGGCGCGGAAATGGGCCGTGTCCGCGCGCTGATCAACGACCAGGGCCAGACCATTCAGGAAGCTGGTCCGTCGGTTCCGGTCGAAGTGCTCGGCTTCAACGGTCCGCCGGAAGCCGGCGACCGCCTCGCTGTCGTCGAGAACGAAGCCCGCGCCCGTCAGGTCACCGACTACCGTGCTCACCAGAAGCGCGAGAAATCCGCAGCCAGCAACGCCGGCATGCGCGGTTCGCTCGAGCAGATGATGTCGCAGCTCAAGACCACGGGCCGCAAGGACTTCCCGTTGGTCATCAAGGCCGACGTGCAGGGCTCGCTGGAAGCCATTCTGGGCTCGCTCGAGAAACTCGGCACTGATGAAGTCGCTGCGCGCATCCTGCATGCGGGCGTCGGCGGCATTTCGGAGTCCGACGTGACCCTGGCGGAAGGCTTCAATGCCGCCATCATCGGCTTCAGCGTCCGCGCCAACAAGGAAGCGGCGGCGCTGGCCAAGCGCGACGGCATCGAAATCCGCTACTACAACATCATCTACGATCTCGTCGATGACGTGAAAAAGGCGATGTCCGGTCTGCTCGCGCCGACGCTGCGCGAAACCATGCTCGGCAACGCGCAGATCCTCGAAGTGTTCAACATTTCGAAGGTCGGCAAGATCGCAGGTTGCCGCGTCACCGACGGCAGCGTGGAACGCGGCGCCAATGTGCGCCTGATCCGCGACAACGTCGTCGTGCACGAAGGCAAGCTGTCGACACTGAAGCGCTTCAAGGACGAAGTGAAGGAAGTGCAGTCCGGTCAGGAATGCGGCATGGCATTCGAGAACTACCAGGACATGCGCGTCGGCGACGTTATCGAGTGTTATCGCGTGGAGACCATTCAGCGCTCCCTGTAAGTCCAAGTCTTACGGGCGCGCTGAAGGGATATTGCGAAATCTGACGTTCTGCCCGGCCCAAAGCGCGAAGCATGTCTTCGCGCCGAAGGTGCCGGGCACCGCGTCTTGAAAGATTCAGCAACGCTACAACCGCAATGGCCGGGATGCAGACCAGTTCTGCCCGGCCATGGCGATTTTTGATTTGAACAAGGACGACAATGGCACCTCGCAAAAAGGACAGCGACCCTCGCGGCGGCACGACCGGCGCCTCGCAGCGACAATTGCGCGTCGGCGAAATCATCCGCCACGCACTTGCGGATATTCTCGCTCAGGGCGGCGTGCACGATCCGGCGCTCGAAGGTCACATCATCACCGTGCCCGAGGTGCGGATGTCGCCGGACCTCAAGCTCGCGACCATCTATGTAATGCCGCTCGGCGGCCGCGGCATCGAGGACGTGATCGCAGCGCTCGATCGCAACAAGAAGTTTCTCCGCGGCGAAGTCGCGCATCGCGTTAACCTAAAATTCGCTCCTGATCTTCGCTTTCGCGTAGACGAACGATTCGACGAAGCAGAACGGATCGAGAAATTACTGAGAACACCCGCGGTTCAAAAAGACCTCAAGACAGATTCGGACCAAGACTGATGAATGTGACGACCCCAGACCGCGTGATCGAACAGCAAACAGCCGATTCGAACGCGCCTGCCGAAAATAAATTTTCCGGTGCCGCGGCGAGCGGCGCGCGGCACAACGATCCGCGCCAGCAAGGCGGCAAGCCGCGTCAGCAGGGCGGCCAGCAGAAGCGCGACCGCCGCGACGTCCACGGCTGGGTGATTCTCGACAAACCGATCGGCATGACGTCGACCCACGCCGTCGCCGTGCTCAAGCGCCTGTTCAATGCCAAGCGCGCGGGCCATGCCGGCACCCTCGATCCGCTCGCCTCCGGCGGATTGCCGATTGCACTCGGTGAAGCCACCAAGACCGTTCCGTTCGTGATGGATGGCCGCAAGCGCTACCGCTTCACGGTGCAGTGGGGCGAGGAGCGCGACACCGACGACACCGAAGGCCGCGCCACCCAGACCAGCCCTGTCCGGCCTTCCATCGAGGCGATCCGGGCGTTGCTGCCGCAGTTCACCGGAACCATCGAACAGATCCCGCCGCAGTATTCGGCAATCAAGATTCAGGGCGAACGGGCCTATGACATGGCCCGCGACGGCGAGGTGGTCCCGCTGCAGCCCCGGCCGGTCGAGATTCACGAATTAACCCTTGTGGAACAACTGGATGGCGACCGCTCGGTGTTCGAGGCCGAATGCGGCAAGGGCACCTACGTCCGGGCACTGGCCCGCGATATGGGCCGTCTTTTGGGCTGTTTTGGTCATATTTGCGCGCTCCGGCGCACGATTTGCGGGCCTTTTACCGAAGCGGACATGATTCCGCTGGCAGATCTGGAGGCTTTGTGCGATAGAGCCGCGTCTGGCGAGGGCAGCCTCGCCGACGCGCTTTTGCCCGTTGAGACCGCGCTGGACGACATCCCGGCACTGGCCGTCACACGGGCGGATGCCGCAAGGCTCCACCGGGGCCAGGCGGTTTTGTTGCGCGGACGGGATGCGCCAATTTCAAACGGCACAGTCTATGCCACCGTCGGAGGAAGGCTTCTGGCCCTCGCCGAGATTGGCAATGGCGAACTCATCCCCAAGCGTGTGTTCAACCTGACCGGGCTGACAGCTCATCCCGGCCGCAAAGAAGGTGTTTGACGATGTCGATTGCCGCAGAACGCAAAGCGGAAGTCATCAAGAAGAATGCAACCAAGACCGGTGACACCGGTTCGCCTGAGGTTCAGGTCGCGATCCTGTCGGAACGCATCGCCAACCTCACCGAGCACTTCAAGAGCCACGTGAAGGACAATCATTCGCGCCGCGGCCTTTTGAAACTCGTCTCCACGCGCCGCTCCCTTCTGGACTACGTCAAGAAGAAGGACGAGGCCCGTTACAAGGCGCTGCTCGAAAAGCACAACATTCGCCGCTAAGAAATACACGCGCGCAGGTTTGCGCGCGTTTTTGCATGGCGTGTGAATACGTCATGTATTTCCAACGCGTGGTCCTCTGAAATGTCCACGCGGCGTGTCCAGCAGCAATCCGGCGGCTGGGCGATAACGGGTAACATGCCCGTACCATCGAAAGGATGGACGCCATTCCAAACCTGAAGACCATGGCAGGATCGCCGGACGCTGACGCCGCATTCACGCGCGGTCAGCGTCCCGCAATCTTGCGCATGGTTTTTGTGTTTCAGGCGTCCGTTCTTTCGTGAACCCATGAAAGACGAAGACAATGTTTAATGCTCATTCAGTCGAGATCGACTGGGGTGGACGTCCACTCAAACTCGAAACCGGCAAGATCGCGCGTCAGGCCGACGGCGCCGTTGTCGCCACCTATGGCGAGACCATCGTGCTTGCCACCGTCGTCGCCGCCAAGACGCCGCGTGAAGGCGTCGACTTCCTGCCGCTCACCGTGGACTATCAGGAAAAGACCTACGCAGCCGGCCGCATTCCCGGCGGCTACTTCAAGCGCGAAGGCCGGCCCACCGAAAAGGAAACGCTGGTTTCCCGCCTGATCGACCGCCCGATCCGTCCGCTGTTCGTTGACGGCTGGCGTAACGAAACCCAGGTCATCGTGACGGTTCTGTCGCACGACATGGAAAACGATCCGGACATTCTCGCGCTGGTGGCTTCCTCCGCTGCGCTGACCCTCTCCGGCGCACCGTTCCAGGGCCCGATCGGCGCAGCCCGCGTCGGCTTCATCAACGACGAATACGTTCTCAACCCGACGCTCGACGAGATGGCCGACACCAATCTCGATCTCGTCGTCGCCGGCACTGCCGACGCCGTTCTGATGGTGGAATCGGAAGCCAAGGAACTGAACGAAGAGATCATGCTCGGCGCCGTGATGTTCGGTCATCGGCATTTCCAGCCGGTCATCAAGGCGATCATCGAACTGGCCGAGAAGGCCGCGAAGGAGCCGCGCGAGGTTTCTTCCGTGGACAACAGCGCCATCGACAAGGAAATGCGCAGCGTCGGCGAGGCCGAACTGCGCAAGGCCTATGCCATCCCAGTCAAGCAGGATCGTTACGCGGCCGTCGGCGAAGTGAAGAAGAAGGTCATGGACCACTTCTTCCCGGAAGGCCAGGAGCCGAAGTACGACAAGCTGCGCGTCGCCGGCGTGTTCAAGGAGCTGGAAGCGGACGTCGTTCGCAACAACATCCTCGACACCGGCAAGCGCATCGACGGCCGCGACGTGAAGACGGTTCGTCCGATCGTCGCCGAAGTCGGCGTGCTGCCCCGCGCCCACGGCTCGGCGCTGTTCACCCGCGGTGAGACCCAGGCCATGGTTGTCACCACGCTCGGCACCGGCGAAGACGAACAGTACATCGACTCGCTGTCGGGAACGTACAAGGAGCGCTTCCTGCTCCATTACAACTTCCCTCCCTACTCGGTTGGTGAAACCGGCCGTCTCGGCGGCACCAAGCGTCGCGAAATCGGCCACGGCAAGCTCGCCTGGCGCGCGATCCATCCGGTGCTGCCGGCGCATCACGAATTCCCGTACACGCTGCGCGTCGTCTCGGAGATCACCGAGTCGAACGGTTCGTCATCGATGGCGTCGGTCTGCGGCGCTTCGCTGGCGCTGATGGACGCAGGCGTTCCCCTGAAGCGGCCGACCGCGGGTATCGCGATGGGCCTCATTCTCGAGGGCGACCGTTTTGCCGTGCTGTCCGACATTCTCGGCGACGAGGATCATCTCGGCGACATGGACTTCAAGGTCGCAGGCACCGAAAACGGCATCACGTCGCTGCAAATGGACATCAAGATCGCCGGCATCACCGAAGCGATCATGAAGCAGGCCCTCGCCCAGGCGAAGGACGGCCGTATCCACATCCTCGGCGAAATGGCGAAGGCGTTGACCAATGCCCGCGCCGAGCTCGGCGAGCATGCGCCGCGCATCGAAGTGCTCCAGATCCCGACCGACAAGATCCGTGAAGTGATCGGCACCGGCGGCAAGGTGATCCGCGAGATCGTCGAGAAGACCGGCGCCAAGGTCAACATCGAGGACGACGGCACCGTGAAGGTGGCGTCCGCCAACGGCGAATCGATCCGCGCGGCGATCAAGTGGATCAAGTCGATCGCGTCCGATCCGGAAGTCGGCCAGATCTACGACGGCACCGTGGTCAAGGTGATGGAGTTCGGCGCGTTCGTGAACTTCTTCGGACCGAAGGACGGTCTGGTTCACATCAGCCAGCTCGCCGCCAACCGCGTGCAGAAGACCTCCGACGTCGTCAAGGAAGGCGACAAGGTCAAGGTCAAGCTGCTCGGGCTCGACGATCGCGGCAAGGTTCGCCTCTCGATGAAGGTGGTCGATCAGGAAACCGGCGAGGACCTCGAGGCCAAGCAGAAGGCCGAGGGCGTTTCCGCCGCCGAGTAATTGTCTCACAAACCCGTGTGACGACCCGAAGGGGCGGCATTTTGCCGCCCCTTTTTGTTTGCCTCATGCGAAACTCGTTTTGTGTCCGCAGCGTAGCCCTGTGATGGCTCGGCTGCATTCGCACCGGATCGCACCACGCTGCCACATCAGGGAGACCACTATGTCATCGATATCCCGACGCCATCTTATGACCGCCGCCGCCGGGCTCACGGCCTCTGTCGCTGCACCGCGCATCGTGTTTGCGCAGGCTGCACCGGCTCCCGCAGCCCCTGCGGCCGCACCCGCCGCTGGCCCGTTTGTCCTGCCGCCCCTTACCTACGCTCCGAATGCCCTCGAACCCCACATCGACGCCAAGACCATGGAAATTCACCATGGCAGACACCACCAGGCTTTCATCACCAACCTGAACAACCTGGTGAAAACCAATCCACAGCTCGGCACAACCGCGGTCGAAAATATCCTCGGCAACATCAATGCGCTTGATGACAGCATCAAATTTGCCGTGCGCAACAACCTCGGCGGCCACGCCAATCACACCATGTTCTGGCAGATCATGGGGCCCGACGGCGGCAAGCCTGAAGGCGAAGTGCTGGCAGCGATCGACAGGGATCTCGGCGGCATGGAGAAATTCCAGACCGAATTCAATGCCGCCGGCGGACGCCAGTTCGGCTCCGGCTGGGTGTTTGTGACGGTCACCAAAGACGGCAAGCTCGCCATCGAGACCCGTCCCAACCAGGATAATCCGATGATGGACGGCAAGCGCGTCCTGATGGGCAACGACGTCTGGGAGCACGCCTACTATCTCAATTACCAGAACCGCCGCGCCGACTATCTCAAGGCATGGTGGAACACGGTGAACTGGAAAAAGATTTCAGAGCGTTACGCCGCAGCGAAGGCCGGCACTCTCGGGGTGTAACTTCTCAAAGCACGTCAATTTCAAACAAAGGGGCGGCTTTTCAGCCGCCCCTTTTTCAATTCATGACCCTATCATCTGAAAACAGTAGGTTCCGGCGAGGCCACTTGATCAGAATTACTTATCTGACCGCAAAGAAAAAGCGACTGGACCTGATGCTGGAATTCTTCCAAAGTTCGGCCGGAACGGTTCACGATTGTACCGTCGCCCACAGCGAAACGCCCCAGCAACAGCGAGCGCATTTCAGAGGCCTGAGAGCAATCCGGTCCTGGGCGGCACATCGGATCAAACCGGCGAACCAAAAATCACAGACGATCGGAGAAGAACATGGACGCAAAGACCGACGAAAAGGGCTTGGGCAAGTGCCCGGTCAACCATGGCGCAGGCGGTGGCACCCAGAGCAGTGCCTGGTGGCCCAACCAGTTGCGCGTCGACTTGCTGAACCAGCATTCGTCAAAGTCCGATCCGCTGGAAAAGACGTTCAGCTATCGCGAAGAGTTCAGCAAGCTCGACTACGAAGCGCTGAAGAACGACCTGCGCAAGCTCATGACCGACTCGCAGAGCTGGTGGCCCGCCGACTTCGGCCACTATGGCCCGCAGTTCGTCCGCATGTCGTGGCACGCAGCCGGCACCTACCGGCTGGCCGATGGCCGTGGCGGCGGTGGCCGTGGCCAGCAGCGCTTCGCTCCGCTGAACTCGTGGCCCGATAACGTCAACATCGACAAGTCCCGCCGCCTGCTGTGGCCGATCAAGCAGAAGTACGGCCAGAAGATTTCATGGGCGGACCTCTTGATCCTCACCGGCAACGTGGCGCTGGAGACCATGGGTTTCCGCACCTTCGGTTTTGCCGCGGGTCGCGAGGATGTCTGGGAGCCGGATCTCGACGTGAACTGGGGCGCGGAGACCGAGTGGCTGAAGCACCGGACTCTGGACAAGTTTCCGGCGCCGCTCGGCGCAACCGAGATGGGTCTGATCTATGTGAACCCGGAAGGCCCCGGCGCCAACGGCGATCCGCTTTCGGCCGCTGCGTTCATCCGCGAGACCTTTGCCCGCATGGCCATGAACGACGAGGAAACCGTTGCGCTGATCGCCGGCGGCCACACCTTCGGTAAGACGCACGGCGCAGCCCCCGAGTCGCACAAGGGACCGAACCCCGAAGCCGCGGGCCTCGAAGAGCAGGGCCTCGGCTGGACCAGCAACTTCGGCAGCGGCTACGGCGCGGACGCCGTCGGCAGCGGCATCGAAGTGACCTGGACCCAGACGCCGGCCCAGTGGAGCAACTTCTTCTTCGAGAACCTGTTCAAGTATGAGTGGGTGCAGACCCGCAGCCCCGGCGGTGCGATCCAGTGGGAAGCCAAGGACGCCGAGGCCGTCATCCCCGATGCGCACGATCCGTCGAAGAAGCGCAAGCCGACCATGCTGACCACCGACCTGTCGCTGCGCGTGGATCCGGCCTACGAGAAGATCTCGCGCCGCTTCCTCGAAAACCCGCAGGCCTTCGCGGAAGCCTTCGCGCGCGCATGGTTCAAGCTGACCCACCGCGACCTCGGCCCGCTCTCGCGCTACCTCGGACCGGAAGTGCCGAAGGAAGTGCTGATCTGGCAGGACCCGGTGCCTGCCGTGAATCATCCGCTGATCACCGATGCCGATGCCGCTGCACTCAAGGCCAAGATTCTGGCCACGGGTCTGTCCGCATCCGAACTGGTCGCTGCAGCCTGGGCTTCAGCCTCGACCTTCCGCGGCGGCGACAAGCGCGGCGGCGCCAACGGTGCGCGCGTTCGCCTTGCGCCGCAGAAAGACTGGGAAGTCAACGACCCGGCGCAACTCGCCAAGGTGATCGCGGCTCTTGAAGCAATCCATAAGGAGTTCAACGGCGCGAACTTCGGCGGCAAGCAGGTCTCTCTCGCCGACCTGATCGTCCTCGCCGGCAATGCCGGTGTCGAACAGGCAGCAAAGGCAGCCGGTCACAACGTCACGGTGCCGTTCACGCCAGGGCGCACCGACGCCTCGCAGGAGCAGACGGATATCCATGCGTTCTCCGTCATGGAGCCGCTTGCTGACGGCTTCCGCAACTATCACAAGGCGGGAGCTGCACTTGGTGAAGTCGCCCTGATCGACAAGGCGCAGTTGCTGACACTGACCGCGCCGGAAATGACCGTGCTGATCGGTGGCCTGCGCGCCATCAACATCAACACGGGCGGCGTCAAGCACGGCGTCCTCACCGACAAGCCAGGCACGCTGACCAACGACTTCTTTGTCAACCTGCTCGATATGCGCACGCAGTGGAAGTCGATCTCGGACGATCAGAGCCTGTTCGAAGGACGCGACCGCAAGAGCGGCGAGGTCAAGTGGACCGGCACACGCGTCGATCTCGTGTTCGGTTCGAACTCGGTGCTGCGCGCGCTGGCCGAGGTCTACGCCAGCGCGGATGCAAAGGAGAAGTTCATCAAGGACTTCGTCAAGGCATGGACCAAGGTGATGAACGCCGATCGCTTCGATCTCGCGGACCAGCCCAAGACGCTGCAAGCTGCGGAGTAAGCCGCGCCTGACGAAAGAACGAACGAAGCCCCCGCGATCGCATCGCGGGGGCTTTTTCATTGCGTCTTCGCCGGGAGACAATCCTGCTATGAATTGGCTATAACGTAGAAAAAATCAGGGAGGCTCGAAATGATGAAGCTTTACTGGTCGCCGCGCTCGCGCTCGTTCTCCGGCCTCTGGCTGATGGAAGAGACCGGTCAGCCCTACGAGCGGGTGCTGACGGACATTTCCACCGGCGCGCAGAAGACACCCGAATTTCTCGCCGTCAATCCGATGGGCAAGGTGCCCGCGTTGAAGGATGGCGATGTCTCCATTGCGGAGGCTTCCGCGATCTGCGCCTACGTCGCGGATTGTTACCCTGAAGCGAAACTGGCGCCTCCCATCGGCGATCCGCGCCGCGGGAAATATCTGCAATGGCTGTTCTTCTCGCCGGGCTGCATCGAGCCGGCGCTGATCCAGATCTTCACCAAGCTCGATGTGCCCAGTTCAACCGCGGCCTGGGGCAGCGCGACACAGGTGTTCGATGTCCTCGACGCCGCGCTTGAAAAAGGCCCCTATCTGCTCGGCGAGACATTCTCCGCCGCCGACATCATGATCGGCTCAGGACTGAATTTCGCGGTCAGGCTGTTCAAGATGGTGCCACCGCGTCCGTCATTCGATCGTTACATCGATGCCTGCGCGGCACGGCCCGCGTTTCAGCGCGCGGAGAAAATTGCCGCAGGGTAGGTTTCGGATTCGGAACGCTAGCCCGGGACGACGCGCGGATCGACGTCCTTCGCATAGTCGACGCCGTCGAGACCAAACCCGAACAGGCGCAGGAACTGACTCTTGTATTCCGGCAGGTCCGCCAGTTCGCCGAGCGTTTCGGTGGTCAGCAAAGGCCAGCGGCGCAGCACTTCTTTCTGAACACCGTCCGAGAGTTCCCAATCGTCGAGCCGAAGCCGCAGCGCATCGTCCACGTCGGCATCGGGACCGAGGCGGGTCCGGAACAGACGATCGATCTGTTCGATACATCCTTCATGAAGCCCGAGCTGCTTCATGACCTTGAACAGCACCGTGCCATACAGCGGCACCACGGGAATGGCCGAACTCGCCTGCGTGACCACCGCCTTCAGCGCGACAACGCGCGCCGAGTCGCGGCCGAGCCGGCTGCGGATCTCGTCCGCCTTGCGGTCGAGATCGACCTTGGCGCGGCCGAGCGTGCCCTTCCAGTAAATCGGCCAGGTCAGTTCGCTGCCGATATAGGTGTAATTGAGCGTGCGGAAGCCTGGCGCCAGAACGCCTGCATCCGCGAGCCGGTCGATCCAGCGCTTCCAGTCATCGCCGCCCATCACCGCGACCGTCGCCGTCGCTTCATCCTCCGTCGCGGGCGCAATGACGGTCTCGTAGACCTCGCCGCTTTCCGTGTTGAGGGTCTTGATCTCGACAGGGGCGCCGAGCGGCTTGATCGCCGAACGATACGTGACACCCGTGTCGGGGTCCGTCCGCACCGGCGCGGCCATGCTGTAGACCAGAAGGTCCAGCTGTCCGAATTTTTCGCGCACACGCTCGATGAAGGCGTCCTTCAATTCGTTGGAGAAGGCATCGCCTTCCAGCGTGACAGGAGCCTGGCCGATTTTCCTGGCTTCGATCTCGAACGCGCGATTGTTGTACCATCCCGCACTGCCCGTCCGGGTCGCCGTAGGCTCCCGCTCCAGGGATACACCGATGGTGTCCGCGCCGCCGGCGAAGGTCGCGACAATGCGGCTCGCAAGACCGTATCCCGTCGAGCAGCCCAGCACGGCGACACGCTTGGGACTTTGAGCAAGCGCGCCCTGCTTGAGTACGTATTCGATTTGCTCGTGAACGTTTCTGGCGCAACCTTCGGGATGTGCCGTCGTGCAGATGAAGCCTCGCACGCGCGGTTCGATAATCATGCCCACCCCATTCCAAATCGTTGCAATTGTTCTGCCGGCCTTTCCTTCAAGCGCAGAAAGGCAGAAACGAAATCACGCATCCAGACGCTTGAACACCAATGTTGCATTGGTGCCGCCAAAACCAAATGAATTCGACAGCACTGCGCCGATCTTGGCGCCGTCGATGCGCTTGCGCACGATCGGCATGTCGGCAAACACCGGATCGAGTTCGGTGATATTCGCGCTTTCGCAGATGAAGCCATTGTTCATCATCAGCAGCGAGTAGATCGCTTCCTGCACGCCGGTTGCGCCGAGCGAATGACCGGTCAGCGATTTGGTAGCCGCGATCGGGGGACACTTGTCGCCCGCGCCGAACACGTTGCGGATGGCATTCATCTCGGGCGGATCGCCCGCGGGCGTCGATGTCGCGTGCGGGTTGATGTAGTCGATCGGGACGTTCACGGTCGACATCGCCATTTTCATGCAGCGTTCGGCGCCCTCGCCTGATGGCGCAACCATGTCGTAACCGTCGGACGTCGCACCGTAGCCGACGACCTCGCCGTAAATACGTGCCCCGCGCGCCTTGGCGTGTTCAAGCTCCTCGAGAACGACAACGCCCGCACCGCCGGCGATGACGAAGCCATCGCGACTGATGTCGTAGGCGCGCGACGCGGTCGCCGGCGCGTCGTTGTATTTCGACGACATCGCACCCATCGCATCGAACAGCACGGACATGGTCCAGTCCAGATCCTCGCAGCCGCCCGCGAAGATGATGTCCTGCTTGCCGACCTGAATGGTCTCGTAGGCATTGCCGATGCAATGGTTGGACGTGGCGCAGGCCGAAGAGATCGAATAGTTGACGCCCTTGATCTTGAACCAGGTCGCCAGTGTCGCGGACGCTGTCGACGACATGGCCTTGGGGACTGCAAACGGGCCGACGCGTTTCGGTCCCTTGGTGCGGGTGATGTCGGCGGCGTCGACGATGGCGCGCGCGGACGGGCCGCCCGAACCCATGATGATGCCGGTGCGCGGATTGACGATATCGGACTCTTCGAGGCCCGCATCGCGGATCGCCTGCTCCATCGCAACGTGATTCCACGCAGCGCCCTCGCCGAGAAAACGCATTGCACGACGATCGACCACATCCGCAGGGTTCAGAGACGGCCTGCCGAAAACCTGCGACCGGAAACCAAGCTTGGCATAATCTTCCGAATGAGTGATGCCCGGCTTGGCTTCATACAGACTCGCAAGCACTTCCTGAGTGTTGTTTCCGATGGAAGAGACAATGCCCATCCCCGTGACCACAACCCGCCTCATGATACCTCGCCTTTAGTTGCTGCGCTTTGACCTCTGCGCCTTCGACTGCCCGCGCCCGCCCACGGGGCCGGCAACTTAGAAACCCATCTTCGGGAGTTTATCAATCCTGCATCACGTTCCCGGCTGCAATGCGGCATCTCGCGGGAGCAAGCCCACTTTCAAATCCTTCGCGCGATAGAAAAGTTCGCCATCGGCCGAAAGGGTGCCATCGGCAATGCCGAGCCAGAGCTTTGAGCGCATCACGCGCTTGACGTCGATAGTGTACACGACCTTGGTGACGTGCGGCAGAACCTGACCGGCGAACTTGAGTTCGCTCAATCCCAGCGCACGGCCGCGGCCCAGCCCGCCGGACCAACCGAGAAAAAAACCAACCATTTGCCACAGCGCATCGAGTCCAAGGCATCCGGGCATCACCGGGTCACCTTTGAAATGGCAGCCGAAAAACCACAGGTCCGGCTTCACATCGAGTTCGGCACGGATCAGACCCTTGCCATACTCGCCGCCGTCTTCAGTGATCTCGGTAATCCGGTCGAACATCAGCATCGGTGGTAAGGGAAGCTGGGCATTGCCCGCTCCGAACAGCTCGCCCCGGCCACAGGCCAGGAGTTCTTCGTAGGAGTAGCTGTTCTGGCGGTCTTTCATCTGGATCCCTTGTTTTGGCATGCCGGTCCTGCGGCAAGCTTGCCGGACCTCTAACATAGGCACACCGGGGGTCAAAGTGGGCGTAACCGCCCGATTCGAGGCCATTTTTACCCGGAATTGCCGACCGCCAGTTGCGAAAAACTTGCATGTAACTGCATCCTTTCCTATAGTCCTCGCAACAAGCCTTCTCAGCGGGCGGTTACTGGCTGCCCCGATGCGTACGAGTGACCTGATGGATGACGTAACCACCGAGAACAAGCACGGCGAGCCGCACGGGCATCATGGGCATGCGCCGGCACTCACGGGATGTCCGTGGCATGACGTCAACGAAATGTTGCAATCGGTCGGCCTGCGTCCGACCCGTCAGCGCATGGCGCTGGGCTGGCTGCTGTTCGGCAAGGGCGGACGCCACCTGACTGCCGAAATGCTCTACGAGGAAGCGACGCACGCCAAGGTGCCGGTGTCGCTTGCCACCGTTTACAACACGCTCAACCAGCTCACCGAGGCCGGCCTGCTGCGTCAGGTCAGCGTCGACGGCACCAAGACCTATTTCGACACCAACACCAGCGCGCATCATCACTTCTACATGGAAGGCAACCACGAGCTGGTCGATATTCCCGACCCGAATCTCGTGTTGCAGAAGATGCCCGACGTGCCGGAAGGCTATGAGATCAGCCGCATCGACATGGTCGTTCGCCTGCGCAAGAAGCGCTGAGCCGATCGTTATTGTCTTGAAAATGCAATCGCCGGGCCCTGCCCGGCGATTTGCTTTTGAAGGTCAGTTGACCTTCTCGTCGGCATAGACGCCCCACAGCCGCTGCTGCTCGATCCAGCCGTCGTAACCGCTGCCGGTGACGCGGCACCAGCCGTTGTTGCACCGCTTGACGGTCACGACCACGCCGGCCTGCAGCCTGGCCGCGACGGCGCTGTTTGCATCGGCGCTGTCATAGATCGGCGCAAGATCATCCTTCTTCTTCATGGTGACGACCGCGGTGCGCTTGCCCGACAGCAGCGAATGATAGACCCAGCCTTCCGCGCCTTCCGAATCGCGCACACGCCGCCAGTTCTCGAACTCGGCGGTGATTTCCACCGGCAGACCGGAGCGGGTGTAGATCCAGGTCACATCCTGATCCTTGGTCGGCCCGGCGCGGACATTGACGTGATCCGACTTCAGGCTGACATAGCGCGGCACCGGCAGGCCGCTGGCCGTTGCCACCGCATCCTTGTCCTTGGCAGCAAAGCCGGGCGCACATGACGCGGCCCAGAGCGCACAAATTCCCGCGAGTGACGCAAAATTCCGAACAAAACCCATAACAACGTTCCTTCGTGCGGCCCCCAGCGCCGCTTCCCGCCGTCCGTGATGCCCGCGGCATTTCCTGATCACCGCTGACCGCGCTCTCAGGAACCTCGAGAGGGCTTTGGAGACCAGCCACGCCCCTTGGGGTTCTTGTCTTGGCGCGGCCTTCTGCTAGAGAGGGACCACGGCCAAGCGTCTGAAAAGCTGCGAAAAGCTCACCGGACCGACAACGGATTTCTACCTTCGAACAGGCCGGTTAATGTGAACTGAACGGCCGGACCAAACTGTCCGGAAACGGTGACTCCGCTCAATATCGAAGGGCCTCTGGAAGAATGGTTGCGGGTAAGAAAAAGCCTCTGGTGGTGGTCACGCGAAAGCTGCCTGACAGCACCGAAACGCGCATGCGCGAGCTTTTCGACACCCGGCTCAATCTCGACGATACCCCGATGACACCGGACCAGCTCGCCGAAGCGATCCGCACCGCCGATATCCTGGTGCCGACGGTGTCCGACGAGATCACTGCCGAGCTGCTCAGCCAGCCGGACATCCGCCTCAAGCTGATTGCGAACTTCGGCAACGGCGTCGACAACATCGACGTGGCTGCGGCGATTGCGCGCGGCATCATGGTCACCAACACGCCGAAGGTTCTGACCGAAGACACCGCCGACATGACCATGGCGCTGCTTCTCGCCGTGCCACGCCGCCTCATCGAGGGCGCATCAATCCTGACCGAAGGCAAGGACTGGCCGGGCTGGTCGCCGACCTGGATGCTCGGGCATCGGATCGGCGGCAAACGCCTCGGCATTATCGGCATGGGCCGTATCGGTCAGGCGCTGGCGCGCCGCGCCCACGCTTTCGGACTGCAGATTCACTACCACAACCGCCGTCCCGTCGCGCCGCAGATCGAAGAAGAGTTGGGCGCAACCTACTGGGACAGCCTCGACCAGATGCTGGCGCGCATGGACTTCATTTCGGTGAACTGCCCGCATACCCCGGCGACGTTCCACCTCCTGTCGGCGCGGCGGCTCAAGCTGATCCGCAAGGACGCCTACGTCATCAACACTGCGCGCGGCGAAGTGATCGACGAAGCGACGCTGACCAAGCTGATCGAGGACGGCGAGATCGCGGGGGCCGCGCTCGACGTGTTCGAGAACGAGCCGGCGGTGAATCCAAAACTGGTGCGGCTGGCCAAGGCAGGCAAGGTCGTGCTGCTGCCGCATATGGGATCGGCCACCATCGAGGGCCGCGTCGAGATGGGCGAGAAGGTGATGATCAACATCCGCACCTTCCTCGACGGCCACAAGCCGCCGGACCGCGTGCTGCCGGGTGTGGCGTAAGCATGGCTACATACACGTCATTCCGGACGGCCCGCATGGCGGGCTGATCCGGAATCTCGAACAGTTCATCGGAAACAACTTCTGGATTCCGGGTTCGCTCGCAAGCTCGCGCCCCGGAATGACATGCTGGGACTATTTATGCGCTGACAGGTCGACGATGGTCGGCTTGTCACCGTTCAGCGGATTTGACGGGTCGCGCGCGTAGCGCAAGGTCTCGAAGCGCATCGCGCGGGCATCGATCATCACCAGCCGCCCGACAAGGCTTTCACCGAAACCGACGATTTCGCGGATTGTCTCCAGCGCCATCATCGAACCAAGCACGCCGGCCAGTGCGCCCAGCACACCGGCTTCCTCGCAGGTCGGCGTGGTGCCCGGCGGCGGCGCTTCCGGAAACAGGCAGCGATAGGTCGGATTCATGTTTCCGCTTGAGTCCGTTCCATGCGCGCGGATCGTGGTCAGTGAGGCATCGAACACGCCGAGTGCGCCGGCGATCAGCGTTTTCTTCGCAAGAAAACATGCGTCCGACACCAGATAGCGCGTTGCGAAATTGTCGGAGCCATCAACCACCACATCGTAGTTTCCGATCAGGTCCAGCGCATTGGCCGCATTCAGCCGCACCGCATGAGTGCGCAGCATGACATGCGGATTAAGCGCGTGAATCCTGTCCGCCGCACTCTCCACCTTCGGACGTCCCACATCCGGTGTGGCATGAATGATCTGGCGCTGCAGGTTGGACAGCGACACCGCATCGTCATCGACTATCCCAAGGGTGCCGACCCCTGCCGCGGCAAGATACATCAGCGCCGGAGCCCCGAGACCGCCAGCGCCGATCACCAGCACCCTGGCCGCTTTCAGCGCGGCCTGGCCGGGGCCGCCGACCTCGCGCAACACGATATGGCGCGCGTAGCGCTCCAGTTCTTCAGATGTCAGCATCCCGGTATCCACGTCAGCCGCTGCTTCCAGATATTTTGCCGAACAGATCGAACCGCGGCGGCGCTGTCGCGGACAAAGATCATTATACTGGAGCATGATCTTGTCCGAAAACCGGTGTCCACTTTTCGGGATCATGCTCTATGCTCAAGTGGGTTTATTACCAGCTACGAGACCAATCATGAAATTGCCGCTCGTCATTGCCGCGATACTGGCGGCCCTGCCCGGCTCCGCCGCCGCACAGACGCCGGCCAAGCCGCAACCCGCTGCCAAACAGGCGCCGGCGCAGATCAAGCCCAAGCCGGTGACGACTGTGCCGGTCCGCCCGGCGGTACAGACCCCGGTCGATACCGCCAAGGCGATGGAGCAGGCCGAGCGTCTTGCCATCCAGTCGGATCTGGCCTGGGTCAGCCTCTACAACGGCGCCATCAATGGCGAAGCGAGCGACCGGATGGTGGCCGCCATCAAGGCCTTCCAGAAGGACCATGGGGCCAAGGAAACCGGCGTGCTGAACGCGCAGGAGCGCAGCGCACTCACAGCGGCCGCAAGGAAATTGCAGGACAATGTCGGCTGGAAGATCGTCAGCGACGCGACCAGCGGCGCGCGCATCGGTCTGCCGTCAAAGCTGGTGCCGCTCATCGTCAGCGACGTCAACGGCACCAAATGGTCATCCGCCACCGGCACCATCCAGATCGAATACGCACGCCGCAAGGAAGCCGGCGCGACCACCGCGACTGTCGCCGCCAGCGAGAAGAAGCTGAACGCACGCAAGGCCGACTACAGCGTGGTGAAACCGGATTTCTTCGTGCTCTCGGGCACACAAGGCCTGAAGAAATTCTACATCCGCGGCCAGACGCGGGGCGATGAAGTCCGCGTTCTCACCATTCTCTACGATCAGGCCACCGAAGGCACCATGATCCCGGTCACGGTGGCGATGTCGAGCGCGTACAATCCGTTCCCCGGCAACGCCATCGCGCAGATCAGTCCGCCGCCACGCAAGAAGGTCGAATATTCCACCGGCATCATTGCCAGCGCCGACGGCGCCATCGTCGCAGACCGCCAGGCCACCGACGGCTGCATGACGATTGCCGTGCCGGGTTATGGCAACGCGACACGCATCGCCGACGACGAGACGCGCGAACTGGCGTTGCTGCGGATCTACGGCGCAAGCGGACTGAAGCCGCTGGCGATGGCCGGGAATGGCACGACGAAATCCAATGTCAGCATCACCGGCATTTCCGATCCGCAGAACCAGGGCGGGCACAATGCCGTGACCAGCGTCGCCGCCGTTGCCGCGCCCGTCGGCACCGACATCACGCTGTCGCCCGAGCCCGCCGTCGGCTTCTCCGGCGCCGCGGCCATCGACAGCGACGGCAAATTCGCGGGCCTGACGCGGCTCAAGCCCGCGGTCGTGGCGGGACCAACGGGCACGCCGCTGCCGTCGCAGGCGCTGCTTGTTTCCGCGGAATCCGTGCGCGAGTTTCTGAAGGCGAAAGGCGTCGCCATTGCATCAGGCGCATCCGATGCCAAGGCCTCGGTGCTGCGGCTGGTGTGTGTGCGGAAGTAATCCGGTTACCGACCCTGCGATTGCAATACATCACTGGGTCTCGGCTCAAACCGGGCCATGCGCGGCTGCGTCACAGTCTCGCCTTATGCGCCGAAGTTCGTCACCGTTTTGACATTTCGTCCGCGCGGCGATTCCGAAATCGATTCATGGTCGCCGCGGCATCACTTCTGACAGGTTGGACACCAGAACGTCGAGCGTCCGTTCTGCGTGAAACGCTTCACCGTGCCTTTGCACTTGGGCGTCTTGCAGGGCTGGCCTTCACGGTCATAGACCAGAAACGAATGCTGGAAATAGCCGAGTTCGCCGTCAGTCTGGCGATGATCGCGGAGCGACGACCCGCCCGCCTTGATCGCCGCGTTGAGCACAGTGTGAATAGAGCCGACCAGACTCTTGGCGTGATCAGTGGGGCCGCCCCTGCGATCCGCCAAGGTAGAAGCCTGCCGCTTCGGCGACAGGTGCGAACGAAACAGCGCCTCGCAGACATAGATGTTGCCAAGTCCGGCGACCACACGCTGATCCAGCAGCGCAGCTTTCAACGACGTTTTCTTGCCCGCGCAGGAGTGTGCCAGCATCGCGGCGTCGAATTCGTTGCCGAGCGGCTCCGGCCCCAGACCGCGCAGCAGCGGCTCGGCTTCCATGTCGGCGCGCGGCACGATTTTCATGTAGCCGAAGCGGCGCGGATCGTTGAACGAGATCACGGCACCCGACGCCATGTGAAACACCACATGATCGTGAGTACGGTTCTCGCTGCGCGGATAATGAAAATCGCCCGGCGTGCTCTCGCCTTCGGGAAGCATCACGCGAAAGGAGCCCGACATGCCGAGATGCATCAGCAGCACGTCGCCGCTGTCCATGTCGGCCATCAGGTATTTCGCACGCCGGCCGAGGCCGCTGACCACCTTGCCTTCGAGGCGCGCGGCGAAATCCTTCTGAAACGGAAAGCGCAGGCCATCGCGGCGCGTCTCGACACGCGCGATCCGCTGCCCCTCCATCACCGGCTGCAAGCCGCGGCGAACGGTTTCGACCTCGGGTAATTCAGGCATCGGACATGCTCACGCCGAGGCCTTATCGGCTTCGCTGAAGGTGATGTGATTGGAGAACGGATCGTATACGGTCATGGTGGTGGCGCCCCAAGGCTGCTTCTCGAGGCCCGGGCGCATGTAGTTGTAGCCTTTGGCGGCCAGTTCGGCGTGATATTCGGCAACGCCCACGGTATCGATGGTGATGTGCACGCCGGGCGAACCATCGCCATGATGCTCACTCAGATAAAGCTGGATCCCCCCGCGCGAGATCCCCATGAATAACGGCAACGTCGGCTCGAAACGGTGCTCGAAATCGGTCTTGAAGCCGAGATAGTCGAAATAGAATTCGCGCGCCTTGGCGATATCGAACATCCGCAGGATAGGAATAACTCGGCTGAATTCGATCGGCATCGGCACTTCCTGGGTGGCCTGTGTGTTAACCCTGAGTCCGCGGCTTTCGGTCCGCGCGTGCATGCGCATGGTATGTAGCGCGCTGCGGCGCGACACGCTATGGTCCCGCCGCAAAAAGCCGCCTGGATTGGAAGAGTATGGAACGGCCTGACGGAACGACGCATTTCGGCTTCCGCGATGTGGAGCTTGGCGAGAAACAGACGCTGGTGAACGAGGTGTTTCACAGCGTGGCCAAGCGCTACGACCTGATGAACGACCTGATGTCCGGCGGCATGCACCGGCTCTGGAAAGAGGCGATGATTACCGCACTCAACCCGCCGCGCTCCGATGCGCCGTTCGCGCTGCTCGATGTCGCCGGCGGCACCGGTGATATTTCCTTCCGCGCAGCCAAAGCTGCGGGTCATGGATTTCAGGCCACCGTCTGCGACATCAACGGCGAGATGCTTGCCGTCGGCCGCGAACGCGCCGCGGCCCAGCATCTCGATCATCAGGTCTCGTTCGTCGAAGGCAATGCGGAAGCCCTCGCCTTCCCGGACAAGAGTTTCGACGCCTACACCATCGCGTTCGGCATCCGTAACGTGCCGCGCATTCCGCTGGCGCTGAGCGAAGCCTATCGCGTGCTGAAACCCGGCTCGCGGTTTCTGTGTCTTGAGTTTTCATCCGTCGATGTGCCGGGCCTCGACCGGATCTACGATCTGTTTTCGTTCAACGTGATCCCGCAACTCGGCCGTGCGGTTACCGGGGACGCCGAGTCCTATCGCTATCTGGTCGAATCGATCCGCCAGTTTCCGAAACCTAACGCCTTCGCCGACATGATCCGCGCCGCAGGTTTCTCCCGCGTCAAATACGACATCATGTCCGGCGGCATTGTCGCCCTCCATTCAGGCTGGCGTTTGTGATTTCTGCCATCACTCATACCCTGAGGCTGGTGCGTGCGGGCTACGTGTTCGCGCGCGAAGGCGTGTTCGGCTTCGCCGATCCGTCTACGATGCCGCCGCAGGCGCAGTTCGCGGTGCGCATGGCGCGGCTGATCGAGCGACGCGGCGCCGCTACTAGCGGTCGGCTGTCCCGCGCCCTCACGCGGCTTGGCCCGACTTACGTCAAGCTCGGCCAGTTTCTCGCCACCCGTCCCGACGTGGTCGGGGTGACCATGGCGCGCGATCTTGAGAATCTGCAGGATCGTCTGCCGCCGTTTCCGCAGGCGCAGGCAGAAGCGGTGGTTGCCGATGCCTTCGAGAAGCCTCTGGCGCAAGTGTTTGCGAGCTTCGGCGAATCGGTCGCCGCCGCGTCCATCGCACAGGTGCATCGCGCCGAGGTGGAGAAGGACGGCGTCCGCAAGACGGTCGCGGTGAAGGTGTTGCGGCCCAATGTCGGCGGCCGGTTTCGTCACGACCTCAGCGACTTCATGTTCGCAGCGCGCAAGATCGAGGCGATTTCTGTCGAGGCCCGGCGACTGCGCCCGATCGAGATCATCGATACGCTGTCGCGCTCTGTGGCGATGGAAATGGACCTGCGGCTGGAAGCGGCGGCGCTCTCCGAGATGGCCGAAAATACCCGCGACGATCATGACTTCCGCGTGCCGTCGGTGGACTGGGATCGCACCAGCCATCATGTGCTGACGATGGAATGGATCGACGGCATCGCGCTGAACGATCGCGCCAGGCTCGAGGCCGCGCAGATCGATCTGCCGGATCTCGGCCGCAAGGTCATCCAGAATTTCCTGCGGCATGCGCTGCGCGATGGCTTCTTCCACGCCGACATGCATCCCGGCAATCTGTTCGTGGACGACACCGGACGGCTGGTTGCGGTCGATTTCGGCATCATGGGGCGGCTTGGCCTGAAGGAGCGGCGCTTTCTCGCAGAAATTCTTTTGGGCTTCATCACGCGCGACTATCGGCGCGTCGCCGAGGTTCACTTCGAGGCGGGCTATGTGCCCGCGCATCATTCGGTGGAGAATTTCGCGCAGGCCATCCGCGCCATCGGCGAGCCGATCCACAATCGCGCCGCCGACGAAATCTCGATGGCGAAGCTGCTGTCGCTGCTGCTCGAGGTCACCGGCCTGTTCGACATGCGCACCCGCCCCGAACTGATCATGCTTCAGAAAACCATGGTCGTGGTCGAGGGCGTGGCGCGCGGATTCGATCCCAAACTCGACATCTGGAGCACAGCCGACCCGGTGGTCCGCGAATGGATCGCACGCAATCTCGGACCGCTCGGCAAGATCGAGGGCGCGGTGAACGGCGCCGGCGACCTCGGCAAGGTGCTGGCCGGACTGCCGGCGATTGCCGCGCGGTCGGTCGCCGTCCTCAACCAGTTCGATGCCATCACCCGCGACGGGCTCGTGCTGGCTCCCGAAACGGTCGAAGCCATCGGTAAGGCCGAAGCCAGACGCAACCGCTGGCAGACGATTGCCCTCTGGGTCATCGCCCTGACTTTCCTCGGTATTCTCTGGAGCATTCGCCAATAATGATGGCATTGCAGTCATGATTTGATTGCAATGCTATCATTTGCTACGGTCGCCTTAGCCTCAGGGGACCGTGCTATGGCCAGTTTGACCGTCCGCAAGCTCGATGACGACCTCAAAGCCAGCCTCCGGCTGCGCGCGGCCAGGGCCGGCCGCTCGGTCGAGGACGAGGTGCGGATGATCCTGCGGGAGGCAGCAGAAAGCCCGGTCGCAGCCTCCGTAAGTCCAGCACGCAGCAGCGCCCCCCAGACCCATCGCAGCCGGGCACCGGAGGTCAAAGGCCGCCCCCGGGTCACCCTCATCATCGGCGGCGGCATCGCCGCCTACAAGGCGCTCGACCTGATCCGCCGCCTGAAAGAGCGCGGCATCCACGTCCGCTGCGTGATGACACGTGCCGCGCAGCAGTTCGTCACCCCGCTCACCGCCGGGGCGCTGGCGGATGAGCGCTGCTACACAGACCTGTTCGACGCCCAGAGCGAGTTCGACGCCGGGCATATTCGCCTCGCCCGCGATACCGATCTGATCATTGTTGCGCCCGCCACCGCCGACCTGATGGCCAAGATGGCGCAAGGCCAGGCCGACGATCTCGCCACTGCGATCCTGCTGGCGACCAACCGGCAGGTTCTCGTCGCACCCGCGATGAACCCGCTGATGTGGGCCAACGCCGCGACCAGACGCAATGTCGCGCAGCTTGCGCGCGACGGCGTCGCCTTCATCGGCCCGAATTCCGGCGAGATGGCGGAGGCCAACGAGGCCGGTATCGGCCGCATGTCCGAGCCTCTGGAAATTGCCGCCGCGGCCGACGCCATTCTCCGCCCGCCAGCCACCGGCCCGCTGGCCGGAAAGAAGATTCTCATCACCGCCGGCCCGACCCATGAGCCGATCGATCCGGTGCGCTATATCGCCAACCGGTCCTCCGGCAAGCAGGGCTTTGCCATTGCTGCGTCCGCTGCGGAAGCCGGCGCGGAGGTCACGCTCGTGTCAGGTCCGGTCGATCTCGACGATCCTGCCGGGGTCCGCGTCGTTCGCGTGGAATCCGCGCGCGATATGCTGGCGGAAGTGGAGCGTGCGCTGCCGGCGGATATCGCGATTTTCGCCGCCGCCGTGGCCGACTGGCGTGTCGCCAACGCAGGCGAGCAGAAAATCAAGAAGACTTCGGCGGGCATGCCGCCGCTGCAACTGGTCGAAAATCCCGACATCCTGGCGACCATCTCAAAGCTCAAGCAAAACCGGCCTCAATTGGTGATCGGCTTCGCGGCCGAGACACAAAATCTGATCGAGAACGCGACCTCGAAGCTGAAGCGCAAGGGTTGTGACTGGATCGTCGCCAACGATGTGTCGCCTGCGTCCGGCGTGATGGGCGGCGATCGCAACACCGTCCACGTTCTAACCTTGGACAAAGCGAATGTTGCTGTTGATTCCTGGCCGGTGATGACGAAAGAGGAAGTCGCCGACGCTCTCGTGGCAAAAATCGCCGACACTCTTGGACAATCATCCACATGACATCTGCCATCACTGTCGAGGTTCAACGCCTGCCTCATGCCGAGGGCCTCGCATTACCGGCCTATCAGAGCGCGCATGCCGCCGGCCTCGACCTGCTCGCCGCGGTTCCTGAAGACACCCCGCTGACAATGCAGCCGGGACAGCGCGCTCTGGTGCCGACGGGACTCATGATCGCGGTTCCGCCGGGCCATGAGGCGCAGGTGCGGCCCCGCTCCGGCCTCGCCTTCAAGCATGGCGTGACCGTCCTCAATTCGCCGGGAACCGTCGACGCCGACTATCGCGGCGAAGTTTCTGTGCTTTTGATCAATCACGGCGACGAGCCATTCACGATCCGCCGCGGTGAACGCATCGCACAGCTTGTCATCGCCGCGGTGACACAGGCAAATCTGGTGGTCGTCGCAGCGCTGACCTCTACCGATCGGGGCAGCGGCGGGTTTGGTTCCACCGGACGGTAAATCGATCCCTCGTTAGAGGCGAATCGCACCGCACAATCGCTGAACTAGCCATTATTTTGCAGCGCGATTCACGTTCACGGTCTGGACTCTTACCCGGCGACTCCTGTTGAGGATATTGTCGTTCGATTCGTGTGCGGGCGGTTGGGATAGATCATGTCAGGCGTGATCGAGGGGATGCGGCGGACCTTGCTGTCGTGCACTTCGATTGTGCGCGGAGGTGCAATTGGCCTTGGCGCGTGTCTTGGCGCGACGGCCCTGTTCGGGGCTGCGCCCGCATTTGCGCGCGACGGTTTCATCGACAACGCACTTTCGCTGTTTGCGAACCTCGACCGGCAGGAAATTGCGGCGCTCAGCGTCGCGGCAGCAGTCCTCGGATTCTCGGTGGTCTCGGCGATCCTCTTGATGCGCACTCGCCTTCGGGCCGCGCGGATCGAATCCCGTCTGCTGTCGGACAACCAGGCACTCCAGCTCGAAGCCGATCGTTTTCGCGCGCTGCTGTTCGCCGAGCCACAGGTTCTAATCTCCTGGGCCGCGGGCGGGGATCGTCCTGACATCAGCGGCGACGTGGCGCTGCTGATGCCGCACGGCACGGACCATTTCAATCCGCAGCGAATTCTTGCATTCGGAAGCTGGCTGCTCCCCGAGCAGGCGCTCGCGATGGATCACGCCGTCGACAAGTTGCGTGAGGCAGGTGAGGGCTTTCAGCTCAACCTCACGACCGCAACAGGGCGCACCATCGAAGCGATGGGACGGGCGATCGGCGGGCAGGCTATCGTCCGTATTCGTGAACTGTCCGGCGTGCGGATGGAACTCGCCGAGATCAACATCCGGCACAATCAATTGCTGGAAGAGACCGGCGCGCTTCGCGCATTCGCTGCGTCGGTTCCGCTGCCGGTCTGGGCCCGCCGCAGCAACGGCACGCTCCATTTCGTCAACGCCGCCTATGCGCAGGCGACCGATGCGAGTTCGGTCACCGACGCCATCGAGCGCAATCTCGAACTGCTCGATCATGACGACCGCGCCAACATGGCCCGCACGCTGGCAGAGAGGAATGTCTTCGAGGCGCGCGTTCCGGTGGTGACCGGCGGCCAGCGCCGCATCCTCGATATTCACGCACTGAATGTGACCGGCGGCAGCGCCGGAATCGCAGTCGATGCGACGGAAGCCGCGAGTCTGCGCGCTTCCCTGGAGCGGATGGCGGAAGCCCACCGGCGGATGCTCGATCAGCTCTCGTCCGGCGTGGCGGTGTTCGACGGCTCACGGCGATTGACGTTCTATAACGATTCCTATCGCCGGCTCTGGGACTTCGATCGCGCGTTTCTCGATGACAATCCCGATGATTCAAGCGTCATCGACCGGCTGCGCGTCGCGCGCAAGATTCCCGAGCAACCGGACTTCCGCGCCTGGAAAAACAAGCTGTTCGAAGCCTACCGCGCCATCGAGCCGGCGAAAGACACCTGGTATCTGCCGGACGGACGCGCCCTCAGCGTCGTCACCACGCCGAATCCGGAGGGCGGCGTCACCTATCTGTTCGACGACGTCACCGAAAGCCTCAAGCTGGCGCGGCAGAACGACGGCCTGATCCGCGTCCAGCGTGAAACGCTGGACAACCTGTCGGAGGCCGTCGCGGTGTTCGGCAGCAACGGCCGCGCGCAGCTGTTCAATCCGCCGTTCGCGCGGATGTGGAAGCTGTCCCCCGAAGCACTGGCACAGCAACCGCATATCGAAACCATCGAAAAACTGTGCCGGCCGCTGTTCGACGACAACGCGACCTGGCAGATCCTGCGCGCAGCCATCACCGGCATCGACGACCGCATTTCCGTCCCGCTTAAGCTTGAGCGAAAGGACGGCAGCGTGATCGACTGCACCACAATGCCGCTGCCCGACGGCGCGACCATGCTGACCTTCCAGGACGTCACCGATACGGTGAATGTCGAGCGCGCCCTGCGGGAGCGCAACGAAGCGCTGGAAGCCGCCGACCAGATGAAGGTCGATTTCGTCCATCACGTCTCTTACGAACTGCGTTCACCGCTCACGACCATCATCGGCTTCGCGCACTTCCTCAGCGATCCGTCGACCGGACCGATGACGCTGAAACAGAGCGAATACCTCAGCTACATCACGACCTCGACCAACGCCCTGCTCGCCATCATCAACAACATTCTCGATCTCGCCACCATCGACGCCGGCGCGATGACGCTTAATCTTGGGCCGGTGGATGTGCAGAAGACTGTCTCGGATGCCACCGCAGGCATTCAGGACCGGCTCGCCCGTGAACAGATCCGTCTTGATGTCGAGATTGATCCTGCGATCGGCGACTTCGTCGCCGACGAACGCCGCATCGTTCAGGTGCTGTATAACCTGCTGGCCAACGCCGTCGGGTTCTCGCCGCAGAACAGCACCGTGACCCTGCGCGCCCGCCGTAACGATTCAAGCGTGGTTTTCTCGGTCTCCGACTCCGGTCCCGGCATTCCGGAAGAAGTCAGGGACAAGGTGTTCGACTGGTTCGAAAGCCATGCCAATGGCTCGCGCCATCGCGGCGCGGGCCTCGGCCTGTCGCTGGTTCGCTCGTTCGTCGAACTGCATGGCGGCAAGGTCCATGTCGACTCGGTCGTCGGCAAAGGCACGACAGTGACCTGCGAATTTCCCGTCGATCAGACCTATCGCAATGCTGCTGAATGACCGATTTCTCGACATTCCATGTCGCGCTGGCGAATGAGGCCGCAACCGGCCATTTGATGGCGGACCTCGCGCTGCTGATGAACGCAGGCGATGTCATCACATTGTCCGGCGACCTCGGTGCCGGAAAAACCGCTGCTGCCCGCGCGCTGATCCGTTATCTCGCACAGGACGACGAGCTTGAGGTCCCGAGTCCGACCTTCACGCTGGCGCAGACCTACGACCTCCCGTCGTTTCCGCTGGTGCATGCCGACCTCTATCGCGTCAACGATCCCGACGAACTGGAAGAGATCGGATTGTCGCCGCTGCCGGACGGCACTGTGGCTTTGATCGAATGGCCAGAGCGCGCACCAGACATGCTGCCGCCTGACCGGATCGATATCGCGTTCAGCCACCGGCCATCACTCGGCACCAGCGCGCGCGCGGCCGAGATCACGGGATTCGGCAAACAGGCTGCGAAGGTCGAACGTCTGGCGGCGCTGCGGCGTTTTCTGGAACTCTCAGGCAGTCTCGACGCCAGGCGGCAGCGTATGCCGGGCGATGCCTCAACGCGCTCCTATGCACGGCTGATCAAGAACGACCAGTCGGCCATTCTGATGAATTCGCCGCGCCGTCCCGATGGTCCGTCGCTGTATGACGGAAAATCCTACAGCGAAGCGGTCCATCTCGCCGAAGACGTCAAGCCGTTCGTCGCCATCGCCAATGGACTGCGCGAGCGCGGCTATTCGGCGCCCGCGATTCATCATGCCGATCTGGATGAAGGTTTTCTCATCACCGAGGATTTCGGCCGCGTCACCTTCATTGAAGGCGATCCGCCGAAACCGATCGTCGAACGCTATCAGAGCGCCGTCGATATGCTGGCGGCGTTTCATCGGGAACCGTTGCCGGACGTGCTGCCGCTCGCGCCGCACCTTGATTATGTCATCCCGCCATTCGATGACGATGCGATGATGATCGAAGTCGGCCTGATGCTGGAATGGTATCTGCCCGACAAGGGCGTGACGCTGTCGAGCAACGTGCAGGCCGATTTCCTGCTGATCTGGCGTGACCTGCTGGCGAAGCTCGCCGACGCGCCGCGAACATGGATGTTGCGCGATTTTCATTCGCCCAATCTGATCTGGCTTGAACACCGCAAGGATATCGGCCGCGTCGGTATCCTCGACTTTCAGGATACGGTGATGGGTCCGGCGGCCTACGATCTCGTGTCGCTGTTGCAGGACGCGCGGATCGACATCCCGGAGAAAATCGAGATCGCGATGCTGACCCGCTATGCCGGTGAGCGGCGGGCCGCGGACACGACCTTCGATCCAGCCGCCTTTGTGCAGCAATATGCCATCATGTCGGCGCAGCGGAACACACGGCTGCTGGGGACCTTCGCGCGGCTGAACCGCCGCGACGGCAAGCCGCAGTATCTGCGACATCAGCCGCGAATCTGGACGTATCTCAACCGGGCCCTCGCCCATCCCTCGCTTGAGACCTATCGGGAATGGTGCATGGCCCATGTCCCGCCCCCAGCGACCTAGGCAAAGCCGCCACTTGAGGCCATTGCCTTTACCGGTTGTTAGCCAGCCCTCTCGTAATTTGGGTTCCGACGACTGTGCGACGCTCAGCCCCGGCGATGCAACGCACGACATCGAAAGCAGCGAGCGGAGTAACAATTAATGGCAACGGAACGACGCGTGGGCGACCGCGTGGTTTTCGAGCGCGGTTTTGCAGCTCACCTGATGGGCATTGACGGAACATGGCGGCGCAACTGTCTGGTCGAGGATATTTCCGAGACCGGTGCCAAGCTGACCGTCGAAGGCTCAGTCGAAGGCCTGAACCTCAAGGAATTCTTTTT